>Ga0209058_1000008_pt1 | contig 163849 bp, 160 predicted proteins | sample GraSoiAngelo_147_FD_185904 | JGI IMG/M metagenome (GOLD analysis project Ga0209058, IMG submission 185904) | Grasslands soil microbial communities from the Angelo Coastal Reserve, California, USA - 14_1009_05_40cm (SPAdes) (version 2) | ecosystem: Environmental > Terrestrial > Soil >... | reverse complement strand
CGGCGGAAACGTCGGCCGGCTCGTTCGACACGCTCGACGGCTCGGCGGAGTCCGGCGTCCCGGGGGTCGAGCCCGGCGGCTCGGGGACGGCCAGCAAAGACGACTCGCTCCTGACCGCGCTCGACAAGCCGCCGCACCCACCGAGCGCCGCCACCGCGACCGCCACCGTCCACAGGGCCGCGGCGCCGCGGAGACGGCCGGTCAGGATCCGAGGCAAGACGACGAGCCCCTCCTCTTCGAATGCTGCGGCTTTGGGGGCGATGCCGGGGTGTTTGCGAATCAGGTCCTTTATAGCTGAATCCAGACCTTCGTTCGACAGAATTCGCGGCCGGCGCGGCGAAAGAGCGCACAGACATGTTGTGTCGGCGCGGCTCCTGGCGTATCGTGATCGAGCCCCCTAGTATTCGAGCGCGACGGCAGATCGGGTCGCGCTGAGGAGATGACGTGAGCCGAAGCCGAGCCCGCGAGTTCTGGTGTGGTGTCGTGTCCGAGAGCGTGCAGATCCGCTTGCGTCGGCCCGGGGGATTCGGACGGCCCCAGGGCTACTTCGTGCAGTGCAACCAGACCGATTGTCAGTACGTCGACGAGAATAAGCCCCCCTGCCCACTGAACACCGCGATGTTCGCCGACGAGATCAAGGCCGCCGAGGAAGCGCGGGCGCAGCGGAGCGAGTAGCCGCCGCACCGCTGCTCGGCGGCCGGCCGATGTCGCTCAGGTCACGCCGTTGAGGACGTAGTCGAACAGATCGAAATTCCGCAAATCGCCGGCCCCGGCGAGCCGCCGCGCGTACACCTCGTCGAGCGGCCGGTTGATGACGAAGGGTACCGTCTGTTCCGACACGCCGCCGTGCGAGCGAAGCGGCTCCTCGAGCAGCGACAGGTCGTGCTCCTCGGGCGACTTCCCGAGGACCGTGTGGGTGTCGCCGATGACGATCAGATCGCCGACGCGATCGCGCGGGAGCTCGAAGCGCGCGCAGCCCGCCGCGTTGTCGTACACCTCCGCGACGCCCGGTGTCGACGCGAGGCGGGCCGCGACGGTCTTCGCCTGCGGCGCGTCGTCGAGGTAGATCGTCGCGAACGAGCCGAGCGCGCCGTGATGCACGACGTATGGATCCGTGATCGGCAGGATCACGCGCGAGCGGCCGGCTCCGAGGAGCTCGTCGAGCAGCGGGCGCAGATAGACCACCCGGGGCGTGCCGTCGGGGTTGGACTTGGCGTTCATGCCGTGGTCGGCGGTGATCCCGAGCACCGCGCCGGCGCGGTCGAACGCGTCGAAGTAGCGGTCGAGCATCGCGTAGAACGCCGTGGCCGCCGGGTCCCCAGGCGCGTGCTTGTGCTGGACGTAATCGGTCAGCGACAAGTACATGACGTCCGGGCGCTCACGCTCGAGGAGCTCGAGTCCGGCCGCCAGCACGTATTCCGAAAGCTCCGCGCTGTAGACCGACGGCACCGGCATGCGGACGAGGTCGGTGGCCCGGTCGATGCCGTGCTCCCCCTTGGTCGTCTGGTCGGCCTTCTCAGACGAGAAGCAGATGCCGTCCATCCCGTGGCCGAGGAGGCGGCGGAGCTTGTCCTTGGCGGTGACCACCGCCACGCGCCCCCCGGCTCGCGACAGCCCCGCCAGGAGGGTCTCGCACCGCAAGAACTTCGGGTCGTTCATCATCACCTCCTGCCCGGTCGCGGGATCGTAGAAGTAGTTCCCCGAGATCCCGTGGACGGCCGGGGAGGCGCCGGTGACGATCGAGAGATTATTCGGATTCGTGAAACTCGGCACGACGGACCGAGCCACCCGGTACACGCCCTCCTTCCGGAAGCGCGCGATGGCGGGCGTCGTGTGTCCGACGAGACCCCGCTCGAAATACTCCGGCTCGGACCCGTCGATGCAAACGACGACGACCGGGCGCCGGGGCGTGCGATAGTCGCGGCCGTTGACGGAGACGGTGGAGGCGTTCATGGTGCCTCCGATACTACGGCGTCACCGCCGCTCACGAAAGCGGGTTTTCGGCCCGGGAGCCCACGCGCGGGGTCGTCGTCTCGGCGCGGGCGCGGCGTCGACGCGTCATTCGGCGACTCCACTCCCACCCTCGGACGCCGAGCAGCACGACGAGCGCGACCGCATACCAGTACGGCTCTTTCACGCCGACCTTGGCGAGCCACAGATAGTGCACGACCGCGCACACCGCGGCGACGTACGCGAGACGGTGCAGGCGCGTCCAGTTGCGCGCGCCGAGGCGCCGGATCATGCCGGCCGTGGACGTCGCGGCGAGCGGGAGCAGCGAGAGCAGCGCGAGCATGCCCATCGTGATGTACGGGCGCTTGACGATGTCGGCCCACATGCGGGGCCAGTCGAAGAAGAAGTCGAGGACGCTCCACACCGCGAAGTGCAGGCACACGTACGCGAAAGCGAACAACCCGAGGAGCCGCCGCAACGCGATCGGCCACGACAGACCGAACACGATGCGGAGCGGCGTCATCGCGAGCGACGCGAGCAGGATCCGGAGGGTCCAGTCGCCGAGCGTGTTGGTGATGAAGCTGATCGGATTGGCGCCGAGATCGTCGGTCCACGCCCGATAGGCCAGCAGCGCCAGCGGCGCCAGACAGACGAACCACACGAAAGCCTTGAGTGCGAGGCGAGCCGGACGCGTCACGGCGAGGCTCGGCTAGTAGTACTTCTTCAGGTCCATCCCGGCGTAGAGCGACGCCACCTGATCGGCGTAGCCGTTGAACGGAAGCGTGGGGCGGCGGCGGAACTCGCCGATGCGCCGCTCGTCCGCCTGGCTCCAGCGCGGATGGCTGACGGCGGGATTGACGTTGGAATAGAAGCCGTACTCCTGGGGCGCCGCCTTCTCCCAGGCGGTCCTGGGCTGCTCGCTCACCAGGCGGATCCGGACGATCGACTTGGCGCTCTTGAAGCCGTACTTCCACGGAATCACCACGCGCACCGGCGCGCCGTTCTGGTTGGGCAGCACCTTGCCGTACATGCCGACCGTCAGGAGCGTCAGCGGGTGCGTCGCCTCGTCCAGCCGGAGCCCTTCGACGTAGGGCCAGTCGAGCGACGAGAAGCCGAAGAACCCCGGCTTCTGCGCCGGGAACTGATTGGGGTCGAGCAAGGTGGTGAACTCGACGAACTTCGCCTGCCCGGTCGGCTCGACGCGCTTGAGCAGCGACGCGAGCGGGAAGCCGATCCACGGGATCACCATCGACCAGGCCTCCACGCAGCGCAGCGAGTAGACGCGCTCCTCGAGCGGAAACAGCCGGATCAGCTCGTCGATGTCGAACGTCTTCGGCTTGTTCACGAAGCCGTCCACCTGAACCGTCCACGGACGCGGCCGCAAGGTATGACCGAGCCGGGAGGGGTCGTCCTTGTTGACGCCGAACTCGTAGAAGTTGTTGTAGGTGGTCGCCGCCTCGAACTTCGTCGGCGTCTCGCTCAGGCTGAAGGCCGCGTTGCGGGTCGCGGAGAGGGCTTGCAACGCGGGCGTCGCGGGCGTGGCCGCCGAGCTCAGACTCGGCGCCAGCGCGAGCGCCGCGGCGCGCGAGATCAGCTCGCGGCGGCTCAGGTAGAGGTTGGGATCGGTGATCTCACTCGCGGTGAACCGCGGTGCGTGTCGAATCAGCATGGCCTCTCCTTTATCTCACATCATACGGTCGCGAACTTGTAGCCGTGACCGTGGAGGGTCAGGATCCAGACCGGGCGATCGGCGTCCGCCTCGAATTTTCGCCGGAGCCGGAGCACGTGGGTGTCGACGGTCCGCGTGGTGGGGAATCGCTCGTACCCCCACACTTCGTCCAACAGCCGCTCGCGCGTGATCACTTCGCCTCGATGCGCGATCAAGAACACCAGCAGGTCGAATTCCTTGCGCGTGAGGCGCACCTCCTGGCCGGCCTTGAACACCTGCCGGGTGCGCGGACGGACTCGCACGTCGCCGAAGGCGAACTCCTGGAACCGCTCGCGGGGGCCCGGCCGACGCAGCACCGCGCGCACCCGGGCGAGCAGCTCGCGCAGCGAGAAGGGCTTGGTCACGTAGTCGTCGGCTCCGAGCTCGAGTCCACGGACGCGGTCTCCTTCCTCGCCCCGCGCGGTGAGCATGATGATGGGCACCTCGACGCCCTTCTCCCTGAGTGCGCGACACACGTCCCATCCGCTCATTCGCGGCATCATGACGTCGAGCAGAATGAGATCGGGCGCGGCGCTCTGCGCGAGCGCGAGCGCCTCTTCGCCGTTGGCGGCCGACGCCGTCTGGTAGCCTTCGAAGCGGAGGTTGTCCTCCAGGCCGCGCACGATCTCGGGCTCGTCGTCCACGATGAGGATTCTGGCCATCAAGTCCCGCCGAGCGGCAGGCGCAGCGAGAAGCGGCTGCCGTCGCCCGGCGCGCTCTCGACCGCGATCGTGCCGCCATGGGCCTGGGCGATGTGGCGCACCAGCGCCAGCCCGACTCCGCTACCCCGGCGTCCCTGGGTGTCGCTCCGCCCCACCCGATAGAACTTCTCGAAGATCTTTGCCTGCTCCTCGGGCGCGATCCCGAGGCCGCGGTCACTCACGGCGATGACGAGCCACCCCTCCGCAACCCGCGCGTCGATCGTCAATGCCCGATCGTCGCCCGAATACTTGATCGCGTTGTCGATCAGGTTCGCGAGCGCCTGGCCGACGGCGTCGGCGTCCATCGTCACCTCGGGGAGGTCCGCGGCCACGCTCACCTCGACCTTGAACCCCTGCTGGGCCAGCGGAGAGGCGAACGCTTCGAGCGTTCCGCGGATGAGCGGCTCGACCGTCGTCGGCGTCATGTCATAGGTCTGGCGACCGTCCTCGATCCGCGAGAAGTCGAGCACGTTGTCGATCAGCCGCGAGAGTCGCTCGCCCTCGCGGGTGATGACCCGGTAGTACTCCTGGCGCCGGCCTTCGTCGGTCACACGTCCCATCTCGAGAGTCTCTCCGAACATCCGGATCACGGAGAGCGGGGTCTTCAGATCGTGCGACACGTTGGCGACGAAATCCGATTTGAGCCGGGCCATTTCGGTCTCCCGGCGCATCAGCCGCCACGTCAAGACGATGCCCGCCACGATCACGGCCATGAGCAGCCCGAGGGCGCCGGTGAAAAACATGACCTGGCGACGGACCGCCTGGCGCGGCGACGCGCCGGGGGCCTGGTAGACGGCCAGGCGCCAGTCGGGAAGCGCCTGGCGAAATCCCACGGTGAGCACGGGCTCGGCGCCCTCGATCGGCGCGCGGGTGTAGACCGTGCGGCCCTCGTGGTCGAGCACGGCGATGATGGTGGACGATTCGAGTGTGCCGAGGGTCGTCTCGAGGATCTCGCGCCGCAGGGTGTCGGGGTCGCGCAGGAAGGCCGCCACCACCGGCTCGCCTCCGCGCTGCGTGAGGAGCGCCAGGCACACCTGACTGTTCGAGATCACCTCGCGCTTGCCGGCCCGCTCGAGGCGCGGCAGGGCGCTTCCCGACACCAGTGGCCCCAAGATGGCTCGGTCGACCTCCCGCCAGGCGCGGGGATAGACGAGCTCGCCGCGCGGGTTGACGAGATAGAGCCTGCGGATCAGCGGCGAGTCGGCCATCAGCTGGTCTACCGCGCGCTCCGGCGGCGCGCCGGACCGGAGCGCGGCCTGGAGGCGGTCGAGGAACACGTCCTCGGCGCGGCGCAAGGTCATCTCGACCTTCTCCGCGGCCATCGCGGCCATGTCGCGCGCCTGCTCTCGATACAGGAGCTCGGACGAGGCTTCCCACTGGCGGATCGAGACGTAGCCGAGGACCGCGACGACGGCGGCGGGCGCCACGATCGCAAGGAGTGCCAGCGCCGAGAATCTGGCGGACGGCGACGGCACCGCGGCGGCTACTCCCGCTCCGCCACGAGCCGCCGGATCATCGCCTCCGTCTGGTCGTAGTCGCCCTCACCGATATGTTGATAGCGGACCACGCCCTTTCGATCCACCAGGATCGTGGTCGGCCAGGCCCAGACGCTCCAGCGCTTCCAGATCGCGTGGTCGTTGTCCTGCACGACCGGGTATCGGATCCCGAGCTTCTTCGTCGCGTCCACCACGCTCCCGTACGGCTTCTCCCAGAAGAACTCCGGGCTGTGTACCCCGACGATCGTGAACCCGTCCTTCTCGTACCGTTCGTACCAGCCCCGCAACTGCGGGATCACGTTCTTGCAATTGATTCAGCCGAAGGTCCAGAACTCGACGAGCACGACCCGGCCGCGCAGGCCCGGCGTGGTCAAGGGCTCGCTGTTGATCCAGCGCGCTCCCGCCACCTCCGGCGCCGGCGCGCCGAGACGTGAGGCCTGGCCGGCGGCCGATCCGAACGCGAGCCACGACACCAGGGTCGCCACGAGGAGCGACGCTCGCCACGCCACGGCTACTGCTTCTTCTCCATCGGCCTTTCGCCCGGCATCATCTTATCGTCCTTCGTCATGGCCTTTCCGTCCTTCTTCATGTCGTCCGCTTTCATGTCGCCCTTCTTCTCGTCTTTCATCATCGTGTCGCCGGTCTTCATCTTGTCGTCCATCTTCATCGTGTCGCCCTTCTTCATGGTGTCCTGGGCGACCGACTCGCCGACGACCCCGCCGAGCCCGAACACGACGCCGACCACCGCGATCACGACCGTGCGCCCCAGCCGCTTCATCGTGTGCACCCTCCCCTGAATGGATGGACGATCGATCTGCTGTGGGCAGTATGTCGGGGACGGAGGCGGCATTCGTCACAACCGTGTCAAATTCTGGGGATTGCCCGCGCACGTCGGCCGAGGCCAGGCGGGGCCGGAGCCGCGAGAGCTAGACGACTTCGTCTTTGCGAGCGGTGGTCTCGCCGAAGCGGCCCATCGAGAACGGCGCCAGGCCCCGGTAGACCTCGTCCAGGCGGAGGTTGATCTCGCGGTTGGCCAGGGCGAAGAGGCTTCGCCCCTGCCGATCCCCCTCGACCAGGAACGGCCCGAGCTGCTCGACCTCGAGCACCCAGAGGGCCTGGGCGATCCCGAGCTCGAGCCAGTGCACGTCGACGACGCGCTTGATGCAGCGCCCGTACGCGGCGCCGAGACCGTAGCCGACGGTGGTGAGATAGACGGCGCCGTGGGGCACGAACCACTGGCGGTACGCGAGCTCCGTCAGACCCGCCTTGCCGACGATCACCTTCGCGCCGGAGCGCTCGAACCAGCGGCTCATCGACTTGCCGAAGCGGAAGCTCGCCGTCGCGGTGACCGCCTCGACGGCGTACGTTCCGTCCGGCCGCACCGTCGCCGCGGGCGAGCAATGGAAGTTCACGTTGGTGAGCGCGCGGACGCTCGCCGGCAGATCGACCCCTTCGTCGACCACGCGTCGATAGACGCCCTCGCGCGCCGTGTAGAGCACGCCGTCGAGATAGACGACGTCGCCGAGCTTCAGGCGGGCCAGCTCGGCCTCGGCGACCGGCGTCGTCAACCGAACTTCGTCCATCCGCACGTCGTCCAGTCGCTCGATCATTGGAGCGGGGCCGTTGAGGCCGGCGGCACCGATGGTGGGCCGACGCGGGCGTGGGCCGGCTTCACTCGACCCCCTCGCGCCGGTAGTAATCGGTGAACCACATCGGGTCGGAGCGAAACTCGACCCGTCCGTCGGGATGGATGCGCGCCGTGGCGCGGCGCGAGGAGAGGCAAAAGCTGTGGAGTCCGACCGGCATACCGCCGGTGTGGGAAAACGCCACCTCGACGTGCGTCGCGACGACGAGCGAGGTGCCCGCGAACCCCATCGCACCGATGCCGATGTAGTTGCCCAGCGCGGTCAGCTCGTCCTCGAGCGCCGCGATCGCCGGGTCGGGGTTCCGGCTGCCGACCGCGCGCAGGCACGCCGCCTCCTTCCCGAGACGCACGCAGGTGTCCTTCGAGCCGCCGATGCCGAGGCCGACGATCGCGGGCTGGCACGCCAGGCCGCGCTTGCCGAACTGCACGAGCGTGTCGACGAAGAAGCGCTTGATGCCGGCGACGCCGTCGGCTGGGAACAGCATCCGGTAGTCGCTCCCGAAGAGCCCGCCCTTGTGAACGGTCGTGATATCGATCCAGTCGCCGCCGGGCTCGAAGGCGTACGTGACCTCGGGAGCGTGGATGCCGACGTTGTTGTCGTGGTCCACGCGGGTGAGCGGATGCACCCGGTTCGGTCGCAGCGGAATCGCCGCCGTCGCGTCGGCGGTCGCCCGACGCAGCGCCCGCTCGAGCGCCACGAATCCGCCTTCGACGAGCGCGTCGTTGCCGGCGCGGACGTAGTAGCGCGGCAGGCCGGTGTCGGCGCACATCGGACGGCGCTCGGCGGTCGCGATGTCCCAGTTGTGGTCCATCTCGGTGAGCACGAAGCGCGCGATGCGGTTTTGCTCCCGGTCGCGGGCCCGCCGGACGCCTTCGCGATAGTCGGCGGGGATGTCGATGGCCGCGCGCGCCATCAGCTCGCGCGCGGTGTCCTCGACGAGCTTGATCGAGATCGGTCTGGGCATGCTCGACTCGCGAGTAGCTTAACTCGAAGACGCCCTCGCGCGCACGGCCCTGAGCCGGCCGGGGGCCAGCCCCACGCGCAATACGCGGCCAGGAGCCCACCGCCGCCCGGCGAGCCTCACCGCTGATCGAACGCGCGGGCGATGAACTCCGGAAACTGCGCCTCGAGCTCGGCGACCACCGCGTCGGCGACCTCGGCCGCGCTCCCCGACCGCTCCTGCGCGTCGCTGCGCGCCCACAGCTCGAGATACGCGTCCTGACCCTCCCGCCCGAGGCGCATCGCGACCGAGTCGATGAGCTGCTGGAAGCGGTCGCTCAGCTGACGGGTGACGGTGTCCGAAGCGTCTCGCGCCTCGACCATCGCCGGCACGCCCTTCCAGGCGATGATCTGATAGCTCGCCATCGATCGGGGGAGCGAGGCCTGAGGCTACGCTCCGCCCATGAACTGGGCGAGGAGCGTGATCCGATCTCCCGGTCGCATCGGGGAGTCGAGCTCGTGCTCGATCCCGAGGACCGCGTCGTTGACGAGGACCTCGATGTGCTCGCCGAGCTCCTTGCCGTGCCAGAGGGCTCGGTGGAGCTCGGGGAACCTAGCCGACAGCCCGCTCAGCACGCTGCGGACCGTCGCGCCCGGGGTCAGGGGCTCCTCGAGGACGCGCCGGCCGGAGCCGTCGCCGCCGACGAACTTCGTGATCCACGAGGCGATCTCGATCGGAATGGTCGCGGCGGGCAGGGTCTTCACGCTTTGAATGGTCAACGCCCGGGCGGGCGGAGGCTACCCGGAGGAGCGACGGGCGCGCGGCGCCGACTCGTTGAGGAACTCCTCGCGCTTGGTCTTGAGCCGCCGGACGAGCTCTTCGTAGGAGCTCGACCGGATGATCCGATCGAACTGCGAGCGATAGTTCGCGATGAGGCTCACGTTCTCGATGAGGACGTCGTAGATCAGCCAGCGGTCGCCCCGTAGGTTCATGCGGGACTCGACGGCGACCTCGGCGCCCGTCCGTGTCACGATGCGCGCCTTGACCGACGCGAAGGTGCCATCGATCGACTCGCCGAGGTAGCGGATCCGCTCGCCGCCGTACTCGTCCATCCGCGCGATGTAGGTCCGCTCGAGGAGGTCGGCGAAGAGCTGGGTGAATTCCTCGCGCTCGGCGGGGGTCCGGGCCTGCCAGTGGCGGGCGAGAACCCGCTGGGCCGACTCATTGATGTCGAACGCTTCGTGGGCGATCTTCCGAACCGCCGCGCGCCGATCCTGGCGGGCCATCGACGGGTCGTCGAGGACCTTGACCACCTGGTCGGTGTACTCCCGGAGCTGATCGGTGGGGCCCGCCCACGCGGGCGAGCTGGCCAGCAGCACGAGCGCGCCGGCGATCGTCGTCAGTATCTTGTCCACTCCCCAGAGTATACGGCGCCGATCCAGTCACACCGAATATCGCACGCCTCGCCCCCCGTCCGGCTCACGGCGTCAGCACCGGCGCCGGGACCCGCACCCTCAGCTCGCGGCCGACGAGCCAGGCCCCGGAGAATATGAGGATCGCCGCGATGAGATAGACCGCGTGGATGCCGAAGGCGTGGATCACGAGCCCGCCGACGAGCGGACCGGCGATTCCGCGAACTCCCGCGAGCGTCGCGCCGATCGCCACGTAATTGGCCGTGCGCTGTGGGCCGGCGACGTCGATGACCGCCATCATCCAGACGAGCTCGAGGCCGACCGACACCAGGGAATCGGTGATCGCGCTCGCCACCAGCACCCAGGGGCTCCAGGCGAGGTAGTAGATCAGAGGCGTCATGCCGCCCAGGAAGTACATCACGCGCAGCGCCTCGAGGCTCGACTTGCGATCGACGAGGCGCCCCCAGTAGGCACTGCCGGCGAGCACTCCGACCGCGGCCACCGCCCCGAGCACCCCCACCTGCGAGGCGCTCACCTGCAGCACGTCGACGAGCAGGAGGGGGTGCGCCGGCGTCTGGATCCAGCAGCCGAACCCGAACAGGAAGGACGCGATCAGCAGGCGGCGGAAGGCGTGATCGTCGCGCACGGTCTGCCAGGCGTCCAGGAGCCCGGCGGGCGCCTCGGCGGCGCCGTCCTCGGGCTCGGGCACGGCGAGCCGCCGCAGGCAGAAACTCGAAGCCATGCCGAGCAGGGCGGCGGCAACGAAGATGCTCCGATAGCCGAACAGATCGAAGAGCTGGCCGGCGGCAAGCGCCAGCGCGATCCCGAGGACTGCGCCCGCCATCCTGACCAGACCGAGCGCTCGGCCTCGATGGGCACGCGGGTATATGCGCTCGACGACCGCCGCCTGGGCGGGCCCCACGGCGGCGCCGAAGAAATCTCGCGCGATCACGATACCGGCGAACGCCCACGCCGAGCTGACGAACGGCACCAGCAAGAACACGCCGCGGGCCACGAAACCGGGCCAGATGAGGTACGGCAACGGAGGCCTTCCGTGGAAGCCCTTCGCCCAGAGCAGCGAGAGGAGTAGGCAGGCGCCGCACGCCGAGGACGTCACGGCGAGCTGCAGCGGTGTGGCGCCGAGCTCGCGCCGAAGGACCAGGCCGATGAATGGGCCGGTCAGTCCCGCAAAGACGGTGAGGAGGAGCGTTGCCGAGATGTCGATCCGGAGGGCGCGGCGAGTCTCAGGGTTGAATCCCGATCCGATCATGTCCGTCCTTGGGGGCTTGGCCGGGACGGCGGGCCGATTCCCGTGAAGCCGTCCCACATCGATTATGTCGCATCTCGCCTCGGCGGCCTCGCTTCCCGATGATGCTCGCTAACCCTCCGCCGCAACGACGATCCGGGTCGGCTACAATCAGGCGCGTGAGCCCCCTTTCCTCGGCCGATCCGCACCCCCGCCGGCGCGTCAGAGTTCTCGATACCGAGATGGCCTACGTCGACACCGGGGCCGGGGACCCGATCGTCTTCCTACACGGCAACCCGACGTCGTCGTATCTCTGGCGCAACGTCATTCCTCACGTCGCGGGTTGGCGTCGCTGCCTGGCGCCGGACCTCGTAGGAATGGGCGACTCGGGCAAGGCGCCGTCCGGTACCTATCGGTTCGCCGATCACGCTCGCTATCTCGACGCGTGGTTCGAGGCCCTGGAGCTTTCGCGAAACGTCGCGCTCGTCGTCCACGACTGGGGCTCCGCGCTCGGTTTCCATTGGGCGCGACGCCATCCTGAAAGCGTCAAGGGTATCGCCTACATGGAGGCGATCGTCCGACCTGTGAGCTGGCAGGAATGGCCCGAAGCGGCCCGCAAGATCTTCCAGGCGATGCGCTCGCCTGGCGGGGAGGAGATGGTGCTGCAGAAGAACGTCTTCGTGGAGCGGATCCTCCCTGCGAGCGTCATTCGCGATCTCACACCAGAAGAGATGGACCGCTACCGGGCTCCGTTTCGCGAGGCGGGCGAGTCACGGCGACCCACGCTCACCTGGCCGCGCGAGATCCCAGTGGACGGCGCGCCCGCGGACGTCGTCCGCGTCGTGACGGACTACGGCGAGTGGCTGGCGAAGAGCCCGATTCCGAAGCTTTTCGTCAATGCGGATCCCGGATCAATCCTCGTGGGCGCCCAGCGAGAGTTCTGCCGAAGCTGGCCCAACCAGACCGAGGTCACGGTGAGGGGCAGCCACTTTCTGCAAGAGGATTCACCGGACGAGATCGGCCGCGCGCTCGCGGCCTTCGTTCGACCGGGCTGAGTTCGGGCGGCCTTCGGGCAGGGGGACGCGCCCGGATCGCGCCGGACGCGTCCCCGAGGTCCTGGAGACCTAGTCTTCCTTATTGACCATCAACCGCACGGTCACCTTGCGCTTCTCGGCGTTGGGGATCCCCTTCTCCGCAATGGGGCCCAGCCCGATCAGGTGGATTCTCGGGAGCTCGATGCCCTGCTCGACGAGGAAGCGGCGAACCGACTCGACGCGCCGCTGGCTGAGTCCGACGTTGTAGGGGTACGATCCGACCGGATCGGCGTAGCCCTGGAGATCCACCGTCAGGCCCGGATTCTCCTTCATCTCCTTGATGACGGCGACCAGCGTGGTCTGCGCGTTATCGTTCAGATCCCACTTGTCGAACCCGAACAGGACCGGGTAGGTCTCCACCTGGTTCCGGTTGTTGCGATTCGACCACAGCCGCGTCAGCCGACTGTTCGTCTCGTCGGCCTTGGTGTAGGCGCTGTCCGCCCTATCCTTCGCGCCCTTGGCCGTCTCGGACGTCTGGGTGAGCGTACCCTCGGCCGTCTTCAGCCGGGTATCCACTCCCTCCACCTTCTGGTCGACACGCTGGCTCTCGTCGGCCACCTTCTTGTCGACCTTCTGGTCGATGTCGACCTCCTTCTTGCCGACGAACTCGGTCACCCACTTCTTGGTGGCGCAGCCGCTGACGAGCAGCAGCGCAGCAGGTAGCACCACCCCGACCATCACAGCCTGTCGCATAGCCGCCTCCTCATTGGTGCCCAGACCTGTAGTGGTTGGGCTCTTGACGACGCCGATGCAACCGGGTCGCCATGTGTCGGACGTGTGTGTTTCTGCGGAAAAGCTGCGACGACGTCCCTCCGCGGTGTCCCGCTTCGCGACACATTCGAGTCAACCGGCTGACGGCCACGTCAGTTCAGACGGCCTCGCAGCGTGTGCAGAGCTCGACGGAGCTCGGCGTCGCGGGGAGCCAGACGCACGGCGCTCTCGAACTCGCGCAATGCCTCCCACCACCTGCCCTGCTTGATGTGGATCCGGGCGAGGTTCATGTAGGGAAACTGGCGCGGCTCGTAGCGCTTGGCCTGCTTCGCCCGCTCCAGCCAGGGCACCGCCTCGTCGAGCTTTCCCTGCTGCATCAGGTAACACCCTATGTCGTTGTAGGGGTTCCCAAAGTCGGGGTCGACCTCGATGGCATACATGCACTCCTGCGTCGCCTCTTCGAGCCGCCCCTGGAAGCTGTACGTCCAGCCGAGGAAGGTGTGGGCCTCGGCCGTCGGGCAGATCTCGATCGAGCGGCGGTAGAGCTCGATTGCCCGATCCAACTCCCCCTGCATCTGGTGGCGGTAGGCCTCCTGCCAGATCTCGGTTGCCCGGTTGAAGTGCTCAGGCTTGCTCACGAAATCACCAGCTGGGCCATGTCTCGTGCCGGAGACCCATGTCCCAGAACATCCACTCGTACCGGCTCGTCGTGACGAAGTGTCGCCGCATCGCCTCGCGCTCGGGAGGCCTCAGGGTCGCCGCCACCTGGTCCGCGGCCGCGAGCACCGCGCGCACGACCGAGCCGAACTCTTCGGACGCGTAGGTGCCGATCCACCGCTTGTAGAGGGGCTCGGTGGAACCGACCCGCTCGAGCTCTTTGCCGACCTCCCAGTAGATCCAATAGCAGGGCAGCAGCGCGGCGAGCGCCTCGTGGAAGGGCGAGCCGTAGGCGACCGAAAGCAGATAGCTCGTGTAAGCGAGGTTCGTCGGCGCCAGCGGCGTGGTCGCCACTGCCTCGTGTGTCAGCCCGAAATCCCGGAAAAAGCTCTCGTGGAGCTCGCGCTCGACCTTGAGCGCGCCGGCGGCATGCTCGTTGAACATGATGATCCAGTCGTCCTGGGGGGCCCGGGCTCCCGCGAGGGACAGGGCGCGGGCGAACTCGCGCAGGTAGAGCGCGTCCTGGACCGCGTAGAACTTGAAGCTCTCGCGCGGGAGCGAGCCGTCGGTGAGGCCGCGGAGAAACGGATGGCGCAGGATCGCCGCGTAGATCGGATCGATTGATTTCCAGAGCTCGTCGGTGAAGCCCATCAGCGGCCCCTGAAGACCGGCTCGCGCTTCTCCACGAACGCCTTCGCCGCTTCGCGATGATCCTCCGTCATCCCGCACCGCGTGTGATGCCACGCCTCGAGATCGAGAGAGTCCTTGAGCGTCCCGCTCTCGGCCGCGTTGAAGTTGCGCTTCATATAGCGGTACGCGACGCGCGGCCCGCGGGCCAGCCGCCCGGCTAGCGCCAGCGTCTCCTCCTCGAGCCGAGCGTCGGGCACCACACGGTTGGCGATGCCGAGCGTCAGCGCCTGTTGCGCGTCCACAATGTCGGCCGTGTAATAGAGCTCGCGCGCCTTCGCGGTGCCGACGAGCTTGGTGAGATACCAGCTCCCGCCGAAGTCGCCGGAGTAGCCGACGCGGGCGAAGGCCGTCGCAAACCGCGCGGTGTCGCCCGCGACGCGCAGGTCGCACGCGAGCGCCAGCGAGAGCCCGGCGCCCGCCGCCGCGCCTCGGACCATCGCGATCGTCACCTTCGGCATCTCGTGAAGCCACCGCGAGACCTCCATGGCCGCTCGGAGCGACTGCGCCTTGTCCTCGAAGGTTCCGCTGAACTCACGGCCTTCGGCCATCGCCTTCACGTCGCCGCCGGCGCAGAACCCTCGGCCCGCTCCGGTCAGGACGATCACGCCGACTTCCGGATCGTCGGCCAGGCGTGGCAGCGCCTCGAGCAAGGCGGTGAGCATCGGCCCGGACAAGGCATTGAGCCGGTCGGGACGATTCAGCGTGAGCACGGCGACGCCATCCTTGACGACTTCGAGCAGGTCCTGCGCCATTGGCGATCTCCCCGAGATGACGGTGACGCGATGGTATACCTAGCGGCCAGACTCCCGCCAGCCATCCTCACCCCAGGGCGACGCCGCCCTTGATCCACCGAGACGCGGCCGGTACCATCGCCGCAGAAGGGAGGGGCGCCATGGAAGCGGTCGAACGTGAAGGGGTGAAGGACGCCAGCCACCTCTACGAGGTCGAGCGCCGGGCACGTCACGCCGAGCGCCCGGGCTTCCGGATCTCCGAGCTCCAGATCGGTCCGCGCCAGCAAGTACCCTGGCACTATCACAACCACATCGAGGACACGTTCTACGTCCTCCAGGGCCGCGTGCGCCTCTTCCTGCGCGATCCGAAGGAAGAAGTACGCCTGGCGCCGGGCGAGACGTACACGGTGCGCGCCCGCCGCCCGCATCTGGTTACCAACGGCGGGGAGGGCTCGGCGGTCTTTCTCGTCCTCCAGGGCATCGGCGAGTACGACTACGCCCCCCTGACGTAGCGTCTCGCTCGCGCGGGTGGAGCCGCCGCGCTCGATGGCGAAATCCGAGAGTCCGATCGAGATCGGCATCGCCGACGCCGCGACCCCCGAGGTCGTGGAGGCGTTCGCGCGTCTCTTGCCTCAGCTCTCGACGTCGGCCATTCCGCTCACTCGCGAGGCGCTGACGGAGATCATCGCCGCCCCGCACAACACGGTGCTCCTGGCTCGCGACCCGAGCGCCGGTGGCCGGATCGTCGGCACCTTGACCCTGGTGGTCTTCCGCATCCCGACCGCGATGCGCGCGTGGATCGAGGACGTCGTCGTCGACAGCCTTGCCCGCGGCCGCGGCATCGGCGAGGCGCTCACCCTGGCGGCGGTGAGTCTGGCCAAGGCGCGCGGCGCCGAGACCGTCGACCTCACGTCCCGGCAATCGCGGAAGGCCGCGCACCGGCTCTACGAAAAATCGGGCTTCCACGTCCGGGACACGAGCGTCTATCGCTTCGGGTCCAAGCCCGACGCGTGAGCGAATCGCCCGGGCTACAATGGCACCGATGATTCCTCGGTTCCCGGTGACGACGCTCCTCGTGCTGGTCCTGGCCACGCTCGGCCCGTCGGCGAGCGCGAGCCCCCCCGATCCCGGCTGGATCGGCGGCTTCTACGACGCCGCCGACGGGGACGATGCGGTCCTGGCGGTCGCCGGCATGGACTCGCCCCCGCTGACGCCGGTCGTCGACGTCGAAGCTCATGCCATCCGTCTCGGCCCTGCTGCGTCCGCGGCGGTGCGGGCCGAGCGCGTCTTCGCCCTCGCCGCACCCGCGGGTCGTGCTCCACCGTCCGCCTGAGTGGTCCGACGCGACGACAACGCCGTGATCGACGGCCACCACTTGCCAACCCGTGCGCGGACGAAGGAGTACGTCCATGATCGGTACGCAGGATCTGCTCATCGCGCTGGCGCTCGGCGCCTTCTTCTTCGGAGCCAAGAAGCTGCCCGAGCTGTCGCGCTCGCTCGGCCGGGCGCTCGTCGAGTTCAAGAAGGGGCTCGAGGAGGCGCCGGACCAGAAGCCGCCGGCGCCGGCCTCCGAGACGTCTGAGGCGAAGAAGCCCGAGGTGAAATGAGAGGCTGGATCATCTTGATCGTGACCCTCCTGGTCGGCGCCGCGCTCGGCATCGCCGGCACGGTCTACGTGCCGCCGCGCGTCGATCCCTACTTGCCGAAGGAGCTACGGCTGAAGTCGCGCGTCGTCGAGGGACAGGTGATCCAGAAGCAGCGCGAGGGCAACCGCGTGCTCGTGAAGGTCCAGACCGATCAGGGCGTGATCCTGGCGGCGTTCACGAAACGCGTGGCCGAGATCGATCTGCTGGTCGAGCCGGGCGCCACGATCGCGCTGTCGCTGTCGAGCGACGCGCCGGTCGTCGACGACCCGGCGATCGAGCGCGTCAACCGGCCGAAGTGACGCTCAGGCGGCGCGCGCCACCACCGCCCGCGGGTCGCGCACCCGCGCGACCAGGAGCGCTACCGCTACGCCGACGGCGACGGCCGCGACGAAGAACACCGCGAGGAAGCCGAACGCGTCCGCCAGGAGTCCGGCCGCCAGCGGCGCGGCGAAGGCGATCGGCGCGACCAGGGTCGTGCCCAGGCCGACGTACGTCGGCTGCTCCGACGGCGCCGGCGCGAACTCGAGCATCACGTTCAGGTTGGACACGTTCATGGCCGCGATCTGGAAGCCCATCAACACGAAGACCGCGCCGAAGGCGCCGAGCGTCGGCGCGGCGATCGCCATCAGATTCGCGGCGAGCGTCGCCACCATGCCGAGGATGATCACGAGGCGATGCCCGCGGCGGTCGGCCAGCCAGCCCAGTGCGGTATTCCCCACCATCTGGCCGACGAACAGGAGCGTGGTGAAGACGCCGGCCTGCGCGGCCGGAGCGTCCCACGTCCTGAGGGCGTACACCGTGTAGAAGCCACTGCCGATCGAGCCGACCACGCCGAACGCGCGGGCGATGAGATACCACGCCAGATTCGGATCGCGGCCGAGCAGCGCCGGGATGCGGGCGAGGTATTCGCGGAGCGGCACGGCGGGAGCCGACGAGGTCGAGGCCGGCTCGCGAACGACCACGAGCGCGGCGAACGACACCGCGAGGCACACCGATGCGCCTACGAAGCACAGCCCGTAGCTCGCCGGCGCCGGCACCGTCGCCAGGATGCTGGCCGTCACGACGCTGGCGGCCAGGCCGCCGGCGCTGGCCGCCAGATTCGCGAATCCGAAGAAGCGCCCGCGCAGGGTCGTCGGGATCACGCGGCCGATTACGTCCATCCACGCCGGCATGAGCACGCCGCCGACACCGGTGACGACCAGCAGCACCAGGAGCATCAGGCCGAGCGTCAGCGCCGGTGCGCGGTCGGCCAGGAAGAACGCGGCGAGCGCCAACACGACGAAGGGCACCCGCTCCCAGACCGTGTGCCGCAAGACGAACGGCAGCTTCCGCTCGAGCGTCTCGGTGTGGCCCGCGGCGAACAGCGAGGGCATGAACCAGCCGAGCGTCATCACCGCGGGAATCGCGCCGATGACGACGTTGGGCGCGCCGAGGTGCGCCGCGAAGGCCGGCAGGATCGTGGACTGCGAGGCGAACGCGAGCCCCACGACGAAGAGCGCGTAGTCGGCGCCGAGCGCCGCCAGGTTGTGGCGCAGATTCGAAGTCACGCGATCAGCCGAGTCGGATGTCGAGCCAGCCGTGCGGCGAGACGGTCACCCGCTCGGATTCCCGCACGAGCACCGTGGTCGTCGCCGACTCGAAGATCGCCGGGCCCTTGACCTCCAGCCCGGCCGCGAGCGACTCCAAGCGGTAGAGCGGCACTTCGACCCAGTCGCCGAGCCAGACGCGACGGCGCGCGGAGGACGTGGCCGCGCCCCGGCCGACAGCGCCGGCGCCGCCGGGCAGAACCGGGAGGGCGCCGACCACCGCCACCCGCGCGTTGACGACGACGACCTCCTGCCCGGGCGCGCTGTAGGCGTAGAGCTCCTCATGGCGCCGATGGAAGCGCTCGGCCACCTGCTCCATGAGGTCCGCGGCCTGCAGATCCACGCCGTCGAGGTCCACCTGGATCTCGAAGATCTGCTCGCCGTAGCGCATGTCGAGCGCGCGACGCACCGTGACCGGGCCGTCGAAGCGGGCGAGCCGCTTTCTGCCCTCGCGCTCGAGCGTCGCGAAGAGGCGGCGCAGGCCCGCGGCCGTCATCCGCCCCACCTCGCTCACGTGCGAGCGGACGAGCTCGTGGCGCAAGTCCGTCGCGAGCATGCCCCACGCCGAGAGGACGGCGGCGACCGACGGCACGACGACGCGCTGGATCTCGAGCAGCCGCGCGACCTCCGTGACGTGCAGGCCCGCGGCGCCGCCGAACGCGACCAGCGCGAAGCGGCGCGGATCCACGCCGCGACGCACCGAGACGATCTTGATGCCCTCCGCCATGTTGGTGTTGACGACGCGCGAGATGCCCTCGGCGGCCCGGAGCGCCGTCGCGCCGAGCGCGCGCGCGACCGCGTCGACCGCCGTGCGGGCGGCGCGCGCGTAGAGTCCGATACGGCCGCCGAGGAAATTCGCGGGATCGAGGAAGCCCAGCACCACGTTCGCGTCGGTCACCGTCGCGAGCGAGCCGCCCTTGCCGTAGCACGCGGGCCCCGGCTGTGCGCCGGCGCTCTCGGGCCCGACGTGGAGAATGCCGCCGGCATCGACCGACGCGATCGATCCGCCGCCGGCGCCCAGCGTGTGGATGTCGATCGCCGGCAGCGCCACCTTCGCGACGCCAATCGTCTTTTCCCCGGTCAGCTGCGGCTCGCCGCCCTGGAGGAGCGCGATGTCGGTGGACGTCCCGCCCATGTCGAAGGTGATGAGGTTCGGCTCGTCGAGGAGCCGGGCGCAGTAGCGTCCGGCGGCGACGCCGCCGGCGGGCCCGGACAGGACGGCGCCTGCAGCCAGGCGGGTCGACTCGCGCACCGGCGCCACGCCGCCGTGCGACTGGATGATCAGCACGTCGCCGCGGTAGCCGTGGCTGGCGAGGCGCGCGGCGAGATTCCTCAGATATTTCGCGAGCGCCGGCCCGACGTACGCGTTCACCACAGTCGTCCAGACCCGCTCGTACTCCTTGATCTGCGGCAGGACCTCGGACGACAGCGACACGTAGATACCGGGTAGACGCCGCGCCAGGGCGCGCCCGGTCAGCTTCTCGTGCCGCGGATTCCTATACGAGTGCAGGTAGCAGACGGCGACCGCCTCCACGCGGGCCTTCGCCAGCGCGGCGATGGACCTCTGCAGCGAGTGCCTGTCGAGGGGGATCGCGACCGTGCCGTCGAAGCGCAGGCGCTCGCGCACGCCGAGACGGCGCACCCGCGGCACGAGCGGAACGGGCGGCGGCATTCTCAGATTGTAGCGGTCGTCCTTCAGCCCCTCGCGCATCTCGATGACGTCGCGATGGCCCTCGGTCGTCAGGAGGCCGACCTTCGCCCCCTTGCGCTCGAGCAGCGCGTTGGTCGCGACCGTCGTGCCGTGCACGATCGATTCGGTCTCTCCGAGCAGCCCGCGCAGATCGGTGCCGAGCTCGGCGGCCAGGAGCGAGAGCCCGTCGACCAGACCGACGGAGGGGTCAGGCGGCGTCGAGGCGCACTTGGCGATCGTGAGAGAGCCGCGCTCGTCGACCGCGACGAGATCGGTGAAGGTGCCGCCGACGTCGATGCCGATGCGGTGACGTCGGCTCAGTAGAGCGTCCTCTGAATGCCCTCCTCGCTCTCGCGCACGTAGTCCTCGAGGCTCTTGCCTTCCGGCTGGAGCTTGTCGTAGAGGACGCACGCCATCGAGGGCAGGACGGAGCGATCGGGCCACGCCGCGGGCTCCCAGAGCTGGGAGCGCCGGAACGCCTTCGGGCAGTGCAGGAAGCACTCCTCGACTTCGACGGCGATCGCGACCCGCGGCCGCTTGCCCTTGGCCTCGAGCGATTCGAGGACGTCGTCGTCGCGCACGATCGCGGCGCGGCCGTTCACGCGCAAGGTCTCCTCGCGGCCGGGGATCAGGAAGATCATCCCGACGTGCGGGTTGTCGAGGAGGTTGCGCAGGCCGTCGAGCCGCCGGTTACCGGGACGGTCGGGGATCACGAGGTGGCGCTCGTCGAGCACGCGCACGAAGCCCGGCGCATCGCCCTTGGGCGAGACGTCACAGCGTCCCGTCGAGTCGGAGGTGGCCAGCAGCAGGAACGGCGCGTGGGCGATGAACTCCCGGCTGGGCGCGTCGATGAACGGCGACTCTTTCCTGATCGCCCGCTCGCTCGGCGTGCCCATCAGGTCGCGCAGCTCCTTCTCCGAGGTCACCACTCGCTTGAACATCGGATCCTCCTCAGTCGTGCAGCCAAAGTAGTCGGAGCCTTTCAACAAGTCAACGGTCGGTGTGGTCGCGGCGGATCGCGTACGGATACGGGCCCTCCGGCGATTTTCCCTCGGCGAACCGCCGGAGGCAGAACGCGTCGATGTCGACCGTCTTCGCGCGGCCGTCCAAAATCAGCTCGGCTATGCACGTGCCGACGGCGGGCGCGATCTTGAAGCCCGAGCCGCTGAACGCGGTCGCGAGGTACAAGCCGTCGATCCCGTCGACCCGTCCGAGGATCGCGTGCCGGTCGCGGCTGTAGCAGTCGACGGCGCGATAGCCGCGCGCGAGCGTGGCGCCCTCCATCGCCGGGATCCGGTGCGTCAGGATCTGGGCGCCGACGGCCGGCGCGCTCGGCGCCAGCACCATCGGCGCGTCGGGATCGAGATCCCACTCCTGACAGGGCACGCCGACGATCGTGCGGATTCCGCTCTCGGGCCGGAAGTAGGTGCCGAGCACGTTGTCGATGAAGATCACGTGCGGCTGCGCCAGCGCCGGCGGCCGCGTGACCTGCACCGTGTCGAGCCCCTTCGGTCGCGCCGGCAGCTCGATCCCGATCTCGCGGCAGATCCGCGGGGCCCAGGCGCCGGCGGCCACGACGACGGCGCCGGCGTCGATACGCCCGGCGCTCGTCTCCACGCCGACGACGCGACTCTCACGGCGCCGGATCTTCCGGACCGGAGTCCACGGGAGGATCCGGACGCCGAGCTCCGATCCTCTGCGCGCGAAGCCGTCCACGGTCGTCGCGGGATCCGCGTAGCCGCTCTCGGGCTCCCAGGCCGCGGCGCCCAGGTCGTCGACGTTCGCGAAGGGCTGCAGATCGTGGAGCTCACCCGGCGTCAAGGCGACGGTGTTCACGCCGATCCCGCGCAGCATCGCGACGTTCTTCCGGAGCGCGTCGGCGTACGGCGGCGCGACGACGTTGACGAAGCCGGTGTGAGTGAACACGGGCGGCCCTCCCATGATCTCGGGCCAGTGCCGGAAGACCGGGAAGCTGGCAAACGCGAGCCGAGCGTCCCACTCGTTCGTGTAGTGCATGCGAACGAGCGCGCTCGAGCGGCCGGAGGCGCCGTTGGCGAGCGCGGCCTGCTCGCAGAGGACGACGCGGCTCACCCCGCGCGCCGCCAGCGCGTAGGCGATGCTCACGCCGTTGACTCCGCCTCCGACCACGACGACGTCGGCCGTCTCGATCACCTGGGGCTCCCCGTCGCCAGATACCTTATCATGTGCTGAGCCTCGCCGACCCTTTCACAACGGGGCGCCGGCGGTGTTTCACGCATGATGGGCGAACAGCCGTTCGAGACGATCGTGGGCGCGCATCACGCGGAGATCTATCGTTATCTGCGCAGGGTCACCGCCCGGCCCGCCGAGGCGGAGGATCTCTCACAAGAGACGTTTCTTCGCGCCTATCGGGCCTACCGCACCCTGGGCCCGGACGCCAACGTCCGAGCCTGGCTCTTCACGATCGCGACCAACTTGAGCCGGAATCACTTCCGATCCGAGAAGCGCCGGCGAGTCGCCCATCAGGCGGTGTCGGTGGAGCGGCGCGAGGCCGATCCGGAAGGACCGGAGGACGAAGCGCGGTTCGGCGAGGCGCGAGCGCGTCTCGAGGCCACGGTGCGGGCCCTTCCCCTCAAGCAACGCCTCGCGTTCGTCATGCGTAAAATCCACGACCTCGATTACGAAGCGATCGGCCGAAGCCTCGACTGCTCGGCGGAGAGCGCGCGGGCGCACGTGTTCCAGGCACTCCGCAAGATCCGCCTGAGCCTCAACGGTCACGAGCTTCCGGCTGGCGGAGGCGCCGCAACGAGCCCACTCGGCATGGAGCGACCGCGATGACGCGTAAACCGCAAATGTGCCTCGAGATCGAACCCGACCTCGTCGCCGCCGCGACGGGCGACGCCGAGCCCGGCGCCGCGCGCCGCGTCGAGCATCACATCGATGCGTGCGGGGCCTGCCGCCGCGAGTTTCACCGCTATCGCGAGATCGAGGGGGTCGTGGGCGCGCTCCGGCGCGTGCCGGCGGCGGCGGGCGAGGCCCTCGCCCGCGAGGGGCTCGAGTCGAGGCTGGCCGATCTGCGGTCGCGTCTGGTCTCGTACCGGGTGTTTCCCTCGCCGCTCGGCCACATTCTCATCGCGCGGTCGGAGCACGGGGTGTCGCTCGTCGAGTATCTCCACGGCCGAGCCGACCTGAGAGCCTCGCGGCTCTCCCGCGTCGCCGGCGTCGAGCTGCAGGAGGACGGCGCCGAGATCGAGACGCTCTACCGCGAGCTGCTCGAGTACCTGCGCGGCGACCGCACGCGTCTGGAGTGGCCAATCGATCTGCGCCTGGCGCGCAGCGACTTCCACCGCGCGGTGCTGCGCGCGACGGCCGCGATCCCGTACGGCGCGGTCACCTCGTACGCCGGCATCGCCGTCGAGATCGGCAGGCCCGCGGCCACGCGCGCGGTGGCGCAGGCGCTGCGCTGGAACCCGCTGCCGATCGTCGTGCCGTGCCATCGCATCATCGGAACCTCGGGCGCGCTCACCGGCTATTCGGGCGACCGGGTCGGGCTCAAGCAGCAGCTCCTCGCCGTCGAGGGCATCCGCGCGATCGGCCCGCGCAGCGACTCGCGCGTGGCGCGGAACACCCTCTATCACTACGATCGCAACGACCAGCGCGAGTATTGCCTGCCGACCTGCGGCGACATCGCGCGCCGTCCGATCGGCCCCGTCACCCTGCTGGCCTCGCGCGAGCTCGCGGGCTCGCTCGGGCTCGTGCCCTGCACGAGCTGCCGCCCGGATCTGCACCCACTCGCCGCGTAGCTTCGCTCGCCGTTTCACACCCGCCTCCCCGCGGTGTCATAGGGAGCAACAAGGGAGGAGGCGGACATGCAATCGGTAGTGCTCGGCTCGCTGTCCCTGTTGGTGGCGTTGTTCCCGGTCGCACTGCTCGCGGCGGCGCTGCGGCTCGCCAGCTGGCGCCAGCGTCTGCGGCTCGCGGAGATCGCGCGCCAGATCGCGGTGACCGACGCTGTCCACGGCGCGCTCGGCGCGGTCGTCTCGCCGGTCGTGCGGCGCACGCGGTGGGGCGGGTGGCGGCTCACGATCCCGGTGCCGCTCGATCGGCCCGACACCGTGATGCACGTGGTGGACGCGGCGTCGAGCGTCTTCAGCGAGGCCGAGCGGACGAGACCGCGGCGCTTCGAGATCGTGCTGACCCAGCAGGAGAGACCGGTGCCGCGGCGAGCCCACATGCTGGTCTTGGCGAGAGGAGAGTCGGTGTCATGGACGTGAACAGCTATCTGGTCGAGTGGCTGGCGAAGGAACACCTGCGCGAGCTCGGCAGCGCGCTGGCGCGGCAGCAGCTGGCGGCGTCGGTCAGGCCGCGGTCACCGCTGCGCGTCAGGCTCGGGTTGGCGTTGATCGGCCTGGGACAGCGGCTGCAGGGAAGCCGCACTCGGGTCGCCGCTCCGGCAGCCGGAGCCTCTGCCGCCTCGTAACCGCGACGTCAATCGGGGGAGCCCAGGCTCCCCCGATTACTTCTTCACGAAGCCGTTCTCTCGATCGCCGGCCCGCGCGGCCCGGCTGCGCTTCGAGGGCGGGCCATAGCCGCCCCCGCCGGACGACTCGATCAGGAACACGTCGCCCTTCCGGACGGGGACTCCGACTTCCTTGGTCTTTAGGACGCGGGTCGCGCGCCCCCGCGACTCGAGCCGGTAGCGATGCGGCAGACCGTCCTTGCCGCCGAGCAGACCGTACGGCGGGTGGCGCACGCCGTCGCCCGCGGTGTTGGCCACCGCCGGCTCCTCGATGTCGACGCGCAGCCGCAGCACCGCGCCGACGCCCCCGCGATGCATGCCGTCGCCGGCCGAATCGGGACGGAATTCGTGGCGCTCGAAGGTCAGCGGGAACCGCGCCTCGGCGACCTCGACGCTGCCGAACTTGATCCCGCCGGCGGCCTGCCCTTCGCCCGCGGTCTCCCAGCCGTCCCCCGCCGCACTTGCGCCGCCGCCCGGCCGCGCGTGGAACATGTGCCAGATGAACGGCTTGCGCGTCCTGGGATTGATCCCCTTGATCGCGATGCGGAACCGCCGGCCCCATCCCGAGAGCACGCGGTCCGGGCACGCCGGGGCCAGCGCGCGGATCATCGCCTCGGCGATCTCCTGGGCGCAGTGATTCGTCGAGAGCGTGACCGGCGCCGGCGGGTATGGCCAGACGATCGTGCCTTGCTTCGCGATCACCTTGACCGGCCGGAACGTGCCCGAGTTCTTCGGCGTCCGCGGGTCGATGAGGTACGCGAAGGCCATGTGCACCGCCGACATCGTGTTCGGGAACGACGAGTTGACGAATCCGGAGACTTGCGGATGCGAGTCGCTCAGGTCGACCGTCAGCGCGTCGCCGCGCTTGGTGACGGTCGCGCGGATCCAGATGTCGGTGAACTCGTGGCCGTCGTCGTCCAGGATCGTCTCGCCGCGATAGACGCCGTCCTTCCAGGTGGCGACGCACGCGCGCGCCTGCCGCTCGGCGCCGTCGAGGATCTCGTCCACGGCCTCGAGGACCGTCGCGGCGCCGTAGTCGGCGGTCAGCGCGAGCAGGCGCCGCTCGCCGACGCGCGCCGAACCGATCATGGCCCGGAGGTCGCCCATGAAGTCGTGCGGGTGGCGGACGTTCGTCGTGATCATGCGCAACACGTCGTCGCGCAGCTCGCCGGCGTCGTAGAGCTTCAGCGGCGTGATCCGCAGGCCCTCCTGCCAGATCTCGGTGGCGCCGGGATTGTAGGCGCCGTGGGTCGAGCCGCCGATGTCGCTCTGGTGAGCGCGGTTGACGGACCAGAAGGCGACCTCGTCGCCGACGAACACCGGCACGAACGCCGTCAAATCAGGAAGATGGTTGTTGCCGTGATAGGGGTCGTTGAGGAGATAGACGTCGCCCGGTCTCACGCGCCCCTTGAAGGCGTCGCGCACCGATTCCACGGCCCACGGGATCGCGCCCACGTGGATCGGCACATGCTCCGCCTGCGCGATCAGCCTGGCTCCGGCGTCGCAGAGCGCCGTCGAGAAGTCGCGGCTCGAGTTCAGGATCTGGGAATACGCCGTGCGCAGCATGGCCTCGCCCATCTCCTGCACGATGGCCTCGAGGCGATGGGTCAGGACCGACACGGTCACTGGATCGCTCATGGCCTCCACATTATCATCGCCGGGTGCACGACGTCGGGCGGCCGTCCCCGGGACCACTGCGCGAGGTCGCCGCGCTCTTCCTGAAGCTCGGCTTCGTCGCGTTCGGCGGGCCCGCGGCCCACATCGCGCTGATGCGCGACGAGGTCGTGAAGCGGCGGCGGTGGGTGACGGAGCAGCAGTTCCTCGATCTGCTCGGCGCGAGCAATCTCATCCCCGGCCCCACCTCGACGGAGCTGGCGATCTACCTCGGCTACGCGCGCGCGGGCTGGCGCGGCCTCGTGCTGGCCGGGACCTTGTTCATCTTGCCGGCGGCGCTCATCTCGCTGGCGATCGCCTGGGCCTACGTGCGTTACGGATCCACGCCGGAGGCGACGTGGCTCCTGTACGGGATCAAGCCCGTGATCATCGCCGTCGTCGTCCAGGCGATCTGGGCGTTGGTGAAGACGGCGGTCAAGGGATATCTTCACGCCGCGGTCGGGGCGCTCGTGCTCGTGCTCTACGCGGTCGGGATCAACGAGATCGTGCTGCTGCTCGGCGGCGGCGTTCTGGTCATGGCCGCACGCCAGGGCCCGGGCCTTCGCCGCTCGCCGCGCGCGCTGGCGCTCGTGCCGATGGTCGGCGCTCCGGCGCTTCCGGGCGTCGCCGGCGGCGCGGTCGACCCGGTCAGCCTGTTCCTCGTGTTCCTGAAGATCGGCGCGGTGCTGTACGGAAGCGGCTACGTGCTGCTCGCGTTCCTGCGCAACGACTTCGTCGTGCGCCTCGGATGGCTCACCGACCAGCAGCTCATCGACGCCGTCGCCGTCGGTCAGCTGACGCCGGGCCCTGTTTTCACCACCGCGACCTTCATCGGCTACGTCGTGGCCGGAGCGAGCGGCGCCGCGCTCGCCACCATCGCGATCTTCTTCCCGTCGTTCGTGTTCGTCGCCGCGGTCTACCCGATCGTCCCGCGCCTGCGCGGCTCCGTCTGGATGAGCGCGTTCCTCGACGGCGTGAACGTCGCGGCGATCGGCCTGATGCTGGCGGTCACCTGGCAGCTCGGTCGAAGCGCCGTGGTCGACTGGCCGAGTGCCGGCCTAGCCCTGGTGGCGGCGGTGCTCCTCCTGAGGTGGCGGATCAACTCGGTGTGGCTGATCGCGGGCGGCGCGGCCGTCGGCGCGGTCGTCCGGTGGCTCGGTCGGTGAAGCGGCCCGCCGCGGGGCGGTGAGCGCGGCTCGGCGGGGTCAGGCCGCGCCGGCCGAACGGGAGGCGGCGGCCAGCGCGACCAGCATCTCGAGCTGCTGGAGATCGAACGGCTTGGGGACGTAGGCGAAGATGCCGTTCTTGAGCGCGCTCGCCGCGCTCTTGTTGTCCTCGTTGCCCGTCAGCATGAGAATCGGCGTCTGCAGCCTGCGCCGGCGTATCTCCGCGAGGAGCTCGAGGCCCGTCATCCGCGGCATGTACAGGTCGAGCAAGATCAGGTCGAACGGCCCGCGCTCGATCGCCGCCAGGCCCTCGGCGCCGTCGGCGGCCGTCTCGACTGCGTACGCGTGATCGTGGCGGAACAGACCGAGCGCGTCTCGCAGCACGCATACGATCGGCTCATCGTCGTCGACGATCAGCACGCGCTTGGTCGCGCGCGCGGTGGTGGCGAGCGCGGCCATCTCAGTGACCGCCCACGAGGTTTCGTCCCTGGCGCTTCGCCTCGTAGAGCGCGTGGTCGGCGCGCTTGATCAGGTCGGCGACGTTGCCGGGATCGTCGGGATAGCCGGCGACACCGAAGCTCGCGGTCAGCGGCCCGTGCGGGAACGGATAGCGCTCGATGATCCCGCGCATCCGCTCGGCGTAGATGAGCGCCGCCGCCTTCGTCGTGCTCGGGAGCAGGGCGATGAACTCGTCGCCGCCGTACCGGGCCACGACGGAGTCTCGCCGAGATTGGCTCGCCAGGAGCTGCACCACCTGCTTGAGCACCTCGTCGCCGGCGCCGTGGCCCCAGCGATCATTGATGGCCTTGAAGCCGTCGAGGTCGAGCAGGATCAGCGCGAGCGGCTGCTGGTACCGCGCGGCGCGGCTCACCTCTTCGTAGAGCCGCAGCATCAGATACCGTCGGTTGTAGCCGTCGGTGAGCGGATCCTTGAAGGACAGCTCTTCGAGCCGCGCGCTGCGGACCGCGATCGCCGCGTACGCCGCGAACGCCCGGGCCACGTCCTCCAGGCGGGGATGGAATGCAATCGCCTGGCCGTCGGCGCCGATCGCGTTGATCAGCTGCAGCACGCCGAGATTTCGTTGCGCGGCGTCGCGAAGCGGCACCGCCAGCACCGAATGGGTCCGGTAGCCCGTCGTCAGGTCGATGCGCCAGTTGAAGGTGTAGGGCGCGTCGCTCGGAATGTCGTAGGCCTCCGGCACGTTGACGATCTCGCCGGAGTTCGCGACGTAGCCGGCGAGGCTCGGCACGTCGAGCGGCAGTCGCTCGACCTCGAGGCGCTGCTGCAGCTCGTAGTCGCCGAGCTGTCGGTGGCTGACCTCGTTCTGGACCACGGCGAAGCGCAGATGCGCGCCCTCGCGCAGGAAGAGCGTGGCCGCCTCGGCCCCGGTGAACCGGCGCGCCTGGGTCACGATGCGCTCGAGCACCGGGACCAGCTCACCCTCGCTGCTGATCGCGATGCCGAGCTGCAGAAGGTCTTCGACCAACTGCGCCCCGTGGTCGGTCGCGGCCAGGAACCCCGGGAATCTCAGCTCTCCGGCTCTCGCACCCGGGATGTCCATGATCGACGTACTACAAGCACGCGGAATGCCAGGCCGGGGAGTGCAGGAAGTAGCTGAAATTCCGGTAAAACTTGGGCCCACCGATCCGATTGTCGGGCCTCGGCCGATCAGTTTCTGATCAGATCGGTTTCTTTCCTCTCACGGAACGGTCAAGCCCTCTGCCAACCCCCAAACCGGGGTCCGCGAATCCCACGCCGGCGCCGGCACTGCGTCCGCGCGTCTCGGCGATCGACGTCGTCGGCTCGGGCGCCGGGGTCGACACCCGACCGGGCGCGGCGGCGACCCCGAGCAGGCGGTAGACCATCACGACGTCACGGACGCCCTTCACGCGCTCGGGGCGCCCTTCAGCGACTTCGATCTTGGAGGCGACCAGGCGCCGTAGGGCGTCGGAGAGCAGCACCTCGCCGCCGACCGTCAGCGCCTGGATGCGCGCGACCAGATTGACCGCGGGTCCGACCACGCCGTACTTGACGCGCTCGGTGCTGCCGATGTTGCCGGCGACCACCGATCCGACATGGAGCCCGATCCCCATGCTGAGCTCGGAGAGCCGGCGTTGCCGGCTCTCGGCGTTGAACTGGCTCAACGCGTCTTGCATCGCGCGGGCGCAGCGCACGGCGCGCTCCGCGTCGTCGGGCCGGCCGAAGGGCGCGCCGAAGAGGACGAAGATGCCGTCGCCGATGAACTCGTTGATCGTGCCGCCGTGCTGGATGATCACCGGCGTCATCTTCGCCAGGTACTCGTTGAGCAGCCCGATCATCGCGGGCGCGCCGAGGCGCTCGGAGAGCTCGGAGAATCCGCGGAGATCGGACATGAGCATCGCGACCTCGCGTACCCCGCCGCCGAGCTGCTGGGCGTCGCGGTCGCGCAGGCACTGCTCGGCCGGCTCCGGGCTGACATAGCGCCCGAAGGTCTCGCGGATGAAATCGCGATCGCGCAGGGCTTGCACCATGTCGCCCATCGCCCGAGCCAGCACGCCGATCTCGTCGCGGCTCCTGGGCACGACGGTCACGTCCAGGTCGCCGTGGCGGATGCGGCGCGCGTGCCGCGCCAGCTCGCGCAGCGGACGCGCGATCCAGCGCGCCAGGGTGACGCCCCCGGTCACGGCGAGGATCAGCGCCAGCACCCCCAGCGCGAGCGCGACCCTGGCCTCGGCGTCGACGTGCTCGGTGTAGTCGGTCGTGGGCACGACGACCTCGACCACCCACTGCAGATCGCCGACGGAGATGGGGACCGCGCGAGCGAGGTACGTCTCGCCCTGGTGCTCGAATTCGTACGTCGCATCGCTCACGGGAACCTGGCGCATCGCCGCAGCGGCGAGCTCGGCGTCGATGACCTCCCTGCGCGAGGCGCCGGAGCCCTCGTGCCCGACCAGCAGGGCGCCTTGAGCCGTCGTGACGAAGACGCGGCCGCGCGAGGACACCTTCAGGTCCTTGAACGCGGTCGCCAGCCGGTCGAGGGAGAAATCGACGGTGAAAACGCCCTTCACGCCTCCCAGCACGTCGAAGACGGGAGCCGCGCACGTGATGCCGAGCCCGCCGCCCGCGTAGAACTCGGACGGCTCGGTCCACACCGGCGCGCGCCGGGCCTCGGCCAGGCGGTAGTAGGGCCGCTCGGTCGGACGGTAGCGATGGTCGTCCGAGCGGCGGACGGCCTCGCGGCGGCCGTCGGCGAGGATCCGGTCCTCCTCGAGCCGGATGCGCCCCCGATCGGGGAAGCTCCGGTTGAGGTAGACGTTGTCGCGGGGGTCGCGCCATGCGCCGAGGAAGCGGTTCTGGCGGTCGCCGTAGCTCACCCAGCTCAGGTGCGGGTGCGCGTGCAGCACGGCGAGGACGAAGCGCTCGAGCGCGCGGTCGTCGCCGCCCCGATCGAGCTGCCCTTGCTGAACCAGCTCGGCTCCGAGACGCGCGGTGGCGGCGGCGTCCTCGAGCATCCGATCGGCGTGCGCCGCGGTCAGTCGGGCGGCCTGGGTCATCGCGGCGTCGAGCAGCGCGCGCGAGCGCGCCCGCTGCTCGCGCCAGGCCACACCGCCGATGATCGCGCCGGTGAGGCCCGTGAGCAGCACCACGAGGCCAACGAGCGCCAGGGTGAAGGGAGGTCGACGCCGTAACGAGCGGGTGAGGGCTGAAAGAGTGGTCAGGGCCACCACGTTACCGTCTCGACCCGACCCGGTCAAACTCAACGAGCCGCGCGCGCGAACGAATTATGTCGCCGGCCGCGTCCCCCCGTAGGCCTCGCTCGGCCCGTAGCGGCTGTCCTCGAAGAGCAGCTTGGCCCGCGCGCCGACGACCCGGCTCCAGTTCGCGAGCGCGGTCTCGGTGTACTCGCCGTCGGGCCGCGGCTCGTCGTCGAAGTTGTCGTAGGTGTCGACGCCACGCATGAGCATGGCCGGCTGGCGGACCTTTGTCGGCTTCGCCCAGGTCGGCAGCATCTCCACCAGCAGCAGGAACCGCCGGTCGGGTCCGAAGTTCCCCGCCGAGCCGTGGACGAGCGAGTTGTCGAACATCGCCATCTCGCCCGGGCGAAGCTCGAAGTCGACGGCCTTCGACTCGTCGAACGGCTCGGTGATGTACTGGCCGCGCGCGAGGATGCTGCGCGGGTCGTCCGTCTCCTCGTGGCGCAGAATCCCCCACCGGTGCGAGCCCGGAATCCCGCGCAGACAGCCCTGCCGGCTGCCGCACTCGGAGAGCGCCAAGGCCCCCAGCACCACCGGGACGGCGGAGCCGTAGAACGAATCCTGGTGCCAGCCCGCGAAGGTCTCGCCGTCGGCCTTCTTCACCCGCCACGCCATGCTCCAGCAGCGGATGTTCGGGCCGATCAGGTCCTCGAAGAGGTCGAGGATGTACGGATCCTCGGCGATGTCGAGTACCCACGGGCACAGCAGGTGCGACTTCGTCTTCATCTTCTTGATGTCCGGCGCGCGCGTCTCGAGCGACTCGAACCGCTCGCGATAGTGGCGCGCGCGCTGGGCGCTCATCGCGCGGACCGGCGACAGAAATCCGTCGCGCTGGAACGCCTGCACCTGGGCCTCGGTCAGGATCTTCGGCACGTCGTCACTCCTCCTTGTCCTTCGCGAAGAGCTCGTCGAGCTTGCCCTCGTAGGCGTGGTAGTCGAGGAGGTCGTAGAGCTCGGCGCGGGTCTGCATGGCGGACACGACCCGCTTCTGCGTGCCGTCCCGTCGGACGGTCTCGTAGACGGCCAGCGCGGCCGCGTTCATCGCCCGGAACGCCGACAGCGGGTAGAGGACGATCCCCACTCCGGCGCTCGCCAGCTCGTCGACCGCGAACAGCGGCGTCACGCCGAACTCGGTGATGTTGGCGAGGATCGGAACGTGAACGGCGTCGGCGAAGCGCCGGTACGCGGCGAGCTCGGTGACCGCCTCCGGGAAGATCATGTCGGCGCCGGCCTCGACGCAGGCCACGGCGCGGTCGATCGCGCACTCGATCCCCTCCACCGCCAGGGCGTCGGTGCGCGCCATGATGACGAAGTCGGGGTCGGTCCGCGCGTCGACCGCGGCCTTGATGCGGTCGATCATCTCCGACTTCGCGACGATCGCCTTGCCCGGCCGGTGCCCGCAGCGCTTGGCCTGCACCTGATCCTCGATGTGCATGGCGCCGGCACCGGAGGCGATCAGCGAGCGGACCGTGCGGGCGATGTTGAACGCGCCGCCGAAGCCGGTGTCGGCATCGACCAGGAGCGGCAGTCGCGTCACGCCGGTGATGCGCCGCACGTCGGTCAGCACGTCATCGAGCGTCGTGATGCCCAGATCGGGAACGCCGAGCGAGCCCGCTGCGACGCCGCCGCCGGACAGATAGATCGCCTTGAACCCGACGCGCTCGGCCATCCGCGCGGCATACGCGTAGATGCACCCGACCACCTGCAGAGGCCGCTCGGCCGCCACCGCTTCCCGGAACCGCGCCCCCGCCGACTCCGAATTCATGCCCAGACCATACATCAACCCGCGATCCTCCGCCGCCGGCTGGACCACCGGGCAGCGATCATCGACGGCTAGGCGCATCTCTCGCGACTCGCGCGCCATCTGAAAAGCCGCCGGCTTCGTCGGAAGCGACTTCCAGAAGATGGTCGAGGCGCAGGCGCCGCTCGGGCGCGTGGGGCAGCCGGACGATATTGCGCCGACGGCCGTCTACCTGGCGTCGTCCGACTCGAAGTACATGACCGGCGAGACGCTGCTGGTGTCGGGCGGCCTGAAGTAATGGACCCCGTCGCGACCGCGTGACGCACGCCGGAGGGCCGCCGGGCTAGACGCCGAGATAGTACTTCTTGACGAGCTCGTTCTCGCGAAGCTCCGCGGTGGTGCGTCCCTCGAACTCGATGCGCCCGTGGACGATGATGTATCCGCGGTCGGCGATCTTGGTCGCCTGATTGAAGTTCTGCTCGGCCATCAAGACCGTCAGCTGGTAGCGCTCCTTCAGCTCGCGAATCTTGGCGATGACGCGGGTGACGAGAATCGGCGCCAGGCCCACCGAGGGCTCGTCAACCAGGAGAATCCGGGGTGAGGACATGAGGGCGCGGGCGACCGCCAGCATCTGCTGCTCGCCGCCGCTCATGCTGCCGGCGAGCTGGCGCCGCCGCTCGCGAAGGACGGGAAAGGCCTCGAAGCAGAAGGGTAGGTTGCGGTCGATGTCCGCGCGCGCGCCGGGGCGGTAGGCGCCGAGCAGCAGATTCTCCTCCACCGTGAGCCTGGGGAAGAGCCGCCGCCCCTCCGGGACCAGGGCGATGCCCAGGTCGACGATCTCCTCGGTGGACCGCCGCGTGAGGTCGGTCCGGGTGCCGCCGGACTCGAGATAGATCTCGCCGGCGTCGGGCGTGAGCATGCCCATGATGCTCTTGATCAAGGTGCTCTTGCCATTGCCGTTGGTGCCGAGCAGCGCCACCGTCTCCCCCTCGCGGACCTCGATGGAGACGCCGTGCAGGACGCGGACGGCTCCGTAGCCGGCGGCGACGTCGCGCACGACGAGCCTACTCGCCAAGGTAGGCCTTCTCGACGGCCGGATTGCGCACGATCTCCGCCGGCGTGCCCTCGGCGATTCGATTGCCCGCGTCGAGGACGACGACGCGCTTGGAGAAGCGCATGACGGCCCGCATGATGTGCTCGATCATGATGATCGTGATCCCCTGCTCGTTCAGCCGGAAGAGGATCGCCAGGATGTCGTCCACCTCGGCGCTGGACAGGCCGGCCATCGCCTCGTCGGAGATCAGGAGCTTGGGCCGCGCCGCCATCGCCCGGGCCAGCTCGAGCTTCCGCATCTCGATCTGCGTGAGACCCGACGGCCGCAGGTGCGCCTTCGCGTCGAGACCGATCATCGTCAAGATCTCCATCGCCCCCGCGCCGTGCGCTCGCGCGAGGCCCGCGTACTCCAGCGGGATGCCCAGGTTCTCGAGCACGGTCATGCTCGCGAATGGCTTGGGGATCTGAAAGCTTCGGACGATGCCGAGCCGGGTGCGCCGGTGCGCCGGCAGCCGGGTGACGTCGCGGCCCTCGAAGAGGATCCGGCCCGCGTCCGTCGGCAGGGCGCCCGACACGCAGTTGATCAAGGTCGTCTTGCCCGAGCCGTTCGGGCCGATGAGGCCCAGCCGCTCACCGGCCCGGATCCGAAGACTGACCCGGTCGAGCGCCAGGAATCCCCCGAAGCGCTTGGTGATGGAGTCGATCTCGAGGAGCGGATCCGCCATCGGCCGGCTCACCGTCTGCGGAGCTTCCGGACCAGGCCGGTGAGCCCTTCCGGCGCCAGCACCACGAAGAGCACGAGCACCACGCCGACGATCAGCAGATTGAGCTCGGACGAGATCGTCACGGTCGCGACCTGCTGCGCTGTGCCGAGCAGGACGGCGCCGATCACGGGCCCGAGCCACGTGGTGGTCCCGCCGATCATCGGCATCGCCAGCGCGTTCACCGCGTAGTTCAGATCGAAGGCCGAGGACGGCTCGACGTAGGTCACGTAGTACGGGAACGGCGCGCCGGCGACGCCGAGGAAGAACCCGCTGAGCGTCGTGGCGAAGAGCTTCAGCCGCAAGGTCGGCACGCCCATGCACTCGGCGGCGTCCTCGTCGTCCCGCAGTGCCGCCAGCCCGCGACCGATCCAGGACCGCTCGATCGTCCGCGCGACGAGGACCGTCACGACCGCCAGCGCGACCATCAACGTGAAGAGCAGGACTCCCCAGCTGCGGAAGAAGGGCACGGGCGGCCGGATCAGCGTGTAGCCCTTCGCGCCGCCGACGTACTCCCAGTTGATGATGAGGGTCTGCAGGACGACCGAGAGCGCGAACGTGGCGATCGAGAAAAAGACGCCCTTCAGGCGAAGCGTCAGATAGCCGATGCCGAGCCCCAGGAGCGCGGCGACGAGGCCTCCGCTCAGGATCAACACGGGCAAGGGGGCCCGGAGGGCCTCGATGAGGAAGATCGACGTGTACGCGCCGAGCGCGAAGAACGCCGGCGTGCCGAAGTTCACGTAGCCGGCGTAGCCGCCGAGGACGTTCCAGGCCGTGGCGATCACGACGTACTGCAGAACGACGTACCCGGCGAAATAGACGTACGGGTTGACGCCCAGGCCGGCCAGCGCGAGGCCGAGACCGATGACGGCCACACCGACCGCGAGCGCGCCGCGGGTCTTCATCGTCTATCGTCCGAAGAGCCCGGCGGGCCGCACGGCCAGCGCCAGCAGGAGGATCCCGAAGGAGACCGCGAGCGACCAGGACGGCCCGAAGAGCGTCGCCATCAAGCTCTCGGCCACGCCGAGGATGATCGAAGCGACCAGGGTTCCGCCGATGCTCCCCAGGCCGCCGAGCACCGCGATCGCGAAGACGCGGCCGATGTAGTCGCGATCGGTGGACGGCACGACCGGCGCGATCGTGATCAGGAGCGCGCCCGAGAGGCTCGCCGCCGCGATGCCGATGCCGAAGGCGATGGTCTTGATCCGGACGGGATCGGCGCCCATGAGGCGGAGCGCGACCTGGTCCTGGGAGACGCCCATCACGGCCCGGCCGTAGAACGTCCGGGACAGGAAGAGGTAGAGCGCGAGGGTCATCAAGAGGCCGACCACGCACGGCACCAGCAGGCGAAATGCGATCCCGATGCCGCCGAGCTCGATCGACTTGCCGATGTACACGGCCTCGACCAGCCGGTAGTCGACGCCGTATGTGAGACTCAGCGCCACCTCGATGATGAAGAGCACGCCGAAGAAGAAGACGAGCCCGCGCAGCGATTCCTCGCCGCGCCGCTCGAAGCTCGCGTAGTAGATGCGATAGACGCCCGCGCCGATGGCGTAGAACAGCGGCGTGAACAGCACGCCGGTGAGGATGGGGTCGAGGCCGAGGGTGCTGTTCATCATGTAGGCCGCGTACGCGCCGAGGATCACGAACGCGGGATGGGCGATGTTGACGACGTCGAGGAGCCCGAAGGTGAGCGAGACGCCGAGGCTGACGGCGGCGTAGAAGCCCCCCAGCAGGATGCCGGCAACCACCGCATTGGCGACGAGGTCCCAGGAGATCATGTGGTGTGCCCCACACAGAACGAGGGCGCACGCCCCGGCCGGGCGCGGCCCTCAGCCCGTGCGGAGCATCCGTGCTATTTCTGCGCCGCGGAGTAAGGGTAGATCACGTTGCCCGATTTGAACTCCTCGGGATAGAGGACGACCTTCTTGCCGGGGACCCTGAACTGCTCGACGTCCGTCCCCTTGATGCCCTGGTACTGGACCTGGAGCACCCGGGACTTCGCCCACTCGCCGTTCGCGCCGAAGCGGACCTTGCCGACGATCGTGCTGAACTCGTTGGAGCGGATGTAGTCGGCGACCTTCTGCTGGTCGAGGCTCTTGCTGCCCTCGATGGCCAGCCCCAGGATCTGGACCGCGGAATACGCGTACGGCGGCAGGTAGTAGCCGAGCGGATCGACCCCGCCCTCCTTGGCGCGCTTCTGGTACTCGGCGAAGAACTCCTTGATGCCAGGGAACATCATGGTCGCCTCGGGCGCCCAGAAATCGTAGTTGACGATGCCGTTCAGCATCGGCCCGAGGCTCGTCATCACCGTCGTGAACTGCAGGCCGACCATCCCGCCGCCGAAGATCTTCGGCTGCAGCCCGACCTCGGCCGCCGCGCGCACCATGCCGACCGAGTCCGGCGGATACGAGGCCACGAAGACGATGTCGGGGTTCACCGCCTTGATGGCTCGCGCGATCGGCGTGTAGTCGACGGTGCTCGGCGGATACGACTTGTCGTACACGGCCGTGAAGCCGAACTTCTTCACGAGCTCCCGCGCGCCGGCGATGGCGTGTCGCGGGTACTCGGCGTCGGCGCCGATCAGCGCGATCGTCTGGGGCTTGGGGTTCTGCCTGGCCGCGATCTCGAAGAACCCCGTCGCCCAGTTCGCCTCCGGGTCCGGGCCCGAGGGCTGGATCTGGAAGTAGTTCGGGTACTTGTACTTCTCGTTGTTGGCCAGGCCCAGGATGCCCATGATCGTGAGCTTGCGCTCCATCGCGATGGGCATGAGCGGCGCGATCAAGTTCGTGCCGTAGCCGGAGACGACGAAGTCGACCTTGTCGACGTCGAGGAGCTTCGTGTAGATGCCGGGGACGGTCGCCGGATTCGTTTGATCGTCGTAGGAGATCAGCTCGACCGGGCGGCCGAGGAGCCCGCCCTTCTTGTTCACGTCGTCCTTCCAGATCCGGATGGCCATCAGCGCCGGTTTGCCGTTCGCGGACAGCCCGCCGGTCAGCGCCATGCCGAGCCCGATCCTGATCGGGTCCGCGGCGCGGGCCACGAGCACGCCGGCGCCGGCGAGGACCAGGGTGCCCGCGACGGCGCCGACGAGGGCCCAGCCCGGGAGCGTGGAGGTCCGAAGTCGCATCATCGATGTCCTCTCTCGCGCGTAGTCATGTGGTACCGGCCGGCCACCCGCCGACATCCTACCCCGTCCCGGCCGCTCAGCGCGGCGCGGCGAGCCCCTCGACGTTGATCAGGTCCTTGGCCTTCCACCCGTCGACGTCGTATTCGGCCATGCAGCTCTCGGCAAACTGCTTCCAGCGATCGTACTGGCCGGACGCGAGCGCGCCGAACAGCGCGTAGCGGCGGATCTCCTCGTGGCTGCCCGAGTAGTTGATCTCGTAGAGCTCGTGCCGACCGCCGAACTCGGTACCGACCGCGTCCCACAGGAGCTTCATGAGCTTGACCCGCTCGACCGCGTCGACGCCGCCCGAGCCGCGCAGGTAGAGGTCGAGGTAGCGGCGCAGGTCCGCGTTCTTGAAATCGCGCGCGTGCGAGTTGAGATAAATGAGCCCGCTCGCCACCGTCTTCTCGATCAGGTTCTTGATCTGCACGTAGGCCTCGGGCGCCAGCACCTGGTACGCGGCCGCCGGCTCCATGGCCGGCAGGATGCAGCCGCCGGTCCACGGATCGCCGCTCTTGGCCATCGCATCCGACAACCCCCAGATCATGTTGCGCCAGGCGATGACCTCGCCGATGTTCGCCTCGACCCCGCGGAACGAGCGCGCCCCGGTGAACTCGGTCGCCTTGATCAGGAGCCCGGTGATGAAGTCGAGCTTGACCGCCAGTCGGGTGCAGCCGTGGATGAGCGCGCGCGGCAGGAAGCCGGTGCGCGGGAAGAAGTTGTTCGCCTTCTCGACGTCGGCGTGCACGAACACGTCGTCCCAGGGCACGAACACGTTGTCCATCACGAAGATCGCGTCGTTCTCGTCGAGGCGGCTCGACAGCGGGTAATCGAACGGGCTCCCGAGCAGGGCCGCGCGCATCTCGTTCGAGACGCGGCAGATGAGCTTCACGCCCTTGGCGTTCGTCGGCACCATGAAGACGATCGCGAAGTTCGCCCCCTGCACCGGGATGAGGCCGTGGTGGGCGACGAAGGTGAAGTGCGTCAGCGCCGAGCCGGTGGCGACCACCTTGGCGCCGGAGACGTAGATGCCGGCGTCGGTCTCCTTGGTGACGTGGGCGCAGATGTCGGTGGGGCCGCCCGGCGCGCCGGGCGCGAGGTTGCGGTCGACCGGAGGATGGATGATCGCGTGGTTGATGAACGGCACGCGCTCCTGCGAGAACCGGTACCAGCGGCGCGCGTTGTCCTGATAGGGCGCGTAGAACTCGGCGTTGGCGCCGAGCGTGCCGAGGAAGGCCGCCTTGTAGTCGGGCGAGCGGCCCAGCCACCCGTAGGTGATCCGCGCCCACGCCGCGATCGCGTCGCGCCCGGCCACCTGCTCCGCGACCGTCCGCGGCGCCCGGAAGTAGCGGTGCGTGAACCCGCCCCACTCCGTGGGCTCGGTCAAGACGTTCTTGCCGCTCTGGTGGTCCTCGTGGAGCGCATCGTAGAGCCGCGCGAGCATACGGGCGCAGTTCTGGAAGGCGGGGTGCCGGGTGATGTTCTTCACGCGCTCGCCGTAGATCCACACTTCCCGGCCGTCGTCGAGGCTGTCGAGGAACTCCCGGCCGGTGTACGGGAGCGTCGATTTCTTGCCTGCGGCCGGCGGTGCCGCCTCGGTCCGTTTCGCCGGTTTCGGCTTGGCAGGCTGGGCCATGGATACACCCCCCTTGAGATTCGACCTCGAACCGCCCCACTAATACCCGGGATCGGGGTTCGGTCAAGACCGAAATCCGGTACTCTCCGTGGTCGGAGGCTACTGATGCCGGCGAAGAGGATGGGAGCGCTCGTGTGCGGGCTGGCGCTGGTCGGCCTCGTGGCGTGCGGCCGGCCGACGAAGGAAGAGATCGTCTCGAAGGCGCGCGACATCGGAAAGCGCGCCGAGCTCGAGCGCGTGCTCGGCAAGCCGGACGAGCTCACGAAGCTCGGACCGGTGGAGACGTGGCGTTACAAGGCCTCGAACGGCGAGGTGATCTTCCTGATCGTCGGCGACGACGTCACGCTGCAGGCAGCCGGCAGTCCGGACAAGCCGAAGTAGCGGCGCCTCGCGAATTGACTTCACGATTTTCGGTTGTTACAACGCGCCTGAGGAGGCGACCATGGCGCTCAATCTCCGAGACTTCCTCGCGGCGCTCGGCGACGACCTGATCCGGGTCGACGACGAGATCGACCCGATCACCCAGGCCGGCGCGCTCTGCTCGGCGTCGCCGCGGCCGATCATGCTGAGCCGGCTCAAGGGATTCCCGGGCTGGTCGCTCTGCGACATCCTGGTCAAAGACCGCGCGCGCCAGGCCAAGGCGCTCGGGACCTCGCCGCGCCACGTCGTGCGGGAGCTCTCGGAGCGGATGTTCACGCGCGTGCCCGGCGGCTCGAAGCTCGTCCCCGACGGTCCCTGCAAGCAAGTGAAGCTCCTCGGCGCCGACGCCGACATCACCAAACTGCCGATCCCGATCCACTCCGAGGGCGATGCGGGCCGCTACCTCGGTTCCGGCGTCACCATCACGCGCGATCCCGACACCGGCGTGCGCAACGAGGCGATCATCCGGGCGCTCGTCCGCGGGCCGCGCAAGATGGGCTTCTGGATGGCGGCGCGCCACAACTGGGCGCACCTCATGAAGTACCAGGAGCGCGGGCTGCCGGCGCCGATGGCCTTCGCAATCGGCCTGCACCCCGGCTACGAGATCCTCGCCAACTTCAGCGGCCGGCACGAGGGCTACGACGAGCTCGAGATGGGCGCCGGCGTGCTCGGCGAGACCCTCGAGCTCGTCAAGTGCGAGACGATCGATCTCGAGGTGCCCGCCCAGGCCGAGATCGTGATCGAGGGCGTCGTGCCGCCCGGCGTGCGCGAGCCCGAGGGGCCGTTCGGCGAGTTCACCGGCTACAGCAAGGGCGCCGAGGGCCCCGCGCCGGTCTTCGAGGTGACCGGCATCACGCGGCGCCGGGACGCGATCTACCGCCACATGCAGGCGACCGTCTTCACCGACCACCAGCCGCTGGTCTCGGTGCCGATGGAGGCGAGCCTCTACCGGCGGCTCAGCGAGATCCACGGGCGCACCGAGATCCACGACGTCTACATCCCGCCGTGGGTCACGATGTTCACGGTGTTCGTCCAGATGACGCCGCGCTGGGACGGTCAGGCGCGCGACGTGCTGCTGGGCGTCCTGTCGAGCCCCTACCTGCACCCGAAGATCGCGATCGCCGTCGACGAGGACGTGAACATCTACGATCCGCGCGAGGTCTTCTGGGCGATCTCGACGCGCGTGAACCCCGAGCGGGACGTCATCACGATCCCGCACGAGCGCATCCACCCGCTCGACATCTCCGCGCCGAACGTCGACCGCTCCGAGGTGACCGTGATGCGCGTCGGCGGCAAGATGGCGATCGACGCGACGAAGCCGCCGCTCTGGCGCAAGAAGGAGCGCGACGAGTTCGCGCGCATCAAGCCCAAGGGCGCGGACGACCCCGCCCTGCAGGCGCTGCTGGCGCGCCTGGCCTCGATGGGGTAGCGCTCACGCCGCGGACGCGCGCGGGCTGAGGCCGTGCGCGCGCGACCCGACTCAGGCCGCTGAGGCGCGACGCACGCGGCGACGGCGCGGGCGCTCGATCTTCTGCAGCGGCCGCCGGGCCGAGAACCCGACCAGGCGCGCGGCGCTCGCGCCGGCTCGCTGGGCCGCCGAGCCTGACCGTCAGGACAGAGTCAGCATCTCCTTCGCGCTGCCGGTCATGAGCTGTCGCATCTCGACCTCGCTCATGCCGTAGGCGCGCAACATGGCCGCCAGCAGGCGATAGGCTTCGACGGTCTGCGGCAGCAGCGGGATGCCCGCGTCGCTCGACAGCATGAAGTGCTCGGGCCCGATCGCGCGGATCGCCGCGACCATGTCCTGAGGATCCACGCCGAGCAGCGGCGAAAGCTCGTCCCACGTGAGCGCGAAGCGGACGCCGGCGGCGGCCCACCGCTTCATCTTCGGCACGTCGAACTCGAACACCTCGCTGAACGGGTGGTCGATGAACGCCCGGCGGTAGCCGATGGCGCCCATTTCCTCGGCGAGCGCGTCCATCTCCTGGGGCGAGAGATGCCCGAACGACAGCGCCACCCCGTGGTCGGCGCAGAGCCGCACCGTGTCGCGGATCGCCGGGAGCAGCCGCCCGTGGTCGTCGAGCACGTAGATGCCGGTCTTGAGCGCGTCCTCCCAGGCGGCCGGTGGCACGGGGTCGTCGTAGCGGCGCGCCCGGTCGAACCAGACGCCGCGGCCGCCCAGACGATAGATGCTCCACGCCGAGGTCACCGGCGGCATCCACATGCCGAGAATGCCTCCCTCGACCGCCGCCTTGATCTCGGCGAAGTCGATGGGCTTCAACGGGATGCCGACGATCCAGGCTGACAGGCACTTCACCGGCCTGAGGTTCTCCCGCTCGGCCCAGCGATCGACGTCGTCCTGGAGCCGGCGCGCCACTTCCCACGGACGGCCGGGCGAGATGCTCTTGAAGAGGACCGCCGTCATGCCGGCGCGCGTGGCCTCTTGCGCGGCGTGCATCGGCTCTTCTTCGTCCTGGCCGCGCGCGTGGGCGTGGACGTCGATCGCGTCCGTGAGGTCGTACATCGACGCCTTGTTGGCGCCCATGCTGTAGCGCGCCTGGTAGGATCTGACGACTCGCCGGCTCACCATGGGTGCTTCCTCCTCGGTTGCCTTCGACGGATACCGCGGCAGGACCGGCCCGGTCAAGGAGGAAACGGAGGATTCGCCGACCTGGGCTACACTGTGGGTCCTGGGATGAGAACTCTGACGCCGTGGCGAGCGCTGCTGCTGGGCCTCTGCGCCATCGCGCTCGTCGGAACGCCGGCGGCGCCGCGCGGGGCCGCCGCCGGAACGATCAAGGGCACGGTCGTCCTGAAGGGGGCGACCCCGGAGATCAAGAAGCTCGCGGTGACGATCGACCAGTACGTGTGCGGCAAGGAGAAGAATCCCGAGGACCTCGTCGTGTCTCCGCAGGGCGGCATCCGGAGCGCCGTCGTGTGGCTCGACAAGCCGCCGGCGGCGGCCAGCGGCGAGGCGTTGCCGTCCACGACCTCGATGGACCAGAAGGAGTGCATGTTCGCGCCCCGGCTCGTGGTCGTTCCGGCCGGCGGAAAGATCGATTTCCTGAACAGCGACCGCCTCCTGCACAACCTGCATGCCACGCCGACCGCCAATCCGCCCTTCAACCGCACGCAGCCGAAGGGGCGGACGATCACGATCTCGTTCTCGCACCCCGAGATCATCCGCGTGACGTGCGACCTGCATTCGTGGATGCGCGGCTGGGTGGTCGTCGCCGAGCATCCCTTCTACGCGTTCACCAACGGCGCCGGCGAGTTCGAGCTGCGGGGCCTCCCGGCCGGACGCTACACGCTGAAGATCTGGCAGGAACGACTCGGCACGATCGCCCGGGACGTCGTGGTCGGCGATCAGGAGCCGACCGCGGTCACCGTGGAGATGCCCGCCCGCTAGCCGCGCGGGACTCATGCGGGAGGCGTGGACCACCGACCGAGCGGCGTCGCCCATGATGGCGCTGCTCGCCTCGCCGCTCGGCGCGCCGGTCCGGGCCGTCGCGCGCATCCGCGCGTCGGTGCACGTCAAGCTGCTCGCCGGCTTCCTCCTGATCACGCTGCTCTTCATCGCGATCACCGCGGTGAGCCTGCGCACGGTGACCGAGACGGCGCGCCAGACCAACCTCCTGGACCAGGCCCACGTGCGCGTCGGATGGTCGCGGCTGATCGAGCACGCGCTCGCGATGCAGATGCACTTCACGTCCATGGCGCTGCTCGCCCAGTCCGAGGACTCGGTGAGCCTGATCTTGCGCGAGAACAACCGCTTCAACGACACGCTCGCGCGGCTCGAGACGACGGCGCCGCCCGAAGAGCGCGCGCTGATCCAGGCCATCCGCGGGGCGCAGGACGACGCGATGGCGACCGTCGCCGACATCGCCAACGCCCTCCGCGACCGCCGGACGGCCGACGCGATGACGGCGCTGCGGACGCGGCAGGAGCCGATCTACCAGAAGATCGAGAGCCTGGTGGGCTCGCTGGTCGCCGCCGAGGAGAAGCGGATGGCGAGTTTACGAACCAGCATCGAGGCCGCCCAGGGGCGCTCGCTCTCGCAGATGGCCGGCTTCGCCGTCGCCGTCGTCGCGGTCGCACTGATCGCCGGGTTCGTGATCTCCTGGTCGTTCATCCTGCCGGTGCGCGGGTTCCACGGCTTTCTGAGCCAGGTGGCCGAGGGCCGGTTCGGGGGCTCGATCGCCGTGCCCAACCGCGACGAGTTCGGCGAGCTCGCCGAGCGGATGAACTGGATGAGCGGCGAGCTGCGCCGGCTCGACGACGAGCAGCGGGTGGCGGCGGCCACGCTCCGCGGGCTCAACGATCGCCTCGAGCTGGCCAGTCGCGCCAAGTCGGAGTTCCTGGCGAACATGAGCCACGAGCTGCGCACGCCGCTGAACGCGATCCTGGGCTTCACCGAGATCATGCTCGATGAGCTCTACGGCGAGGTGCCGCCGAATCTCCGCGAGCCGCTGGTCGACATCCAGACCAACGGCCGTCATCTGCTCCGCCTCATCAACGACGTGCTCGACCTGTCGAAGATCGAGGCCGGGCGGCTCGAGCTCGGTGTCGAGGAGTACTCGGTGCAGGAGATCGTGGACGTCGTCCACACCTCCCTGAAGTCGTTGGCCATCGAAAAGGGGCTGGCCTTCAACGCCTCGGCGGCGCCGGACATCCCGCCGGCCCGCGGCGACGGCCGGCGGATCATGCAATGCTTGATGAACCTGGCCGGCAACGCGCTCAAGTTCACGCACCACGGGCGGGTCGAGATCGACGTGCGCCTGGACGGAGGATGGCTCACCTATCGGGTCAGCGATACCGGCATCGGCATTCCCAAGGAAGAGGTCGAGAACATCTTCGCCGAGTTCCGGCAGGTCGACACCACGATCACCAGAGAGTACGGCGGCACCGGGCTCGGGCTCAGCATCACCAAGCGGCTCGTCGAGCTGCACGGCGGGCGCATCGGCGTCGAGAGCGAGCTCGGCAAGGGATCGAGATTCTTCTTCACGGTGCCGCTGCACGCGGACGGAGGGCACCCATGAGGGACCGGACCGTGCTCCACATCGAGGACAACGAGTACAATCGGAAGATCGTGCGACAGCTCTTGAGCCGGACATCGTATCGTCTGCTGGAAGCCGCGGACGGCGAAGAGGGGCTGGCGGTCGCGCAGCGCGAGCTCCCCGATTTGATCCTCATGGACGTCCAGCTGCCCAAGCTGTCGGGGTTGGATGCCACGCGCCTCTTGCGGGCCGACCCACGCACGGCGAAGATCCCGCTCGTGGTGGTGACCTCGTTCGCCCTGAGCGGCGACGACCGCCGGGCGATGGACGCGGGCGCCTCGGCCTACCTGGCCAAGCCGTACAGCCCCCGCGATCTAATGGCGCTGATCCACCGGTTTCTTCCCGAGAACTGAGGAGAGCCGTCATGAGACATCCCAAGACGTGGGCCGCCGCCGCGACGGCGGCCCTGCTGCTGGCCGGGGGCACGGCGCGGGTCGGCGCGCAGGGACAGGCCGAGCAGTTCACGCCGGAGTACCGCGAGGTCCGCCGCTCGTACGACGAGAAGCACACGCCGAAGATCGAGGCGCCCGACACGGTGAAGCGCGGGCAGTGGTTCGAGGTCACGGTGACGGTGGGCGCCGGCTCGGTCCATCCCTCGCTCGGCGAGCACTTCGTCCGCTACATCGCGCTCTACAAGGACAGCGCCGAGATCGCGCGCGTGTACCTGCATCCGGTCTTCTCGTATCCGAAGGCCGTGTTCACCATCGCGCTCGACGAAGGCGGCAATCTCCGAGCGGTGGCCGAGCCCACCCATTCGGCGGGCTGGGAGAGCTCGAAGAAGATCGCCGTCACGCGCTAGGAGTCAGGGTGAGGACTCCGCCGCGCGTCCTGATCGCCGACGACAACGCGGCCAACCTGCGAATCATGAGGACGCGCCTCGCCGCCGACGGCTACGACGTCGTCACCGCGGCGGACGGCGAGGAGGCGCTCGCGGCCGCGCGCGATTCGGCGCCCGACCTGATCCTGCTCGACATCATGATGCCGAAGATCGACGGGGTCGAGGTCTGCCGCCGGCTCAAGAAGGAGCAGGGCCCCGCCTTCACGCCTATCATCCTGGTGACGGCCATGGCGGACGCGAAGGACGTCGTCGCCGGGCTCGAGGCGGGCGCCGACGAGTACCTGACCAAGCCGGTGGACCACGCCGCCCTCGCGGCGCGGGTCCGCTCGATGCTCCGGATCAAGGCACTGCACGACACGGTCGCGACGCAGGCCGAGGAGATCGCGCAATGGAACGCCACGCTCGAGCGGCGGGTGGCCGAGCAGGTCGGCGAGCTCGAGCGGGTGAGCCGGCTGAAGCGGTTCTTCTCGCCGCAGCTCGCGGACGCGATCCTGGCCGGCGGCGCGGCCGATCCGCTACGGCCGCACCGGCGAGAGATCAGCGTGGTCTTCCTCGACCTGCGCGGCTTCACCGCGTTTGCCGAGATGGCCGAGCCCGAGGAGGTGTCGGAGGTTCTGGGCGCCTACCACGCGGAGGTGGGGCGCCTCATCGTGGAGCACGAGGGGACGCTCGAGCGATTCACCGGCGACGGCATGATGATCTTCTTCAACGATCCGGTGGAGGTCGCGAACCCCGAGGAGCGGGCGATCCGCATGGCCGAGGCGATGCGGGCGCGGATCCGCGTGCTCGGCGCCGAGTGGCGACGGCGGGGATACGATCTCGACCTCGGCATGGGGATCGCGAAGGGCTACGCGACGATCGGCGCGATCGGCTTCGAGGGTCGGCGCGACTACGCGGCCATCGGCAGCGTGACCAATCTCGCCTTCCGCCTCTGCACCGAGGCATCGCCGGGCCAGATCCTGATCAGCCAGCGCATCTACGCCGCCGTGACCGATCTCGTGGAAGCCACGGAGGTCGGCCCGCTCCAGCTCAAGGGCTTCCATCGGCCGGTCGTCGCGTTCGAGATCGCTCGCCTCAAGCAATCCGGAGCCTGAGATCCCCCGCATCCCCGGCAGGAAACCCCGGGCGCGCGGGGCCGCGCGTGGATCAGTCGCGTGGTGGCAGGCGGCGGACGGACAGCGCGAGCGCGACCGCGACCAGCGTGACGGCGACGCCGGCGGCCGCGATCGCGGGCGCCCACGGCAGGCGGACCGCGGCGCTGGCGACGCTCGCCCCGGCGCCGGCGGCCCAGGCACCCATCCCCGTGAGGGCGGCGACCACGGCCCACGAGCGCAGCTGGGCCGCGAAGAGCCCGGGGCCGATCGTCGCGCGATGGGCGCGCCGGCCGAAGTCGGCCGTCTCGAGCAGCAGGACCAGGACGACGCCGAGCAGCGCCGCGCCCGCGAGCCGGGGCGGGCCGTCGGCGAGCCAGAGCGCCAGCGTGTACTCGCCGAGGGCCAGGACCATGCCGCCGACGAGCACGGGGGGCGCCACCAGGATGCCGAGCGCGCACAGCGAGAGCGCCGCCGCTCCGAGAGCGAGGACGGCGGTCGAGGACACGACCAGGAGCGGATAGCCGACGAGCACCACGCTGAGGACCGCCGCCAGGCGACGCACGATCAGCGCACCGCGCCGCGCCGGCGCGAGGCGCTCGAGCCGCTGAGCGCCGCCTCGAGCGGCTCGGCGGGATCCCAGTCGACGATCGTGATGCCGAGGCGCTCCAGCGCGTCGGCGCGCGCGCGCCGCTCGAGCGCCCATAGCCGGCACGCGAGGTCCGCGCGCGCCGATGGCCGCGTCGCGCGCCGCGCGAGCACGATCGGCGACGGGCTCAACACCACGAGGTCGAAGCCTCGCCCCGCCAGGTCGACCAGCGCCTTCTCGAAGCGCGGATCGATGAGCGGGCTGATCGCGACGACGAGCGCCTGCGGCGGCAGCACGCGCCGCGGCACGAGCGCGACTTCCTGGGTGACGTAGCTGAACATCACGTCGGCGCGCAGCAGCGCCTCGAAGAGCCGCTCGTGGTGGGCGCGCCCGGAGCTCGGCCGCACCCAGCGGAACGGCCCGCAATATTCGAGCAGGCCCACGCGATCTTTCCGCGCCAGGTAGCCCGTGGCCAGCGCGGCGGCCGCCCGGATCGACGCGTCGAGGGTCGTGTCGGGCGCCGCGCCGGCCTCGGCCAAGGTGTCGAGCATCAGGACCACGTCGGCGTTGCGCTCCTGGTGGTACTGCGTGACGAAAAGCTGGCCGAAGCGGAGCGAGGCGCGCCAGTTGACGTGGCGCACGCGGTCGCCCGGAACGAACGCTCGGATGTCGCCGGGCTCGAGCCCCTCGCCGAGGCTCGGCGCCACGTAGTTGCCCACGAAGGCCTGCATCCGCCGCGGGCCCGGCAGGCGCCGGAGCGGCAGCGGTCGCGGATACACGGAGAGCTGCCCCGGCAACCGGACCGACGTCTCGGCAGCCTCGAGCCCGGCGCGGTCCCAGAGACGCGCGTGCACCGTCCCGAGATTCACCCGGCCCCTGCGCACGCACTCGACCTCGTATCGCCACTCGACGCTCCGGCCGGGGCGCAGGGTGAAGAGTCCGCGATTGTGGCCGGACACCAGCCGCAGGGTCGGCGGCAGCGGCTCGAACAGCTCGAGGAGCGGCACCCGATGCCCCGCGCTCACGGTCACGGTGACGGTGACGCGCTCGCCCTCGAAGACTCGCGGCGCCGAGAGCACGCGGGCGAGCGACCACCCGCGCGATGCGCCAGTCCCGCCGATCCGGAGCAGACCGAAGAGCAGCGGCAGCACGACCACCACCAGCTCGGCTCGACCGGACAGCACACCGAGCACGAGTCCCCACGCGCCGACCGTCAAGGCCGAAAGGACCAGCGGCGTGAGCCGAGCGGTCATCGGGATTCTTCGGTCTTCGGGGCCGGCACCTGCGTCAGGAGATCGTCGACGACCTGGGCGGCCGAGAGCTTCGTGACCCAGAGCTCCGGCTGCAAGATGAGCCGATGGGCGAGCGCCGGGCCGGCCATCGCCTTGACGTCGTCGGGCGTGACGAAGTCGCGCCCGCGCAGCACCGCACTGGCGCGCGCGAGCTTCAGCAGCGCGAGCGCGCCGCGCGGCGAGGCGCCGAGCGTGACCCGATGGTCGGCGCGGGTCGCCTGGGCGAGATCGACCACGTACTGCGTCACGACGTCGGCCACGAACACGTCCTCGAGCGCCTCCTGCATGGCGAGGACTTCTTCGCGGGAGACGACCGCGCCCACCTCGGCCTCGTCCTGGCGCCGCTCGCGGCGCCGCTCGAGGATCCGTCGCTCCTCCTCCGCGGTCGGATACCCGACCGCGACGCGGATCAGAAAGCGGTCGAGCTGCGCCTCGGGTAGCGGATAGGTTCCCTCGAGCTCGATCGGGTTCTGGGTCGCGATGACCAGGAACGGCGGCTCGAGCCGGAAGGACTCGCCTTCCACCGTCACCTGCGCCTCCTGCATCGCCTCCAGCAGGGCGGCCTGGGTCTTGGGCGTCGCCCGGTTGATCTCGTCGGCCAGCAGGAGATGCGTGAAGACGGGACCCGGGCGGAACTCGAAGCGCGCCTGGCGCTGGTCGAACAGGAAGCTTCCGGTGACGTCCGCGGGAAGCAGATCGGGCGTGCACTGCAGGCGCTTGAAGGACACGCCGAGCGCCTGGGCGAAGAGGCGCGCGATCAAGGTCTTGGCGAGGCCGGGATAGTCCTCGATCAAGACGTGGCCGCTCGCGAGGATCCCGGCGAGGATGCGCTCGAGCACGTCGCCCTTGCCGACGATGACGCGCGCGAGCGAGCCCAGGATCTCGCGGCTCCGCTCGGTGACGCGGTCGAGCTTCACCGGCGCGTCTCCAGCGAGCCGATGAGGCGGGCGAGCGCGGTGACGGACGGCCCCCGGCCGAACCGCCGTCCCGACGGCTTCTCGGCCTCGGGCGAGCCGCCGCGCGCCCGCGCGAGCGCGACGAGCCTCGGCCACAGCAGGTGCTCGAAGTAGGACTGGCTCCGCACGCTGAAGCGGATCTCGTCGCGCAGGCGCGCCAGGCGCGAGTCCGCGGCGCGCCGGTCCGCCCAGCCGTCTAGGATCTCGTCGCCCCACGCCACTCGGCGCTCGACCGCGGCCGCCACGATCGGCCGCACGCGCGCGAGGGCGACGAGCAGGACGAGGGCGGAGATGAGCCGGATCGCCGTCTGCCGGTAGCCCGGCGCGACGAAAAACTCGGTCAGCGACACGGCGGCGCCGAGCGCGACGAGGACCCCGAGCGCGGCGACGAGACCCGCACCGCGGCTCGGCTCAGGCGCCAAGGGTCGCCTCCTCGCGCTCGAGCTCTGTTCGGATGTCTTCGAGACAGGCGCGGGCGAGGTCGCGCTCCGCCGCCCCGAGCGGATGGACGCTGAACCGCGCCAGCTCGAAAAGGCGCGTCAGCCGATCCACCGCGCGATGCGGCAGCACCAGGCGCCGAAGCGCCTCGCGCATGAACTCGTCCGGCGTCTGCCAGGGTGCCTTCACCACGCGCGCGCGGGCCGTGGCTCGCTCGAAGCGCCGGTAGCACCGGATGATCGCCGCGCGAGCATCCGGCTCGCTCGCCAGGTCGTCGAGGCCTTCCTGAACCGCCTCGTTCAGCGGCTCGGCCGCTTCGCCGCCCTGACGGCGTTCCCACCATCGCGCGATGCGCTCGGCGAAGAGCAGCAGCAGCGCCACCGCGAGCGTCGCGAGACCGGCCAGGAGCAGCAGCAGACCGGCGAGCCATCCGAGCCACGGCAGCGAGAGCACGGGGATCTCGGGCCGCGGCGCTCCGGAATCGGAGCCGGCGAACATCACGAAGCGGCTCCAGGCGAGCAGCGAGCTCTCGACGTATGGCCACCCGAGCGAGAAGACGACGAGGATCGCGAGAAGCGGCAGGAGCGGCAGCGCCCGCAAGATGGCCTGGAGCCACCACGGGAGCTTCGACGGCTCCTCCACGCGCTCGACCTCGCGGCGCCGATCGCGCGAGAGCGCGATGCCGATCACGATGGCGACCGCCAGAGTGAACGCGGCGCCGCTCGCGAACAAGAGCGGGTCCGGGACGGCCACGTGGAGGCGGAAGGACGGCACGTCCTCGGGCGCGCGCGACGCGGCCAGGAGCGCGGTCATCGCGAGGAAGAGGCCGGCGCCGGCGACGAGCGCGGCGCCCGGAAATCCCTGGAGTCTCATCGGCGGTGGGGCGGAGGGTACTCCGGTGCCGGGGCTCTTCGCAATGGCTTCGCCCGATTCCAATCCTGTATGCTGTTTGTTCATAGGCGCGCCTCGGCCTGCGGCGCGCCCTCCAGGAGGCGACAACGTGACGGACGTCCCGCGTATCGCCGGCGTGCTCTCCCCCGTCGTGACCCCGTTTGGCGCCGACCTGGCGCCCGATCCCGAGCGCTTCGTGCACCAGTGCCGCTGGCTTCTGTCCCAGAACGTGGGCCTGGCCATCTTCGGCACGAACTCGGAGGCGAACTCGCTGTCGGTCGACGAGAAGATCGAGCTGCTCGATCGGCTGGTGGGGGCCGGGCTCGATCCGGCGCGGATGATGCCGGGCACCGGCTGCTGCGCGCTGACCGATTCGGTGCGGCTCACCGCCCACGCGATGAAGGTCGGCTGCGGCGGCGTGCTGATGCTGCCGCCCTTCTACTACAAGGGCGTGAGCGACGACGGCCTGTTCCGGAGCTTCGCGGAAGTCATCGAGCGCGTGGGGGACGCGCGGCTGCGCGTGTACGTCTACCACATCCCGCCGGTCGCTCAGGTGCCGATCACGCTCGGGCTCGTCGAGCGCCTGCTCGCCAGGTATCCGGCGCAGGTCGCCGGCATGAAGGACAGCGGCGGCGACTGGAGCAACACGAAGGGGTTCCTCGACGCGTTCGCGAAGGCGGGCTTCGACGTGTTCGCCGGCTCCGAGACGTTCCTGCTGCAGAACATGCGCTACGGCGGCGCCGGCTGCATCAGCGCCACCGCCAACGTCCACCCCGAGCCGATCGCGCGGCTCTACGACACCTGGCGGGCCGAGGGCGCCGACGCCCAGCAGGCGCGGCTCGACGTGATCCGCGGCGTGTTCCAGAGGTTCCCGATGATCCCGGCGCTCAAGGCCGCTATCGCCCACCACGGCCGCGACGCCGGCTGGGCGACGGTCCGCCCTCCGCTGGTGGCGCTGACGCCGGCCCAGTCGAGCGCGCTGATCGCGGAGCTCGACGCGCAGCGCTTCACGATGCCGGGGCTGGCCGGGCGCTGATCGGCGCCCGCGAGACGGGCCGCGGTCGGCCGGCTGCTAATCTCGGCTGCCGCCCGTGAGCCGACGGACGACTCCGAGCGCAAACATCCCGATCCCGACTCCGAGCAGGACCCAGTAGTCGGGAACGTCGAACACCCTCACCAGCACGATGCAGAAGCCCGCGAAGGCGATGAGCGCCCCCGCCATCATCAGGCCGAGACCGGGCTTCGGGCCCACGATCAGATGACCGCGTCGCGCCGCAGCCGCTCGATCTCCTCGGCTGCGTACCCGGCTTCTCTCAGGATCTCGTCGGTGTGCTCGCCGAGCGTCGGCGGCTCGCGGTCGAGCCCGGGGCTGCCGTGCTCGAGCCGGAACCCGGCGCCCACGAGCCGCATCGGTCCGTAGCGCGAGTCGATCGTCTGGAGCACGTCGCGGTGCTCGAGCTGCGGGTGCTCGACGATCTCGTCGATCCTCCAGATGGAGCCGCACGGCACGTCGGCGGCGGTCAGACGCGCCTCCCAGCTCTTGGGATCGTCGGTCGCGAGCGCCGCTTCGATGATCTCGCGCAGCGCCGGCTCGTTCGCCGTCCGCGCGGGCCAGTCCTTGAAGCGCGGATCGTCGAGCGCGTCGGCGCGGCCGAGCGTCCTCATGAGGCCGGCGAACTGCTTCTCGGTGAGCACCGCCAGCACGAGGTAGCCGCCCCGCGCGCGGAACCGGCTCGCGGTCGGCTTGCGGCTCACCGAGCCGTTGCCGATCTGCCGCGGCTCGATGCCCGCCACGGTGTATTCGGAGACCGTCCCGGGGATGAAGGCGAGCGCCGCGTCGAGCATCGCGACGTCGACGAGCTGGCCGCGCCCGGTGTGCGTGCGCTGGTAGAGCGCGCTCGCCACCGCCAGCGCCGCCGTCATGCCGCCGATCGTGTCGCAGATGGCGAATCCGGCGCGGGTCGGGCCGTGCGCGGGCTCGCCGGTGATCGACATGATCCCCGACATCGCCTGGAGCTTTCCGTCGAAGGCGGCGGTCGTCCGCTCGGGTCCGGTCTGGCCGAAGCCGGAGACCGCGCAGTAGATCAGGCGCGGGTTCACGGCCGAGAGCGCCTCGTATCCGAGCCCGAGCCGGTCCATCACGCCGCCGCGGAAGTTCTCCCAGACGACGTCGGCGGTGGCCGCGAGCTTCTTGACGATCGCCACGGCTTGCGGCTTGCGGAGATCGAGGGTGATGCTGCGCTTGTTGCCGTTCACCGCGAGGAAGGACGGCGCCATCTTCCGCTCCGCCCACGTGCGGTCGGCGAGCTGGCGGCGCGTGTCGTCGCCCTCGTGCGACTCGATCTTCACGACGTCGGCGCCCAGGAGCGCCAGCTGGTAGGTGCCGTACGGCCCCGCCAGGTAGCGGGTGAAATCGAGGATGCGGACCCGAGCGAACGGCTTGCTCACGATGCCTCGCGTTTCGCCCGCGCGATCGATTTCACCTCGTCGAACTCCTTTTTCCGCTCGGCGATCGTTTCCGGGGAGAGCTTCGTCAGGTCGAGGTAGTCGCGCTTCCAGGCGGCATCCTCGCTCCAGCGGAGCGGCGACTGCACGGTGGTGCGGGCGCCCGGCGCGCTCTCGAGGACCCGCAGGGCGAGCTCGAGCGTCTGGGCCTGCGACTCGACGTCGAATGGACGCCCCGCCGAGTTGCCGAGCGGGAAATCGCTGAACAGCAAGCGCGGCACGCCGCAGAGCTCTACGATGTCTTTGGCGCAGCCCATGATCACGGTGGAGATCCCGTTCGCCTCCAGGTGCCGCGCCGCCAGACTCACGGTCTGGTGACACACGGGTCAGCTCGGCACGAGGACGGCCGCGTCGGCCCCGTCCTCGTGGCAGCGCCGCAGGAGCTCCGGGACGTCGGTCTCCAGCGTCACCCGGTGGCTCCGGTTCGTCGGCGCGCCGTGAAGCCGCGGCCCGAGCGATCCGAGCCGTCCCGCGGCCGACGCCCGCTTCATCTGTGCGAGCGGCAGATACGTGTTGATGTCCGCCGCCGTCGTGTGCAGGCGGTCGTATCCGACGTGCGAGATCCTGAGGTCCGGCACCGTCTCGGTGGAAGCCGAGTACACCTGGTAGAACTTGGCGGCCGCGTTGTACGGCGCGCCGGGCCCCTGATCGCCCACGCCGGGCTGAAACGGCGCGGCGGTGGTGATCAACACGACGCGCGCCCGATCGAGCGGCGTCCGGAGCGGCGTGAACGGCACCTCGGCGAAGTGAGCCCAGCGATAGGAACTGAAGCCGAGCAGCTGATAGTAGTCGCGCGTCCGCTGCATGTACGGGATCGGCGCGTCGTAGTCGGCCGCGAACGCGGCCTTCGTCCCCGGCACCGTGGTCGTCATAGCGCCGTCCAGTCTAGCGAAGGTCGCCCGCGGCGTCCACGCGGTGGTCAGCGCTGGTAGCGCGCGCGCTGCTCGGGCTGGAGCGCGACGATGCTCTCGGCGGATCGGTCGAAGATCTGTGGCACCGGCCAGCCCTGGAGGCCCGCGTAGGTGTCGATCTGCGACCGATGGTGCACCTCGTGCTCGAGCATCATCATGAGAAGCCGCCATCCCGGCAGCGTTCCGGGCGTGTCGATCATGTCGATCCGGCGCGTGAGCCACTCCGGCGGCGTCTCGCGAAGCAGCGCGACGAAGCGTTCCGCGGACGAGCGCAGCCAGGGAAGCCACGTGCGCTGGTCGGCGCGGTCGATGTCGGCGGTCGAGAAGGTCCAGCCCTCGCCGCGGTACGCGCTGGCGAAGTAGAGACGCGAGCCGCCGATGTGCGCGACGAGCTCGCCGAAGCCCCAGCCGGCCTCGCCATCCGCCGCCGGCGGCCGCCACGCGGCCGCCTCGGGCGGGAGCGCAGCGACGTCGCGCTCGGTCCGGCGGCGCACGCTGTCGAAGAAGCGCAAGTAGGACTCGACGTCGGTGATCATGCCAATCGCTCTCTTTCGATCGCGGCGCGCAGCCGCGGCAGCACGTCCGACGCGACGCGCCGGCATTCCTCCACGTGCGGGAACCCCGACAGGATGAACTCGTCGATGCCGAGGCGCCAGTAGGCGGCGAGCTCCGCCGTCACCTGCTCCGGGTCGCCCACGATCGCCGTCCCGAGGTTCACGCGCACCTTCGAGATCCCGTTCCAGAGCCGGGGCGCCCGCTCGCGGAGCTCGGCCCGGAGCTGCGCCTGCTGGCCCACCATCGGCGTGCCCGCGAACGCGCTCTGCCGCTGCGCCACCACGCGCTCGTCCACCCGCGACATCAGCTCCTCGGCGGCGGCCCACGCGTCGCGCTCGGTCGCGCGCACGACCAGGTGCGTGCGCAGGCCGAACACCGGCCGATGGCCCCGGGCGCGGTACGCCGTCCGCACGCGGTCCAGTAGCTTGGCGATGTCGTCCAGCGGCTGGATCCACGCCAGGTACACCTCGGCGCCGGCCGCCGCGAACTCGAGGGCGCGCGGCGAGGCGCCGCCCACGTAGAACCGCGGCCCGCCGGCCACCGGCCCCGGCGACACCACCGCGCCCTTCAGCCGCACGGTGCTCCCCTCGAACACCACGGGCTCCGGCTTCGCCCACAAGGCCCGCAGCGCGGCGATGAACTCCTCACCCTGCTCGTAGCGGCGGTCGTGGTCGATCGTGACGCCGAGCCGCTCGAAATCGCCCTGGATCCCGCCGGGTACGACGTTGATGTCCAGCCGCCCGCCGCTGATCTGGTCGAGCGCCGCCGCCATCTGTGCGAAGAGTCCGGTCGAGATGAATCCCGGCCGGATCGCCACCAGGAACCGGATGCGGCGCGTCACCGCGGCGAGCGCCGTCACCGTCGTCCACGTCTCCGCCAGCGGCGCCGTCTCCCCGAAGAGCCCGTTCGCGAACCGGGTCGGGATCAGCAGCGAGTAGTAGCCTTCGGCCTCGGCGGTCTCCACGACCCGGCGCAGGTAGTCGAACGTCGGCGGCCGCTCCGCGCGCCACGTGCCGATGTGCTCGCCGTCGCCGTCGATCGGGATGAACCAGTCGAACCGCGGCTCGGGTCTCCGCTCCACGATCGGAACCCTATCAAACCTGGACGGGCTAGGCCAGCATCGTGCGTGGGGACGGAGTCGATGATGATATGTTCGCGGCGTGAGTCCTCGGCATCGCAGCCTGCCGCTCCTGTTCCGGATCGTGAGCGCGCGGCCTCGACTGTTTTCCTCGGCGGCGGTCGGCTTCGTAGTGGCCGCCGCAACCGTGCTCGCAACGGACTGGCGGTTCGGGACACGTCTGCTGACCGGCTGGGACATCGCGGTAGCGCTCTATCTCGGGCTGGCGTTCCATATGATCGTGACCTCCGACGTCCGGCACATCCGCCGCAATGCCGCCGAGCAGGACGAGGGACAGCTCACGATCCTGACGTGCACGGTGGCGGCGGCGCTGGCGAGCCTCGCCGCCATCTTCGCCGTGCTCGGCACGGCCGGTGGCACCCCCCGGCCGCGGAGCCCGCTGATTCTGGCCAGCTTCACCATTCTCCTGTCGTGGACGTTCATCCACACGATGTTCGCGCTGCACTACGCTCACGAGTTCTACGACGAGACGGCCGGCCGGGGGATGAGCTTCCCGGGCGGCGACCCGCATCCTGACTATCTGGACTTCGTCTACTTCTCGTTCGTCATCGGCATGACGTCGCAGGTCTCCGACGTGGCGATCACCAGCAAGCTGATCCGCCGCACCGCCACCGTCCACGGCGTCGTGTCCTTCTTGTTCAACGCCGCGCTCCTGGCCCTCACCGTCAACATCGCCGCGAGCGCGATCTAGATTCGCGGGCCCCGACGCGCTACGTCGCGGCGGCGCCCTCGCTCGTCCGGGCCGGCGGGAGCTCCAGCGCCACGACGGGAAAGTTCAGGGCCATCCAGCCCGCCAGGCCTCCCTGCAGCGGATGCACCCGCGTCACTCCCTTGCGTCTGAGCGAGAGCGCCACCCGGGCGCTCGTAGCTTCGTTCGGTCAGGAGCAGTAGAGGACGAGCTCCCGCGAGCGCAGGAACTCCCACTGGTGCTGGTCGAGCTCGTCGATCGACATCCAGCGGCTCCCCGGAATCGCGAACGGCGTCGCCTCGACTTCGAGCCGCGTCCGCAGATCGACGATCATGACGGCCTCGCCGGCGGCGAGCCGGCTCTTCAGCGTCTCCGGGGTGATGCGGGCGATGCGGAGCGCGCGCAGAAACAGACGACGTCGCACGTACTTCGCCACGATGTAGCCGGCGACCACCGCCGCCACGACGCCGACCGCGCGCTCCAGCCGGGCGAGCTGCGCGACGATCGTGGTGATCGCGTCGCTGAACAGGTATCCGACCCACGTCCAGAGCCCCGCCCACAGCAAGACGCCGAGGATCTCGTAGCAGACGAACCGCAATCGCCCGACGCCGAAGATGCCGGCCATGGGCGGCATCACCGTCGTCAGGCCCGGCAGGAACTTCGCGACCAGCATTCCCCGGACGCCATAGCGGACGAAGATGTCCTGAGTCCGCCGGATGCACGAGTCGGGCTCGAGCGACAAGCGGCAGAGCCGAGCGAGCACCGGGGCGCCGCGCCGCCGGCCCACCTCGTACCATGCGAGATCGACGGTGAGCGCGACGACGGTGATCGCCCCCAGCACGAGCGGGATGCTCCCGCGTCCGGTGGCCGCGAGCGCGCCGACGCCCAGGAGCGCCGGCACTGCCGGCAGCGGGACTCCGACTTGCTCGGCGACGACGAGGATCGGGAGAATGACGGCGCCGTACCGCGCGAGCAGCTCCAGACTATCGGCCGGGTTCACGATCGCGTCGCCGGAGCCGGGGGCCTATCTCGGCAGATCGGGCGGGCGGCTCACCTCCGGGTCGATCCGGCCGGTGAGCGCCTTCATGAACTCGACGAGATCGGCGCGCTCCTGCGCGGTGAGCCTGAGCGGCTTCATGTCCGACGAGAGCCACGGGTTCTTCACGCCCCCCCGATCGTAGTACGCGACCACGTCCTCGAGCGTCTTCTCGCTGCCGTCGTGCATGTACGGCCCGCGCCTGGCCACGTCGCGCAGGGTCGGCGTCTTGAACGCGCCCTGGTCCGGATCGTCTCGGGTGACGGTGTAGGGGCCCAGATCGGGATCTCTCACCGCCATGCCCACGCCGATGTTGCGGTAGCTCTCGCCGGTGAAGTTGAAGCCCGCGTGGCACCGCGAGCACATCGCCTTGCCCTCGAACAGGCGCAGCCCTCGCTGGGCCGCCTCGGACATCGCGCTCCGGTCGCCCGCCTGGAAGCGGTCGTAGGGAGAATCGCCCGATGTCCGTGGCTGTCGGCCACGCGCACCTCGCCGCACCGTCCGAGATCCATCGCGTCGAGGAAGCCGTCGATGCCCTCGGGAACGAGGTGCGCGTGATTGACCGTGAACGCCCAGCCGAGGCTCGGCGACTGGATCCGGCCGAAGTACTCCCGGCACTCCTCGAGATTGTGGGCGAGATAGCGGATCTCGGCGTGCTCCGGCTCCCGGTTGAGGTTCTCCAGGAGCAGCCGCGCGCCGGCCCGCTCGGCAAGCGCGGCGGCGCGCTGGAGGCGCTCGATGCCGGCGGCGCGGCGCGCGGCGTAGTCGCCGGTGAAGTGATAGCCCCCGTGGACGACGATCCACTCGGCGCCGAGACGACCCCCGAGGTCGATGTACGTCTCGAGGTATTGCTCGGCGGCGTCGGCCAGGAGCGGCGACGTCTCGGCGACGTTGACGGCCGACGCCGAATGCAGGCCCAGGTGAATGCGGTGTCGCTCGCACGTGGCGCGAAGCGCCGCCTCGCGCGCGGCCGTCCAGGTGGCGGGCGCGTTGGGATGGTCCGGCGCGCCCTCGAGGCACATGTCGACGTAGTGCACGCCGTTCGCGGCCGCCCAGGCGAGGCCGTCCTCCAGGCGCCGCCGGCCTCCTAGGTCGACTCCGATCCGCTCGCGCAAGGTCATGGCGCGCTACCGTCCGCGAAACGCGGGCGTGCGCTTCTCGCGCCAGGCTCGGTGCCCCTCGGCCTTGTCCTCGGTCAGCTCGAGGGTCGCGAACCGGTAGAGATCGACGAGCGATGCGTCCGACAGGTTCGGGATGTCGAGACCCGTCAGCAGCGATTCCTTCGTGAGACGCGCGGCGAGCGGCGGCAAGGACGCGATGTGGCCGGCCACTTCCAGCGCCTGGTCCATCACCTTGCCGTGCGGCACCAGCCACTGCGCGAGCCCGATGCGGTGGGCTTCCTGCGCCGTGAGCGGGAAGCCCATGGCCAGGCGCATCGCGTGGCCCCGGCCGACCCAGCGCGCGAGCCGCGTGCTGCCGCCGTACGCCGGCAGGATGCCGAGCGTCACCTGCGGCAGCCGCCACTCCGCCCGCTCGGAGGCCACCAGCAGGTCGCAGCAGAAGGTCACGATGCAGCCGATGCCCACGGCGTAGCCGTTGACAGCGCCGACGAGCGGCTTGGGGAAGTTCCCGAGGACTTCGAAGGCGCGGCCGCGACGCTTGGCGATGCTCTTGATGAAGTCGGCGGCCGACGCCATCGTGTGCGTGCGCGGATCCTTGAGGTTCGCGCCGGCGGAGAACGCGCCGCCCGCGTCGTCGCCCGTCAGGATCGCGCAGCGGATCTCGTCGTCGTCCTCCATGGCGGCGAAATGGCGCGCGAGGCCTTCGTTGAAATCGGCGCCCCAGGCGTTGCGCGCCTCGGGGCGACTCAGGGTGACGATGCCGATGGGTCCGCGCCGCGCGAACGAGACGGGCATGCTGGCCTCCTGCCGCCGGGAATCGCCTCGAGCCGTCAGTGTCGGTGGCCGTTCTCAGGTTGTCAACCGGCGCAGCGGGCGGTGGCGCCGGGCCGGCGGCACTAGCCGCGGCGCAGCAGCGGCGGCAGCTGACTGAGATCGCGAATCTCGAAGTCGGGCTCCGGCACCCCGGCGCGCCGCGCGCGCCCGTCGCGATTGACCCACGCGACGCGCAGGCCCGCCGCCTTCGCGCCCTTGACGTCGTCAACGTCGCTGTCACCGACGTGCAGGACTTCGTGGGGCGCCAATCCGAGCCGCTCGAGCGCGCGCTCGAAGACGAGCCGATGCGGCTTGTAGGCGCCCACGGCCTCGGAGATCAGGATGAACTCGACCGGCAGCGTGAAGTTCCACGCCGCGACGTGCTCGTGGTCGGCGTTCGAAACGATGGCCGTGCGGACGGGGCCGAGGCCGTCCAGCACCTCGCGGGTCTCGGGATAGAGCTCGATCTTCGTTGTCACCTGGAAGAAGAGCTCCACGTACGGCGCGGCGTCCGCGCCGACGTCGAACTGCCGCAGCACCATCGACGCGCCGACCACGCCCATGACCAGGCTGAGATTCGAGCAGAGCCCGTCGTTGGCGCCGAGGACCGCGGCGCGCAGCGCGTTGCCGCCGACCGATCGATGCCGGCCCTCGAGGCGGCCGAGGAAGCTCCCTGCAGACCGCGGGGTTGGCTCGACACGAGCTGCTGCAGCACCTTCGCGTGCCATCGCTCGTGGCCGGGCATCGCGGCGCCGGCGGTCTCTGGCTGTTTCAGGTAGCTGTTCTGATCGACAGTTTCCTTCGCCGCGATCGTCGCCAGCACCAGATCGGGGCCCAGGCGCCGTGCGATGGCCGCCAGCACTCGGCTCCGCCACGAGGCGCGCAGCGGCGGCACCTTCGCGCCGACACGCCGCAGGCGGTCCTCCCAGAACCCGATGTGACCCTCCTCCATCGCCGCCAGGTTGGCGTACACCTTCGCGAGCCGGGGATCGGGCTCGCTGGCCGACATCGCGCGATACTCCGCCGCGCTGTCGACTTCGTCTTGCCAGTTCTCGAGGTAGCGCCGAGCGTCCGCAGAGTCGCCCATGATGGAACTGACCATACAACGCTTTCCGTGCCTGGAGCCACCCCAGACGCGCCTCGGCCGGCGGGGCCCTGCCCCGCACCGGCCGGCGGCGCACGCCCCGCCAACCTGCGATAATGGGCCGGCCCGAACGGCGCTCGAGCGCCGTCTCGTCTCAAGGAGGTTCATCCTATGCGCCTGCTCACGCTCACGTCCCTGCTCGTCGCGGCGCTCGTGAGCGCCGCGCCCGCCGCATCGGCTCAGACATTCGTCTTCGGGGCGCAGGGCGAGCCCGTCCAGCTCGACCCGGCCGTCATCACCGACGGCATCTCGTCGCGTCTCACGCGCCAGATATTCGACGGCCTCGTGAAGTATCGCGGCGCCACCACCGAGGTCGAGCCCGCGCTGGCCGAGAAGTGGGAGGTTTCGCGCGACGGCAAGGTGTGGACGTTCCAGCTCCGCCGGTCGGTGAAGTTCCACGACGGCACGCCGCTCGACGCCGCCGCCATCGTCTGGAACTTCGAGCGCTGGTGGAAGGCGAGCCATCCCCAGCACGACAACCAGGTGAAGGCGGGGCAGACCTTCGAGTACTGGGAGGCGCAGTTCGCCGGCTTCGACGACAAGTCGATCGTCGGCGCCGTGGACGCCGTCGGCACGCACACCGTGCGCATCACGCTCAAGGAGCCGCAGGCGCCCTTCCTGGCGAATCTGGCGATGTTCGTCTTCGACATCGCGAGCCCCAAGGCCGTGGAGCGCTGGGGCACGGAGTTCGGCAAGCACCCGGTGGGCACCGGCGCCTACAAGTTCGTGGAGTGGAAGCCGAACCAGGAGGTCGTGCTGGAGGCGAATGCCGACTACTGGGGTCAGAAGCCCCGGATCAAGCGCCTGGTCATCCGCAACCTCAAGGACAACTCGCAGCGGCTCGGCGCGCTCAAGGCCGGCGAGATCCACGGCATGGAAGGGCTCAATCCTGACGACGTCGGCGTGGTGAAGAACGACGCCAACCTCCAGCTGCTCCTGCGGCCGACGAACACGACGGGCTACATCGCGTTCAACTACAAGGTGAAGGAGTTCCAGGACAAGCGCGTGCGCCAGGCCTTCGCCCACGCCATCAACAAGCGGGGCATCGTCGACGCGCTCTACGGAGGCACCGGGCTCGTCGCGAGCCAGTTCCAGCCTCCCGCGCTCTGGGGCTACAACCGCGAGCTGAAGGATTACGAGTACGGCCCGAGCCACGCTCAGGCGCTGCTCCGCGAGGCCGGCCTGTCGCAAGGCCTGTCGGACATCACGTGGGAGGACGGCAAGAAGGAGCCGCTGGTCTTCTGGTACATGTCGCGCTCGCGGCCGTACTTCCCGAACCCGAAGGAGATCGCCGAGGCGATGGCGGCGGACCTCGCGAAGGTCGGCGTCAAGACGCAGCTGCAGACCACCGAGTGGGCGGTCTACCTCGACAAGCGAAAGAACGGGCAGATGCCGCTCTACATGCTCGGCTGGACGGGTGACAACGGCGATCCGGACAATTTCCTCTGCTACTTCTTCTGCCAGCCCGGCGCCGCGCGCGAGGGCTTCTACGCCAACAAGCCGCTGGCCGACGTGCTCCTGCGCGCGCAGAAGCTCACGCAGCAGTCGGAGCGGGCGAAGCTCTACCGTCAGGCCGAGCAGCTCCTGCGTGACGACGTCGGCCGGCTCTTCGTCGCCAACAACCAGCCGCCGCTGGCGTTCGCGAAGCGTGTGAAGGGCTACGTGCCGCACCCGACGGGGTCGGAGTACTTCAACACCGTCGAGATGCAATAGCGTCGCTTTGCGCGCCGCAGGCTGTCGCGGGGCTGGGGCCCCGCCGGCCGAGGCGCGCCTGTAGAGGGCCTATAGAGGAAAGAAGGGGGGCAGCGCGTGCGGCGGTACGCCATCCGGCGCAGCCTCACCATCGTCCCCGTGCTGCTCGGCGTCTCCGTCCTCGTCTTCAGCTTCATCCATCTCATTCCGGGCGACCCGGCGCTGACGATGCTCGGCGAGCGGGCGACGCCCGAGAAGGTCGCCGAGGTCCGCGCCCGTCTCGGGCTCGACCGCCCGATCTGGCGGCAGTACATCCTCTACATCGGCAACGCGCTCCGGGGCGATCTGGGCGTGTCGATCGTCCGCGGCGATCCGGTGGCGAGCGACCTCCTGCGGCGCTTTCCCGCGACCGTCGAGCTGGCGGTCGCCGCCATCGTGGTGGCGATCGCGTTCGGCATCCCGATCGGCGTCGCGTCGGCGGTCTGGCGCAACTCGCCGCTCGACAGCCTCGCGCGCCTGGGCGCGCTCGCCGGGGTGTCGATGCCGATCTTCTGGCTCGGCCTCGTGCTGGCGTGGTTCTTCGGCGTGCAGCTGCGCCTCCTGCCCACCGGCTTCCGCCTCGCCAGCGGGACCGCGTTCGTGCCGTGGACGAACTTCGTCGTCCTCGACGCCGCGCTGCAGCGGGACTGGTCCACCCTCGCCGATGCGCTCCGGCACCTGATCCTTCCGGCGCTCGCGCTCGCGACGATCCCGCTGGCCGTGATCGCGCGGATGACGCGCGCCAGCATGCTCGAGGTGCTCTCGCGCGAGTACATTCGCACGGCCGAGGCGAAGGGACTGTCGCGCCGCGCGGTGATCTTGCGACACGCGCTCCGCAACGCGCTCCTCCCCGTCTTGACGGTCATCGGCCTGCAGGTCGGCCGCCTGCTCGCCGGCGCGATCCTCACCGAGACGATCTTCTCCTGGCCCGGCATCGGCCTCTGGGTCTACGAGTCGATCGAGTCGCGCGACTACGCGATCGTTCAGGGCGTGAGCCTCTTCATCGCCGTCATCGTCGTGGGCGTGAACCTCGTCACCGACGTGCTCTACGCCGCGGTCGACCCGCGCATCAAGTACGAGTGATGACCACGCTCGACGTCGCGGTGGATCGCCGGGCCGTCGCGATGACGGGGCGAGGCCGCAGCCCGGCCTCGGCGGCGTGGCGGAGACTCGTGGCGAGCCCGGCGGCGCGGGCCGGCCTGATCATGGTCGCGGCCTTCGTCCTGGTGGCGCTCGTGACTCCCGTCGTCCACCTCTACGACGCCCGCACGGACGCGAACCTCACCTCGCGCCTCAGGCCGCCGACGGCCGCGCACCCGTTCGGGACCGACAGCCTCGGCCGCGACATCCTCGTCCGCGTTGTCCACGCCACGCGCGTGTCGCTCGGGCTGGCGATCAGCGCCGTCGCGGTGGCGACCGTGATCGGCTCGGCGCTCGGGTTCCTGGCCGGCTATCTCCGGGGCCGGGTCGACCTGGTGGTGATGTTCTGCATGGACATCGTGCTGGCCTTTCCGGCAACCCTGCTGGCGATCGCGATCGTGGCGATGATCGGCCCCGGCCTGCGCAATTCGCTGTTCGCGATCAGCCTGGTGTCGATCCCCGCCTACGCGCGGCTGAGCCGCAGCTCCGTGCTCGAGCTGCGCGAGCAGGAGTTCGTGCTGGCCGCGCGGGGCCTGGGCTGCAGCGGCTGGCGCGTCCTGGCGGGCCACATCGTGCCCAACAGCCTGCCGCCCCTGATCGTCCAGACGACGCTGTCGATCGCCTTCGCGATCCTGGAGGCCGCCGCCCTGGGCTTCCTCGGGCTCGGTGCGCAGCCCCCGACACCCGAGTGGGGCGCGATGCTCGCCGACTCGTACAAGTACTTCACGAGCGGCGCCTGGTGGGTCTTCTGCTTTCCCGGCGCGGCGATCATGCTCTCGGTGCTCGGCTTCAACCTGCTCGGCGACGGGCTGCGCGACGCGCTCGATCCACGCCTGGGGCAGGGCTGAGTCGGTCGGCGCGCGATCCGCCGCTCAGTAGCCCGGACGCGATCGCGGTCGTAAGCTGGAATCGATGATGTCGAGACGAAGACCACTCGGCCGCCTGCTGCCCGTGCTGGTCCTGCTCGCGGGCGTGCTCGCGGCGGGCGCGCCACAGCGGGCGAGCGCCGACGAGGCGCCGTCGCCGAAGCGGGCCGAGCAGCCGAATCCGAGTGCGCCCCCGGCGCGCTCGCCGGACCAGGTGCTGGCCTCGCTCAACCGGGCGATGACCTGGTATCGCCAGGCACGCATCGTCATGCGCTCCGTGGAGGGCAGCGGCGTGTTCGGCCACGCCGACGAGCAAGCCGCGCTGCGGCTGGTCGGCCGCGCGTTCGACGTGGCGCGCGCCGAGGCCGCGCTGCTGCGCCGTGAGAGCGCGGCCGCCTCGGACGCGAGCGATCGTCGCGCGGAGGGACAGAAGAAGCTCGAGGAGTCCGTACGCCGGGGCGAAAGGGACGTGGAGCGGCTGCGCGCTCGTCTCCGCGCCGAGCCGGCCAAGCGAGCGGCCCTCGAGCGCGAAGTCGCGGCCGCGCAGAACAAGCTCGCGCTCGACCGCGCGCGCCTCGATTTCCTCGCTCAGCTGCGCGCGCTCGAGTCGTCGCGCTCGGGGCCCGACGACGATCTCGAGCACCAGATCGACGCGCTGCAGGAAGCCGTACCCGAGCTGCGCTCGCCCAACGCGGGGCAAGCGGTCGGCGCTTCGGCGTCGGGGCCGGCCTCGGGCACGTGGGGAATGGTCCAGCGGCTGCTCGCGTTGCAGCGCAGCCGGAGCCGTCTCCAGGAGCTCGAGGACTCCACCAACGAGCTCGTGCGGCGCGTGGAGGAGGAAGCCAAGGCCGCCCGGGCCAGCTCGCGGCCGATCTTCACGCGGCTCGCGGCGCTGGCGAAGGACCCGACGGAGTCCGGAATGTCGCTGCCCGAGAGCCAGCGCGAGTTCCGCAACCTGCTCGAGCGGCGCAAGCTCCTGGTGGCGGTCACGCTGCCCCTGCGCGACGAGGCGGCGCTGGCCCGCCGGTACGCGAGCGATCTCAAGGGCTGGAACGAGGTGATCGATCGTGAGTCGTGGCAGGCGCTTCAGGGACTGGCCCTCGACCTGGTCGGGGTCCTCGGTGCTCTCGCGGTCATCTTCGTGGGCGGACTGCTGTGGCGGATCGCGGTCGCCCGGTACGTCACCGACCCGGCGCGCCGGCGCCTGCTGCTGACCGCCCGGAGGGTCGTGATCACGGCCGCCGGCGCGCTCGTGCTCATCTTCCACTTCACCAGCGAGATGGCCGCCCTCGTGACCGCGCTCGGCTTCGCCGCGGCGGGCATCGCCTTCGCGCTCCAGAACGTGATCCTCGCCGTGGCCGGCTACTTCACGATGGTCGCGCCGAACGGCATCCGCGTCGGAGACCGGGTGAGTCTTCAGGGCCCATTCGGGTACGTGCACGGCGAGGTGGCCGAGATCGGCTTCGTGCGCGTCAAGCTCCACGAGCTCGCCGGGGAGCCGCTGCGTCCGACCGGCCGGGTGGTCATCTTCCCCAACTCGGTCGTGTTCACCGGAACCTTCTTCAAGAATCCACCGGAGGCTCCCGCGAGCTGACGGCGGGCTTACGGATTCGTCGGCTCGGACGACCGTCGCAGGTCGAGCATCGAGGATGCCGGCATGTCGTCGAGGATCTGAAGCCGCGTAATCCGACCCATGTGCGTGACGATTCGCGCGATCTGCCTCGACGACTCGACGATGGGGTTGAGCTTGCTTTGCTGCTCGAGCGTGAGATCGCGGCGGAGCAGCTCGAGGCGGCCGACGATCACGGCGAGCGGGTTGTTGATCTCGTGGGCGGCCGCGTTGGCGAGCTGGGCGACGGCGCGCAGCGTCTCGGCACGCCGCTCGGCCTCGTCGGCGCGGCGCTGGGCGGTGATGTCTTCGATCGTGCCCTCCCAGTACTCGTGCGCGCCGTCTCCGAGCGCGCGAGCGTTCATCCGGACCCACACCGTTCCGCCGCCGTAGGTGCGGAGCTCGACCTGGAAGTCGCGCGTCACCCCGGCGGCGTCGCGCAGGCGGTGCCCCCGCTCGCGGTCTTCGGGGTTCACGTACAACGACGTGGCGTTGACGGCGAGCAGGGCCTCACGGTCCTTGAATTTCAGCATCTCGACCATCGCCGGATTGACGTCCAGGATCTGGCCGCTCGGCGCCGTCCGAAAAATTCCGACCGGGATGTGCTCGACGAGGCTGTGGTAGCGCTCCTCGGCGGCGAGCGCCTCGCCGCGCTGACGCTCGGCCTCGGCGCGGAGCCAGGCCGCGCGCAGCAGCAGGGCCAGCTGCTGGCCGACCGCCTCCAGCATGGACACCCGCGTCAGGTCGAATCGCTCCGCCCGCTTCCACCAGACCAGATAGAGCGCGCCAGCCACGTCGCCGTCGACGTGGAACGGTACGACCACGCCCGAGCGATGCGGGAACCGGTGGAACAGCTCGAAGGCGAATCGCGGGTCGTTCTGGACGTCGTCGCTCGACGTGACGCTGCTCCCGGCCAGGACGCTCTGGCGGAATCCCGGCTCGTCGATCGGCACGACCGCCGAGGTCAGGATCGGCAGCGCGGGCTTGGGCACCCGATACGCGGCGACCGGCACGAGGACGCGCCGCTCTCGATCGACTCGGTACGCCCCGCCCGTCTCGGCGCCGACGAAGCGCACGACTTCGCGGACGACGAGACGCAGCGCTTGGGTCAGGTCGGTCTCGGTCGTGAGGATGTGGGCAATCGTGATGAGGAGCTCGGCGCCACCCATTCACTCTTTACGATACGGCAGCCCCATTGCGGGCCCGACCAAGATTCCGCAAGCGATCTGGTCAGCCCCCTGGCCAGAATCGGCCCGCTCGCTGCGCGCCGTCCGCCGGAAACCCCGGTAAGTGCCGGTCGCACCGCGCGGCCGATGCTCTGGCACACCGCATGCTCCTCTTCCTCTCAGGAAGATTCCGGAGATGGACACGCGCAGAGTTCACGGCGGGCACGTGAGGAAGCGACTCGCGCGGGTCGCGGTCGAAGCCGCGCTCCTGGCCGCCCTCCTGCTGCCGTGGGCGGCCATTCTCGCCTGGCTGTTTTGGAAGAACGCGCTGAAGTAAGGGGCGTATGCTCGGGCCTCGGAGGTGCGGCGTTTGCCGCTCGGCTCGTCTGAGCGTCTTCACCACGGTCTCGCTCGCGCTCTTGCTCTGCGCGCCCGGACTGCCGGCCTCGTGTTCGCGGCCGTCGGGATCCTGCACATGATCGGCGACGCGGCCCTGCAGAGGCTCCTCGCCGAGCGCGGCTTCAAGATCGAGCGCGTGCCGCTCGGCGCACGCTGAGATTCCGCTCCACCCCGGTCACTTTCACGGGACGACGGTCGGGCAAGCGCGTGGCCGGTCTGGGACGAGCACGTCCGAGCCTAGTTCCCGTACTGGGTAGCCAGATACTCCACGATGGTCTTCGCGTCCTGGTCGCTCACGGGCGCGCCGAAGACCTTGATCATCTTGGTCACGACGCCGTCCCACTGCTTGGCGTTACCGCGCGGCTGCATGACGATGTAGTCGGTCGAGTGGCAGGACACGCACTGCTGTCGCGTGACCTCGACGCCGGCGCCGGGCTTGAGCGTGGCGTAGGCGTGATCGGGCGGCATCGGGATCGTCTTGTCGGCCGCGGCGACCGCCGACGCGACGAGCACGAGGAGAAGGAGACCTGGCCCGAGAGCCCGGCGCATGGCGGCCTCCTACCCGACCTGCAGGTCGATGTGCTCGATCACGTTGCGGAGGTAGCCGGCGGGATTCCAGAGCGGCTCGCGGCCCTGCGACTCGCCGATCCGGTTGAACGCGCGCACCATGACGCGCGCCGGCCCCGCCTGTGCCGGCGTCCAGGTGGCGGTCCACTCGCGGAACGAGTAGCGGCCGAGATCGCTGCCGAGGTCCGCGCGCCGCCATGTGGTGCCGCCGTCGGCCGACAGCTGCACCTCCTGGACACCGTAGCCGCCGTCGAAGGCGATGCCCTTGAGCGTGACGGGCCTTCCGACGGGCACACGCGCGCCGGGGACCGGCGAGGCGATGAACGAGCGCACCGTCATGCGATTGATCGGCACGGTTCGCGCCGGGGCCGTGCCCGGTTGTACGCAGCCGCAGGCGTTGTCCGGAATGCGGTAGCCGGGCTTCATCCAGAACTTCTCGAACACCTGATCGACCACTTCGATCTCGGACAGGTTCTTGACCCAGTACGTCGCATACCAGCCTGGAACCACGAGGCGCGCGGGATACCCGTTCAGCATCGGCAGCGCCGCACCGTTCATTTGATACGCGACGAGGATGTCCGGATCTTCCATGATCCGCGCGATGTCGAGGCTTTTGACGAAGTCGGGCACGGACGGAAACGCCGGTTTGTCCAGGCCGTCGAACGTCGCCTGCACCGAGCCCTGACGCACCCCGGCCGCGGTGAGGATGTCCTTGAGCCGGGCCCCCACCCACTCGGCGTTGCCCATCGCGCCGTCCCCCCACTGCCCGCCCAGCACGCGGGGCGAGAAGCGTCCGCGGCTGTTGCCCGAGCACTGGTTGACCGCGGTCACCGCCGCGCGGGGAAACTTGGTCTTCAGATCGTCGAGCGAGAGCTCGAGCGGGCGGTCCACGCGTCCGGTGACCCGGAGCCGCCAGGTGGCCAGGTCGACCTCGAGCGGTATCGGGAATACGTGATAGCGCACGAAGAACGCTTCGTTCGGCGTGATCGCGCGGTCGAAGTACTTCATCGGTGTCTCGAGCTGCGGCGGCCGAGACGTCAACAGGATTAGATCGGTCTTCTCCGGATACCGGACCAGAGGCCGTCGCGCGAGGACCAGATCGTCCTGGGCGGGCGCGATCGTCGGGGCCCCGACGAGCCCGCCGGCGGCCAGGAGCGCGCCGAAGCGAGCGAGGCGTTTCGCGGCGTCACGACGTGAGAGATCGAGCATGGCCGCTGCCTCCTACCACGCTGAATACCGGGGTCAGTGCTCCACGTAGAAGAGCAGGATCAGCCCCATCGCGCCGATGAGCCCGGGCCAGCCCCAGCGGATCAGCAGCTCGCCGCTGACCGTGCGCCGCGCCGCGAAGATCAGGGCGCCGGCGGCGATCGACGTCAGCCCCATCGCCGCGTGCTGCAAGTAGATCGCGTCCACGTGAAAGCGCCCGTCGTGGAAGTGGACGAATAGCGAGGCGCCCGCGAGGATCGCCAGGGTCGGGACGACCGCGTACCAGTACGAGCTCGCCAGGACCCTGGCGCTGCGCAGCGCTCCGATGACGCCGTAGGTGAGCGGGACGAGGGCCAGGAACTTGTGCTGCAAGACCAGCGGGTCGGTGAAGATCTCCATGAAGGTGCCCGGCCCCCACGGCCACGACTCCGGGTCGGACGTGGGAATCAGATAGAGCCCGAAGAGAATGAAGACCACCGAGGAAAGGGCCGACCAGGGAAAGCGCCGCGGACGCCACGCCTCCCACGCGGTCAGCAGCGCCACGAGGATCAGCACGCCGCCGGCCACGCGATGCGTGACCTGCGAGTACGCGAGCTCGGTCTCGCTGCGCGGGTGGGGATGGCCGGAAGGAGGCGGCGCGCCGCCGTAAGGCGCCAGCGCGCGGTTCTCTTCCGAGAACGGGCCGTCGGGGCTCGGGATCCAGGCCCAGACATGAACGACGGCGAACGCCGGGTGCCACAGGACGAACGGCTCGTTGCTCTCCGGGTGCTTCGTGGGACAGTCGGCCGCCCGCGGCGCCGGCGCTTCGCGGTAGTCGCGGTAGTGACAGGAGGCTTCGTGGCGGTGCCACTCGGCGCCGGGCAGCGGGTTCGGCCGCGGCGGAGCCGCCAGCGCGTATTCGACACCGGCCAGCTGCCAGACGCCGTCGCGCTCGACATAGAGGAGCATCGGCGGCCGAGCGAGATCGAGCGTGCTGGCGGCCATGCCCGCGGCCGTGAGCATCGGTGCGTTGATGTTCATGAAATGGTAGCCGTGACGCGCCTCCATGCCGCTGACCTGCACGAAGCGGTCGGCGCGGGCGCGCGCGATGTCGCGATACCGCTCGGTGGCTCGGCGAACCTCGGTGATGACCTCGTCCGCTGACTTGGGACGGTCGGCCCAAGCCGGCATTGCCATCGCGACGAGAATGGCGATCGCGACGAGCACGGATGGGCGCATGGCTACGAAGCATACCCTACCTCGACTGCTGCGCATCTCCGCCGGTTCCGCGGTATGCTGGCGTCGCAAAACCGGCGGCATGATGAGGGGGCCTGGGTGCGGGGAGAAAGCGAAGCAATTCCGGAAGGAAGCGCACGCCGTGTTCGTCGCCACGGTCGCATGGTCGTCATCGTCGTGGGCCTCGCGGGCCTCCTCGCGGCCGGCGCCTGGATCGCCTACGGGCGGCAGGCCAAGAACGCGCAGCCGGCCAAGGGCCCCGGAGGCCCCGCTGGCCAGCCGGCGCGCCCCGTTCCGGTGGTCGTCGCGCCGGTCCGCACCGGCGATCTGAGCGTCTATCTCACGGCGCTCGGCTCCGTCACCCCACTCAACACCGTCACAGTGAAGAGCCGCGTCGACGGCCAGCTGATGACGACGCACTTCACGGAGGGCCAGGTCGTCCAGGCGGGCGACCTGCTCGCCGAGATCGATCCCCGCCCCTTCCAGGCCCAGCTCGTCCAGGCCGAAGGCCAGCTCGCGCGCGACCAGGCCAACCTCGCAAACGCGCGCCTCGATCTCGAGCGGTATCAGCGGCTGGCGCAGCAGGAAATGATCGCGCGACAGCAGCTGGACACGCAGCAAATGGTCGTCAACCAGGCCGAGGCGTCGATCAAGGTGAACGCGGGGCTGATCGACGCGATCAAGCTGCAGCTCACCTACTGTCGGATCACGTCACCGATCACCGGGCGCGTCGGGCTGCGGCTGGTCGATCCGGGCAACGTCGTCAAGGCGTCCGACACGGGCGGCCTCGTCGTCATCACCCAGCTCGAGCCGATCGCGCTCCTGTTCAGCGTGCCCGAGGACAGCCTGCAGCCGATCCTTCGGCGCTTCCGCTCGGGCGGCAAGGTCCCGGTCGACGCGTTCGATCGCGAGGGCAAGACGAAGATCGCGACCGGCAGCCTGGTGGCGATCGACAACCAGATCGATCCGGCGACCGGCACCGTGCGGCTCAAGGCCGCGTTCGGGAACACGGACGGCATGCTCTATCCGAACCAGTTCGTGAACGCGCGGGTGCTGATCGACGTGCTGCACGACGCGACGCTGGCGCCCGCGGAGGCGGTGCAGCGCGGACCGCAGGGCGCGTACGTGTACGTCGTGAAGCCCGACAAGGTCGTCCAGATGCGCCGCGTGCAGCTGGGGCCGAGCGAAGGCGCGACCGTCGCGGTGCGCTCCGGCGTCGCCGACAGCGAGGCGCTCGTCGTCGACGGCGCGGAGAAGGTTCAGGACGGCGCGCGCGTCGAGCCGACCGTACGCAAGGCGGCGCCCGCCGGCGCGCCGGCCGCGTCGCCGCGCAGCCCCCGGCCGGGAGCGTGAACCTCTCCCATCAGTTCATCGTCCGGCCGGTGGCGACGTCGCTCCTGACGGCGGCGATCGTGCTGGCCGGCATCGTGGCCTACCGGCAGCTGCCTGTCGCCGCCCTGCCTCAGGTCGACTATCCGACGATCCAGACCGTCACCTTCTATCCGGGCGCGAGCCCCGACGTCATGGCGTCCGGTGTGACGGCGCCGCTCGAGCGGCAGTTCGGCCAGCTGCCGGGCCTCAAGCAGATGACGTCGATCAGCTCGAGCGGATCGTCGATCGTGACCTTGCAGTTCGATCTGGCGCTGTCGATCGACATCGCCGAGCAGCAGGTGCAGGCGGCCATCAACGCGGCCACCACGTTTCTGCCGCGGGACTTGCCGAACCCGCCCGTCTACAGCAAGGTCAACCCGGCGGACGCCCCCGTGCTGACGCTCGGAGTCACGTCGCGGTCGCTGCCGCTCACGGCCGTCGAGGATCTGGCCGACACGCGCCTGGTGCAGAAGATCGCGCAGCTCCCCGGCGTGGGGCTCGTCACCCTCTCGGGCGGTCAAAAGCCGGCGGTGCGAATCCAGGTGAACCCGGCCAGGCTCGCCGCCAGCGGCCTCACGATGGACGAGGTGCGCGCCGCCGTCGCCGCCGCCAACGTCAACCAGGCCAAGGGCAGCCTCGACGGGCCGCTCCAGTCGTTCACGATCGCCGCCAACGACCAGATCCTCCAGAGCCACCAGTACAAGGCGCTCGTGATCGCCTACCGCAACAACGCGCCGCTCCTGCTCTCGGACGTGGCCGACGTGATCGACGGCGCCGAGAACATCCGGCAGGCGGCATGGATGGGCGATGAGCCGGCAATCATCGTCAACATCCAGCGACAGCCCGGCGCCAACCTGATCGAGGTGGTCGACCGCGTGAAGCAGCTGCTCCCACAGCTGCAGAGCTCGCTCCCCTCGGCGGTGCAGGTCACCGTGCTGACCGACCGCACCACGACCATCCGCGCCTCGGTGCACGACGTGCAGTTCGAGCTGATGCTGGCCGTTATTCTGGTCGTCCTCGTCATCTTCGTGTTCTTGAGATCCGCGGCGGCGACGTTCATCCCGGGTATCACGGTGCCGGTGTCGATCGTCGGGACGTTCGCGGTCATGTACGGGCTCGGCTTCAGCCTCAACAACCTCTCGCTGATGGCGCTGACCATCTCCACCGGCTTCGTCGTGGACGACGCGGTCGTGATGATCGAGAACATCAGCCGCTACATCGAGGAGGGCGAGTCGCCGCTGCAGGCCGCCTTCGTCGGCTCGGGCCAGATCGGCTTCACGATCCTGTCGCTGACGGTGTCGTTGATCGCCGTGCTGATCCCGCTCCTCTTCATGGGCGACATCGTCGGCCGGCTGTTCCGCGAGTTCGCGCTGACCTTGTCGGCCGCGATTCTCGTGTCGGCGGTCGTCTCGCTGACCTTGACGCCGATGCTCTGCGCCAAGCTCCTCAAGCCGGTGGCCGACCGCCGGCCCGGCGCCTTCGCGCGCGCCGCCGAGCGCCAGTTCGACAACCTGGTCGCCTTCTACGGCCGTACCCTGCGCTGGGTGCTCGGGCATCAGACCGGCACCTTGCTCGTCGCGATCGGCACCCTGGCCCTGACGCTCTGGCTCTATGTCCAGGTGCCGAAGGGCTTGTTCCCGATCCAGGACACGGGCGTCATCCTCGGCATCTCCGAGGCGCCGCAGAACATCTCGTTCGACGCGATGGCGGATCGGCAGCAGGCGCTCGGCCGCGAAATTTTGCAAGATAACGCCGTCGCCAGCATCTCGTCGTTCATCGGCATCGACGGCACCAACACGACACTGAACAGCGGCCGCATCCAGATCACGTTGAAGCCGCTCGCCGAGCGGGGCGAGAGCGTCGGCGACGTGATCGGCCGGCTGCGGCTGGCGCTCGCGAAGGTGGACGGGATCACGCTCTATCTCCAGCCGGTCCAGGACCTGACCGTCGAGAATCGCGTGAGCCGCACGCAGTTCCAGTACAGTCTGGAGGACCCCGACGAGGAGGAGCTGCGGGCCTGGGCCCCCAAGTTCGTGGCGCGCCTGCGTGAGCTGCCCGAGCTGCACGACGTGGCGACGGACCAGCTCGATCAGGGGTTGCAGGCGCGCGTGCAGATCGACCGTGCGACCGCCTCGCGCCTGGGCATCACGCCCCAGATGATCGTCGACGCCCTCTACAACGCGTTCGGGCAGCGCCAGATCTCGACCGTCTTCACGCAGCTCAACCAGTACCGCGTCGTGCTCGAGGTGTTGCCGGAGTTCCGCGTGGATCCGTCGGTCCTGGACCGCGTCTATTTGCGCTCGGCTGCCGGCGGCCAGGTACCGCTCTCGACCCTGGCCGCGATCGAGCAGCGCGCCACCGCCCTTGCCATCAGCCACCAGGGCCAGTTCCCGGCGGTGACGGTCTCGTTCAACCTGGCCCCCGGCGTCTCGCTGGGCGCCGCCGTGAAGTCGATCGACCGGGTCGTGCGCGAGGTCGGCCTGCCGCCGAGCATCCAGACCGGGTTCCAGGGCGCGGCGCGCGCCTTCCAGGCGTCGCTGACCAACCAGCCGTTCTTGATTTTGGCGGCGATCGTCACCGTCTACATCGTGCTCGGCGTGCTCTACGAGAGCTGGATTCACCCGATCACGATCCTTTCGACGCTGCCGTCGGCAGGGCTCGGCGCGCTGCTGGCGCTGCTCTTAGTGCGCCTCGACCTGTCCGTCATCGCGCTGATCGGGATCATCCTCCTGATCGGCATCGTCATGAAGAACGCGATCATGATGATCGACTTCGCGCTCGACGCGCAGCGCTCGCAGGGGCGCCCGGCGCGCGAGGCCATCGAGCAGGCCTCGCTCCTGCGCTTCCGGCCGATCATCATGACGACGATGGCGGCGCTGCTCGGCGGCGTGCCGCTGGCGTTCGGTCACGGCGTGGGCTCCGAGCTCCGCGAGCCCCTCGGCGTCGCCATCGTCGGCGGGCTCATCGTGAGCCAGGTGCTCACGCTCTACACCACGCCGGTCATCTATCTGGCGTTCGACCGCCTCGCCGAGCGGCTCTCGCGGCGCGCCGCGCCTGAGCGGGGCCACGCCGGCCAAGCGGTGACCGCGCCGTGAGCCTCTCCAGTCCGTTCGTTCGCCGGCCGGTCGGGACGACGCTGATGACGATCGCGCTCGTCATCGCGGGCGTGATCTCGTTCCGGCTGCTCCCGGTCGCGCCGCTGCCCCAGGTCGACTTCCCGACCATCAACGTGGTGGCGGGGCTGCCCGGCGCGAGCCCGGAGACGATGGCGTCCGCCGTCGCCACCCCGCTCGAGCGTCAGTTCGGGCGCATCGCCGGCGTGGCGGAGATGACGTCCGTCAGCTTCCTCGGCGCCACGACGATCGCGCTGCAGTTCGACCTGGCGCGCGACATCAACGGCGCCGCGCGCGACGTCCAGTCGGCGATCGCGGCGGCGGCCGGCCAGCTGCCGCCGAACCTGCCGAGCCTGCCCACGTACCGGAAGGCGAACCCGGCCGACGCGCCGATCATGATTCTGGCGCTCACCTCGAAGGCCGTCGACAAAGGACGGATGTACGATCTCGCCTCCACGGTTCTGCAGCAGAAGATCGCGCGGCTCGACGGCGTCGGACAGATCTTCGTCGGCGGCAGCTCCCTTCCGGCGGTCCGGGTCGAGCTGAATCCGATGGCGCTCGCCCGCTACGGAATCGGCCTCGACGAGGTCCGGCAGGCCCTCGCCGCCGCGAACGTGAATCGCCCGAAAGGCCAGCTCGACGACGGGCGGTTCACCTGGGAAATCAATGCCACCGACCAGCTGCGTGACCCCAAACCTTACGAGCCATTGATCGTCGCGTGGCGGAACGGCGCGCCCGTCCATCTCACCGATGTGGCCCAGGTGCGCGGCGCGGTCGAGGACCTCCGGGCCGGCGCGGTGTCCAACGGCGAGACCGCGGTCGTCCTCGTCATCTTCCGTCAGCCGGGGGTGAACATCATCGAGACCGTCGACCGGATCCGGGCGGAGCTGCCGTATCTGCGCGCGCTGGTGCCGGCGGAGATCTCGCTCAGACCCGTGCTCGATCAGACCGTGACGATCCGCGCGTCAGTCAAGAACGTCGAAGAAGCGCTCCTGATCTCGATCGGCCTGGTCGTGCTGGTCGTCTTCCTGTTCCTGCGCAACGTCCGCGCGACCCTCATCCCCGGCATCGTGGTGCCGGTCTCGCTGATCGGCACCTTCGCGATCATGTACCTGGTGGGCTACAGCATCGACAACCTCTCCTTGATGGCGCTGACCGTCGCCACCGGCTTCGTCGTCGACGATGCCATCGTCGTCGTCGAGAACGTCATGCGCCACATCGAGCGCGGCGCGGGCGTGCTCGAGGCGACCTTGACCGGGGCCAAGGAGATCGGCTTCACCGTCCTGTCGATGAGCATCTCGCTGGTCGCGGTGTTCATTCCCATTCTGCTCATGGGCGGTATCGTCGGGCGCCTCTTCCGTGAGTTCGCGGTGGTGCTCTCGGTCGCGGTGCTGGTCTCGCTGGCAATCTCTCTTACGACCACGCCGATGATGTGCGCGCTTTTGCTCCGGCCGCGCGACCCCGTCCACCGCCCGCGGCTCTCGGTCCTGGGCGAGCGGATCTTCGACGCCATCACGCGCGCCTACGACCGAAGCTTGACCGTCGCGCTGCGGCACCCCGCGATCACGATGATCATCTTCCTCGCGACGTTTGCCGTGAACGTCCATCTCTTCAATATCGTGCCGAAGGGCTTCTTCCCCCAGCAGGACAACGGGCGGCTCGCCGCCAACATCGTCGCCCAGCAGGACGTGTCGTTCGCGGCCATCCACGAGAAGATGATGCGCTACGCGGAGATCTTGGAAGCCGACCCCGCCGTGGACACCGTCACTCTGTTCACGGGCGGCGGCGGCGGGCGCGGCACGACCGCGAACACCGGCCGTGGCTTCATCTCGCTGAAACCGCGCGAGGAGCGAAAGATCTCCGCGGACGAAGTCATCACGCGACTCCGGCCGAAGCTCGCGCAGGTGCCGGGGGCCACGCTCTACCTCCAGGCTGTCCAGGATGTGCGCCTCGGCGGACGCATCAGCAACGCGCAATACCAGTTCACCGTTCAGAGCGACAACTTGAACGAGCTGAACACGTGGGCCCCCCGCCTGGTTCGCGCCATGCGGGAAATGCCCGAGCTGCGCGACGTCAGCAGCGACCAGCAGAATCGCGGGCTCGAGGTGCCCGTCGTCATCGACCGCGCGACCGCCGCGCGGCTCGGCGTCAGCACCCGACTGATCGACGAGACGCTCTACGACGCCTTCGGGCAACGCCAGGTATCGACCATCTACACCTCGCTGAACCAGTACCACGTGGTGATGGAGCTCGAGCCCCGCTACTGGGAGCGCCCCGACGCGCTCTCGAACATCTACCTGCGCTCGCGCACCGGGCAGACCGTCCCACTGACCGCGGTCACCAAGTTCCAGACGGGCACGGGGCCGATCCAGGTGAACCATCAGGGGCTGTTCCCCTCGGTCACCGTGTTCTTCAACCTGGCCCCGAACGTCGCGCTGGGCGACGCGGTCAAAGCCATCGACGAGGCCGAGCGCAAGATGGGCTTCCCGACCAACATCACCGGCAAGTTCACCGGCACGGCGCAGGCCTTCCAGGCGGCGCTCGCCAACCAGCCCTTGCTGATCCTGGCCGCGCTGGTCGCGGTCTATATCGTCCTCGGCGTGCTTTACGAGAGCCTGATCCACCCGTTCACGATCCTCTCCACCCTGCCGTCGGCCGGCGTCGGCGCGCTGCTCGCGCTCCTGATCTGCGGGATGGACCTCTCGGTCATCGCGATGATCGGGATAATTTTGTTAATCGGGATCGTGAAGAAGAACGCGATCATGGTGATCGACGTCGCGCTCGACCTGGAGCGCAACCACGGCCTCGGCGCCCGGGACGCCGTCCACCGGGCGTGCGTGCAGCGGTTCCGGCCAATCCTTATGACGACGATGGCCGCGCTCCTTGGCGCCTTGCCGCTGGCCCTCGGCACGGGCACGGGCTCCGAGCTCCGCCGCCCCCTCGGCATCACGGTCGTCGGCGGCCTGCTCTTGAGCCAGTTCCTGACGCTCTACACGACGCCGGTCATCTACCTCTATATGGAGCGCTTCCGCATGGCGGTCAGCCGGGTGCGGGCACGGACCCGCGCCGCGCTCGGCCTGCGGCCGGCGCCCCACGGCGGCGCGTAGCCGCCCCAAGCCGGTTCGCTCCTCGCGGCGCCGCCGGCCCCCCGGTATGGCATAAACTCGCCGCCGTGCTGGACATCGTGCTCGTGGCCATCCCGGCCGTATCTCTGCTCGCGACGGCCTGGCTGGGCATCTGGCTGTCCCTGAAGGAAGGGAACCGCCGGCTCCCGCTGGCGATCGCGTTCTTGGCCTTGGCCGTCGCAGGTATTTGCGCCGCGGCGGTAACAGGAATCCGAACCAACTACGCCGTCGGAGCGAGGACCAGGATCGACAAGAACACCACACCCAAGGAGCCGCGCGCGAGCATCCGTATCACGCAACGCGAAGTCACGACGATGGGAATCAATCAGATCGTCCAGGTGAGCATCGGCTTCGAGAACTCGGGCGACCGACCCGCGACAGGGATCTATCGGGCGCAGATGGTCAACTTCATCCTGTCGCCATACGGCGAAGAGGACGCGTTCAGGATCTTGCGTTCTGAATTACAGGACACCAGCGGTGACGCCTTGTCTGTCGCGCCGGCCGGGCGCCTGTCCTTTACCATCGACGGCCCGCGTTTGATAGCCAGCGACTTCCTTCCTCGCGGCGCCGACGAGCCGCAGGTGGTGCGAGACGGTCGTCCACTTCTCGTGGCCGGCATCATCCGGTATCAGTCGGACGACAAGTCGGAGGCTACGGCAGAATACTGCTTCTATGCGATGAATCCAAGGGGGCTGGTGGCGTGCTCCGGACACAACACGTGATCAGCCACTAGTCGGAGTCCTTGCCCGGCGGCTCCACGAACGTGAAGCCGAAGCGGCCCTTGATGCAGAGATGCCCGCTGGTGATCGAGACGTCGGCCGGCGAGGTGACCTTCACGATGCGGTTGTCCTGGACGTGGAGCGAGAGCGTGCAGCCCACGCCGCAGTAGGGGCAGATCGTGTCGGTCGTGCGCTGCTTGGACTCGTCCCACGTGCCCGCCGCGCGCATGTCGTGCTCGCGCTTGAACATGAGGGCGCCGGTCGGGCAGACGCCGATGCAGTTGCCGCAGTAGACGCAGGCCGAGTCGGGCAGCGGCACGTCGGCCTCGGTGGAGATGCGCGCGTCGAAACCGCGGCCGGCCACGGCGATCGCGAACGTGTTCTGGGCGTCGACGCCGCACGCCTCCACGCACTTGTAGCAGAGCACGCACTTCGAGTAGTCGCGCATGTAGAGATCGTTGTCGATCTTCACCGGCTGCGCGACGGTCTCCGCGCGCTCGCCCACGGGCGCCTCGTGATGTCCGGGCTCGCGCCGGTCGCGCTCACCGGCGGCAGCGGGCGCGGCCGGCCGGCCGTACCGCTCCGGACGGGCGCCATAGCGCGCCATCATGTCGTGGAGGCCTGGAGCCGTCGAGAGATCGACCGAGGAAGCCAGGAGCTCGAGCACCATGCGCCGGGACACGCGCACGCGCTCGGACTCGGTCTGGATCGCCATCCCGGGCTCGACGCGCCGCGAGCACGCCGGGACGAGCGCGCGCGAGCCGATCACCTCGACCACGCACACGCGGCAGACATTGACCGGCGTCAAGGTCGGGAGAAAGCAGAGCGTGGGGACGTCGACGCCCCGCGCGCGGCACGCGTCCAGAATGGTCGCGCCGCCCGGAACGGTCGCGCGCTGGCCGTCGATGCTCACCTCGACCGGCGGCGCAGCCGGACGGGCCGGGGCGGCCGGCGGCCGGCTGGGCGGCGGCGGAGGCCGAAACCAGATCGGCTCGGGCTTCATGCTCGGCGCCCCGCGATCGAGAGGCGGAAGATCGCGGACTCGACGGCGCTCGACGCCGTCTGCCCGAGACCGCAGATGGAGGCGTCGCGCATCACCTGGCCGAGATCCTTGAGGAGCGCCATCTCCTCGGCGTCGGACCCGAGCGGGCGCCGCGCGCGCAGGCGGGCCAGGAGCTCTTCCTGACGCACCGTCCCCACGCGACACGGCACGCACTGGCCGCACGACTCGTCGCGGAAGAACTCGGCGATGCGCCGCACGATGTCGAGCATGTCGACGGACTCGCCGAAGACCATGATCACGCCCGAGCCGAGCGTGGCGCCGATCGCGCGCGTGCCTTCGAAGGTCAGCGGCACGTCGAGGTCCGCCGGGCCGACGAACACGCCGGCCGCGCCGCCGAGCAGCACGGCGCGAACGGGCGCCGCCCCGGCCAGATCGAGGAGTTGCCGCAAGGTGATGCCGAACGGGGCCTCGTAGAGGCCGGGACGCGCGACCTCGCCGGACACGCAGAAGAGCTTCGGACCGGTCGAGCCCTCGGTGCCGACGCCGCCGTACGCGGCGCCGCCCTCGCGCAGGAGCGCCGGCACGTTGACGAGCGTCTCCACGTTGTTCACGACGGTCGGCCGGCCGAAGAGCCCGACCTCGACCGGGAAGGGCGGCTTGTTGCGCGGCTCCCCCCGCTTGCCCTCGATCGAGTTGAACAGCGCCGTCTCCTCGCCGCAGATGTAGGCCCCGGCGCCGCGGCGGATCTCGATATCGAACGTGAAGCCGCCGCCCATGACGTCGGCGCCCAGCAGCCCCGCCGCGCGCGCGGCGGCGATCGCGCCGGCCATCCGCTCCGCCGCGAGCGGGTATTCGCCGCGCAGGTAGAGATATCCGCGCTCGCAACCCGTCGCGTAGCCGGCGACGGTCATGCCCTCGACCAGGGCGAACGGGTCCTCCTCCATCAGCAGCCGGTCCTTGAAGGTCCCCGGCTCGGACTCGTCGGCGTTGCACACGAGGTAGTGGGGCCGCGCCTCCGCCTTCGCCACCGCGTCCCACTTGCGCCCGGTCGGAAACGCGGCTCCGCCGCGCCCGAGGAGCTTCGAGGCGACGACCTCGGCGATGACAGCGGCCGGGCCGATCTCGACGGCGCGCGCCAGCGCGCGATAGCCGTCGCTCGCGCGATAGGCCTCGAGGCTCGTCGGATCCACCCGCCCGATCCGGCCGAGCAGCCTCAATCCGGCCTGCCCGACCTGGGGCACCGAGCGCGAGACGAGGCGGCGCCGGTCGTCGGGCGCATGCGCGCCGAGGCGGGTATCGCTCGTGTCCGGGGGATCGCGAAGGAGGTCGACGATCGACGCGACGCCGTTTTCGACCGGAGCCAGGGTGATCGTGCGCGGCCTCTCGCCGGCCACGGTCAGGAGAGCGGCCGGCGCGCGCTCGCACTGACCCAGGCAAGGGCTCCGCATCCACGACGTCGCGCGGCCGTTGTCGCCGTGGGCGCCGGGCGCTCCCATGAGCCGCTCCAGCGACTCGCACAGCTCCTCGCCCCCGCGGAGGCGGCACGCGATGTCGTCGCACACGTGCGCGACGATGGGCGGACGTGGCGTCGTGGAGAGCAGGTGATAGAAAGTGACGACGCCCCAGAGCTCGGCCGGAGGCACCGTCAGGCGCCGGCTGATGTAGTTGAGCGCGCCCTGGCTCACCCATCCGGTTCTCGCCTGCACGGCGTGGAGCGCGGGCAGCACGAGATCTCGGCGCGCGCCACCGGCCACGACGCCGTCGACGGCGGTACGCTCGATTTCGTTGGCGCTTGGGCCGGCGATCTTGAGGTCGATCGGCTCAGACCCCCAGCCGCTCGATGCAGATCGCGGTGGCCTTGAACTCGGCCGTGCCCGACTTGGGATCGGTGGCGTCGATCGTCAATAGATTAGTCGCCACGTCGTCGGGGAAGTGCAGGGTCATGAACGTGAGCCCCGGACGCAGGCCATCGTCGCGACGGATCGGCACTTCGACCGCGCCGCGGCGCGAGCGCACCCGAACGACCTCGCCTTCGCGGAGCCCGTAGCGATCGGCGTCCTCCGGCGAGACGTCGAGACTCTCTCCTCGACGGAGCGGCGAATGATAGCCGGAGGTCTGCACCCCGGTGTTGTACTCCTCGAGCCGCCGGCCCGTGGTCAGACGCAGCGGAAACTCGTCGTCGAGCTTGTCCACCGGCGGATCGTGCTCGACCGGGGCGAACCCCACCCGCGGGCCATGGAGCGGCCGCTCCCACAGACGGCTGTGCAGGAACATCTCACCCGGATGCTCCTCGTCGTAGCACGGCCACTGGAGCCCCCCGTGCTTTTCGAGGCGGGCGTAGCTCATACCCGCGTGCATCGGCGAGAGTCGCCGCACCTCGTTCCAGATGGTCTCGGCGTCCGGACGCCCCCAGTCGCGGCCCATGCGCCTGGCCAGCTCGAAAAGAATCTCCAGGTCGCCGCGGGCGCCCGCCGGCGCCTCGATCGCCTTGCGCACGCGCTGCACGCGCCGCTCGCTGTTGGTCACCGTGCCCTCGGACTCGCACCACGCCGCGCTGGCCGGCAGCACGACATGGGCCAGCTCCGCGGTCTTCGTGAGGAACAGATCCTGCGCCACCACGAAGTCCAGGCCCTCGAGGAGATGACGCGCGTGGTTCTGGTCGGCCTCGGACTGGAGCGGGTTCTCGCCGATGACGTAGAGCGCGCGCAGATCGCCGCGCTCCATCGCCTCGAACATCTGCGACAGGTGCCAGCCGCGCTCGGGCGGCACCGTGACGCCCCAGGCGCGCTCGAACTTCGCCCGGAACTCGTCGTTCTCGACGTGCTGGAAGCCGGACAGGCGATCGGGCAAGGCGCCCATGTCGCCGCCGCCCTGGACGTTGTTCTGCCCGCGCAACGGGTTGAGCCCCGAGCCGTAGCGCCCGACGTGGCCGGTCAGCAGGGCGAGGTTGACGAGCGCCAGCACGTTGTCGACGGCGTTGTGATGCTCGGTGATCCCGAGCGTCCAGCAGATCATCGCGCGGCGCGCCCGCGCGTACTCGTGCGCCATCGTGCGAATGGTGGCGGCCGGCACGCCGCTCTCGCGCTCCGCATAGGCGAGCGTGTAGGGCTCGACCGTCCGGCGATAGTCGTCGAATCCGGTCGTCGCGTTCTCGATGAACTCGCGATGCTCGAGTCCCGCGGCGATGATCTCGCGGCCGATCGCGTTGGCGAGCGCGATGTCCGTGCCGACGTCGAGCGCCGCCCACAGCTCCGCCCACCGCACCGAGCTGGTCCGTCGCGGATCGACGGCGAACATCCGTGCGCCGTTCCGGAGGCCCCGGAGCAGGTGGTGAAAGAAAATCGGGTGCGTCTCGCGCGCGTTCGATCCCCAGAGCAGGATCAGATCGGTCTCTTCACCCTCCTGGTACGAGCTCGTCCCCCCGCCCGCTCCGAATACCGTCGCCAGCCCGGCGACGCTGGGGGCGTGTCACGTCCGGTTGCAGCTGTCGATGTTGTTGCTGCCGATGACGGTCCGCGCGAACTTCTGAGCGATAAAATTCGTCTCGTTCGTGCTCTTCGAGCAGCTGAAGAGACCGAACGCGCGGGGACCGTACCGCGCCACGACCCGCGAGAAGCCGGCGGCGGCACGGTCGAGCGCCTCGTCCCACGTGGCCGGCCGAAGGCCTCCGGCCTCGCGGACCAGCGGCTCTGTGAGCCGGCGATACGTTCCAGACATGCGGACCCCCCCTTCCGGGCTCGGATCGCGGGACGCATCGGGAAGCTTCCCGCGAGATGGCGGGGCTTCGCTGATGGCCGCGGTTCGGACGATACTACGCTTCAGAAAATAGAGTCAAATCGCCGCGTTGGCCAAGGCCCTTGCCTCCTGCGACCCTGGCGCTCGTGGCGCGCCTTCGCCGCCGAGGAGATGTTCGTCCATCGCGGGCCCGGGGGCACGATCGTCCACGCCAAGATTCGCGTGGGCGGCTCCGTCGCAGCTGCTGGACGAAGACGCCGCGCAGCTCGGGCCCAGCCGCGCCGTACCGCGCCTGGGCCTTCTGGACCTCGTCGATCGCCTGATTGCGGGCGTCGCGGAGCGTCACGTAGCGGTCGGCTTCACCGGGATCCTCGCGCCGTAGCCCCTCGACGAACGCCCGCTCCCGCTCGTCTACGGCGCCCTCGCCTCCAGATCTCTGCGCGCGTACGGACGGCACGGCCGACAGGAGGACGGCGAGCAGCGAGACGATGACGCCGACCGTTCGAGGCGTGGCAGGATCACCGTGTCCGCTGCAGGAAGCCGGTCACCGCGCGGACGAGCTTCTCGGGCTGCTCGTACGGGAGCATGTGCCCCGCGTCGCCGACCACCTCGACGCGCGCGTGCGGGATCAACGTCTTCCAGCGCTCGGCATAGGCTGGGACTATCAGCCGGTCGGAGGCGCCCCAGAGGATGAGGCTCTCCGCGGTGAGACGATACAGGCGCTTCGAGAGGCGCCGGTTCGGGATCGGGAAGAGGATCTTGCCGGCCATCGCGAGCCGTCGCTGGCTGCCGATGTAGAAGTCCTTCAGCGCGTCCATGTCCGAGAGGTCGGCGCCTCCCGTGAGCAGAGCCTGGCCCTGCTGCGGATCGTGGAAGAGCACCTCGGCGATCTGATACGGCAGGAGCGCGAAGATGTCCGGGATCGGGTGCTCGTCCATCCACAGCCCGGCGGGGCTGACCAGCACCAGCCTGCCGAGATCGTGCGGCGCGACACACGCCATCTCGGCGGCGATCATGCCGCCCATGGAGTGGCCAACGAGGTGCGGCTGCTCGAGCCCGAGCGCCTCGATCAGATCCCAGCCGTGCAAGGTGAAATCGAGCATGTCCTCGAGCAGCTCCTCGCCAGCGGACTCGCCGTAGCCCGGCCACTCCGGCGCAAAGACGTGATGGCCCCGCGCGAGCTGGTCGAGGAACGGGTTGTCGGGCAGCAGCCCGCCGGCGCCGTGAAAGAACACGAGCGGCGCGCCGCTGCCCCCCTCGAGCACGCGGCAGCGCGTGCCCTTCTTCGTCTCGACCGTCTGCCACTTCATCGCGGCCACTCCGCGCCGACCTTCTCCGCGCCGGGCTGTCGCTCCTCCGGGCGGATGCGATCGTCCATCGGGTGCATCCACCAGCGTTCGTCGTGCTTCCACTCGGGCCACATGTCGCGCAGGCGCGGCATCACCTTCTCGGCGAAGAGCTTCATGGAGTGGCGCGTCTTCCAGTCGGGCATGTCCCCGTTGTGGAACAGGCAGAAGAGGTGTCCGATGCGGAGCCCCTTGATGCACTCCTCGAGCTGCTGCCGCACGGTCTCGGGACTGCCGGCGATCACGAAGCGCTCGTCGACCAGCTGCTTCCACGTGAGGTTCTCGAGGATCTTCTGGCGGGCGAGCGTCAGCTGGGCGAGCGCGCCGTACTTGATCGTCGCCATCGTGCGATAGCCGGCGGGGTCCGCGAAGGGCGGAAAGACGTGCAGGCACCGGTTGAAGAAGTAGAGGCAGTGCTCCGCGTAGAGCCGCTCGGCCTCGGCGTCGCTGTCCGCCACGCAGATGATCTGGGCGAACGCGGCGCGGTAGGGCGATTCGTCCTTGCCGCGCTTGGCCACCCGCTCCCAGTAGCCGTCGAGCAGCGACTTGCCGCGCAGGTAGCCGAAGAACGACAGGTAGGAGTAGTTGTAGTCGTAGTCGAGACAGAAATCCCACGTCTCGATCGAGCCCCCGCCGGGGATGTAGATCGGCGGGTGCGGCTTCTGGATCGGCTTGGGCCAGCAGTTCACCCAGCGGAGCTGGTTGTACTTGCCGTCGAACGCGAAGGGCTCGTCGCTGGCCCACGCTTTCATGATGAGGTCGTGGGCCTCGCGGTACTTGTCGCGCGTCAGCGCCGGGATCTGGCCGTAGCAGAAGTTCGTGTCCATGGGCGTGCCGACCGGAAAGCCGGCGACGAGCCGGCCGCCGGAGATCACGTCGAGCATCCCGAACTCCTCGGCGACCCTGATGGGAGGGTTGTAGCTGGCGATCGAGTTGCCGATGACGCAGAGCGCGGCGCGCGACGTCCGGCGTGCGAGAGTGGCTGCGATGAGATTGGGTGACGGCATCAGCCCGTAGCCATTCTGATGATGCTCGTTACACCCGATCCCGTCGAATCCCAGCGTTTCCGCGTATTCCAGCTGGTCCAGGTACTCGTGGTAGACGTGGTGCCCCTTGCGCGGATCGTAGAGCGTGTTGGGGATGTCAACCCACACCGAGCGGTGCTGCGCGCGGAAGTCGTCCGGCAGATAGGGCCACGGCATCAGGTTGAACCACGTGAATTTCATCGACGCCTCCGTGCACGGCTCGCGAGTCTCGAGGTTGAGCGCCGGCCCGCCGCAAAAATGGCCCGGTCAGCATAGTCGCAAACGGCGGCCGGACACAAGGCACGCCATGCGCCCATCCCACTCGGGTCGCGCGTCAGCGTGGCGCCGCTCTTCGACGCGGTCGCTCGCGGACCCAGGGCACCGGCCGGCCGAGGAGACGGCTCGGGCCGACGAGCGCCGGAGTCTGCTCGTAGTCGAGCCGGCGGAGTCGCTCCGCGGTCAGCTGCACCAGCGTGCGAAACTCAGCGAGGGATCGATCGTGCCACAGGAGCTCCGCGCGGTCCAACCCTCCGGCGCGGCCGATCGGTCCACGTCACCGAGGACCTGCGCGGCGAGTGCTCGGCCCGCACGCTCGAGCTGCCGACGCCACAGCGTCGCGCCGCGCGCGCCCCACCCGCGGACGCTACTTCGCGACCGCGTCGCGCATCCGGGCCAGCGCCGAGCCGTAGATGTGGTCGGGCCGCACCACCAGCGCGACGCGCTGGTCGGCGGCCGCGATCCGATCGTACTGCTCCCAGTCCGCGCTGCGACGACGGGTCGTCGCGCTGAAGATGTGCCGGCGCGCCAGGCGCAGCTTCTCGGGGTCGGCGTTGCCCGAGTGGACGAGCTCGGCCTTGCCCTCGAACACGAGGAAGCCCGACCACCAGTCCACGTGCGAGACCAGGACGGAACAGCGCGGATCGCGGAGGAGATTCCGATGCGCGAGCTCTTGCGGCGTGAAGATGTCGGAGCCCGGCCGGTCGACGCGCCAGCTACGCGGGCTCACATTCTCGGCGCACTGTAGCGTCGCGGTCGGGGACGGTCAACGACGAAGACCGGCACGGGCCGGTTCGGGCGGGCACGGGGCGCCGCGCGGGCGGCGCCCCGTGCCCCGGGAGAATCAGACGGTCAGCTGATCGCGGATCGGCAGGCGACGGATGCGCTTGCCCGTCGCGGCGAAGATCGCGTTGCACAGCGCGGGCGGGATCGGCGGCACGCCTGGCTCGCCCACGCCGCCCATCGGCTTGGAGTAGTCCTCGCCGGGGATGATGTGGACGCGGATTTCTTTCGGCGCGCCCGTCATGCGGGTCACCTGGTAGGAGTCGAAGTTGTTCTGCTCGACGCGCCCGTTCTTGAAGCTGATCTCACCGAGCGTCGCGGCGCCGACGCCCATGATGACCGCGCCTTCCATCTGCGATCGAACACGATCCGGATTGACGGTCGGGCCGCAGTCCACCGCGACGTCGACCCGCGGAATCGTCAAGGCCCCCTTCGGGTCGACGGCGACCTGCACCACCGCCGCGATGTAGCTCACGAAGCTGTAGTGGCCGGCGATGCCCATTCCCTGACCCTTGGGGAGCTGCTTGCCCCAGCCCGCCGCATGCGCCGCCACCTCGATGACGCGGCGCAAGCGCTCCGTGTCGACCGGATAGCTCTCCGGCGACTCGCCGTGGTTCCAGGTGTCGCCCAGCGTCGCGGGACTGACCACACGCGGCGGCCCGATGACCTCGAGCAGGAAATCCTTCGGGTCGCGCCCCGCCGCCGCGGCCAGCTCGGCCACGAACGATTGGACCGCGAACGCATGGGGGATGTTCGAGACCGATCGGAACCAGCCGATCCGCGTGTGGGCGATCGCCTCCGGGTTCTCGATCCGCACGTTGGGGATCGCGAACGGCACGTTGATGACGCCCATGCCGAGCTCGACGGGCGACTCGTTTTTCGCGTCGACGTTGAAGGTCGAGAAGATCGTGGGCGCCGCGGTGCGATGCAGCCAGGCGACGGGCGTGCCCCATTCGTTGACGCCGGCCTCGAGATGCTCGACGGAGACCGTGTGGTAGTAGGAGTTGTGCAGATCGTCGTCACGCGTCCACGTCACCTTGACGGGCTTGCCGTCGACGGCCTTCGACAGCACGGCCGCCTCGATCCCGTAGTCGGGCTTGGACTTGCGCCCGAAGCCGCCGCCCAGGAGCGTGACGTGCACGGTGACGTCGTCGAACGACATGCCGAGCCGCTTCGCCACCAGATCGCGCGCGCGCTGGGGCGATTGGAAGCATCCCCACACTTCGCACTTGCCGTTGCTGATGCGGGCGGCCGCGGCCGGCGGCTCCATCGTCGCGTGCGCGAGGTGCGGAATGTAGTACTCGGCCTGCAGGCGCTTGGCGGCTCCGGCCGCGGCTTTTTCGAAATCCCCGTCGTTGCGCACGACCTTGGCGGGCTTGCGCGCCGACTCCTCGAGACCGGCCTTGTAGGCCGTGGAGTCATAGCTGGCGTTCGGTCCGTCGTCCCAGGTGATCTTCAGCGCGCGTCGGCCCTGCATGGCGGCAAAGGTGTTGCGCGCCAGCACCGCGACGCCGCCGACGGGATTGAAGAGAGCGGGCATCGGGCTCGGCTCGATCTGGACGACCTTCACCACCCCCGGCACCTTGAGCGCCTCGGCGTCGTCGACCTTGGCCACCTTCCCGCCCAGGACCGGAGGACGCGCCACGACCGCGTAGAGCATGCCGGGCAGGCGAGTGTCGATACCGTACTTCGCCTTGCCGGTTGCGATGTCGAGGGCGTCGACCAGCTTCAGCTCGCCCTTGCCGATGTAGCGGAAGTCCTTCGGATCCTTCAGACGCAGCGACGCCCGGGCCGGGACCGGCTGACCGGCGGCAGCTTTGGCGAGCGCGCCGTATCCGAGCTTGCGGCCAGTCGGGCCGTGGACGACCTCGTGATTCTTGGCGGCCACCTCGCTCACCGGCACCTTCCAGCGCTCGGCGGCCGCGGCTTCCAGCATCGTGCGCGCGGCGGCGCCACAGCGGCGCATGGGCTCGAAGAAATGGCGAGTGCTGCGCGAGCCGTCGGTGTCCTGGTTGCCGAACTTCTTCTCGTCGCCGGTCGCCTGGGCCACGCGAACCCGCTTCCAGTCGGCCTCCAGCTCGTCGGCCACGATCATCGGCATGCCGGTCCTGACCCCCTGCCCCATCTCCGAGCGGTGGCAGACGATCGTGACCGTTCCGTCCTCGGCGATCGAGACGAAGACCAGCGGATTGTCGACCCATCCGTTGGGCATGCCGTCGGCGCCGTACTTCTTGGGCTCCTGCGCACGCGCGGTCGACTGGAATCCGACCGCCAGCACGAGGCCGCCCAGCGACATCCCCTTCAAGAACCGGCGCCGGCTCACGTTGGCCAGCACCAGCGACTCGGACTCCTGGCCCGGGCGCGATCCGCGATCGATCACCGGCACGCTCATCACGCACCTCCCCGCTTGGCCGCGGCCTGCTTGATCGCCGCACGGATCCGCGTGTACGTCCCGCAGCGGCAAATGTTGCCGTCCATCGCCTCGTCGATCTGGGCGTCGGTCGGATTCGGCGTGCGCCGCAGCAACGCCGCCGCGGACATGATCTGGCCGGCCTGGCAGTAGCCGCACTGCGGCACACCGTGCTCGACCCACGCCGCCTGCAAGGCCCGTCCGACGGGATCGTTACCTACGGCCTCGATGGTCACGACCTTCTTGTTCGCGACGACCGAGATGGGCGTGATGCACGAGCGCACCGCTTGCCCATCGACATGCACGGTGCATGCGCCGCAGAGCGCCATGCCGCAGCCGAACTTGCTGCCGGTGAGTCCGAGCTCGTCCCGCAGCGCCCACAGCAGCGGGGTCTCGCCAGGCACGTCGACGTTCTGGCGTTTGCCGTTGATGTCGAGTGAAACCATCACGCCCTCCTTCCGTCGTAGGAGCCCGCACGGCCAGGACGCCCGGCCGCCTCGATCGGCGACCAGGCGACATCAAGACATCCGAAACGGCACAATGAAACCACAAAGCGGGCGGGCCTGCAGAAAGAAAGTCTGCCGCACTCGTGATAGCCTCGCTGCCGGCACGATGAACGAGCTCTTCTACCTCGTGTCGAGCTTCTGGCTGGGCGCGTTGCACGCCGCGACGCCGGGCCACGGCAAGACGATCGCCGCGGCGTACATCGTCGGTGCGCGCGGCCGACCCGTGGACGCGCTGGTGCTGGGCATCTTCGTGACCTTGTCGCACACGAGCGGCATCGTGCTGGTGGCGGTCCTCGCCACGCTCGGCTCGGCGTGGCTCTTGCCGCAGCGGGTCGAGGCCTACGTCGCGGTCGTGACGGGACTGCTCGTGATCGGCATGGGCGTGTGGCTGCTCTGGACCCAGTCGCCCGGCCTGCGAATGGAGTCACGAGGTCACCACTCCGACCACGAGCACGGCCACGACGACGCGACGGCGCCGCATCATCATGCCGACGCTCGCGGCTACCACCGGCATGGCTGGGGAGGGGCTCACACCCACGATGTGGGCTTCGAGTCCGAACACCGTCCGAGCCTCGCCATCCTGCTCGGACTCGGCGTCGCCGGGGGCTTGCTCCCCGACCCGGGCGCCCTGGCCATCCTGTTGGCGGCGCTGGCGAGCGGCAAGGTGATGCTCGGTCTCTTCACCGTCCTCGTGTTTAGTCTCGGCTTCGCGAGCGTCCTGGTCGTCGTCGGCATCGCGGCGGCCATCGTCGGCGATCTCGCTCTCCGGTGGCTCGACAGCCGGTGGATGGGACGGCTTCAGCTCGCGACGGCGGCGCTGATCGTGCTGATCGGCCTCCTGCTGACGGTGAGCGCGGCGAGGACACTGAAGGAGGGAGCCTAGCGGGCGCGCGCGCGGTCGGCGTCGAGCCGGCCGAGCCAGCCGCCGAGGTCGGTGTACCAGACGTTGTTGCCCGCGTCGACGGTGATCCCGAAGGGGCGTGCGTCGGGTCGCGGCAGGACGTACTCAGTGATTTCGCCGGCACGCACACGCCCGAGCCGATGGCCACGCAGCTCGGTGAACCATGCGGCGCCATCGGGCGCGACGGCCAGGCCGGCGAGCCCGGCGTTCGGCGTCGGCACCGTGAATTCCTCGAAACGCCCCGCCGCAAAGCGCCCGATCTTGTTCGCCGCGATCTCCACGAACCAGACGGCGCCGTCGGCCCCCACGGCCACATCGCCGAGGCCGCTCGCGCGCGTCGGCACGTCGAACGCCGTCTTGTCGCCTCCTGCGGAGACCAGCGCGAGCTTGTTGGCGCCCTGGAGCGTGGCCCACACGTGGCCCTCCGAGGAGACGGCGACGCCGAAGGGCGCGGCGTCCATCGGCGCCGCGGGTGTGAGCGACCCCAGCACGTGGCGCGTGAGCCGTCCATCTTTGAGGTGTGTCAGGCTCACGAGGCTCGCCTCGGCGAACCACACGTCGCCGTTCTGAGCGACGGCGAGTCGGCCAAGCCGGGCGACGGGCGTCGCCAGCGCGAAGGACGTGATCGTCCCGTCGATCGAGGCGCGCGAGATCCGCTGCTTCGGAGCCTCGGTGTACCAGGCGTGGCCGGCGGCGTCGATGGCCAGACCGAGCGGCTCGATACTGTCCGCGCCCTTGGGAAGCTTCTGCAGCCGCCCGTTCCGCAGGAGCCCGAGAGCGCTCGATCCGTCCAGCGTGAACCAGACCGTTCCGTCCCGCGCGACCGCGACGACCGCCGGGATGTCGTCGCCAGATAGCCGAATCTCCTGGAATCCCCAGGAGCTCGGCGTCCGGGGTCGCCAGAGAAGCGCACCGACGGCGACGACGATGAGGAGCGCGGCGATCAGCCCTGCCCCGAGAAGCCGCGAGCGCGTCCTCGACGTCATCGCGGGATAAAGCGCGACACGCGATAGTGGGTGCGGGCCAGCCGCTTGATCAGGGCGCCCGCGCCGAGGAGCAAGAGTGCCAGGAAGGCGAGGCCGCCGGCCACGTTGACGAGATCGAGGCGCGCCAGCGGGCTGCCCCCTTCGGCCGCTCTGCGGAGCAGCTCCCGTCGGGAGGTCAGCGCGAATCCGGCGTAGATGGTCGTTGGGCTCTGCGGCTCGCGTGCCAGCATCCCGGCGTCGAGATGAGCCGGCAGATTGTCGCCGAGCAGCGACCACTGCGCGCCGTCGTCGGCGCTTCGGTACAGGCCGCGGTCGGTCGCCACCAGGATCACGCGATCCGCCGCCGCCACGCCGTGCGTGACGATCGGTTGGTCCGGAAGCGGAGCACCGAGAGCGCGCCAGCGTTGTCCTCGGTCATCGGTGCGGAACAGGTACCCCGCCGCGATACACCAGAGACGGTCGGGGTCGGACGAATCGAACGCCACGACATCGATCTCGCGCTCGGGTAATTCACGGTCGCGGAGCTGCCAGCGCCCGCCCGCGTCCGAGCTCGTCCAGACACGACCGCCGCTCACGACCACGACGTGCTCCGACCGATTACGGTCCACCGCGATGGCGCTCGCTCGGCCTCCCGGCAGCCCGTCGCCGATGGCAAGCCACGACTCACCCCAGTCGTCACTGCGATAGAGACTCGCCGGGCCGCCCAGATAAACCCGGCCTCGCGTGGCACTCGAGGCGAGCGCCCACGCGGGCGCGGTCCCGGCGGGCGCCCGGACCGGACGCCATCGATCGCCCTCGCCGCGAAACAGTCCGGTCGTGCCGGCGGCGAGCGCGCGCTCGCCGTCGAGGTCGAACGCCACCGCGAACGCGGGGCCGACCAGCACGTCTCGGGCTTCGAGAATCCAGTCCCGACCGCCGTTGCGCGAGCGTGAGAGCCCGGTGTCCGTCGCCAGCAGGAGGTGATGCGGATCGATGGGGCTGACGGCGACCGCGAGCGCCCCGCTCACGAAGCTCGCCGGGTTGAGGGCGAGCCAGGTGGCTCCGGCGTCGCGCGTCCGGAAGAGTCCGCCCCATGCGCTGGCGTCGTGCGCGAGGCTCGCGCCGTGCCCGAGGGCCACCAACACTGCGAAAGCCAGTACGACGAGAAGACCGCGTGTCGCCCGGGGCATGAGGGAAAGACGAGGCTGAAGCCCGCCGGATCGACGAGCTCCAGCCCCGTACGTCAGAGCCCTACATCACGGTGAGATCGGATGGGGGGGCGGAGTGGAGTTGACGCAGAGAATCTTGTTCGGGCTGGCCGGGACATGGGTCGTCTTGCCGGGAGCCAGGATCAGCTCGGCCGCGCGCGAACAGTTGCCATTGGGGATGTTCCACCAGTTGGCCGTGAGGGGATAGTCGTTCGTGTACGCCGTCGGCTCGTGCGCCGCGACGCAATTGTTGAAGCTATTGAGCCGCGACGTGAGGACGTAGCACTTCTCGTAGGCGAGGAACTGCTGGATGGTGTCCGTCTGCTGGATGTTCGCAACCAGCCAGTCGCGGATGCCCGTCCACGACGAGTACGTGTCGCTGCCGAACACGATCTGGCCTCGCGCGGTATTGACTTGCAAAAGCTGCGAGCCATACGTGTGGCCGCGGAATGCCGGGTGGATCACCAGTCCCCTTGCGATCTCGTGTCGGCCATCGACGATCCTCGCTTTGCCGGAGAGCACCTTGCCCAGGATCTCCTGGACAGTCTGGGGCGGGTAGCCGCAGACCGGCGACCGGGCGCACGCCTGCGCCGGGGGTCCGACCTGCGCCCCGGTGAGCGGATTGACGGTGTTGACGGCGCGGATGTGGCCGGCGTTGAAGTCGACCGGATAGTGCAGGAAGAAGTCGATCTGCTTCAGCTCCTCCTTCTGGATGTAGACCACCGCGTCCGGAAACTCGCTCAGCTGGCCGGCATGATCCCAGTGGCCGTGCCCGAGCACGATCCGCGTGACCTGGGTCGGATCGTGGCCGATCGCGGTGAGCTGGTGACGGATGCCGTCCCAGCAGCACGAGGTATTCCAGTCGAAGATGTACGCCAGCTGCTTCCACCCGCTGTCGTACAAGGTGAGCTTGCCGTCCGGCCCCTCGATGATGCCCACGTTGACCGGCAAGTTCACGAAGGGGGGGTCGCCCACGTCCGGCTGGAATGAGCGGTGCGGCACGTTCATGAAGCGGCTACTCTCCACGATCCACGCCGAGTAGAGCGGCGCCCTCTCGGCGCGCTCCACGTCATCGAGAAGCCGATCCGTGCTCTCGAATCCGCTCGGGAGGACCTGGGGCGGCCGGCGGCCGTCCCGATCCCGATCGTCGTCGGCCCGGAGCACGTCAGCGCGTCCCAGGCCGCCGATCAGGGCGATGAGCCCCAGTATCGTCGTGATGCGCAGCAATCTCTGGATCATCGATGCGACCTCCTCGCGAACCTTCCTATTGCTGCCGTACCGCGGTTCGGATCGAGCTGCGGTGCTTGACACCTCCTTTTCTCAGTTCGGCGGGAACTCGTTCGGCCAGAACTTGCCCCCGACCTCCCTGATCTTGTCGCTCGCCGCCTGGCTCTTCGGGTAGGCGGTGACCAGATGGTCCTCCCGCCCGTCCTTGAACATCTTCATCGCCTCGACCGCGGACTCGCGGAGGAGGCGGACGGCATCCAGATAGATCTCGTGATCGCGGCGCAGCGACGCGGGCGGATCCAGCGCACGAATGCTCGTCTCGGCACGGCCATAGGTCGCCAGGGCCTGCTTCATCCGCATCTCGAGGTCCGCCCGGCTCACGTCGTTGGTCTTGTAGAGGATCTGACCCAGGCTCGTTCGCATCAGGCTTCGCTGGACCTCGCCGTGAATCGGCCACAGAGACTGAATGAAGGCTTCCTCGACGGGGCTCAGCGCCGGTCGCGCCGGACGAGCGGGCGGCGTGTCGACGACCGGCGTTGTGGTGCGACTGATCTCACGAGTCGTGGCGAAGGCGAGGACGGCGATGAGACCAATGACCAGGAGGGCCAGGAGGATCGTCCTGGGGGTCATCCAGAGCTGCACCAGACCGCTGGCCCGGGACATCATCGTCGCGGCTGCTGAGCGCCCAACCTGCATGACGGCCCCGACGGGAAGATCGCTGGCCGGCTGTTCGATGTCAAGGCGAATCTTGCGCTTGACCGGATTTCGGGGCGGGCCTACGCTGCGGGCGTTGTGAGGTGGTGGGTACTCGCCGTCGCCGGGCCGCTGTTCCTCCTGTCGCCGGCAGCGCATACCGCGGCCCAGACCCCGCTCCCGATCTTGCGCGGGATCGTCGTGATGCCGACCGGCGAGTCGCGCGCGTACCTCGAGGACGCGCAAACCGGAAGCCTCGCCGGGTACGCGAGCCGAGATCTCGTCGGCGACAGTCGGATCGAGGAGATTCGCGACGACCGCGTCCTCCTGCGGCGCGGCGACGACGTGATTCACCTGTTCATCGGCGGCGCGTCCTCGACCGAGGATCCCGCGGACCGCGCGAGCGCATCGAGCGCGCCGCCGCCGGCCACCCCCAAGGTCGAGCTCGGCCCGGTCGTCGGCAACGGCGAGGCGTGGCTCGAGCATCTCGGAATTCCGCCGCAGGCCCTTTCGCGGGCGATCGAGGCGGTGCCCACGAAGGGCCCTGACAATCTCGAGGACGACTAGGCCGCCGTCACACCGCCGTCGACCGGCAGCGCGACGCCCGTGACGAACGACGCTTCGTCGGAGAGCAGGAACAGCGCCGCGTTGGCGATCTCGTCGGGCCGGCCGGTGCGGCCCAGCGGCACGGAGCCGTGGGCGCGCTTGCGCACCAGCTCCTCCGGATCCATGCCGGCCGTCGATTTCTGATCGGGCCGGGAGACGAACACCCGCAGCATGGGCGTGTCGATCGGACCGGGACAGACGGCGTTCACGCGAATCTTCTCGGGCGCGAGTCGCAGCGCCAGGCTCTTGACGAAGCCCACGACCCCGAACTTGCACATCGAGTAAACCGGGCTGAAGCCGGACCCCACGAGCCCGGAGGTGGACGCGGTGAAGAGCAGGCTCCCGCCGCCCCGGGCGCGGATCTCGGGAATGGCGGCTTCGGTCGTGATCAGTACCGTTCTGAGATTCAGGTCGACCGCCAGGTTGAAGGCGCTCATGTCGATGCCCTCGACCGCGGCCGGCCCGGGATGGCCGACGTGGTTCCAGACGAAATCCAGGCCCTTGAATCGGCTCACGGTGTCCCACACGATCCGGCGGGAATCCTCGTCCCGCGTCAGGTCCGCGACGATGCCGTGAGCGACCCCGCCCACGGCCGTGATCTCGCCGACCACGCGCTTCACCCCGGCGGCGTCGACGTCCACGACAGCGACCTGCGCGCCCTCGCGTGCGAAGCGCAGGGCGCCGGCACGTCCCATCCCTGAAGCGGCGGCGGTCACGATCCCGATCTTTCCAGCCAGACGCATCGGCAGCCCTCCGACGGGAGATTGAGCCAGATCCTACTATAGTGACGGCCCATGAAAGACCCCGGTGCGAAAGCCTGGCTCGCGCTCGCCGCTTCGGCCCTCACCACGCGCTATCGCGTCGAGCACGATCGCGCGCTGCTCGAGCGCCGGCTGGGCGGCGGACCGACGGGGGAGAAGCGCCCGGCTCAAAGGCTCATCGTCTCGTGCCGCACGTGTGGTAGTCCTGCCGGTTGACTTGTCGCGCGCGCTCTGACAGGATCGGCGCGAGCTTGACTCACCGATTCACACACGCCCTCATCCACGCCCGCCCCCTCCGCGGGGGCGCGACAGGCACGAAGACCACGAGCTCTCGGGGAGGCTCATCATGATACGACGTCGCTTTGCCGCCATCGCGGGAGCCGCGCTGCTCTGCGCGGCGCCCGCGCTCGCCCAGGACAAGCTGCCGCCGCTCCGGACCGGCGTCGACGGCACCTTCGCCCCGCACGCCATGCCCAAGCTGGGCGGCGGCATCGAGGGCTTCCAGATCGATCTCTTCAGCGAGGTCGCGCGCCGCATGAAGCGCGAGATCACGATCGACGCGGTGAGCTTCTCGACTTTGATCCCCGGCATGCAGTCCGGCCGCTACGACTTCATCGCCGCGCCGACGACCGTGACGAAAGAACGGGCGGAGAACATGCTGTTCACCGCGGGCTATCTGTGGACCGCGTACCAGTTCGGCATCAAGAAGGGCTCGGAGCCGATCAAGGACTGGGCCGATCTCAAGGGCAAGTCGGTCTCCGTCAACAAGGGCACGCCCTACGAGACCCTGTCCAAGACCAAGGGCGCCGAGCACGGCTTCACGGTGCAGGTCTACGACACTCAGCCGGACGCTACCCAGGCCGTGCTCTCGGGGCGCGCGTACGCGACGCTCGGCGGTAACACGACCATCAGATATGCCGCGTCGAAGAACCCGCAGGTCGTCGCCGATCTCGAGCTGAAGGACACGCGCGCCCACTGGGCGGCGCCGGTGCCCAAGCACAACCCGAAGCTCCGCGCGGAGCTGCAGGATGCGATCGACTGCATGAAGAAGGACGGCACGATCGCCAGGCTGTCCGAGAAGTGGTTCGGCAAGAAGCCGGCGCCGGACGACCTCGAAGTCGTGATCACGCCGGGCTACGGCCCGCCCGGCATGCCGGGCTACGATCCGACGCCGCACGAGCTCCATTGCAACTGATCTGAGGGAATGAACGGCCCGATCGTCGACGCGCGCGGCCTGCACAAGCACTTCGGCGCCCTGCACGTCCTGCGGGGCGTCGACCTCAAAGTGGCCGAGCGGGAGCTGGTGTTCGTGATCGGGCCGTCGGGCTCGGGCAAATCGACCTTGCTGCGCTGCCTCAACCGGCTGGAGGAGCCCTCCGCCGGCCGCGTGGTGGTGGACGGCATCGACATGCTCGACCCGCGCACCGACATCAACCACGCCCGCCAGCGCATCGGCATGGTGTTCCAGTCCTTCAACCTCTATCCGCACATGACGGCGCTCGGCAACGTGACCCTGGCGCTGCGCAAGGTCGCCGGCAAGTCGCGCGCCGAGGCCGACGCGCTGGGCCGGGCCGCGCTGGAGCGGGTCGGCCTCGGCGACCGCGCCGGCCACACGCCCGGCCAGCTCTCGGGCGGCCAGCAGCAGCGGGTGGCCATCGCGCGCGCGATCGCGCTCGAGCCGCGCGTGATGCTGTTCGACGAGCCCACCAGCGCGCTCGATCCCGAGCTGGTGGGCTCGGTGCTCGAGGTCATGCGCTCGCTGCGCGAGAGCGGCATGACGATGATCGTCGTCAGCCACGAGATGGGCTTCGCCCGCAACGCCGCCGACCGGGTGGTGTTCATGGACGAAGGCGCCATCGTCGAGGAGGGACCGCCCGCCGCGATCTTCGCCAAACCGACCCACGAGCGCACGCGCGCCTTCATCAGCCAGATCCAGCGCCACTGAGCGGGATGTCGAGCTGGGAGCGCTTCGCCGAGACGTTCCTCAACACGAAGGTCATGCTCAAGTACCTGCCGGACATCCTGTCCGGCGTGGTGGTCACGATCGAGCTGGCCGCGCTCGTCGTCGTCACGGGGATCGCCGCCGGCCTGGCGCTCGCGCTGCTGCGAAGCCTCGGCATCCGGCCGCTCAACTGGCTGATCGTCGTCGTCGTCGACCTGTTCCGCTCGCTGCCGCCGCTGGTCGTCATCGTGCTGATCTACTTCGGCCTGCCCAGCGTCGATCTCTCGCCGTCCGGCTTCGTCTCGACCTGGCTGTCGCTGGCGTTCGTGCTGATGGCGTTCTCCGAGGAGATCTTCTGGGCCGGGATCACCGCGGTCGCCCGGGGCCAGTGGGAGGCCGCGCGCTCGACCGGGCTCTCGTTCGGCCAGACCCTGATGAGCGTCGTACTACCGCAGGCCTTTCGGCTGACTATCCCGCCGCTCACCAACCGCACCATCGCCATCACGAAGGGCACCGCACTCGGCACCGTCGTCGCGGTCACCGAGATCCTGGGGCAGGCGAGCTCGGCGATGTCCAACTCCTACAATCCCTCGCCGCTGCTGATGGGCGCCCTCGCCTACATCGTGCTGTTCTTCCCGGTCGTGGTGGTGGCCCGCTGGGTCGAGACGCGCCTGGCTTGGAAGCGATGATCCAGAGCTTCTTCAACCCGGAGATCATCGTCGCCTCGTGGCCGATCGTGCGGGCGGGGCTCCTGAATACCGTGCTGCTGTCGCTCCTGGTGGTGCCGCTCGGCCTCTTCGGCGGGCTCATCCTGGCGCTGCTGGCGAGCGTGAAGCATCCCGCGGTGCGCTGGCCGCTGATGGCCTGGGTCGATTTCTTCCGCGCCTTCCCGCCCCTGGTGCTGCTGATCTTGCTGTTCGCCGGACTGCCGTTCGCGGGGCTGGAGCTCGGCGGCTTCGTCTGCGTGGCCATCGCCTTCTTCCTCAACACCGGCGCCTACTACGGCGAGATTCTCAGGGCGGGGATCGATTCGGTCCCGGGTGGGCAGATCGAGGCCGCGCGCTCGACCGGCCTCTCGCGCCTGCAGGCCATGACGTCCGTCGTGCTGCCCCAGGCCGTGCGCAACGTGCTGCCCGATCTGCTCTCCAACACGCTCGAGGTCGTGAAGCTCACCGCGCTCGGCAGCGTGGTCGCGGTGCCCGAGCTCCTCTACCAGGCGCGTCAGGCGCAGAGCCTCACCTACAACCCGACGCCGATCGTGGTGGCGGCGATCATCTACTTCCTGATGCTGTGGCCGGCGGTGCGGCTCCTGAGCCGATTGGAGAACCGCGCGTTCGCCGGCCCGTAGTGGGCTCGTCGCCCCGGACTCCTCAGGCCGCGCGATGGCGCTATGCTAGGCGCTCACCGGAGGACGCCACGATGACGACCCCGCACCACACGCGCCCGAGGGTGTCGCCGCGACGCGCCTTCGTCGCCCTCCTCGCGCTGAGCCTGGCCCTCGTCGTGGTACGCGCACCGTGGTCCGGCGCGGGCGCCGCAGCGGACCGCGCGGCGATCAGCAAGAGCGGCGTGCTCGGCGGCGCGAGCTATCTCATCGAGGCGCCCGCAAAGTGGGAAGGCGGTCTGGTCGTGTTCGCCCACGGCATCCAGCGCGGGCCAGGGCCGGGCGCGGTCGGCGCGCCGCCGATCGGGGGCCACATTCTCGCCGAGGGTCACGCCTGGGTCGCGTCGGGCTACCGCGCGCGCGAGTATCAGCCCCACCTCTTCATCGAGGACCTCATCGCCCTCCGCGAGCTCTTCCTGAAGGAAGTCGGCCAGCCGCGCTGGACGATCATCTACGGTCAATCGATGGGCGGCCACATCGTCGTGGCGTCGTTGGAGCTGCGCCCCGCCTTCTATCAGGGCGGTCTCGCGGAGTGCGGTCTCGTCGACGGCATCGGCATCGCCGACTACCTGATGGCGTATACGGCCGCGGCCGAGCTGATCTCCGGCGTGCCCATGCTCGAGGCGCCTGACAAGGAGGCGTTCGCACGGATCCTCAACGAGCGCGTGGTGCCGGCGCTCGGCATGCCCGGCGCATACACCGCGCGCGGCCGCCAGTTCGACAGCGTCGTGAAGTATCTGATGGGCGCCGATCAGGCCGGCAACGATCTGCCGATGCGCCTGCAGGGCCTCCGGCGTCGCTATCTCCCGAACATGATGCATCGCCCCCGCGACCTCGAGAACGAGCCGAATCCCGGCCTGCGCGCGGCCAGCACGGTGCACATCCGGTACCGGATCGATCCGGGTCTCGGGCTCACCGAGGACGAGCTCAACGCGCGGGTGCGGCGCGTGCAGCCGGCGAAAGACGCCCGCTCGCCGATTGCGAACCCCGTCTACGCGGAGCGCACCGGCCGCATCAAGGCCCCGCTCCTCACGCTACACGAGACAGGCGATGCGTGGGTGCCGCTGAGCCTCGAGCAGTCGTACCGGCGCCGCACGATCGCGGCGGGGACCGATCAGCTCCTGGTGCAGCGTGTGATGCGCGCCCCCAGTCACTGCGGCTTCGACGGCGAGACGCGCGAGCAGGCGTTCGACGATCTCGTCGCGTGGATCGAGCGCGGCGTACGCCCGGTCGGCGAAGACGTGCTCGCGCCCGATCTCTCGCGCATCGGGCTCAGGTGGACGCCGAGCCTGCACCCGGAGGATCCGCTAGCGCTGCGGCGGTAACCCGTTCTGCGGGCCGCGGCTGACCCTGCGCCACCCATTCCTCGATCAGGGTATAAGTGACCGAGAGCACGACGGGCCCGACGAACAGACCAATCATCCCGAACGCCAACAGACCGCCGAGCACGCCCGCGAAGATCAGGAGCAGCGGCAAATCAGCCCCTCGCTTGATCAGGATCGGCCGCAGGACATTATCGAGGCTCCCCGTCACGATCGCCCACAGGAGCATCAGCGAGCCCCAGAACGTCCCGCTGTTCCAGAACGCCCACACCACCGCGCCGAGCAGCACCGGAATGGGGCCGATCTGAGCGACACCGAGCAAGAACATGACCGAGGTGAGGAGCAGCGCGTAGGGAACGCCCGTGATGAAGAGCCCGATACCGCCGATGACCGACTGGATCAGCGCGGTGACCACGATACCCAGCGCGACGGCGCGAATCGCGCGGGCCGAGAGCACCGCGGCGCGCTCGCCGGCCTGACCGCTCAGCCGGCGGGTGAAGGCCAGCACGCCGGCCGCGGCCGACTCTCCGTTCGCGTAGAGGATCACCGAGATGATCACGGTCAGCAGAAGCTCGACCAACAGCGTGCCGACGGTTCCGATCTGGCCGAGGATCCAGTGGGCGACGTCCCTGAGGTAGGGAGCCGCCTGAGTCTGGAGCTCGTCGGACGACGCGGACGCGACCGCCTGCCACCGTTGCGCCAGCTTTCCGCCCACCAGCGGCAGCCGCGCGACCCACTCGGGCGGTCCCGCCAGCACGTATTCCGCGAGCGATTTCGACCACGCGACAATCTCGTCCGTCCGCTCGGCGACGCCGATGACGGCCGTCGCCAGGGGGAGGGCAATGAGCAGCAGCATCACGACGGTCATGACGGCGACCGCGAGCGCGCGCTTGCCCCAGAGGCGCGCCTGCACCGCGCGCAAGGTCGGCCAGGTGGCCACGACGATCATCGTGGCCCAGATCGTGGCCAGCAAGAACGGTCTGAGCACCCAGAAGCTGGCCATCGCCAACCCGCCGATGGTCATCACGCCGAGTACGATTCGGGTCAGGTCCCAGCCGCGTGGCGATGTGTTCGGGTGGTCCATGGCTCCTCCGGTCGCCGCACCGTCCATCCGGTTATGGCCTCGTCGTCGGATCGAACCACCCGCCGTCGGACGCGATCAGCGCGTTCGCCTCGAGCGGTCCCCACGTACCCGGGTCGTACTCGTACACACGATCACCGCCGCGCAGGATGGGATCCACGATTCGCCACGCCTCTTCGACGTAGTCGCGCCGAGCAAAGCGGCCGGAATTTCCGCGTAGCGCGTCGACCAGAAGCTCCTCGTAGGCGCCCATCTCGGCCGGGTCGGATGCCTCGGTGATCACGAGCTCGACCTGCTGCCCTTCGGTCGCTTCGCCGGCTTTCTTGACCAGAGCGCCCACCGCGATCATCAGCTCGGGGGTGACGCGAAAACGGAAGTAGTTGGCCGGAGGCGGAAGCGCCGAGAAGACCGCCGGCGGCTGGCGCAGCTTGACGAGGACTTCGGTGACCGTCGCGGGCAGGCACTTGCCCGCGCGGATATAGAAGGGCACGCCCTTCCATCGCCACGAGTTGATCTCGAGTTTGACCGCCACGAAGGTCTCGACAGGCGAAGTCGCCCTGACGCCCGGCTCGGCGCGATAGCCGCGGAACTGGCCGCGGACGACGTCGCGCGGGGACAGCGGACGGATCCCCTTCAGCACTTTCGCCTTTTCGTCCCGCAGCAGCTCGGCGTCCAGGCCGGGCGGAGGCTCCATCGCGATGTTCGTCAGCACCTGCAGCAGATGGTTCTGGACGACGTCGCGCAGGGCGCCGGTCTCGTCGTAGAACGTCCCCCGCCCCTCGACGCCGAAATCTTCGGCCATCGTGATCTGGACGCTCTCGACGTACTGCCGATTCCACACGGGCTCGAGAAACGAGTTGGCGAAACGGAAAAAGAGCAGGTTCTGGACCGTGTTCTTGCCCAGATAGTGGTCGATGCGGAAGACGTTGTCTTCGCTGAAGCTCTGGTGCACGACCGCGTTCAGCGTCCGCGCGGTCGCCAGGTCCCGACCGAACGGCTTCTCGATGACGACGCGCCCGCCCTTGGCACAGCCCGACTCCCCGAGGTGCCGAACGACGCTCTCGAAGAGGCTGGGCGGAATCGCCAGATAGTGAGTCGGGTGCTGCGCGTCGCCGAGCTCCCGGCGTAGGCGGCTGAACGTCGCCGGATCGCTGTAGTCGCCGTCGATGTAGCGCAGGCGGCCGCTCAGGCGGGCGAATGCGGCGGGATCGAGGCCGCCGTGTCGCTCGACGCTGTCCCGCGCGCGAGCCTTCAGCTGATCGAGCGTCCAGCCGGATTTCGCGACACCGACCACCGGGATCTCGAGGTGGGCGTGCCGGGCCAGCGCCTGCAGCGCGGGAAAGATCTTCTTGTGGGCGAGATCGCCCGTCGCTCCGAAAAACACCAGCGCGTCGGCATGCTCGTGGCTCAATGGGCACCTCTCGTGCGCTCCTTAGAGTTCCTCAAGCTTCAAGGCGCCGCCATCGGGCGTTGGTCCAGTAGCGTTGTTGGATGCCCGAACAGGCCGCTGAGGCGCCGCCCTAGCCCTTGACGGCGCCGGCGGTGAGCCCGGCGACGTAGTACTTCACGAAGAACGAATAGATGAGCGCGACCGGCACGGAGCCCAGCAGCGCCCCGGCCATCAGCTGGCCCCAGTAGAAGGCGTCGCCGCGGATCAGCTCGCCCACGACGCCGATCGGCACGGTGCGCACGTCGGAGCGGCTGAGGAAGAGCAGCGCGTACAGGAACTCGTTCTGCGCCAGGGTGAAGGCGAAGATGCCGGCGGAGATGAAGCCGGGCATGCAGAGCGGGAGGATCACGCGGGTCATCGCGCGCCAGCGGCTGGCGCCGTCGATCAGGGCCTGCTCCTCCAGCTCCTTCGGCACCGTCTTGAAGTACCCCATCAAGAGCCATGCGATGAACGGCACGAGCAAGGTGGGATAGGTCAGCATCACGGCGCTCAGCGTGTTGCCGAGCTTCAGCCGGCCGATGAGGTCGGCCATCGGCACGAACAGGAGCGACTGCGGAACCAGATAGGTCACGGCCACGGTGATCGCGAGCAGCGGCGCGCCGCGAAACCGCATGCGGGCCAGCGGATAGGCCAGCATGGTGCCGAGCAGCAGCGAGATGCCGGTGGCCACGGCCGCCACCAGCATCGTGTTGGCGATCCAGGTCAAGAAGTTCGTCTCCTGGAGCAGGCTGATGTAGTGGACCAGGGACGGATGCCGGATCGTCAGCGGCATGGCCTTGGGGTCGTACAGCTCGGCGTTGGTCTTGAGCGACGTGGCCGCCATCCACGTGAATGGAAACAGCGCGACGACGCTGAACAGCGCGAGCGGCGCCCACAGCCCCAGGAGCCGCTTGCGCCACGTCAGCTCGCCGACCATGTCAATCCTTCCGCACGTAGTAGGTGAGCAGCACGAGCAGCAACCCCAGCACCGGCACCATGCTGAGGGCCACGGCGGAGCCGAGCCCCATCTGCCCCGCGCCCATGCTGAGACTGTAGGCGTACGTGGCCATCAGGTGCGTGGAGTTGGCCGGGCCGCCGCCGGTAAGCACGTAGACGAGCTGGAAGTCGAAGAACGTGAGAATGATCGAGAACGTCGTGACGATGAGGATGACGGGCAGCAGCGAGGGCAACGTGACATGGCGGAAGCGATCCCAGGTACCCGCGCCGTCGATGGTCGCCGACTCGTGCTGATCGACGGGAATGGTCTGCAGCCCCGCGAGAATAGAGATGCCGAAGAACGGCAGACCGCGCCACGTGTTGACGATGATGACCGAGATCATGGCCATCGTCGGCGTGCCGAGCCACGACGGCCCGGTCTTCGCGAGCCCGCTCTCCACCAGCAGGCGGTTGAAGAGACCCAGGCCCGGGTCGTAGATCCATTGCCACGCGACGGTGCTGAGCACGGTGGGGACGATGAAGGGCAGCAGCAGCACCGCCCGGGTGATGGCCTTGAACTTGAAGTTCTGGTTCATCACCAGGGCCATGCCGAGCCCACCGAATGCCTTCAGCACGGTCGCGGCCCCCGTGAACTTGACCGTGTTGCCAACGGACTGCCAGAAGATCGGATCGTTCGCGAGCGTGACGAAGTTGCCGAAACCCACGAACGTAGGAGGACCGGCCACCTCGCGGCGGAAGAAGCTCAGGTACACGCCGTAGAAGAACGGATAGCCCAGGAAGGCCAGCAGGAACAATACGGGCGGCGTGAGGATGAGCCAGCTGAACACCCACTCGCGCTCGATGAACTCGCGCAGCCGGCTCACTCCCACGGGCCGGTACGCGCGCGACTCCAGCGCGGTCGCGCGCGAGGCCTCGACGACCGGGTTCATTCGCTACCCGTAGATCGACTTGAGCTGCGCCACCGCCTCCGCGATGACGGTCTTGGTCGGCGCGCCCAGGCAGGCCTTCGAGAACATGTCGATCACGACCCAGCGATTGATGACCGTGCCGTGGGCGCGGTTGGCCGGCGCCGGCCACGACGTGAGCTTCCCGGTCTCGAGCACCTGGTGATAAGGCTTCACGCGCGGCTCGATGTCCCATTCGGGAATCTTGTCGTACGCGTGCAGGTACGGCGCGAAGTACATGTCGCCGGAGGCGATCCACGGGCGGAACTGCTTGGGGTCCATGGTCCAGCGCAGGAAGTCCTTGGCCGCCTGCGGGTCGGGGCCGTAGGCGAACACGCCGTGCGTGACCGGCACCAGCGAGTGGTAGCGCTGGCCGTTGGGGCCCTTGGGATTCAGCGCGTGGTCGATCACCTTGCCCATCTCGGGCAGGTCGCGCTTGGCCGACACCATGATGCTGTAGGCGTTGTTGGTGCACGAGATCTGGCTGGTCAGGAAGGCCTTGTTGTTGTGCGGGTCGAGCCAGCCCACGCAGTCGTCGATGCAGGCTTGCTTGTATAGTCTGCGGACGTAATCGACGGCCTTCGCGGTCTCGTTGGTGTCGAGCGCGACTTTCTTGCCGGCCTTGTCCATGACCGTCACGCCGTAGGACCACAGCAGCGGGTAGAGCCAGGAGTAGTTGTCGGCGAAGCCATGGCCCATCGACATGCCGTACGGATGGCCCTTGGCCTTGAGCTTGATGCCCGCTTCGAGGAACTCGTCCCAGGTCTCGGGGAAATGCTTGAACCCAGCTTCGTCGAACCAGTCCTTCCGGTAGACCATGCACTGGCCGATGTTCGCCTGGGGCACGGACTTCCATTTGCCGTTGTCGACGGACAGGGCCTTGATCTCGTCGTACCAGCCGCCTTGCTCCTTGCCCACCGCCTCGGCGACGTCGGACACGTCCACCAGGGCGTCGCGGTAGAGCCACTCCTGCTGAACCCAGGCCAGGTCGGCGCCCGACTTGTTCTCGACCATCGAGACCAACTGGGGCACCGCGCTGCCGCCGGCGGCCTGAATCTGGTAGTCGATCTTGATGCCGGTGGCCTTCTGGTAGGCCGGGATCATCACCTTGATGAAGTGCTCGTCGAAGTTCTTCACGTACGAGCTTTCGCGGGCGAAGACGATCGTCGACGGCTTGGCCTCGACCTTGCGGGCGATCCAGGGCGCCCAGGCGATGCCTGCGGCGGAGGCAGCCCCGGCGGCGAGCTTCAGGAAGTCACGACGGCCGGTCTTGGACTTCGCGGGTTGTGCCATCCCTTGTCCCCTTTATGTATGGCGGCGGTTCTCTGTGACGCCAGTATCGCAGTCACGTGCCCGGAGTGCGCTCGAGCCGGGACCGGCGCCGGTCCGGCCGGTCCGCCACCACTGTCGCGCTGGGATCGGCCGTCGCGTCATTCTACTGCGGAACCGACACGCCGGGCTGCAGCCTTTACCCTCGCCGACCCAAAACATGCCTGGATCGATGCGCGCCCTTGCTACGCTGAATTCGTAACTCTTCATTTGACGGGATCGCTTCGCATGGCGACTCGCGATCACCCAGAACGACGTCGAGCTCGTACGGCTGCTCATCGCGCGCGGCGCCGACGTCAATGCCAAGCGCACGTTCGGTGATTCAGCGCTGAATCTCGCACGGAACTCGAAGGCCATCGAGCAGATCCTCAGGGAAAACGGCGCCCGCTGAGCGTCGGGCCGCCCCCTCCCTCGTCTCTCCATTGCACCGACGTATAATTCCGCGGGTGAGCTCGACGGGAGACGACCGCGCCGCAGGACGTCCACGCCGTCCACTCCCCTCGCTCGTGGTGGTCGTCGTGATCGCGTTGATCTGGGAAGCCGCCAAGGCTCTCTTCGCGCTGCCGAGCTATCAGCTTCCCCACCTCCACGAGATCGCGCTGGACTTCCTGCGTGAGGGCGCCGGCGGCGAGCGCTGGTGGTGGATCATGACCCAGAACGCGAGCTACACGGCGCTCGAGAGCCTGATCGGGTTCGCGCTGGGCGGCGTGACCGGCCTCGTTCTCGCCATCGGCTTCGCGCACTCGCGCTGGCTCGAACGCGGGCTCTTGCCGTACGTCGTCGCGTCGCAGACGGTGCCGATCCTCGCCATCGCGCCGATGGTGGTGGTCTGGCTGGGGACGTCCTGGTTCTCGAAGGCGGTGATCGCCGCGTACCTGACCTTCTTTCCGGTGACCGTCAACATGTCACGAGGGCTCCGGGCCGTCGATCCCGACGCCCTCGCGCTCATGCGCGCGCTGGCGGCGAGCTCGCGACAGGTCTTCTTCAAGCTGCGGTTCCCGGCCGCTCTCCCCTATCTGTTCACGGCGCTGCGCCTCGCGGCCACCGCCAGCGTCATCGGCGCGATCGTGGGCGAGCTGCCCGTGGGGAGCCGTTTCGGCATGGGCGTCGTGATCATCAACGCCGCGCAGTACTACAACTGGCGCCCCGCCAATCTGTGGGCCGCGATCCTCGTGTCGGCGGTGATCGGCATCGTCTTCTATCACGCCGTGGCCGCCGTCGAGCGGCGGGTCGTGGCCTGGTCGCGCACCGCGCCGGCGATCTAGAGGCTCCATGGGCGCGCCGATCATCGAGCTCGAGGGCGTTGGTAAGACCTTCGAGAGTCGCGCCGGCGCCACCGAGGCGCTGCGGGCGGTCTCCCTCGACGTGGAAGCCGGCGAGTTCGTCTCGATCATCGGCCCCTCCGGGTGCGGCAAGTCCTCGCTCCTCCGCGTCGTGAGCGACCTCGTCGAGCCGTCGGCGGGGACGGTGCGCGTGAAAGGCAAGAGCGCGCGCCAGGCCCGCCTCGATCGCGATTACGGCATCGTGTTCCAGACACCGGTGCTCTACGAGTGGCGCACCGTGCTCGAGAACGTGCAGCTGCCGCTCGAGCTGGCCGGCCGGCCGCGCGCCGAGCGAGAGCAGCGGCCGCGGGCGCTCCTTCGCCTGGTGGGCCTCCAGGAGTTCGCCGGCCACTATCCCTGGCAGCTTTCGGGCGGCATGCAGCAGCGCGTGTCGATCGCCCGCGCCCTCGCGCTGAACCCGTCGATACTCTTGATGGACGAGCCGTTCGGCGCGCTCGACGAGATGACCCGCGAGCGGCTCAACCAGGAGCTCTTGCAGGTTTGCGCCGAGACGGCCGCCACCGTGCTCTTCGTCACGCACAGCATCGCGGAGGCGGTCTTTCTGTCGAGCCGGATCGTCGTCATGAGCCCGCGTCCGGGCCGCATCGACCGCATCGTGACCGTCGACCGGCCGCGCCCGCGCGCCGAAAAGACCCGCGCGCTCGCGCGGTTCTTCGAGGTGGTGACCGAGGTCCGCCAGAGCCTGCGGGAAGACACGGGGCTCGGCGATGATCGGACGCGTCCGGGAGGCTCGATCACGCCATGATGCGCCTGCGCGAATACGCGCCGGCGGCGCTCGTGCTCGTGATGGGGCTTGCCCTCTGGGAGGCGATGGTCTTCGCGTTCTCGATCGAGTTCTACCTGCACCCCGCGCCGCACGTGATCGTGCAGAGCTTGCGCCAGACCTACCCCATTCTCGTGGAAGCTGGGCTCTACACGTTCACGGAGGCGGTGATCGGCTGGGCGCTCGGCTGCGGTGGGGGAATCCTCGCCGCAATGGCGGCCAGCATCTCGCCGGGCTTCGCCGGTCTCGTCCTGCCCTACGCGGTGACCTCGGCGTCGGTGCCGATCATCGCCCTGGCCCCGCTCGCCATCGTGTGGTTCGGCGTCGAGCAGGGCTCGAAGATCGCGATCGTCGTGCTGATGACGTTCTTTCCGACGTTCGTCGGCACGCTTCGCGGGCTCCTGAGCACGACGCCCCAGTCGCTCGAGCTGATGCGGAGCAGAAGAAGTAGGCGCTAGTCGGCGCCGCGCGCGTCCACGAAGTCGACCTCGGCGTGATCCACGCCGGCGAGCGTGCGATAGCCGGGGCCCCGATCGAAGAACGGCCGCCGGCCGCGGGCCGCGCGCAGCCGGTCGCGGAGCGCACGAGTGGCGGCGCTGTCCACTCGCGGGGCGCCGTCCGCTGGGCACGCGCCGTCGGCGCCCGCCAGCACGACGCCGTAGTCCTCGCGCGCCGCCCGCGCGCTGATCTTGCCCTCGAGCGCATCCAGCGCGACCAATTCGGGCTCACGGTCGAGCGGATCCCCCCATCCGCCGCCGCCCGTCGTCTCGACGCGCACGAGCGTGCCGGCCGGGACCGGCTCGTCGTCGACGAGCCCCGGCAAGACGTGCTCGTTCGGGCCGCCGGGATCGATCGTGACGCGGAAAGGCGCGCCCGCCTTGCCTCCGCGCAGCCCCCAGCAGGAGAGGATGGCGCGGTCGGCCACGCAGAGAAACGCGCTCTCGCGGAGCACGCGGAACTCCTTGAGATACCCGAGTCCGCCGCGCCGCGCGCCGGCGCCTCCCGAGTCTGTCGCCAGCGCGAGCCGCTCGACGATCAGCGGAAACCGCGTCTCGGTGAACTCGACGGGCAGGTTCTTACTGTCGGGAACGACGTGGATCGTATCGGAGCCGTCGGCGTAGTAACGGCCGCCCGAGCCGCCGCCGAGCACCTCGCGCATGAGATAGAACTGTCCGTCCGCATCGACGCCGTGGAACCCGGTGTAGCGGATCGTCTCCTGATCAGCCGGCATGCGCCCGCCGACCGCCTTGGCGATGACCCCCGCGAGGATACCGAGCTGGCGCAGGAGGACGAACGTCCGCGCGTTGGTCGGCGCCGGGAAGACGGGCGTGAGCAAGGTCCCGGGTGGCGGGAACCGCAGCTCGATCAGGGGGACGACGCCCTCGTTGACGTCGAGCTCGGCCATGCGCTCGGGCGAGTCGGCGAGGTTTCTCAGGATGGGCGCCAGCCACTTTTTGAGGAACACGCCGTCGGCGTAGTCGCCGGCGTGATTGATCGGCCCCTTCGCCTGCGGGCTGGTCCCCGCGAAGTCGATGATCAAGCGGTCGTCGCGTTTGGTGAGCGTCATCCGCTGCGTGTGCAGGCGCGGCGGATCGACACCGTCGTGCTCGGCGTAGTCTTCCCACACATAGGTTCCATCGGGAATCTTCGAGAGGAGCTCGCGCCGGAACGTCTCGGTCGTCCGCTCGAGGATGGCATCGAAGCAGGCCTCGACCTGCTCCCGGCCGTAGCGGTGGAACAGATCGCCGAGCCGCTCGGCCCCCATCCGGCACGCCGCCACCTCGCTGTCGAGATCGCCGCGCAGGCTGTCGGGCAGCCGCGAGTTTCGCACCAGCACCTTGATGAGATCGTCGTTCGGCACCCCGGCCTGGTAGATCCGGACCGGCGGAACGATGAGGCCTTCCTGATAGGCGCTGGTCGCGTGCGAGGGCATCGAACCGGGCACGGCCCCGCCGATGTCGTCGTGATGGCCGAAGGCCTGGACGAACGCGACCACGAGGCCGTCGGCGAACACCGGCACCGTCACGCAGAGATCGGGCAGATGGCCGATCCCGCCCTCGGAGCCGTAGACGTCGTTGTGGAAGAAGACGTCCCCCGGCCGCATTGTCGCCGGCGGGAAATCACGCACGATGGGCTGGACGAGCGCGGAGTACGAGCGTCCCGTGAGCTTGCGGCACCGGCGGTCGTGGATCCCGGCGCGAAAATCGCGCGCCTCGCGGATCATGGGCGAGCGCGACGTGCGCTCGATCGCGGCCTCGACCTCGGCCTCGACCGAGGCGAGCGTGCCCTCGACGATCTGGATGACGATCGGGTCGATCGCTGGTCCCTTCTTCACGCCGTTCCCACCGACGCGCCTGCGCGCGTGAGGATCAGATTGCCAAAGCGATCCACCTCGATGCGCTGGCCGGGATAGACCACCGTGGTCGCGCCGTACTCCTCGACGACCCCCGGTCCGGCGAGCGTGTCGCCCGGCGCGAGGCGCGTGCGCTCGTACACCGGACATTCGACGGGTTTCTCCGAGAAGACGACCGTTCGCGTGCCGGTGAGCGCGCGGGCGGGCCGCCCGTCACCCGGCGGCCGCTCGCGCAGCTTGGGCCGTGCGATCGGCCCGACGCCGGTGACCCGCAGATTCACCCACTCGACCGTCTGGCGCCCGGTCGCCCCGCGCTCGGCCGCGCGCCGATAGCTGTAGCCGTAGCGCTGCTCGTGGGCGTCGTGGAAACGCTCGGCCGCCACGGCCGCGCCCGGCTCGTCGACCGTGCCCGAGGGCAGCTCCACGGCGACCTCCCACGCCTGTCCGAAATATCGCAGATCGGCGCTGCGCTCGACGCGCATCGCGTGCTCGGCGAAGCCCTCGGCGGCGAGCGCCGCGCGGGCCAGCGCCTCGAGGCGTGCCAGGTGTGCGTTCACCGTCGCGTAGTCGAGGCGATCGTGGCGCTGGACGAAGGTCTGCACGTAGTCGTTCTTGAGGTCCACCGTGAGCAGCCCGAAGGCCGACACGTTGCCCGGTGAGAGCGGAATCAGCGCGGCCCGCAGGCGCAGGAGATCCACGAGCCGTCCGGCCAGCAAGGGACCGGAGCCGCCGAAGGCGACGAGCGTGTAGTCGCGCGGGTCGAGCCCGCGCTTGACCGACACCTGCTGGATGGCGTTGGCCTGGTTCCAGGCCGCGATCTCGAGAACGCCGTCGGCGGCCCGAGCGGGCTCGAGGCCGAGACGCGCCGCGAGCGCGGCGATCCCTTCCCGGGCGCGCTCGACACTGAGCGGAATCTCGCCGCCGAGCAACCGCGGCGGGATGCGGCCCAGCAGCAGATGGGCATCGGTCGTCGTTGGCTCAGTACCGCCGCGTCCGTAGCAGAGCGGGCCGGGATCGGCGCCCGCGCTCCGCGGGCCCACCTTGAGCCCTCCGTCGGGCGCGACCCACGCGACGCTGCCGCCGCCGGCGCCCACGGTGACGATGTCGATCATGGGCACCTTGACCGGGAAGCGCCCCACCGCGCCGTCGGTGGTGAGACCGGGTACCCCGTGCTCGACGAGACAGACGTCGGTGCTCGTGCCGCCGGCATCCGCGGTGAGCACGCGGTCGAAGCCCGCGGCCCTGGCGAGCAGGCTCGCGCCGAGCGCGCCCGCGGCGGGGCCGCTCAGGATCGTCGTGATCGGCTGGGCCGCGACTTCACGCGCCGAGATCACCCCACCGTTCGACTTCATCACGTAGAAAGGCACGCCCGCTCCGAGCTCGGCGTCGAGGCGCGTCTGGATCGCGCCCACGTAGGCCGCCACGCGCGACTTCACGAAGGCGTCCACGAGCGTCGTCACCGTGCGCTCGTACTCGCGATACTCGGGCAGCACCTCGGACGAGATCGACACGTGCGCGCCGGGGTGCTCGCGCTCGAGGACGGCGCGCATGCGCTGCTCGTGCTCGGAGTTTGCGTAGGCGTGGATGAAGCTCACGCCGATGGAGTCGATGCCCTTGTCCCGGAACCAGCGCGCCGTCGTGACGGCGGCCGCTTCGTCGAACGAGCGCAGGACCTCGCCGCGAAAATTCAGGCGCTCGGGGACCTCGCGCACCAGGTGGAGCGGAACGATGCGCTCCGGCTTGACCCAGAAGTAAGAGTTGCCGTACCCGCGCGGGACGGCCTGCCGCCCGATTTCCAGGACGTGACGGAAGCCCTCGGTGGTGACGAGTCCCAGGCCGGGAAAGCGCTCCTGGAGGAGCGCGTTGGTGGCCACGGTCGTTCCGTGCGAAACGGCGGCGACGGTCGGTCGCGACGGCGTCGCCGACGGGATGGACGACCCGTCGCGCGCGACCCGCAGGATCTTGCGAATGCCGTCGAGCACGCCGATCGACGGATCGTGGGGCGTCGACGGCGTCTTGGTGGTGAAGATCGCGCCGGTGGCCTCGTCGATCGCCACGACGTCGGTGAACGTGCCGCCGGTGTCGATGCCGATGCGGAGGAGACGAGTCACCGGCGCGGACATCCGGCGAGAGTATATGAAGAGGGCGAGGGGCGGTCAAACGCGGCGGGGCCGCACCGTCGGCTCGCTCAGCGCATGTTGCCGGTGTGGCCGAGCGAGTAGCGCCCGGGCTGTGGCCACACCGTGAGGCCGTGCGGCTCCTTGCCGACGGGAATCGTGACGACCTCGCCCGTGGTCGTATCGATGACGTACACGACATTGTCGTAGCGGCCTGAGAGCCAGAGACGCTTCCCATCGGCGCTCACGTTGCCCATGTCGGGGCTCCCGCCCTTGGGGATGGGCCACGTCGCCACGACCTTGCGCGTCGCGAAATCGATCACCGCGACGCTGCCGGGGCCGCGCGGCTTGCCGCCGATCTGAGACGAGCCGCGGTTGGCGACATAGAGCTTCGTTCCGTCGCGGCTGGGATAGAGTCCGTGGGTGCCGACGCCGGTCTTGACGAAGCCGATCTCCTTGAACGCATCGCCGTCGATCACGTAGACACCGCCACGTCGTAGCTCGGCGACGTAGAACACCTTGCCGTCCGGGCTCACTCGGATGTCCTGGGGAATGCCGCCGCCCGACAGCTTGAGGTAGCTGAGGACCTTGCGGTTGATCCAGTCGATCTTCACGAGCCGGCCCTGGTACTCGCACGTCATGATCAGGTATCGGCCGTCGATCGAATAGTCGCCGTGGTTGATGCCGGCGCATCCGGGGGCCGCCAGCGAGCTCTGCAGCGCCATCGTCTTCGGATCGCGGAAGTCGAGCCGCTTGAGCGCCTCGGCCACGACGATGGCCGAACGCCCATCCGGCGTGAAGTACATGTTGTACGGATCGTCGACGGCGACGGGCGGGCCCGGCTTGCCCGTGAGCGGATCGATCGGGGTCAGCGTGCCATCGGTGCGATGCTCGGCGTTGTTGGTGACCCACAGGGTCGTGAGATCCCAGGACGGGACGACGTGCTGGGGGTTCACGCCCACGGGAAATCGGTCGATGACCTTGAGCGTCGCCGGATCGATCACGCTGACATCGTTGGACTGCAGATTGGGCACGTACACGCGCGGCAAGGCCTTGGCGGCCGCGGCACTCAGCTTGTCGGCCGTGGTCTCGCTGTAAAGATTGGTTGGGTCGACCACTGGCGGCATGCCGGGGACGGTCTCGACGGCCGCCACGCCCCCGACGGCGACGACACTGAGACCCAGGACGAGCGCGAGCCTCGTGAGACCGGTCATGGGCACTTTCACCTCTTGGAGCTCTCGATTGATTTACGAATGGCCGTGACAGACTGCGTGACGATCAAGTCGACGCCGAGACGCCCGAGCTCGGCGCTGGCTCGTCGAGCATCACCCTCGACGCCGCTGCGCTCGCCGGGTGCCGGCTCTTCGCGCGGCGTGGCGCGGACCAGCCGCGGCTCGAGCGCGAGGGTGAGCGAGGTGTCGGCAAGTCCGGCATGCTGACCGATCTCCTCGGCACGATACCCTCGGGTCTTCAGCAGCGCTTCGAACCCGGCGGTCGCCGCACGATAGTACTCCTCGATCGCGTGCACTCGAACCGGTGTCGCCGCCCACTCGCGGTTCAGGCGCGCGGCGACGGCGCGCTCGCCGGACTGCGTCGAGCCGTGATCACCGAGGAAGACGATGTCACGGAACCCGTGAAGGCGGAAGCTGCGCGCCGCCGAATCCAGTGTCTGACGAAACGTCTCTTCGCGCACGGTGATGGTTCCCGGGAAGCGCATGTGGCCGGTCGGCGGCTCTATGGTGCCCTCGGGAACGTACGACAGCACCGGCGCGACGAGGGCGTTACCGAGGTCGTGCGCGATGCGCTCGGCGAGCGCTTTGACCCGGACGTTGTGTTTGCCCAGGGCCATGTGCGGGCCATTCTGCTCGGTGCCGCCGATGGGCATGAGCACCGTCGTCTTTCCGGCGCGCACCAGGGACCGCAGCTCGGTCCACGTCAGGTCCTCGAGCCCGAGCGGGGTGGGACCCTGCGCCCGGGCGGGCACGGTTAGCGCCAGGACGAGCCACAGCGCCGCGAGCAGCGATGTCCTCACTCCTCGTACTTAGCGCACGCGGGCACGCACGGTCTACAAATTCCGTCTCAGCCCATCCCGGCGGCGGCCCGACACGATTCACCTCGCTCGATCGACCCGTTGCCGGCTCCCCTCGGCCGGCGTCGCACGTCGCTTGCGTGGACAGGCGATATAATCGCCCGATGGCGGCCAGCGCCCGGCTCACACTCGGCGGCTTCTTGGCCCGGTTCGCCTTCGCGCTGCTCGTGGTCGGCGCCACCTACAATCCCACCCGCTACTCGTTCTACGCCTGGGTCAGGAGCACCGGGTTCGAATGGCAGCCGCCGACCGTCTTCGCCGGCGTCGTGCTGCTGATCGGATGGTTCATCTGCGTGCGACTTGCCGTACGCTCGTACGGCGGCTTCGGCCTGCTGCTGGCCAACGCGTTCCTGGCCGCGCTCTACTGGCTCGTGGCCAGCTGGGGCTGGCTGCCGATCGAGAATGTGGCGGCGATCTCATGGCTGGGGATGCTCAGCGTCGCCGCCATCCTGGCCTTCGGCATGTCGTGCACGCACTGGCGCCGGGAACGGTTCACGCGGCCGGGGTAAGCGCGCTCGCCTCAGCCGAGTCAGCCGCTCGCCGTCCGAGATGAGCACGCGCTCGACGCGCGTTACACGCCGACCGTCTTCCGGATGCTCCCCATGTGCTCGTCGATGTGCGAGACCAAGCCGAGCATGATGAGCTGCTCGGCCGTCATGGGCGGCGCATCGGTGAACACGGTTCCGCTCTTGGCCAGCTGATCGTCGGACAGGCCACGGACCACCGCGGATGCGGCCGCCGCGCCCTTCTGGAAGAGCGCGAGCGTCTCCGCGCGCGCGCAGTCGGCGTGCTCTCTGGCGTGCTGAGCGTTCATCTGGTCCAGCACGGCGCGGGTGAAGCCGCCGCGCGGCGGCGCGCCCGTCACGATGCCGCTCACGATGCCCGCCACCGCCTCCAGTCCCCCCGCCAGATGGTGCGCCGTCGCGCCCACCGTCCACTTCTCGGCGGCTGTGACCTTTTTCCAGTCGCCGTCGCCCAGCTTCTGAAGCGTCGTCACGGCGTCCCGGGCCTTTCCCTCGATCTGCGCGGCCAGTGCCTCCGCCTTCGCCCCCATGGATTGGCTCCTTTCTCGGAATTCATTAATACGTCGACCGAGGCCGCCCGAAATCGACAACGGCTGGAACCGGGCTGAAATTCCTGAAGGCGCAGGGCCGGGCGGGGCTACCGCAGCCGGGGGCCCGGATCCATGCTCATCAGGGCCCGGCCGCCAATCGGGTACCACTCCGGCGCGAGTGTGGCCGCCTGACCGACCACTTGGAGATCGCGCCAGCATTCGGCCAGACGGCTCTCACGCCGGTAGGATGTGCTACCACCCTGCCGGTACATCAGATCCATCGCCTCGCGGGCGCAGTCGCCGGCATGGACCGCGGCCAATCGGCAGCGGGCCCGCTGCTCGAGGGTGGTCTCCTCGCCGGCCGCCACGGTGTTCCAGATCTCGGTGATCATCGCGGTACGGCCGGCGCGACCGGCGTTCAGGATCGCGTCGGCCCGGCCGACCGCGTCCTGGACTTGAGGGTTGTCGCCGAGTCGGCCGGTCCGGCCGCGCGGCGTCTTCTCGGCCGCCAGCTCGATCAACGCGTCGATGCCGGCCCGCGCGATGCCCGTGATCACGGCGCAGTGGTGGGGTCCGACCCAGGCCTGAGCGGGCAAGGCGTACGAGATCCCCGGCCAGCGCTTCCACTGGTTGTCCAGCGGGACGCCGGCGTGGACCATCGTTCGCCGCTCCGGCAGGAAGACGTCGTCGACCGTCCAGTCGAAGCTGCCCGTCGCGCGCATCCCGGTCACGTCCCAGCTGCCCTCGACGATCCGCGCTTCCGAGCGCGCGAAGAGCCCGCGCCAGTAGACCGAGGCGCCATCCGGGCTGCGGCGCGGCTGCTCGCCGTCGAAAATCTGGAAGCTGCCGAGCATCCAGGAGCTCTCCTGGCAGCCGGTGCCAAAGGGCCAGCGACCGCTGACCCGATAGCCGCCGTCGACGGGCACGGCCCGCCCGCCTCCCATCACGGCGGTGCCGGCGATGACCGTGTCCGCGCGGTGCCCGTAGATCTCCTGGACGCCCTCGTCCGGTAACCCGAGCGTGACGAGCTGGCCGATGCTGTTGTTGGCCACGTTCCAGCCGGCCGAGCCGGCGGCCTCGGCGAGCAGCTCGACGACACGCACGTAGGTCAGCGGGTCGACCTGGAGACCGCCCAGCTCACGCGGGATGACCATGCTATAGAAGCCGGCGGCATGAAACTGCTCGACCAGCGCCTTCGGCAGGCGCTGCTCGCGCTCGATCTCGTCGTGATGGCGACGAATGACCGGCTGCAGAGCGGCCGCAGCCCGCACGAGCGGTTGATCGTCGACGTCGGCTGGTAAGCGCTCCTCGTCCGCAATCTGTCGCATTGGGCCGGATGTTCCGCTGGCGGAGCGGAGGTGTCAAGAGGTACTGTACCTGCTCATGAACCGACTGGGCTTCGGCGCGTTCCTCGCTCCTCACCATCCGATCGGCGAGCATCCGATGCTGCAGTTCCGCCGCGATCTCGACTTCGTCGAGCACCTCGACAAGCTCGGCTACGACGAGTTCTGGTGCGGCGAGCATCACTCCAGCGGCTGGGAGATGATCGGCTCGCCCGAGATGTTCCTGGCCGCCGCGGGCGAACGGACGAAGCGCATCAAGCTCGCCACCGGCGTCGTCTCCCTGCCCTATCACCACCCGTTCAACGTCGCACAGCGGATGGTGCAGCTCGACTACATGACCGGCGGACGGGTGATCTTCGGCTCGGGCCCGGGGGCCCTGGCATCGGACGCCCACACGCTCGGGATCGATCCGATGCTGCTGCGCGACCGTCAGGACGAGGCCATCGGCGTCATCCGCCGCCTGATGCGCGGCGAGCGCTTGACGATCAGGTCCGACTGGTTCACCTTGCAGGACGCCGCGCTCCAGCTTCTGCCGTTGCAGGAGGACATGCCCTTCGCGGTGGCCTCCCAGATCAGCCCCTCGGGCATGACCCTGGCCGGCAAGCACGGGATCGGCATCATCTCGATCGGGTCGCTGTCCGAAGAAGGTCTCAACGCCCTGCCGACGCAATGGAGCTTCGCGGAGGCCGCGGCCGCCGAGCACGGCCAGACCGTCGACCGCAAGAGCTGGCGCGTGCTGATGAGCTGGCACATCGCCGAGACCCGCGAGCAGGCCCGCGCCGAAGCTCGAGACGGCTTGCTGCGCCACCACAACGAGTACATCACGGCCACCCTGCAGCGGCCCGGCGCGCGTCCCTACAAGACCGCCGACGAAGCGGTGGACAAGACCGCCTTCGTCCCCGGCGCCGTCGCCACGATCGGCACGCCGGACGATCTCGTGACGCGGATCAAAGCGGTGCTCGAGCTCTCCGGCGGGTTCGGGACGGTCGTCGGCTTCGTCCACGATTGGGCCAACCCGGAGAACACGCGGCGCAGCTGGGACATGGTAGCCCGCTACGTGATGCCGGAGATCAACGGCTATCTCGCGGGCCTGCGGACGTCTCGCGAGTTCGTCGCCACCAACCGCGAGTATTTCAACCGCGCGCGCGAGGCGGTGATGGCGAAGATCAACGAGAATCCGGCCGCGGCGGCCGCGCTCAAGGTCACGAAGTCGCCGCTGCTGGCGGCCTCGTCCGGCAACGTACCCGACCTGGGCCAGGCCTCCGACCGCCTCGCGTCGCGCTGACCGGACCCTAGCTCGGGAGGGGACCATGACCTCAGCGCTCCGCACCTCGCTGCGCACCCTCGGCTTCACGCTCGTCTTTGCGGCCGCCGCGACGTCGCTGGCGTGCGCGCACCACGACGAGCACCATCGAAAGAACCCCCAGGTGGTCGTGATCTCGCTCGACGGCGCCCGGCCCGATCTCGTCGAGCACTATCTGAAGACAGGCGTCCTCGACCGGAAGACCGGCCTCGGCCGTCTCAAGGCCCGCGGCGTCGCCGCCGACCAGAACATCACGGTCACCCCGTCGGTGACCGCCGTCGCCCACATCGCGATCGCGACGGGCTCGACAGCGGCGCACAACGACATCCCGCTCAATACCTTTCATCCCGTGGCGGCGTCGATCGGCACGAGCATCAGCGGCTTCGCCGCGCCGATCGGCGGCTATCAGCTGAATCCGCTCGGCCCCTCGCCGGCGCCGACCGCGGAGCCGCTCTGGGTGCAGCTGCGCCGCGCCGGCAAGAAGGTCGTGACCGCGACGTGGCCGGGCAGCGACGGCGCCGACATCAGCATCTCGAATGCGCCGCCGGGCGCGCCGCCGGTCAGCACGCTGGTCCAGGCCGCGACGCCGATTCGCACCACCGACTACACGGTGCCCTTCGGCGCGTTCGGCGGGCTCGGCGCGCAGGGCTTCGCGCTCACGTCGGCGAGCTTCGCGGCCGCCGACGCGACCCTGACGAGCCAGCTCGTGGCCGCCGGCCACGTCTCGCACAGCCCGGTCCGGGTGACCGCGGCGCCGGTGGAGACGGTGTTCTGCGCCCCGGCGACAACCGCGACGTGCGGCACCACGAACGCCTCGGGACGCACCTTGCGCTACGACATCAAGGTCGCGGCCCTCGACACGACCGACGATCACGTCGTCAACTACGACACGCTGGTGTTCTTCGAGGCGACCGCCGGCGTTCAGCCGGGGCCGTTCGCGCTGCCGTCGAGCGGCCCGGCATATGTGAAGCTCGGCGGCCCGTCGGCGAAGTTCTTCTTCGAGGGGTCGGGCAACAAGATCGGGGCCGCGTACTTCGTGAGTTTCCTGGTCCCCGACCTCTCGACCGTTCGCATCGCCCGCTACGGGGCGAACTTCATCCCGCGCAACGCGCCCGTGCTCGCGGTGGTCGACGACATCAACGACAACGTCGGCTTTTGGGCCCCGCAGCCGGACTTCCGCATCCCCGAGCGCCTGAGCCCCGGATTCACTCCCTTTCCGGACCTCGAGCTGGAGGCGATGTATCACGACCAGGTGCAGACGTGGATCGCGTACCAGACCGCGGTCGCGGTGCACGCGATTCAGGAGAACCCCGACGCGGATCTGGTGATGATCTACATCGAGCAGCCGGATGGCTCCGGCCACCAGTTCACGCTCACCGATCGCCGGCAGCCGACGAACCCGACCGACAACACCAGCATCGGCACCTCCGGCAACCCGCCCGGCGCGACCGGACAGGACGCCGCCAAGGTCAAACGCTACGCCGGCTATCTCGAGTTCGCCTACCAGCAGGCGAACGGCGCGGTGGAGGCGATCCTGAACGCGATCGGCTCGCACCACGGCGGCGAGCCGCGGCGCGACGTGTTCGTCGTGTCCGACCACGGCATGGCGCCGTTCCATACGGCCGTGAGCCTGCGCAACCTGCTCGCGAATGCCGGCGTGAACGTCAACCTGCTCGGCATCCGCACCACCGGTCCCGCGGCCAACATCTACGTGAATCTGCAGGGCCGCGAGGCCGGCGGGACCGTGCCGGCCGACAGCTCACCGACGGGCTACGCCGCGCTGGTCGCTCAGGTTGCGGCGGCGCTGCGCGCCGCGAAGGATCCCCACGGCTTCTACAATCCGCAGGGCGCGCCGCTCTTCAGCGACGTGCTCACCCGGCCCGAGGGCTGCGGCTTTCCCGGCTTCTGCGTCAACGAAAACTTCGGCCAGGACACGGGCGACGTGGTCGCGCTGATGATCGAGGGCTACAACTTCGACGGCGTTCAGTCGCCAGGCTTCGCCCGGCTGGACGAGGGGCCGTTCAACACGACGACGACCGTGTACTCCGTACCCAACTTCTACGGAGCGCACGGTCACAACTCGAACCTCCAGTCGATGAGCGCGATCTTCTACGCGGCAGGCCCGAGCCTCAAGCAGGGCCGGACGGTCGACGTGCTGCACAACATCGACGTCGCGCCCACCGTGATGGAGATCCTCGACGTCGCGCCGGCGCCCACGGTGGACGGCGCAGTCATCACGAAGATCCTCCAGAAGCACAAGCGGGACTGACGGGCGGGGCGGGCGGCGCGGGCGCGATCGGGACCGGGCCGCTCACATCCCGACGCGATCGTCGCTTTGGGTAACCCCACGCGGTACGTGCCGCTCTCGCTGCCGGATGCGCGCATCGAGGTTCGCCCGCGTTCGTTCTGATGGATTGCCCCGACGTCGATTCAGGCGTTTTATGCATTGAGCCCTCCGGTCAACGCTGAAAAAATCTGAGCCGGGTATTGGTGTCCCGCGGACATGCGATTCGAACCAATGGAGGATCGAGCGATGCTGAGCCGAAGTGGAGCTGCTGGAAGCAGTCGGCCATGTAGGCGTGCAGGGTGGATCATCTTGATGGTACTCGTCGTTATCCTGGGGCTCGCGCGGCCGGGCGGCGCGGCGGTCTTCACCTGCGCGGCGGGGGATGTCGCGTGCCTGATCGCGGCCATCAATACGGCGAATGCGAACGGCGAGGTCAATCTGATCCGCCTGGAGTCGGGCGCCTACACCCTGACGGCGGAGAACAACAGCACCGACGGATCGAACGGTCTGCCGTCGATTACCAGTCCGCTGACGATCGGCGGAGACGGGTCCGGGAACACCGTCATCGAGCGTGCGGCCACCGCTCCGCAATTCCGTGTGTTCCACGTCGCGCAAGCCGGCCTCTTGAACCTCGAGGACCTCACGGTGAGAGGCGGCCACTGGGGCGGGGGGGTCGCGTTCGGCGGCGGCGGCATTCTCAATCGGGGCACGCTTGTCATCACCCATTGCGCGGTGACCGACAACTTCAGCTTCACCGGCAGCAGCAGCGGGGGCGGCGGTATTGCCAGCCTCGGTCGACTGTTCATCGCCGGAAGCACCGTGGCCAATAACACCGCGGTGCAGAGCCAGGGTGGAGGCATCTTCAGCCCCGCTGCCGTGACGGTCATCAATAGCACGATCAGGGGCAACCGCTCGGAAGCTGGCGGCGGCGGCATTGCGATCTCGCATCCGGCAGGCAGCGCGACGATCATCGGCACCACCATCGTCGACAACCACACGGGCGAGAGCCACGGCGGCGGCCTCCATTCAGAGTCCTCGGCCGTGGCCATCGTCAACAGCACGTTTGCCGAAAACGGAGCCGAATCCGGCGTCGGAGGCGGGCTCTTCGTCAGGGGTGGCGTCGTTGTCAACACTACCATCGCCAACAATCGCAGCAACGGCGGCCGAGACCTGGCAGCCACGAGTGCGTTGGCGCTCCACAACACGATCGTTTCGGGGCCGTCAGACTTCTCCGCCACGGCCTGCCGGGGTCAGGTCACTTCGCTGGACAACAACCTCTTCTTCGACCCGAACTGCGCCGTCGCGTTGCTCCCGCACGATCGCACCGGCGACCCCGGCCTGGGCGACTACATCGACTTTGGAGTCCCGGGGCGGGGGTTCTTCCTGCTCACGAGCAACGGTCCGGCGCTCGATGCGGGCGACAACGCCGCGTGTCTGCCGACCGATCAACGGGGAAGCCCGCGGAGTGGAGGCTGCGACATCGGAGCCGTCGAAGGTACGGACCCCTGAGACGCGCGCGGATTCGCGCAGAGCAGTGATCCTCGATCCGTGGCCGCCCTCGCGAGGAGGCGGCCACGGGCCGAACGCGTCAGCGGATCAGCTGTGCCAGCAGAGCGCTGGCTAGTACCTTTTGGTAGCCCTCCGTCCGCGCGCCTGCCATCGCTCGTTCCGAAGGATTGCCCCGGCGCCGATTCAGGAGTTCCTCTCATTGAGCCCTCGGCTCAAAACTGAAAAAGTCAGGACCGTAGTAGTGTTCGCGGAGCTCACGATTCGAACCAATGGAGAGTCGAGCGATGGCGAGCCGAGGCGGTGCTGCAGCAAGCAGTCAGCCACGTAGGCATGTAGTGTGGATCATCGTGACAGCACTCGTCGTTGCCCTGGGACTCGCGCGACCGGGCGGCGCGGCGGTCTTCAACTGCGCGGCGGGGGACGTCGCGTGCCTGATCGCGGCCATCAATACGGCGAATGCGAACGGCGAGGTCAATCTGATCCGCCTGGAGGCGGGCACCTACACCTTGACGGCGGTCAACAACGACACTGACGGATCGAATGGCCTTCCGTCGGTTACGAGTCCGCTGACGATCGGCGGAAACGGGTCCGGGAACACCATCATCGAGCGAGCGGCCACCGCCCCGCTCTTCCGTGTGTTCCACGTCGGGCAATCCGGCCTCTTGAATCTCGCAGAGTCCTCCGCCGTCGCGATCGTCAACAGCACGTTTGCCGAGAACGAAGCCGAGTTCGGCTTCGGCGGCGGGCTCTTCGTCGCCGGCGGGGTCGTGGTCAACACCACGATCGCCAACAACTTCAGCCATGGGGACGGCCGCGCCCTGGCCGCCACGAGTGCGCTGGCCCTACATAACACGATCGTTTCGGGTCCGTCAGAGCCCACCGCCTTTGCCTGCCATGGCCGGGTCACGTCGCTGGACAACAATATCTTCTTCGACCCGAACTGCGCCGTCGCCTTGCTCCCGCATGACCGCATCGGCGACCCCGGCCTGGGCGACTTCATCGACTTTGGAGCTCCGGGCCGCGGGTTCTTCCTGCTCTCGAGCAACAGTCAGGCGCTCGACGCAGGCGACAACGCCGCGTGTCTGCCAGCCGATCAACGGGGACGCCTGCGCTCAGGCGGCTGCGACATCGGAGCGATCGAGGGAACAACCCCGTGAGACGCGCGAGGAAATCCGTGGCCGCCGCTCGCGGGGCGGCCACGGGCCGTGACGCTTCAGCTGATCAGCTGTGCCAGCGGAACTGCTGCGGCTTGCGGGCGGATTCCTGCGAGATCATGACGTTGACGAGCGCCGGGCCCTTGAACGCCGTGGCCTGTTCCAGCGCCGACTTCAGATCCTTCGGGTTCTCGACGAACCAGCCCTTGCCGCCGAAGGCCTCCATCATCTTGTCGTAGCGCGCCCCGTAGATCAGCGCGTTCGGCTTCATGGTCTTGAGCGGGTTGGCCGGCGGGGTCGCGTGGCCTGGCCCGATACCGCCGTTGTTGAACACGACGATCTTCACCGGCAACTGGTAGCGGCAGACCGTCTCGATCTCCATGCCGGAGAAGCCGATCGCCGAGTCGCCGGAGACCGAGATGATCGGCTTGTCAGGATGCACCACAGCGGCGGCGACGACGAAGCCCATGCCGATGCCCATCGTGCCGTAGCTGCCGGCGTCGAGGCGGTGCCGCGGCCTGGAGTTGAACAGCTGGGTGCGGCCGATGTCCATCGTGCTAGCGCCCTCGCCGATGATGATCGCGTCGTCCGGCGTCCACGCCGCCACGTCCTTCAGCGCGCGGTAGTAGTTGGCCGGCGCCTGGTCGTCGGCGAGCTGGGGCGCGATCTGCGCGGCATTCGCCGCCGCCTTCTCGGCGATCGAGGCGTGCCACGGCGTGTCCGAGGGATAGACCCACTCGCGCTTCTTGAGCGACTCGTTGATCTGCGCGACGATCGCCTTGCCGTCGCCGACCAGCGCGACCTCGGTCGGCGCGTTCTGCCCGATCGACTCCGCTGCGATGTCGAGCTGGATGAAGCGCACGTTCTTGTTGTAGCGGGGCGGCAGACCGAAATGCATGATCCAGTTGAGCCGGGCGCCCATCAGGAACACGACATCGGCGTTCTGCAGCGCATGGCTGCGCGCCGCGCCGACCGACAACGGGTGGGTGTCGGGCATCACGCCCTTGCCCATCGGCGAGGCCAGGAACGGTAGCTTGGCGCGCTCGATGAAGGCGCGAACCTCGTTCTCGGCGCGCGAGTACGCCATGCCCTTGCCGATGATGACCAGCGGCCGCTCCGCCGACCGGAGCACGTCCAGTGCGCGCTCGACGTCCTGCGGCACGGCTTGAGTACGCGGCGGGTCCGGGCAGCGCTCCGGCTCCTCCACCCTGGACTCGTCGACTTTTCCGGTAATGATGTCGTCCGCGATGTCGAGGTAGCTCGCGCCGGGACGGCCGTAGATCGCGTTCCGGACGGCCATCTCGACGTAGAACGGGATGCGGTGGACGTGCTCCACCGCGTGCGCGAACTTGCAGAACGGCGTCGCGATGTACACCTGGCGCTCTTCCTGGAAGGCCCCCATGCCGTTGCGCCACGTCTCCGAGGCGCCGCCGATCAGGACCATCGGCCAGCCGTTCTGCTGCGCGTTGGCGAGGCCGGCGAGGGCGTGGACGACGCCGGGGCCCGACACGACCAGGCAGGCGCCGGGGCGGCCAGTCAGATAGCCGACCGCCTGCGCGGCATACGAGGCGGACTGCTCGTTGCGCATGCCGACGTAGGTGATCCCTTCTCTCTGCGCGGCCGCGGCGATCGGCTGCACCGGAAACCCGACGATCCCGAACATGAACTGGACACCCTGCTTCTTGAGATTCCTCGCGACTAGAGTTGCGCCGTCGACTTCGGCCATGAGTTCCCTCCTCTAAGAGTGGGGCTAAGATCGCGCCCCTCGGAGCCGGAGTCAAGCCCCGGTGTCCGCCTTGACACTCGCCGCCGCTCCCGCCTAGTCTCCTGCTCGCGGAGGGTCGTGACGAAGAGTCTGCGGCGGGCGGCGCGCAGCACCGTGGTGATGATCGGCGCCGTCTTCGCGCTGGCGATCGTCGTCATGGCACTCTGCGCCGGCGTGCTCGCGCCGACTGCCCCCGACGAGCAGAACTTCGACCTGATCGAGGCCAAGCCGGGAGCGCAGGCGCTGTTCGGCACGGACCGGTTCGGCCGCGACGTGCTGAGCCGGGTGATCTACGGCGCGCGCGTCTCGCTCTACGTGGCGGTGACGTCGATCGGGCTCGCGATGGCGGTCGGGGGCGCGCTCGGGCTGACGGCCGGGTACCTCGGCGGCGCGTGGGACAACGCCATCAACCGGGTGATGGACGTGTTCTTCAGCATCCCCGGGCTCCTGCTGGCGGTCGGCGTGGCGGCGATGCGGGGGCCGGGCGTCAACAGCGCCGTCGTGGCCATCACGATCGTCTACACGCCGCTCTTCGCTCGCGTCATGCGGGGGCCGGTGCTGGCCGAGCGCGAGAAGGAATACATCGAGGCGGTGCGGGCGCTGGGGGCCGGCTGGCCGGTGGTGACGCTCAAGCATTTGCTGCCGAACGTGCTGTCGCCGTTCGTGGTGCAAGGCACCGTGGCCTTCTCGCAGGCGATCCTCATCGAGGCGTCGCTGAGCTATCTCGGGCTGTCCGCGCAGCCGCCGACGCCGTCCTGGGGCAATATGCTGAACGAGGGGCGGACCTATCTGGAGACCGCGCCGTGGATCTCGGTGTTCCCGGGCGTCGCGATCATGATCGCAGTGCTGGCGTTCAACCTGATCGGCGATGGCCTCCGTGACATCCTCGACCCGAACGCGTCGTGAGGCAGTGCGCGCCGCAGGCCGTCGCGGGGCTGGGGCCCCGCCGGCCGAGGCGCGCTGAAACGAGGAGACGAGCATGAGCCAGCTGACTCGCCGCCAACTGCTGAAATCCGCCGGCCTGACCGCCGGCGCCTTCGCGCTGTCCCGCCGCGCCGCGGCCCAGACGAAGGCCGGCACCTTGATCTCGGCCCAGACGACCGAGGCCACGGGCCTCGATCCCCAGATGGTGCCGGCGCTGTCGCGCAGCCGCCGCTCGCCCCTGACCTACAACCAGCTCGTGCGCTTCGACCCCGACATGACGCCGGTTCCCGAGCTGGCCGAGTCGTGGCAGATCAGCCCCGACGGGCTCACGTGGACGTTCAAGCTGCGCCAGGGCGTGAAGTTCCACGACGGCCAGGAGTTCACCTCGGCGGACGTGAAGTTCTCGTTCGACCGCCTGCTCGAGAAGTCGGCCGCCGGCAAGTCGGACTTCAACGCGGTCGACAAGATCGAGCCGGCCGGCAAGTACGCGGTGAAGTTCGTCACCAAGGAACCGTTCGCCGCGCTGGTCGCCGCGCTCGGCGGCTTCTGGGGCTTCATCGTCAGTGAGGCCGGCGTCAAGAAGTACGGCGACCTCAACAAGGCGGCGCTCGGCACCGGCCCGTTCATCCTCGACGACTGGAAGGTCGAGCAGCAGATGGTGTTCAAGCGCAACCCCAACTACTGGAAGAAGGGGCTGCCGCACGTCGACGAGCTCATCCTGCGCGTCATCCCGGACGAGGCCAACATCGTGGCGGCGCTGCGCACGGGGCAGGTGCACCACGCGTTCATCGAGGACAACAAGAACTACAACCTCCTGAAGGACGAGAAGTCGCTGACCGGCTACCGCTCCTCGCGTCTGGGCTACGACTACCTCAACATGAGCGCCAACCGGGGCCCGCTCGGGGACGTCCGCGTGCGCCAGGCCATCTCGTGGGCCGTCGATCGCGCGCAGGTGATGCGCGTCGCCACCGCCGGCTTCGGCCGTCTGACCGCGCCGTGCACGGCGCCCATGAAGCAGTGGCAGCTGCCGGAAGAGCAGTGGATGAAGTACTACAAGCCCGACCTCGAGCGCGCCAAGAAGCTGATGGCCGAGGCCGGCGTGCCCAACGGCTTCAGCGTGAAGTGCTCGGTGATCCCGACCTTCCCCACCATGGTGTCGGGGGCGCCGGTCATCGCCGCCCAGCTCAAGCGCATCGGCATCAACATGGAGATCGAGAACGTCGAGTACGCCGTGTGGATCAAACGGTGGCTCGCGCACGACTTCGACATGACCATGAACAGCACGCCCGGCTATGCCGACCCCGACGTGGCGTTCTTTCGCCCGCTGCACTCGACCAGGGGCCAGAACTGGAACTCGTGGAGCGTGCCGGCGGTCGACGCGCTGCTGGAAGAGGGCCGGCGCACGATGGACCAGAAGAAGCGCAAGGAGATCTACGACCGCCTGCAGATCGCGATCCTCGAGAACGTGCCGCATCTCTGGCTCTACTCGGCCGACCTGATCGACTTCACGCAGGCCAGCGTCAAGGGCTTCCGTCAGCACCCGACGGCGCTGCTGTACGGCCTGGAAGGTGCCGCGGTCGAGAGGGCGTAGACGGCGCGGTGGCGCGCTACGTCGTCGTCCGGCTGTACTCGATGGCCGTCACGCTGGTCGGCCTCTCGGTGCTCGTGTTCCTGATGCTGCGCCTGGTCCCCGGCACCGTGGTCGAGCAGCTGATCGGCGCCGACGCCGTCGCCAGCCCGGCCATGGTCGCCGAGCTCAAGCGCTTCTTCGGCCTGGACCAGCCGTGGTGGCGGCAGTACGGGCTCTGGGTCGCCGCGCTCGGCCAGGGCGATCTCGGCACCTCGTGGCGCACCGGCAAGCCGGTCGTCGCGCTGATCCTCGAGCGGCTGCCGGTGACGATCGAGCTGACCGGGCTGGCAGTTGGCTTCGCGCTGCTGCTCGGCATCCCCGCCGGGATCGTCTCCGCGATGCGTCGCGACCAGGCGGTCGACAACGTCACGCGCGTCGGCACGCTCGTGGGGCTATCGGTGCCGGTGTTCTGGCAGGGCACGATGCTGATCCTGTTCTTCTCGATCTATCTGCGCTGGATGCCGCCGGTCGTCTGGGTCGACTTCTTCGCCGATCCGGCGCGCAACCTGACGATCATGGTCCTGCCGGCCCTGTGTCTCGGCACCGCCAGCGCGGCCAACATCGCGCGGACGACACGGGCCTGCATGCTCGACGTGCTGCGCTCGGAGTACATCCGCACCGCGGCGGCCAAGGGGCTGGCCGAGCGGCTGGTCGTCCTCAAGCACGCGCTCAAGAACGCGCTGATTCCGATCGTGACGGTGGCCGGCCTTCAGATCGGGATTCTCCTGGGCGGCACCGTCGTCGTGGAGGAGGTCTTCACGCTCCCCGGCATCGGCCGCCTCGTGCTCTGGTCGATCTACCAGCGCGACTATCCGCTGACGCAGTCGACGATCCTGTTCATCGCGGTGATGTTCATGACCATCAATCTCGCCGTCGACGTGCTGTACGGATACCTCGATCCGCGGATCCGCTACAGCGCCTGAGCGGCCGCTATCCGGCGAGGAGACGTCACGGCAGGCTCAGCGCGATCAGCTCGGCGCGCACAGCGCCGCCGCCGATCGGCACGACGATGTACTGCCGTCCCTCCGCGAGATACGTCATGAGGGCGCCGGTCGCGTTCTCCGGGAGCTCGATTTTCGCGACCAGCTCGCCGCTCGCCTTGTCGAAGACCTGCAGCGCCGGATCGTCGCTGACGGCCCTCGGTATCGGGACCCAGGGCCGGTCGGGCGCCGGCTGCGGGCGTCCAGCGGGACCCATCTGCGCGACGAAGAGCAAGGTCCGTGTCGCCAGCGGAAAGCTGCGACGGTCCCATCCGAGCTTGCCGAGCCGGAGTGGCTCGAGCAGCGGATGGTGCCGTGGCCCCTCGCCGATCGGTACCATCCACAGGTGCTCACCGCTGGACAAGTCGATCGCGGTCAGGCGGCCGAATGGCGGCTTGAGCAGCGGGAGGCCTTGCGGGCCACGGAGTCCCTGGATTCGTCCTACGTAACGATCCTTGATCGAGCTCGCGGACGGCGCGCTCAAGGTCACGACGTTGGGCGCGGTGATCGACGGCACGAAGAGCCTGCCCGTCTCTGGATCGAACGCGGCGCCCGTCCAGCTGGCGCCTCCGCCGACACCCGGAACGAGCACCGTGCCTCGTTCGCTGGGGGGCGTGAACAGCGGGCCGTGATCGTACCGGGTGAGGATCTCGAGCGCTTGCTCGCGGAGCTCCGGCGTGAAATCGATCACGTCGCTCGGGCTCGCGTCCTGGCGCTCGAAGGGCGCGGGCCGCGTCGGGAACGGCTGGCGCGGGGCCGTCCGCTCGTCGGGCACGGTGGATTGGGGCACCGGCCGCTCCTCGATCGGCCACAGCGGCCTGCCGGTCACTCGATCGAACACGTAGACGAATCCCTGCTTGGTGACCTGGGCCACGGCCCGGACCCGACGTCCACCGATTGCGATGTCGACCAGATTCGGCGCCGCGGGGATATCGTAGTCCCACACTCCGTGGCGCACGAGCTGGAAGTGCCATACCCGCCGGCCGGTCGCCGCCTCGAGACAGACGAGGCTGTCCGCGAACAGGTTGTCGCCGTGCCGCTCGCCCCCATAGTAATCGTTCGCCGCCGGACTGAACGGCAGATAGATGTAGCCGAGCTCCTCGTCGGCGCTCATGAGCGTCCACACGTTCACGCCGCCGACCGTCCGCCACGACTCACCGGCCCAGGTGTCGGTGCCGAACTCGCCCGCCTGAGGGATGGAGTGGAAGATCCAGCGCTGCGCGCCGGTGCGTACGTCGAAGGCACGGATATGACCGGGCGGCATGTCCGGGCGTATGGGCCAGCTCTGGATCGACGAGCCGACGACGACCAGGTCGCCGACGATCAATGGCGGCGAGGTGACCGTGTACCACATACGATCGACCGTGCGACCGAGCCCCTCGGTGAGATCCACGCGTCCATCGACACCGAAGCCCGTGACCGGCTTTCCGGTCCGGGCGTCCAGGGCGATGAGGAACCCGTTGCCCGTGCCGATCAGGATGCGCGCGTCGCGGCCGTCGGTCCAGTAGGCGACACCGCGATGCACAAAGCCGAAATTCGCCGGCGTGCCGTGAACCCAGATCTGCGGGTCGTAGACCCACAGCGTGCGGCCGCTGATCGCGTCGATGGCCGCCACCTGGCTGACCGAGGTGCTGACGTACAGCACCCCACCGATCATCAGCGGGGTGGCCTCGTTCAACCAGGTCTGGATCCCCGGCTGGCGTGCCATCAGCTCGTCGTCCGGCGACGTCCAGTGCCAGGCGACGCGGAGCCGGCGGACATTGTCGCGCGTGATCTGGTCGAGCGACGAGTAGCGCGCGTTGGCGTTGGTTCCACCGTGAGTCGGCCACTCGCCGCGCGGCGGAACGGACGGCGCCACCAGCCGGATCAGCGCGCAGCTCGCCAGGCCGAGGGCGAGGAATACGACGAGCAGCCGGGCCGTGGCCGAGCGCGCTGCAGGCCGTCGCGGGGCTGGGGCCCCGCCGGCCGAGGCGCGCCTATAAAAGGAACGCATCACGGTACGGCGCTGATGCGGAGCACACGGCCGCCGTGATCGTCTGACACGTAGAGCGCGCCGTCGCGCCCGGCCAGCACATCGACCGGGCGGCCCCATACCCGGTCGCCTACGCGCCAGGCCGTCGCGAAGTCCTCGACGCGCGGTCGCCGACCCGCGCCGAGGACGACCCTCACGATCTTGTAGCCCACTGCCCGAAGCTCGGCCCGAGAGCCATGGAGAGCGACGAAGACGTTGCCCCGATACGCGGCCGGAAACCGCGTCCCTGCGTAGAAGGCGAGCCCGAGGGGCGCCGAGTGCGGCGGAAACGCCACCGGGGGAAGCGTGACGTCGCGGCAGTCGCTCACGCCACGAAACTCGGGATCGGGCGCGACCACGCCCTCGTGAGCGTAGCAGTCAGGCCAGCCATAGTCGGCGCCGTCGCGCACCAGAGCAAGAAAATCCGGCGGCGCGCGACCGTCGCGCCAATCGCGCTCGTTGACCGTCGTCCAGAGGGCGCCGGTCGTCGGCTCGAACGCGAGTCCCACGGGGTTCCGGAGCCCTCTCGCGACGAGGCGCTCGTTCGATCCGTCAGGAGCGTAACTGACGATCGCGGCGCGGCGGCGATCCGTTTCGCGACAGATGTCGCACGAGGAGCCGATCGCGACGAACAGCCGGCCGTCCGGACCGAAGGCGATCGAGCGTGTCCAGTGGTGCGCGCCGGGCGGCAGGTCGGGGACGATCGTGACCGGCTCGATCGCGCTGTGCGTGGTGGGATCGTAGCGGAACCGCAGCACGCGCCCGGTCTCGGCCACCCAGAGGTGTCTGCCGCGGACGGCCAGGCCATGGGGCAGACGCAGTCCCGAGGCAACCGTGACAGACGAACGAAGCTGGTCCGGGCGCGGCGCCACGGGAAGGGCGACGATACGCCCCTGGCTGGGAATCGATACGAGCAGCGCCCCGGACGCGTCGAGCGCGAGCATGCGCGGCGCGCCGAGACCGTCCGCGACGAGCTCGACGCGGAAGCCCGGGGGGAGGGCGATCGGGGGGAACTCGGCAGCCGCGGCTCCCGCCGCGCCCAGTGTGCCGAGCAGCGCGGCGACGAGCGGCGCCGCGGTCATTGTCGGGGAAGTGAGGTCAGGTATTCGTAGAGCGCGCGGACCTCGTCGGGACTCAAGATGCCCTTGAAGGCCGCCATCGGCGTGTTTTTCCGGCCCTCCCACACGAAGCGATAGAACCTGTCCCAGCCGCCCTCGTAATTGCGCAGCCGCGGCAGCGAGCCGCCTGTGCCGCCGCCCACGCCCTCGGCGCCGTGACAACGCGAGCACGCGGTGGAGAACAGCGAGCGGCCCGCCTCGCGGGAGTCTTTATCCTGGACCAATACGAAATCTCGAGCGAGAACAAAGGGCGACTCGCGTGCGGACCGGTGGGCGGATGTGATGCCGTAACGTGCGAAAGTCTCCTGCGCGCGGCCGGACGCGAGCAGGCGCCCGACGGCCGCATCGATCGCCTCTGCGAGGCCGGGATCCCGCTTGCGAACGCCGGCGCCGACCGGAAATGCCAGACCCTCGTCCGAGACGGCGACGACCTTGAGGTCGGCGCGTCCACGCGCCAGCCACACCGCCAGTGGGAACCAGAGGAACGCGGCGACCGCCTCGTCACGGGCCACCGCCTGAAACGCCTGCTCCTGCGTCCGGTAGAGTCCGCGCACGACGTCCCGATAGGCGACGTAGACCTCGGCGATACTCGACAGCTCGACGGCGACGCGCTTACCCTTGAGATCGGCGATCGTGAGCGAGCCCGCGTCGGCGCGAGTCACCAGTGCGTGGGTCATCGTGTAGTAGGGTTGGCTGACCGCGATCCAGGGGTTGCCCTCGCGAAAGCGGCGGTCCACCGGAAGCCCCATGAAAAGCTCGCAGGCACCGTCGCGCAGGGGCTTGATCGCCCGCACGTGCGTCGCGTGCCATTCCATGCGCGCCGTCACGCCGAGCTCGCCGGCGATGAGCTGGGCCAGCTCCACCTCGAAGCCGGGCGTGCCGGAGTCGTTGCTCGAGAATGGAAGGTTGGCGGGGTCCGCGCAAATTCGTAAATATCCGCGCTGCCGGATTGCCTCGAGCCCGTCGTGCTGCGAGGCCTCGGCCCCCGCCGCCCAGGCGAGGGCGGCGAGGGCGAGGCCGAGGGGCAGCTTCACTCGAAGAGTCCGAATACCGTCAGCGTCCCTCCGACCGGGATCGATTTGAGGTACTGCAGCTTGGGATCGTCGCCCACGAGCAAATCGCCGGTGACCTTACCGCCGCCGGTGATGACGGCGATGTACTGCTTGGCGCCGATGCCGAAGCTGACAGGAGGCCCGGTCACGGGCGCGCCTAGATTGAATTCCCAAACTTGCTTGCCGTTGGCCTGGTTAAGGCCGACCAGCCGGCCGTCCTGGGTCCCGACGAAGACGAGGCCTCCGGCGGTGGCGACGGTGCCGCCGGCCTGCAGTGGCGCGCGCGTCCACCATTCCCACACCGTCTTCTGGCTGGCCGGGTCGATGGCACGGACGACGCCCGCGTTCTCTTCGGGCGCGTATGCGGTGAAGTCGGCGCCGATGTAGAGCGCGCCGCGCTTGTACTCGATCTCCTTCGCGATCGAGTACTTGTTGCAGAGCTCCATGCCGGGCAGGAACACGAGCCCGGTCTTAGGGTTGAAGGAGGCGTGCGCCCAGTTGCGTGCACCGAAGATCGCCGGACAGATGTTCATGGGTGGGGCCCCGGCCGCCGGCCGCATGCCCACGTTCTCCAGCAGCTCGCCGGTCTCGGGATTCACGTCCGACCAGATGTTGACGTTCTTGGCGAACTTCTTCGCCGAGAGGAACCGGCCGCTGGCGCGATCCAGCGTGAAGTAGAAGCCCGTCTTTTGCGGCTGGAACGTCACCGGGACCGGCTGACCACCCCGGCTGAGGGTGATCAGCAGGTGCTCGTGCGGAGTGTCCAAGTCCCATGTGTCGTTCGGGTGGTACTGCCGGAACCATTTTATCGACCCGTTCTTGATATCGAGGGCGAGCACCGAGTTAGTGTAAAGGTTCTTGCCCTTCCGGAGATTTGCGTCCCAAGGCGCCGGGTTGCCCACACCAAAGAACGCGGTCTTCTGCCCCGGATCGTAGGTGCCGGTCAGCCAGACGGCGCCGCCGCCGTGCTTCCAGCTCTCGCCGGCCCACGTGTCGTTTCCGGGCTCGCCAGCGGCCGGGATGGTGTAGGTCCGCCACAGCTCGGTGCCGCTGTCGGCGTCGAGAGCGGCGATGAAACCGCGGTTGCCCATCTCGCCGGGGCCACTGGAGCCGACGATGATCTTGCCGTCGGCGGCGAGCGGCGCCATCGTGAAGAAGTAGCCGTCCTTGTAGTCGGCCAGCGTCTTTTGCCACAGCACGGAGCCGGTCTTGGCGCTGAGCGCGACGACGCGCGCATCCATTGTGCCGAAGTACACGCGATCGCCGTAGAGCGCGGCGCCGCGGTTCATGGACAGGATCTTGACCAGGCCGGAGAGGTCTTCGGGAAGCTTCGTCTCGTGCTTCCAGAGGACCCGGCCGGTGGCGGCGTCCACCGCATAGACGCGATTGATCTCGGTTCCGAGAGGCGACGTCACGATCATGACGCCATTGTTCACCAGCGGCGTCGCCTGCTGGTTGCCGGCCTCGCCCAGCGAGAGCATCCATCGCGGCGTCAGGCGCTTGATGTTCTGAATGTTGATCTGGGTGAGCGGGCTGTAGCGCCAGCCGCCGTAGCTTCGGTAGTAGGTGAGCCAGTTCTGAGGTTCCTTGTCCGGGTCCGCCAACCGTTGGTCGGTCACCTCGGTCCATTGAGCCGTGACGGGCGTCGGCGTCACCAGCAGCGCCGACGCCATCAGCGCGACCACGGCGAGCCTGAATGCTGTCCTCATCACTATTCTCCCGATCTTCAGTGGGATCTGTGAAACGCAGGAGCCAGCGAGGCAGAGTTGGGCTGGAGGCTCACCTCCTTCGTCGTTCAAGTGGCTCCGATACTAGAGGGCCGTTGTCGATACTGTCAACGCGACAGCGCGTCACGGGGACGGGACCCGTATTGACCGCGTCGGCAGTGTCCTTTAGCATCCCGCCGTATGACGAGTCTCACCGCCTCCACCCATGAGTCCGTGCGCCGATGAACCACGCGGAGCGCTGGCTCGTCGTGCTGCGGGTCGTCGTCGGCGTGTGGTTCGTGAAAGCCGTGTGGACCAAGTTCACCCTCGCGTTTCTCTGGGACGTGATTCCCTACCCGGCCGTCTCTCCGCGCTTCCTCGCCTTTCATCCCAAGCGAATCGCCGAGTTCGCCGCCGGAAATCCTGTGGGCTGGTACAAGGACTTCCTCGAAGGAACGGTGGTGCCGAACAGCCGCGTCTTCGCGACGCTTCAGACCTTCGGCGAGGCGGCGGTCGGCCTCGGTCTCATCCTCGGGCTGCTCACCGGACTCACCGCCCTCGTCGGGCTCTTCCTGTGCCTGAACTACGGCTTGGCGAGCCAGTGGATGAGCTTCGGGCAGCAGGGCTTCCACGTCCTCCTGGTGACGTCGATGATCGTCTTTCTCTTCGCCCGCGCGGGTCGGTCGTGGGGACTCGACCGCTGGATCCTCGCCCGGAGCGGCCGGCGCGGGCTCCGCGTCGTGATGTGAGTCCGCTCGCGCCGGCTCAGGGCGTGGCGGCGATCGCCACGCCCCACGGCAGCGTGCCGCAGGGAATGCGCGCGACCACGGTGTTCGAGCTCGTGTCGATCACGACAAGCTCGTTGGCGCGTCCGACCGTCGCGTAGAGGAATCGCGCATCCGGGCTGAGCGCCGTCCACCAGGTGCGCGGGCCCGTCGGGATGACCGCGAGCACCTTCAGCGAGGCACTGTCGAGGACCCGGACGTCACCGGACTGACCGTGGGACACGTACAGGCGGGAGCCATCCGGCGTCAGCACGATGTCGACGGGGCGGCTGCCGCCGGTCGGCTCCGACTTGACCACGCGCATCGCGTCCATGTCGATCACCGAGACGACATGGGCCTGCTCGCTGGCGACGAGGAGCTTGCGCGAATCGGCGGTGAAGCGCATCCCCCGCGGATTCTTGGGCACCGGAATCTGCTTGACGACCGTATCGGTGGCCGTCGCGATGACGTGCACGTCGTCGGAGGTCTCGTTGGAGACGGCGATCCAGCGCCCGTCCGGCGAGGCCACCGCCGTCTCGGGCTCCTTGCCGACGGCGATCTTCTTGCGGACCTTCAGCGAGGCGACGTCCAGCACCGTCACCGAGAACTCGTTCTCGTTGACGACGTAGAGCGCGCTTCCCGCCCGGTTGAAGGTCAATCCTTCCGGGTCAATGCCCGCCGGAACGGTATCCAGCACTTCCAGCGTCTTCGCGTCGATCACGCTGACGCTGTCCGAGTTGCCGTTGGTCACATAGACGCGGCGGCCGTCCGGGCTCGCCGTGACGCCCCGCGGCCGCTTGCCGACCCGGATCGTGCCGACGACGGCCCGGGTCGCGGCGTCGATCACCGTCACGTCGTCGGACTTCTCGTTGGTGACGAACACTCGGAGCTCGGCGCCGGCCCGCGTCGATCCCAGGACGAGCGAGGCGGCGATCGAGACGAAGGCGGCGATCAGGACGAAGGCGGCGAAACGCGATCGACGCATGGCCGGCGAGCCTCCTTCAGCTGCATTCTGCAGTCAACAGCGTGCGGATGCGTTTCACGGCGCGCGCTGGACGGACTCCAAGAATCCGATGACGTTCTGAATCCCCTCTTCACCGAGAAGGTCCTTCCACGCCGGCATCCCCTTGTCGATTCGCCCGACCGTGATGGTCGCGTACGCGGTCTCCCGCATCCGGGAGCCGTAGCGGAGGGCCAGGCGCCGCAGGTCGCGGGTCGGCTCGGGACTCAGGGCGTTGGGCGCGTGACAGTGCGAGCAATGCTGGTTGAACAGGCTACGTCCAAGACGAATGAGGCCATCGGGCGTGGAAGGCGATGCTCCCGAGGGCGGCGTCGGGGGTGTCACACCTTCTTGAAGCTCGACGAGCTGCCGCTCGGCGACGCCGCGCTCGGGTGACCGCAGCATCCCGCCCCGCCCGTCGATGCTCACGGGCCGTCCGAGGGGAAAGCCGTACTTGTCCGCGAGCGCATCGATCGCCGGCTTGAGCTGGTCGAGGACGCGGTCGAGATCGGCCTTGAGCGAATCCTGGCCCTTTCTCACCCCGATGGCCGCGTGCCACTGCAGGCCCTCGCCAGCGATCGGCACCACGGCATAGGCCCCGCCGAGCCGGCTCTTGTTGAAGTAGCCCGCGGTGGGGCCCCAGAGAAACGCGACCTCGGCCTCGCCGCGCGCCAGGGCCTCCATCGCCTCTTCCGCGAGCTTGAAGGTGACCGCGCGGAAGCCGGGACGGGTCGCCAGCAGAAGCTGAGGCGTCGTCCCGAACTGGACGGCCACGCGACGGCCCTTGATGTCCTCCAGGGACGAGAGCGCGAGGGGCCGCGGACCGATCACCACGTATCCGACGTCGAGGAACGGCCGGGTTCGGAGCACGCTTCGCCCCATGAACTCCGCATCGTCGGGTAGCCCGAAGTACGCATCGCACCGGTCGGCCAGGAGCGTGTTGCGGACCGCGCGCCGGCCGTAGTGGGAGAGGAACCATGCGTACTCGGGCCGAAGTCCGAGCCGGCTCGCGACCAGCTCGGCCAGCTCGACGTAGAGTCCGCGCTCGGGTCCCTCGGCCCGGCTGAACGGCAGATTGTCGGGGTCGGCGCACACGCGCAACGTCTCGGCGAAGATCGCCGCCTCGGGTCGCCCGGCCCAGACCGTCAGCGCCAGGATCGAGCACAGGAGGATGCGACCGGCACCACGCGGCCGAGCGACGCGGGCGACCGGAGCCGACGGCTCGTTCGCGGTCGCCCGTTTCCGCATTCGAGTCACTCCCCTCGACGACTCACGGAGTGGGCAGCTCGAACACGAAGAGCGTGCCGCCCTCGGCGCTGGCCGCGACCATCTTCTCGCCGATCGGCCCGAAGAAGGCGGGAATCGAGAACGTACGGCCGGAGACCACCGCGACGTACTGCTTGCCGCCGAGCTCGTATGTCATGGGCGCGGCGCTCACACCCGAGCCCGTGTTGAACTTCCAGAGCGTGCTCCCGGTCTTCGCATCGAGCGCCTTGAACCACCCTTTCAGATCGCCGTGAAAGACGAGCCCGCCCGCCGTGCTCAGCATTCCACCGAGATAGAGGAGCTCGTCCTTGTTGCCCCAGACCTTCTGCTGCTTGATGGGATCCCAGGCCATGACTTCACCGAGATGACCGCCCGGCCCGCCCTTGCCCAGGTCGAACTCTGCGGCCAGGTAGAAGCTGCCGCGCTTGTACTGGGGCTGCATCCCCTCCATATCCATGCACAGGTTGATCGTCGGCATGTAGACGAGGCCGGTCTGAAAGCTATAGCTCATCGGCATCCAGTTTTTCCCGCCGACGAGGTTCGGGCAGATGTCCTTGGCCCTGAAGCCGAAGCGCGGTCGCTTGTCGGCGTTCTCCACTGGACGGCCGGTCGTCATATCGATCGACTTGGCCCAGTTGAGGTCGATGAATTTCTCGGCCGACAGGAGCTTGCCGTTGCGGCGATCCAGGACGTAGAAGAACCCATTGCGATCCGCCTTGAGCGCCACGGGAGTCTTCTGGCCGCCGATATCGAGGTCCACCAGGACCAGCTCGTTGACGCCGTCGTAGTCCCACGCGTCGTGCGGCGTGTGCTGGAAGTGCCACGCGAGCTTTCCAGTGTCCGGGTTGATCGCGAGAGTACTGGCCGTGTAGAGATTGGTGAACTGGCCGATGTTGCTGCTGTCGTTGCCGCGGATCGCCGCGCCCCAGGGCGCGGGGTTGCTCGTTCCGTAATACAGGAGATTGAGAGCCGGATCGTACGAGCCGATGTGCCAGGCGACGCCGCCTCCGAACTTCCACGAGTCGCCCTTCCAGGTATCGCTGCCCGGTTCGCCGGCAGCCGGCACCGTGTAGAGTCGCCACACCTCACGGCCGGTGTCCTGGTCGAACGCGGTGATGTAGCCGCGCACCCCGTACTCGCCGCCGCCGAAGCCGGTGATCACCAGGTTCTTGACGACCGTCGGCGGCGAGGTGATGACGGAGCCGCCGGTATGGTCGATCACCTGACTCTTCCAGAGCTCCTTGCCGGTCCGGGCATCGAGCGCGACCAGGTGCCCGTCGAGCCGGCCCACGAAGATCTTGCCGTTGGCGTGGGCGACGCCCCGATTGTTGACGTCGCAGCAGGCGTACTGGTCGACACCGGCCGGCACCTCGGGCGAATAGCGCCAGCGGACCTCGCCGGTCCGGGCGTCGACGGCGAACACGTTCTTCGGGCCATGCGACGACGTCACGTAGAGGAGATCGCCGACCAGGATCGGCGTCGACTCCTGGGAGCGCAGCGAGCCGAGCTGCAGCGCCCAGGCGACCTTGAGTCGGCCCACGTTCGAGGCGGTGATCTGGGTCAAGGTGCTGTAGCGCGTGTTGGCGGTGTCTCCGCCATACGCGGCCCAGGCCGCCCCCGTCTGCGCTGCCACCGGCGAGGCGAGGCCGGCGAGCATGAGGACCGAGGTCACGAGCAGCGCCGCGAACGTTTTCATGGGCGTTCTCCTTCCGAGGCTCAGGCCGCTGCAGGCTCTCATCACGTCAAACGCACCGAGCATGGTGCGGCCAACGGTCCGGTGTCAAGGGGCAGGCGCGCCGCCTCGGGGCTGCTTGACATCGACCGGGCACGGCGGTATCTCTCGGCCGCGCCCGGCGTGAGCTCGATCGCCGAGGCCGCGACGACAACGGGGGTGCCTGGCAGCAAGCAGAAGCGCGCTTACGGCGATCGAAGCTCAGAGAGGGAGGACGCCATGCGATATCTGGGGCAGCGAGCGATCGCAGTGCTGACCACGCTGGGCTTCTTGCTCTCGATAGTCTTGCCGGCCCACGCGGCCGACCCGGAGATCGATCGTCTCGTTCGAGGCCCGGTCGGCAAAGACTGGGTCACGAACGGCGGCAATCTGACCAACCAGCGGTATTCGACCTTGAAGCAAATCGACACCACCAACGTCGCCCAGCTCAAGGGCGCCTGGATGACCCGTCTCAAAGGCTCCGGCGCCGCCGGCAAGTATTCGTTCGAGGCCTCACCGCTCGTCAAGGACGGGATCATGTACGTCGTCACGGGCAACGACGACGTGTTCGCGCTCAACGCGAAGACCGGCGCGATCATCTGGGAATACTGGTCCGGTATCGACCAGAAGATCTCCACCGTGTGCTGCGGCTGGGTCAACCGCGGCCTCGCCATGGGCGAAGGGCTGCTCTTCTCGGGCCAGCTCGACGCAAACCTCGTGGCCCTCGACATGAAGACCGGCGAGGTGAAGTGGAAGACGCCGCTCGAGAAGTGGGAGAACGGCTACACGATCACGAGCGCGCCGCTCTACTACGACGGGATCGTCTACAGCGGTCTCTCGGGCGGTGAGTTCGGCGTGCGCGGCCGGCTGACCGCGCTGGAGGCCAAGACCGGCGCCATCCTGTGGCGGGCGTACACGCTGCCCGCTCCCGGCGAGCGCGGCAGCGAGACCTGGCCGCCCGGCACCGATCACTCGATGCGGGGCGGCGCGACCATCTGGAACACGCCGGCCCTCGATCCCGACCTCGGCCTCGTCTATTTCGCCACCGGCAACTGCGGCCCGGATTACGACGGGTCGATGCGCGAGGGCGACAACCTCTACTGCGCGGCGATCATGGCCGTGAAGGCGAAGACCGGTGAGTACGTCTGGCACTTCCAGCAGGTGCATCACGACATCTGGGACTACGACGCGGCCAGCCCGGTGGTCCTCTTCGACACCGTGATCGATGGTAAGCCGCGCAAAGGCATCGCCGAGGCCGGCCGCACGGGCTGGGTGTACATCCTCGACCGCACGGACGGCAAGCCCCTGATCGGCATCGACGAGAAGCCGGTGCCCCAGGACCCGCGGCAGAAGACGGCCAAAACCCAGCCGATCCCGCGCGGCGACGCGGTCGTCCCGCAGTGCGCCGAGCTGCTGCCGGGCTACGAGAAGGCCGGCTGCATCTTCGAAACTTTCTGGGAGACGCCGGTGCTCATGCAGCCCTCGGGGATCGGCGGCACCAACTGGTCGCCGGTGCCGTACAGCCCGGACACGGGCTACTTCTACGTGCCGGGCACCGTGCGTACGAGCGCGTTCACGCGCTTCGGCGACAAGTACGTGCTGGGGCTCCGTTACACCGGCGGCAGCCAGGCCGCACCGATCGGCTCGCCGATGTACGGCACCTTCACCGCGATCGACAGCACGACGAACAAGATCGCCTGGCAGCACAAGACGCCGTACCGGATCGGCGGCGGCGGCGGCTCCTCGGTCACCGCCGGCGGCCTCGTCTTCCGCGGCGAGCCTGACGGCAACTTCCTGGCGCTCGACGCCAAGACGGGGAAGGAGCTGTGGCGGTTCCAGACCGGCTTCGGCGCCGATGCGCCGCCCGTGATCTACGAGGTCGACGGCGAGCAGTACGTCGCGATCGCGACCGGCGGCAACCAGCTGCAGGGCAGCGCGTATGGCGACGCGGTGTGGGCCTTCTCGTTGAAGGGGCAGCTCGGTTCGCTGTGGCCGCCACCGCCCCCGCAAACCGTCGCCGGCCCCACCGGCCCGATCGTTGCCGGTGTCGACGCGGTCAAGGCGGGCGCGAACAACGTCGAGTACAGCTTCGCGCCGGCGCGCATCCGGATCAAGTCGGGCACCACCGTGACCTTTACGAACGTCGGCGACCTGCCTCATTCCGCAACGTCGATGGACCGGGGCAAGTTCGACACGGGAGTCCTGGTCAAGGGCCAGTCGAAAGCCATCACCTTCGCGCAGCCCGGCAACTACTACTACATCTGCTTGCCCCATCCCTGGCAGTACGGCCAGGTCATCGTGGAATAGCAATGGCTGTGCGCGCTGCAGGCCGCCGCGGGGCTGGGGCCCCGCCGGCCGAGGCGCGCCAGTGAGTGGCCTTGCGCGCCGGCTCCCGGCCGTCCTCTCCGGCGTGGTCGCGCTGGGATTTCTCGCCGTCTCCTTCGCCCCGCGCGACCGCCCGGCGGCCCAGCTCGCGCCGCCGGCGACGAGCGGGTTGCAGGTGCTGCTCACGACGTCCGAGCTCGTCGCCGGCCAGAACCGACTCGGCTTCGGCCTCCTGAAGGACGGAACGCTCCTCGCCGATGCGAGGGTCGTCGTGCGCGTCTATGCCATTGAGGGCGAGGACGCGCGGCTCATCGCCGAAGCGCCGGCTCGTTACCTCCGCCTTGAGGTCATCGAACAAGGCCAGCGGATCCACATCCATCCCGACGGCTCGCGGCACGTGCACGGCGAGGCGACCGACGTGCAAGGCATCTACGTCGCGCAGCTCGTGTTCCCGCGTGCCGGCCCCTGGGGTCTTGAGGTCGTCGTGACGACACGCCACGACTCCGTCGAGTCTGCCCGACTACGCGTCGACGTCGTGGCGGCGTCTCGGGCGCCGATGGTCGGGGCGCCGGCGCCGCGCAGCCAGAACCTCATCGCCAGCGACGTGCGCGACCTGAAGCAGATCGATTCCAGCGACCCGCCGGACGCGCGGTTGCATCAGGCACGGATCGCGGACGCGATCACGCAGGGCAAGCCACAGGTGATTGTCTTCGCGACGCCGAAGTACTGCACCAGCCGGGTGTGCGGTCCGGTCGTGGACGTCGTGCGGACGCTGATCCCGCGCTACGGCGATCGGGTGGCCTTCATCCACGAGGAGATCTGGGACAGCGGGTCCCTCCAGAAATTCTCTCCGACGGTGGAGGAGTGGAACCTCCGCTCCGAGCCCTGGATCTTCGTCGTGGACGGCAAAGGCATCGTCCGCGCCCGCTTCGAAGGTGTGACGACACGGGGCGAGCTCGAGGCAGCCCTCCAGCTCGTGCTCCGGCCGGGGCGGCGGTAGCGGCCATCCCGGTCGGCCGCGCTCGCCCGTCGTATACTCCGACGATCATGATGGCGCGCCGGCTAGCCACCGCGCTGCTCGCACTGGCGCTCCTGCCATTCGCCGTCGTGCGACCCGCCGGGGCGACGGTGAGCCGCCTCACCGTCGAGTCGCGGCAGGACGTGCTCGGCGGGCGCGCCTTCGGGACTACGGGCGGCTACGAGAAGCTGGTCGGCACGGTCGAGCTCGCGCTCGATCCGGCCAATCCCGCCAATGCATCGATCGTCGACCTCGGGCGCGCGAAAAAGGACGCGAGCGGCCGGGTCCTCGCGTCGGCAAACTTCATGGTGTTGCGCCCGAAGGCGGTGCCCCGCGAGCGCGCGTTCGCGCTGCTGGAGGTCTCGAACCGCGGCGGCAAGGCAGCGTTGCCCTACTTCGCGCGCGCCGCGTGGACGGTAGACCCGGCAGCCGAGGCCGAGTTCGGCGATGCCCTTCCGCTGCGGCTCGGGCTCACGCTCATCTGGGTGGGCTGGCAGTTCGACGTCCCGATTCGCGAGGGCGCCATGCGGCTGGACGCGCCCGTCGCGACCGACGACGGCCGCCCGATCGAGGGCCTCGTGCGGTGCGACTGGACCGTGGACGAGCGCGCCGCGACCCTGCCGCTGGGCCACCGCAATCATCGGCCGTACGCCGTCGTCGATCCGCAGCACCCCGACAACGTGCTGACCGAACGTGACGGCCGGCTCGCGGCCCGCCGTGTCGTGCCGCGGGACCAGTGGCGCTTCGTCGACGGAACGCGGATTGAGCGCGCGGGAGGGTTCGAGGCGGGCAAGATCTACGAGCTCGTCTATCGCGCACGTGATCCGGTCGTCGTCGGCATCGGTCTGGCCGCGGTGCGGGACATGATGTCGTACGCCAAGTACGACGCGTCCAGCCCGTTCCCGGTCCGCTGGGGCGTCGGCCTGGGCATCTCGCAGACCGGCCGGTTCCTGCGGCACTTCGTGTATCAAGGCTTCAACACCGATGAAGCGCGGCGCCCGGTCTTCGACGGCCTCTTCGTGCACACGGCGGGCGCCGGCCGCGGCAGCTTCAACCACCGCTTCGCGCAACCGTCGCGCGACGCCCATCGGTTCTCGGCGTTCTTCTACCCGACCGACATCTTTCCGTTCAGCGGCCGCAGTCAGCGCGATCCGGAGACGGGGACGATCGACGGGCTCTTCGCCCGCGAGGCTCACGTGCCCAAGATCTTTTTCACCAACACGGGCTACGAGTACTGGGGCCGTGCCGCCGCGCTGATCCACGTGACGCCGAGCGCCGACGCCGTCGTCGAGCCGCTCCCCAACGAGCGCATCTATCATCTCGCCGGCGGACAGCACTTCGTGGTGGATCCGCCGGCCATGGCCGAGCGGTCCGACGCCGTCGTGACGTATCGCGGAAGCCCGCTGGACTATCATCCGGCGCTACGATCTCTGTTGACACGACTGGTCGAGTGGGTGCGCGACGGACGCGAGCCGCCCCGCAGCGCCTACCCTCGTCTCGACAACGGCACGCTCGTCGCGGTCGATCGCGTGCGAGCTCCGGCGATTCCGGGCGTGGGATGGCCACGGGCCGCGCACGAAGCGTATCGCGTCGACTACGGGCCCCAGTGGGTGAATGGCATCATCACGCTCGAGCCGCCGCGGCTCGGCAAGCCGTTTCCCGTTCGCGTCCCCCAGGTGGACGCCGACGGCAACGAGCTGGGCGGCGTCCCGAGCCTGGAGCTCCTGGCTCCGCTCGCGACGTACACTCCTTGGAGCCTGCGTCAAGGCGCCGTCAATCCGGGCGAGCTCGTGGACTTCTACGGAACCTTCATCCCGTTCGCGCGCGACCGCGCGGAGCGCGAGCGCCGCGGCGATCCGCGCGCGAGCGTGATCGAGCGCTACGGCGACCGAGCCCGTTACGTGGAGCTCGTCCGGCGGCAGGCCGAGACGCTCACGCGATCCGGCTTTCTCCTCGGCGAGGACGTGGCGCGCGTCGTCGAGCGAGCCGAGCGCGGCTGGACCTGGCTGATGCCGCCTCCCGCGGCATCGAGTCGATGACGCCGGGCTTGACATCGAGTGGATTTCGGAACGATTCTGCCGCGGGCGACCGTGATGAGCGAGATGCCGCGACGACGCAGTGCGCCGGACCCGAAGCCCGGTCGGCGCGCCGTGCTGAGGCTGGCGGCAGGCATGGGATTGGCGCTGCCGCTCGCCGGCCTGGTCGCCGCCCAGGACGACCCCCGCCGAAAGGCGCGACCGCAACCGAACGATCGACTCGTGTTCGCCCGCGGCGACCGCCAGGGGCAGCCCATCATGCTCGCAGACCTTCCGGCCGGCGGGCCGCTGCTCACTGCCTACCCGATGGACCCGACGGCCAAGGTGGTCCGCGACGATTCGCGGCTCAACCAGATCCTGCTCGTCCGTCTCGACCCCAGCCGACTCAACGGTGACACGCGCGAGCGCGCCGCGGACGGCGTCGTGGCCTATTCGGCCGTGTGCACGCACACCGGGTGTGACACCTGGGATTGGCAGCCGGAGTCGAGCACGATCAAGTGCCCGTGCCATTTCTCGGAGTTCGATCTCAAGGAGAGCGCGCGAGTCATGAACGGTCCAGCGCCGCGACGGCTGCCGGCCCTGCCGCTGAAGGTCGTCGATGGCGCGCTGGCGGTGGCGGGTGGCTTCGTCGGGCGTCCAGGTTTTGATGCAGGCGGGTAGGACTCGAGGCGGCGCCGCGCAGCGCCGTCGTATGTCAACACGGGAGGCGAAGACGATGTCGGCGAAAAAGCTAGCATCCCTGGGTTTCTTGATCCTGGTGGCGCTCGGACCCGCGATGCTCAACGCGCAGAGCACGGTGAGCTACACCTCGGTGACCGAGCAACGGCTCCTCAACCCGGAGCCCCAGAACTGGCTGATGTATCGGGGCAGCTTCAACGGTTGGGGATACAGTCCGCTCGATCAGGTCACTCCCGCCAACGTGAAGAAGCTCGTGCCGGTGTGGACCTTCTCCACGGGCGTCAACGAGGGTCATCAGTCTCCACCGATCGTCAACAACGGCGTGATGTTCGTGACGACTCCCCAGCAGCAGGTCATCGCGCTCAACGCCAAGACGGGCGATCTGATCTGGCGCTACAAGAAGGATTTGCCCGAGGACCTGCTCCAGCTGCATCCCACGAACCGGGGCGTGGCGCTGCTGGGCGACCGCGTCTATATGGCCACGGTCGACGCTCACGTCATCGCCCTCGACGCGAGGACGGGCGCGGTCGTCTGGGACACGACGGTCGAAGACTACAAGAAGGGCTACTACTTCACCTTGGCGCCGCTCATCGCCAAGGGCAAGGTCATGGTCGGCACCTCGGGCGGCGAGCTCGGCATCCGCGGCTACATCGCCGCCCTCGATGCTGCCGACGGTAAGCCTGCCTGGAAGACGTACACGATCCCCGGCCCGGGCGAGCCCGGGCACGACACCTGGCCCGGAGAGACGTGGAAGACGGGCGGCGTGTCGGTCTGGCTCACCGCGCACTACGATCCCGACCTCAACCTGAGCTTCTGGGGGACGGGCAACGCGGCACCGTGGATGGGCGACATGCGGCCGGGCGACAACCTGTACTCCAGCTCCGTGCTGGCACTCGACGTCGACACCGGCAAGATCCGTGGCTATCACCAGTACCACTGGAACGATTCCTGGGACTGGGACGAGGTCTCCACGCCGCTCCTGATCGACTTTCCCAAGGACGGCCGCACCGTGAAGGGCCTGGTGCACCCGGGCCGCAACGGCTATCTCTGGCGGCTGGAGCGGCGCGCCGACGGCATCAAGTTCGTCGATGCGCGGCCGTTCGTGACCCAGGAGGTCTTCACCAAGCTCGATCCGGTGACCGGACGCCCGAGCTACAACGAGGAGCGCAAGCCGCGCGCGGGCGCTTCGGTGACTTTCTGCCCCGGGCTCTGGGGCGGCAAGGACTGGACGCCGGCGGGCTACAACCCGAAGACGAAGTACCTCTACATCCCGGCCAACGAGAATCTCTGCAGCACGCTGGTCGGGCAGGCGAAGCCCGATCCCTACGAGCCCGGCAAGCTCTACCTGGGCATCGACCGTCCGAAGACTACGATGAGCTGGCGCCAGGGCGCCAGCCACATCGGCGAGCTGCAAGCCTGGGATATGACAACCGGCCAGCGGGTGTGGACGCACAAGTTTCCCTTCCAGAACTGGGGGCCCATCCTCACGACCGGCGGCGGCCTCGTGTTCCTCGGCGGCACCAACGACCGTAACTTCTGGGCCTTCGACGCCAAGACCGGCGCCGAGCTCTGGAAGTTCAAGACCAACTCCGGGATCACCGGCGTGCCGAGCTCCTTCGCGATCGACGGCGTGCAGTACATCGCGGTGCAATCGGGCTGGGGCGTCGACGCGCAGAGAATGCAGGCGCGGCTCGACACGTTCCGCGGCACCAAAACCGAGGTGCCTCAGGGCGGAGTGATCTGGGTGTTCGCTCTCAAGGACTGAAAGGAAGTCCGAACCAGCGACGCCGAGGGGCTGGCGATCACCTCGCCAGCCCTTCGGCGTCTTGGCGGGCTGCCGGGCGACCGGAGTCGCCAAGCGGTCACGTCGACCCGACTTGAAGCATAATGACGGGCACATGACGATAGCCACCCTGCCCCGACGCCTGGGCTTCTTCACGCGCCTGCTCGACCAGACGAATCCCGCCGAGCGGTACCGGCTGGCGACCGCGCAGATCATCCAGGCGGAACGGCTCGGCTTCGATTCGGCCTGGATCGCGCAGCATCATTTCCACGAAGACGAGGGCGGCCTTCCCGCGCCGTTCGTCTTCCTGGCGCAGCTGGCCGCGCAGACGACGCGGATCCGCCTCGGCACGGCGATCGTGACCCTGCCGCTGGAGCTGCCGATCCGGGTGGCCGAAGACGCGGCCGTGCTCGATCTCATGTGCGGCGGCCGCCTGGAAATCGGTGTCGGAGGCGGCGGCAACCTTTCCTCGTACGCGGCGTTCGGCCAGAACAGCGCCGAGCGCACCGCCTTGCTCGTGGAGCACCTTCGCGTGTTGCGCGACGCGTGGGCCGGGCGGCCGCTTCCCGGCGGGAAGGATCGGATGTATCCGGTGAATCCGGGCCTGCTCGAGCGCGTCTGGCAGGCGACGTTCACCGTCGAGGGAGCCCGGCGGGCCGGCGCGGCGGGGGATGGCCTCATGCTCTCGCGCACGCAGCCTCGACCGGCCGGCGCGCCCGACCTCTCGCTGACCGAGATCCAGAACCCGATGATCGACGCGTACGTGGAGGCGCTCCCCGAGGGCCGCGAGCCGCGCATCCTCGCCTCGCGCACCGTGTTCGTCGCCGATGACGACAAGGAAGCACGGCGTCTGGCCGAGATCGGGCTTGGCCGGCATCGCGCGCGCCTGGCCAGGCTGGGCCGCGCGACGGGGGATGGCTCGCTCGACGCGATGATCGCCGCCATGGACGTTCATCTCGGCGCGCCGGAGCGCGTGATCGCCTCACTCCAGACGGACACCGCGCTCGCGCGGGCGACGGACCTCGCGGTCCAGGTACACTCGATCGATCCGCCGCATCCCTGCATCCTCAGATCGATCGAGCTGGTCGCCGAGGTGGTGGCGCCCGCGCTCGGCTGGGGACGGACCGCCGGCGGCGTCCGGTGTGTCGCGTGACCTCTCGATCCAGAGGACGATGACGATGGCGGGGAGCGACGCCGACGTCATCGACGCGCTGGTCGGAATCACGCCGGGATCTGCCCTGGACGCGATCCGCGCCCGCAGGCCCGAGGCGCGCGCTCAGGCGCAGGCGACGTACCACGCGTTGTTCGCGCCGGAGGCGCCGAGCAACGTCACCGCTCAGGAGCGTTTCGCGGTGGGCGCGTTCGTCGCCGGGCTGCACGGCGCCACGGCGATTGCAGCCGCCTACGCCGCACGCCTCGGCGAGAGCGGGGCCTCGGCGGCGCTGACGGAAGCGGTCGACGCGGCCGTCAAGGAGGCCAAGACCCACGGCCCCTACGGCAGCTACCCGGCGGGACCGCTGAGCCGCGAAGATACTGCCGGTCCGCTCTATCGGGTGGGCGCCGTGACGCGCCGCACCCTTGGGCCACGCCTGGCCCCGGCATTCGAGCACGCGCACATGCTCGTCTTCCACCCGCGCGACGCCGCGCCGCCGTCGCTGCGGGCGCTGCTGGACGCCGGCTGGTCCACGACCGACATCGTGACGCTCTCCCAGATCGTCGCGTTCCTGTCGTTCCAGATCCGGGTCGTCATCGGATTGCGCACCCTGGCCGGTCGACCCTAGAAGCGCGAGGCCCCGACATGACCGAGACGGTTCTGACGCCCCCGCAGCACACGGTGCCGACCGCTTTCACCCGAGCCCAGCTCGACTGGCTCCCCTGGCTCGAGCCGCTCGCCGTCGAGGCATTGACCCCGCGCCACCTGGCGAGTTTCGTGGACGCCGCGCGCGCGAAATCACCTTACTTCCGCCTTCTCGCCCGCGACCCCGATGCGCTGGAAGCCCGGACGCGCACCGACAAGGACATCTTCTACAACCCCGATGCCGGCCTGCCGCGGGCCGAGCGAGAGCTGGCCGCCGCCGCGACGTCGCGCTTCAACGGGTGCCTCTACTGCGCCTCCGTGCACGCGCGCCACGCCGCGACCTACTCCAAGCGCGAGGCCGACGTGCAGCGGCTGCTCGACGCCGGCGTCACCGCCGATCTCGGAGAGCGCTGGAACGCGATCGTCGCGGCCTCGGTGGCGCTGACCGCGACGCCGAGCGCGTTCGGGCCGGAGCACGTCGAGCGCCTGCGCGGCGCGGGGCTCGACGACCTGGCGATCTCCGATGTCATCCACGCCGCGGCCTTCTTCAACTGGGCCAATCGGCTGATGCTCTCGCTCGGCGAGCCGGCGGCGACACCCGGGCCGTAACCTGCAACGGCTCGACGAGCCGCCCTTCACTCTTCGGAGGCGAGGGCGGCGAACCAGAACGCGACGGCCAGCAGCACCGCGGCGCACGCCACCGTGTACGCGAGCCGCACGCCGTGCCACAAGCTCTCGAACCACTGCCTGAGCTCCGCCGCGAGCACATTCGCCTTTCCGCCGTAGAGCTCCATGGCCCGCAGGTACTGTTTCGACTCCTCGAGGGTGTAGCCCGGAGCGTCGGGGGGCGCCGCGCCCACATAGATCCAGATTGCGCCGGCGAACCCGATGATCAGGACGGCCGCGGCGGCAAACCGAAGACGTCGGCCGGTCACAGCGAAATCGCCGTCGAGAGAAGTTACCGGTCCTTCAGCAGCCAGTCGATGATGGCACTGCCGTCCCCCGCATCCGCGTCGCTCCGCTCGATTCGTGCCGGCCGCTCGGCCGGAGCCGGGCGCTCGATTACAGCCGCGGACTCCACCGGCGCCCTGGGCTCGACGGCCGGGCGCAGGCGGCCGCCGAGCGCGGAGGGCTCGACAGACGGCAGGCGAGCACTCACCGGTGCGAGAAGCGGCTTGGGCGCCGCCGGAGCACGCGGTTCCGCGGGTGATCGGTCGGTGAGCGCTCGGAGCTTGGAAGGCATCGGCGGCTGCTCGCGGACGGCCGGTGCCGCCGACGACGACAGCCCGGATGGCGGCACGAGGTCCCGGTGAACAGGAACGGCGGTGACGGCAGGCGGCGCGACATCGCCGTGGAGGCGCGAGGTGATTCGGTCGAACCCGGCGCCCCAGACGACCGCCGCGACGATACCGGCGGTGACGACGGTGGTCGTAATGCGGAGCGTGAACGGTTGCCGGCGCGGGCGCATCCGCCGACGGGGGTTTCCTCGAGCCTTCACGGAGCGTGGGCGAGACTCCGGTTCGGGCAGAACCGCCGTCGCGCCCCAGATGTCGTTCACCATCACGCTGATGTCCGGGTAGCGGCGCTCGGGTCGCACCTCGAGTGCTGTCGTGATGATCCGCTGGATGCTCGGCGACAGGGGCGGCGTCGCGAACGCGCTCCCGGTCTGACCGGCCTTGCCCTCGGTCAGCAGCTGCCGGAGCAGCATCCCCAACGCATACACATCGCTCGCCTCGGTCGTCTCACCCCGCTCAATCTGCTCGGGCGCACGATAGGCCAGCGAAAACGCGTCGCGCAGGTGAAGCCCGACCGGAGTCCGGTACGCGGCCGTCAGCTCGGCCCCGACGAGCCTGATGCGTTCGCCGTCGTTGACCATGAGGACCGAATCGGGGCCGAGCTGGCCGTGAACGAGCCGATTGTGATGGAGCGCCTCGAGCGCCTCCCCGACCCGGATGGCGACGCGCAGCGCCGTCGGCACGTCGAGGGCGCCGCCGGCATCGAGAACTTCACGGAGAGTGGCGCCCTCGACCCACTCGAGCGCCACGAAGCACTGGCCGGTGTCCGTCACGCCGAACTCGTACACCCGCTGCACGCCGCGGAGCGCGTGGGCCGCGGCCGCGAGCGCGCCCGCCTGAGTCCGCACCGCGGCCACGAATGGCCCATCGCGCGCGAACTCGTCTCGCACGACCTTGAGCGCGATCGATCGGCCGTGTCCGACGTGCTCGGCGCTGTACAGCACGACGTCGCGGCTCACCGAGGAGACGGCGTTGACTCGGTAGCGCGACCGGATGACGGAACCCGCGAGACCCAGGCTGAATTCGGGTGCGGCTACGGACTGTGGCCGAGCGCCGACCGTCACGTCGCTCGCCGCCGAGCATGCTGTCGATCGGCGTCGAGCGCAGAATCCCGACCGGATCGGTGTCGACCCGGGCTACGAACGCATCGAACCGCACGATGGCTCATACGTCCTTTCGCCGGTGGCCGGTCAGCCGTTGGCATCAAACCACTGCGCGCGGTTCTCGTCAAGAGCGGAATGCGAGCGAGAAAACACTTGCCGAAGTGCGAGCGATGTCCTAAACCTAAGCCAACCCGGGGAAGCTCGGGCCCAACAGTGCGTACCGAAGAGACGCTGACCGCAGGAGCTCCGTGATGCAGAGGCTCGTCGAATCGGCGCGCCGGACCCTCGATGTCGACCAGAAAGCGGCCGATGCGGCCCGTCACGACAATCCCAAGACGTTGAGCGCCTCGCTCGACGTCACCGAGTCGGAGATCTGCGCGCACTTCATCGCCCTGGCTCGACAGCGCCGGGAGAGCTGCGAAGTGGGCCTGGGCAAGCTGCAGCTCGATCGGAAGGGGACGGCCGTGAAGATCGACGTCGAGCAAACCCGCGATTCCTTCGCCCGTCTGCTGACGCCCATCGAGCCGAGTCTCGAAAAGCTCAGATCGGACCACTCGGCCGAGCTCTACCAGACCAAGGAGAACGAGGCCAGAGCCCTCAAGCACCTTCGCTGGTTCCAGCAGAAGCACGGCCTGCACTACCGCGCGGCGTCGTATCCGCAATCGCAGTTCTACCACTTCGCCATCGTGGCGGCCCTGGCCCTGGTCGAATGGGTCTCGCTCGCGGCGTTCTACGCCGAGGGCAGCGACTTCGGGCTGTTGGGCGGCGTGCTCATCGCCATGACGCTCTCGGTGGTCAACATCAGCCTCGCGATCCTGGCGGGCAGTCTTCTCCGGTACGTGAACCACCGCAGCACCCGCCGGAAGGCGCTCGCCTTGACCGGCGTCGCGTTTCTGTACGCGTGCTTTCTCCTCGTGACCCTGGCCGCCGCTCACTATCGCGTCGCGACCAACGACATCGCGCAGTCGCAGCCGGAGACGTCGGCGCCGGGCACGAGTCAGCTGCCGCCTCAAGTCGCCACCGACTTCGATCAGTGGCGCGCGGCGAAACTGGCGTGGCAACGCTTCGCCCGCAATCCGGTCGGCTTCGAGGACGTCTTTTCCTGGATCCTGGTGGTGCTCGCGGTCATCTTCGGCATCTTCGCCTCGTACAAAGGCTACCGGATCGATGACCCCTATCCGGGCTATGGCGAGCTCGATCGGGAGCTCAACGCGAGGCGGATCCGCTACGAGGCGACCAAGGCCGACTACTGCCGCCGCATCGATCGGGTGTTCGATCGGATCCTGGAGGAGCAGGCCCAGCTGCTCTCGGACGTGAAGGCGAACATCGAGTACTATCAGCAGCTCGTCAGCCGGAGCGACGACCAGCGCCGAACGTTCGTGCACGAGGGCGCCGAGATCCAGGACGCGTGCAACATCTTGCTGAAGCGCTATCGACAGACCAACGCCCGCGTGCGCGTGTCCCCGGCGCCGTACTACTTCAACAACGGCTTCGCGTTCGACGCCCATCTCACGCGACCGCCCGAGGCCATCTCGGAGGACGAGGAGCGACTGTCCCGGTCCTACGAGAGCGCCATGAAGGACTTCAGCGACATCGCGCGGCAGAACGACGCGACGGTCCAGAATCTTCGCACCGCCGAGATCCGGCGTCGGGACTACTACTTCAACAAGCTCGAACGCGACGTCCGGGAAAAGCTCATTCGCGAGGCGTGGGAGATCAAGAGCTGACGCCGTGCCGTTGAGCAGTCTGGATCGGCGGGGCATCGTGATCCTGAGCGGCATCGGCGCCTTCGCGGTCGTGTTGCTGGCGACCGTGGTCGGGGTCACGTGGAGCCGGCCCAACATCGGGCCCGACAACTGCGTCTACCGGGACAAACGCTTCCTCAGCCGCGCGCCCACCGACCAGACCGTGATCCTCGTCGACCAGTCCGAGGCCTTGACCGAGACCCATCGACGATTCGCCCTCAATTTCATCAAGGACTACGTCGCCGACGACTCGAGGTTCGCCGTGCGCGCGCGCATCGCGTTGTTCACGTTCAGCAAGGCCACCTTCGAATCTCGAAACGGCCCGCGGCTCTCCCCGAGCTCGGACCTGTGCCGGCCGCCGTCACGCGGCAACGAGCTCTACGAGAACAATCGGAAGATCACCAAGGACTTCTACCAGCGATTTCTGATCCCGGTCACCGCAGCGCTGGAAGAGAGCCTGACCACCGAGGTCGGGGAGCAATCGCCGATTCTCGAGACGCTGCAGCTCGTGTCGCGGTCGCAGGAGATCGACGACGGGGGGCGGAAGACCCTCATCGTCGTGTCCGACATGCTGCAGCACACCGCGGCGTTCAATCACTATGGTGCGCGTCGCAGCTACGAGGACTTCCTGCGCTCGGGGTTCGCCACCGACGTGAGGGCGGATTTCCGGGACTGGAGCGTCATCGTCATCTATCTGCGCCGCTATCGCGATCGTCAGCTGCAGCAGGGCGCGCACATCGACTTCTGGCAGCGCTATTTCCACGAGGCCGGCGCGAAGATCACGCGCTGGGCCGGAGTCGACTGAGCACCGTGACGCGCCTCGTGGCCGGTTTGCCCGCCACGTTCCTCGGCTTCATCGCGGTCGGGGCCGGCGTGATCCTGACGTTCAGCTGGACGTATCGCGGCGCCGCCGGCGGCCCGAGGCACTGGACGATGACCGCGCTGGTCGTGGGGCTGATGGTCGTGTACGGGATCCTCCTGTGGATCAGGTCGAGAACTCCGTACGCCTCCGAAACCGACGGGGAGACGTTCTACTATCTCGGCTTCCTCTACACGCTCGCCACCCTGGTCGCCACGTTCGCGCCGCTGCTCAACTCGTCGGAGCGGCCGGACAGCCGACAGGTCCTGGGCTTCTTCGGTCTGGGCCTCATCACGACGTTCGTCGGCCTGGCCGGGCGCATCGTGTTCGCCCAGACCTCGCCGGGAGCGCTCGCGAGCCCGGAGAACGACGCCCGCCGACTGGGCGACGCCTACGCGGGGGCGGCGCGCGCCATCGAGCGAAGCACGGTTCGCATCGTGCACGCCCAGCAGCGCGCCGAAGGACACCTGAGCGAGTCGTATTCGGGCGCGATCGAGGCGATTCGCATCCTGTCGGGTCGGGTCACGCAGCAGTTCGATGCCATGAGCGCTCAGGCGCTGAGGCAGTTCACGGCGGTGATCGAGCGCGTCAGCGTCGACGCCGAATCCGCCTTCACCGAGGTCCGCAATCGCGCGGTCCGGGAGATCGACGCCGCGGCTCGCCGGGCGGCGGAGACCCAGGACACGGCCCGGGACCAGGTCGAGAGCCTCACGGCCGGCACCACCAGCGCGGTTCGCACGGTGTCGGAACAGGCGATCCAGGACGTCGCCCGGGTGGCACGCCAATCGTCAGCCGAGCTCACCGAGTTTCTCCGTCGCACGAACGGCACCGTGGAGGCGACCCTCCAGCAATTCGAGGCGCGTCTCGGGGCGTTTCGGTTGCCCGCCGAGGACGTCAACGAGAAGCTCGTGACGGTGCTGACGGAGCTGGCCGAGCGCGCCGACCTGCTGCGGCGGGCGACCGCGAGCGTGGCCGGCGCCTACGGCGAGCTCGAAGGCACGCTGGCCAACGCGATCAACGGCGCCCGGGACGGCAGCCGGGCGTTCGGGGCGCTGGCCGTCTCGGCCGAAGCCGCCACCTCGGCGGTGGCGTCGGTGAAGACCAACGTCGAACAGTTCGCCACGCAGCTCGGCCAGATCGGCGAGGCGACCGCGGGCCTCCAGGAATTGCCGCGAGAAGCGGTGAGCCTCATCGCCACGCTCGGCGACCTGCGCGCGAACCTCGGGGACGCCAACCGCGCATGGGCCGAGGTGGCCGGCGTCGCGGATGGAGCTAGCAAGTCGATGGCACGAGCCGGGGCGGCCTTGTCGGCGTTCGAGCAGGGGACGCGCGCGGCGGAGCAGTCGGTGCTCAACTGGAGCGGCGGTTTGACGAAGGCCGGTGTCGGCCTCCAGGCGCTCACGGAGACCACGGAGCGGGCCGTGAGGCTCGGGAAGGAGGCCGTCGCCACCCAGGTCCAGCTGTCCTCGCAGATCTCCGGGCCTCTGGCGGAACAACTCCGAAGACACAGCGAGGCGGCCGGCGCTCTGGCGAATCGGCTCCAGGAAGATCTCCGCGCGTCGGAAGAAGCGGTGAGGAAGGTCCATCATCATCTCATCGATGCCTCGCGCTTCATTCTGAGCAAGGTCGAGTACCGGCGGTGATCCGGAGGAGCCGACTTAGCCGCAATCGCGACGTCGCGCTCACGACGCTCATCGATCTCCTCGTCCAGATGATCTTCGTGTTCACCCTCATCCTGATTTCCGCCGACGTGATGGGCAGTGAGTCGCACGAGCGAGGCTGGGTGACGCCCGAGGTGTGGAAAACGCTGATCAGTATCTTCGACATCGATCCCCGGACCCTGCGGGACCCGGGCGTCCAGGTCACGGAGATCAAGGACAAGTACGAGAAGCTGAAAGACGATCTGCAGGCGTGTGACGCGAAGACCGGCGCGTGCGAGAAACAGGCGGGCAGAGGTCCGGGCAACGCTCCGTGCCGAGATTCCGCCGGGGTCGAAATGATCGTGGCCGAGGTGACGATCGACCAGGACGGGCGGATCGTGGTCGCGCCGGGCCGGTACGGTCGAGAGCTGCAACGTCAACAGCCGCTCGACGCCAGCGCGATCGGCGTCCCGCTTTCCGTCGAGCAGTTTGGATCGCTGTTCCGGACATGGCGCGAGCACGGCCTGGCGCGTCAGCCGGCGTGCGCATTCAAGGCCGAGGTCAGCTACGATGGACGCGCCCGGGCCGGCGACTACGAGCCGGCGCGCCGGGCCATCGCCAACTACTTCACCCTGTCGGCGCCGCCGAGGCGCTTCTGACGACACACCAGGATCTCGCTCACCAGCTCGCTCTCCTGCTGAGCGATCTCGACGCCGCCATCCGTGCGCGGCTGCCGGAGCTGGGCAGGCCGCAACCCAGGCGGCGACTGGAGACCGCGCGACCCGACCAGGGGCTGCGCGGCGTCGTGGCGGCAGCCCTTCGCTGGTTCACCGACTCGGCCGGGCGTCGGCCGACGACTCGGCCTGCGCGTTCCGTGCACGCGAGATCGCGAGGGCCCGGGCACCGCACGCCGTGACATGGGCGCACGGGAAGTCTGGCGGTGGATCGTCTTACCGTTTGCTCTGCTCGGGCGACTCCCGGATCGCGCCTCTCGGTGGCCTTCCGCATGACCTCGTCGTCGTCTTTGCCCTTGGCGACGAAGCTGCAATCCGGCATCCCAACGTCCTTGCAGTGAAACTCACGCATTGACGCACCTCCTCTTTCAGGATGCCCCCGCGCACAAGGGCCCGCGTCAGGTGGATACCCGAAAGGCGAGGCGAGGATGACTCAATCGGACATCAAGAAGATGAGGGGGCGCACGTCCTCCTCGGGCGTCAGCTCCCAGTAGCGCAGCAAGATCGTGTAGACCATGAGCCCGGTCTCGCCCTCGCCGAACAGCAGGTAGCGGACCGCCTGGGACATCAGGTCACGCCGGGTGAGGCCGATGAAGATCGATATGGGGTCGATGACCTCGCTGACGAACGCGATCGTGTTCGCGATCGCAATCGCTCCGAAGACCTCGGCCACGTAGTCGTCGCCCTCCTTCCGGAGGCTCGCCTCGAGCGGCGCGGAGAACTCGCTGCGATTGTCGAGCAGGTTCACGTGAAGGAACAGGAAGGGCCCGCGCACGTGGTAGTGGCGGGCGATCTCGGCCCTCTTCCTCTTGCGGGCGTCCGCCGAGGAGCGCGGGATCGGAACCAGGTGTGCTTTCTTGCCCCTCACCTCGGGCCCCAAGCGCCAGCTCTCGGTATCCGCGAAGTAGCCATGCGGAATGCGAAGCTCCACCGAGCGGATCGATCGGCTGAAGGCGCACGCCAGCATCAGGAGCAGCGTGAACATCGTACCGATGATCAGGCCGTCGGGACGCTCCAGGCAGTTGTCCGCGAGCGTGTAGGCGAACACCAGGCAGAGGATCGCAGAGTAGAAGGCCAGTCCCCGCCGGCGCTCGCGCCACAGCGCGAGCGTGGCCGCGAAGGCGGCCGAGAGGATCAACACCAGCACGCCCGTGGCGTAGGCGCCGCTCTGCGCTTCCACGTCGGCGCCGAAGATCAGCGTGATGACGACATCGAGCGCGAACAGCACCAACACGAGCGGCCGCGAGAGGACGGCCCACCGTGGCGCCATCCCGAAACGCGGCAGATAGCGCGGGATCACATGGAGGAGGCCCGCCATCGCCGACGCCCCGGCGAGGCCGAGGATGAGGATCGTCGACACGTCGTACACCGTGCCGAAGCCATGACCCAGGTAGCGGTGGGCCAGGAACGCGATGGCGCGTCCGCTCGCCTTGCCGCCCTCCCTGTAGTCCGACGGCTCGATGAGCAGCGTGGTCACGACGCTCGAGAGAATCAGCATTCCGCTCATGATGGCGGCCGCGGTCAGCAGCAGCTTCCGGGTGGCGGCCACGCGCCCCAGCGGCGCGTCGCCTGACCGCGGGCTGTGCCCCCGATCCGTTTCCCCGCCGTCGATCAGCGGCATGACGGAGACTCCCGTCTCGAAGCCGCTCAGGCCCAGGGCGAGCTTCGGGAACACCAGCAACGCGCCCGCGATCAGCAGGGAGAAGTCACCCCGGGCCGCGAGCGCAGAGCGCCAGCCGGTGACGAGCTCCGGATGCGCAATCACCTCCAGGAGGCCGCGCCCGAGGACGACGAGGTTGAGCGCGAGGTACGGCACGGCGGCGGCCGCCGCCAGGCCGATCGCCTCGTTGAACCCCTTCAAGAAAACCACCGCGAGCACGGCGAGGATCGCGAGCGTGACGAGGATCTGGTGGTCACCCAGCACGGGCTGGAGAAATGGGTTCTCGATGGCGTGCTTGGCGGCGTCGGCGGCCGACAGCGTCATCGTGATCACGAAGTCGGTGGCCGCAAAGCCGAGCAGGACCAGGACGAGCCCCTTGCCCTTCCAGCCGCTCAGTAGATTCTCGAGCATCGCGATGGAACCCTGCCCGGCGTAGCTGCGCCCAGCCACCTGGGCGTAGACCGGCAGAGCGCCGAACAGCGTGACGAGGACGAGAATCACGGTGGCGATCGGCGCCACGGCGCCCGCCGCGAGCAGCGCGATGCCGGGCTGGTAGCCAAGGGTCGAGAAGTAGTCGACGCCCGTCAGCCAGATCACCTTCCACCAGGGATGGGTCGCGACCTCGTGGCCTCCGTGGCCGTCCACGGACTCGCCGCGCGACAGCCACTTCCCTATGGCCGATCGGTACTCGAGCGAGGGCTCGGCGCGCTGGATGCGAAAGGCGAGCCGCGGATGGCTCACCGCCGAGCGACGAGCACGCTGATGGGATACAGACAGTAGTAGTCGGGATCGTCCAGGATGAAGCTCCCCGACGCCGCCTCGCAAAGGGCCGAGCGTCGCGTCCAGTCGTCGGGGGTCAGGCGATCGCGCAGGCGCGGGCCCCAGTTGCGCTCGAAGACGACGCGCTGGATATAGTCGCGCGCGGCGTCGGGAAGCGGCGTTCTCCGCTCCAGCAGGTACGTGCGGAAGCTCTCGACGGACAGTCCGGCCGCGCGGAGCGACGCGAGGGTGCGCTGCCGGCGCTCCTCGAAGGAGAACTCGCCGCCCTCGTGGCGGCTCCACTCCATTTCCGCCTGGCGCAGACGACGCTCGAGGGCGGGATGGCCGGGCAGGAACGCTCCGTGCAAGAGCTGGGACTCCTTCACGACAATCCGGCCACCGGGGCGCACGACGCGCGCGAACTCGCCCAGCGCCCGGCCCGTCTCCTGGACGTGGTGGAGGACGTCGCCGCACCAGACCCAATCGAAGCTCGCGTCGGGCGCGTCGAGCTTGGTGGCGTCGCCCTCGCGGAACTCGAGACGCGAGGCGAGAGGCCCGTGGCCGACGAACGCGCGCGCCGCCTCCACGCGCTCGGTCGAGGGCTCGATCCCGACGACGCGGCCCCGCGGCCCGATCGCCTCGGCGAGCCAGAGGGCGAAGAGCCCCACGCCGCAGCCGACGTCGAGACCGCGCGAGCCCTCGGGCAAGTCGAGGTCGGCGATGAGGGCGCGCGCTTCCGGCTCCTGGAAGAGGTTCATGCGCTCCAGCGACTTCGTGAAGGGCTCGGTCTCGGGTTGGGTCATCGGAGATTCCCTCGGTAGGGCTGGGTCTCGGCCTCGGCCGCCGCTTCGGCGAGCAGCGTGTACTTGGCCAGCGTGCGCGCGGCGAGCGCGATCGGCCAGCGGCGATCGTCCACCATTCTCAAGAACTCGTCGAGGACCCGGGCGAAGTGCGTCTCATGACCTCCGTCGAGCTGGGGAGGCGCGGCCACTTCGTACGTGTCGTGGCCGGCGGGCACCATCTCGACGCCGGGGAGCTCCGCCTGCCACGCCCTAACCGCCTCGCGCAGCGAGCGCGCGACCGCGGCCGCCTCGATGCGGGGCTCGACGAACACCCGGCGGCGGTGACTGGTGCGGGCGCTCTGCTCGAGACGGATGTCGGCGCGAGTCCCGTGAGCGATGCTGTGTGAGGCGTCGCCCCCGCCGGGCGCTGGCGCGAGGTTCCAGCGCGTCGAGGCGCGCGCGGTGACGCGGCCGATCCGGTACACGAGCTCGGCGTTGCATCGATAGCTCAGCGCGTCGCCGTCGACGAACGGCTTGAGCTCGGTCGGGAAGCTCGCCTCTCCGGTGATCTGCCTGAACGCCTCCACGGGCACTCGCGTCGACCAGGCGCGGGCCGAGAGGAGCGCCGGCGCCACCGTGTCGCCGTCCACGAGCCACTGCGCCTGGTCCACGGCGTGGGTGGGAATATCGACCGGACCGCTTCCTTGCACGCGCACGTCGAAGAACCACCACGGCCGTCGGAGCGGAGCGCCATCGACGAGCTTCTCGAGATGGTGCGCGCTCTCCTGCTCGATCGCCGGCCCGTCGTCGCGGAACTCGCCGAAGATCGCGGGGACACCGACGAGCCTTTTCACCAGTCCGGCGGCCACGTCGTGACGCCCCGTCATGATCTCCGCGGCCAGCGGCCAGCCCCCGAGGCTTGCCCGCACGTGCTCGAGGTCGCCCGGCTCGACGAGCCACGGCTTGTCGGCGAGCACGTGGAAGCCCGATTCGTGCAGGCGCCGCATCGTGCGCGCCTTGCCCCCGTTCTTGCCCGCGAGGACCACCACGTCTCCACGACGCTCGCCGACGAGCCGCCGGAGCGGATCATCGGACGTGGTCACGACCGGACGCCAGCGGGTGGGGTTCGGCAAGCGCCGGTTGAACCGTTCGACGAGGGCGAGGAAGTCGTGAAGCTCGCCGCCCTCGCGCGCGTAGACGAACAGCTCGTCGGCCACGCGCGCCTGCGCCACGCGTAGGGTCAGCCCGGCGTGGAAGTGCCCCGGGTCGAGGAAGAGCAGCGTGTGCATGGGCACCGAGCGATGGTACCGCACCTGGCGCGTCGACGAAGCCCGCATGGTCGGCTACTGTGGCCCCGGGAGGATGGAATGCCATGGCTCATTGGCTCCTGAAGTCCGAGCCCGAGGAGTGGTCGTGGGACCAGCAGGTCGCGGAAGGGCGCGACGGGGCGGAGTGGACGGGCATCCGGAACTTCTCGGCCCAGAACAATCTGCGCGCCATGAAGAAGGGCGAGCAGGCGTTCTTCTACCACACCGGCAAGGAGCGCGCGATCGTCGGCATCGTCAAGGTGGTGGCGGAGGCGCATCCGGATTCGACCGACTCCGCCTGGCGCGCCATCAACGTCGCCGCGGTGAAGAAGCTCCCCATGCCAGTCACCCTCGACCAGATCAAGGCGGACAAACGCCTCAAGGGCATGGTGCTGGTCCGGCTCGGGCGCCTGTCGGTCCAGCCGGTTTCGGAGACCGAGTGGCGCCTCATCTGCGAGATGGGAGGCCTCTGATGCGGGAAAGCGTGACGTGAGCTAGAGTAGCGCCAACTCGCTGAGGGAGGAGACCCGCCATGCCGTTCTACGAGAGAGGCCCCGTCCGCATCCACTACACCGAAGTCGGTTCCGGCTATCCCTTGCTGCTGATCCCGGGCGGCGGGCTCAACTCGGCCCACTCGTCCTGGCAGACCGCCTCGCCCTTCAACCCGATGGAACGGTACAAGGACGACTTCCGCTGCATCTGCGCCGACCTGCGTAACGCCAACCCCGGCCTGTCGAGCGGCCCGCTCGAGATCGACCGCCCCTGGGACGCCTACTCCGACGACCAGCTCGGGCTGATGGACCACCTCGGGATACGAGAGTTCATGGTCATGGGCTTCTGCATCGGCGGGCCCATGATCCACAACCTCATCAGGCGGGCTCCCGAGCGTATCGTCGCGGCCGCGATGATGCAGCCCAGCGGCTTCAGGCCGGAGATCCCGGACCTCTTCTACCAGAACAACATCAAGGGCTGGGGGCCGCCGCTCTGCGCGAAGCGCCCCGACGTCACGATGGACATGGTCCACAGGTTCCTCACGAGCATGTACACCAACCGCGCCGACTTCGTGTTCACCGTGTCGCGCGATTTCGTCCGCTCCATCAAGACGCCACTGCTGATCGCGCCGGACGACGTGCCCGCGCACCCGTACAAGGTGGCGATGGAGGTGGCCAGCCTCGCCCCCAAGGCCGAGGTGACCATCTATCCGTGGAAGGATTCGCCGGAGCACATCGACGAAATCGTCGAGCACGCGCGGCGCTTCCTCAAAGCCCACGAGCCCGTCAGGGCATAGGGGAGTCCACCGGCCGGGCAGTTTCGGGAGTCATCAGGCACAAAGCCCGAGTGATCGCGCTCCCTTTCAGGGAGCGCCCACTCGGGCTCGCGCGACGGTCTACGCTTCTTCGGGCGGTCCGCGACACCGGCGCCATGCCCGCGAACCGGGCTTGACGCCCGCCTCGGCGAGCAAGTCGATCCCGCGCAAAGGCGTGGAAATCGGGGCGATATCGTACGCGCAAGCTCTGGTCTACCCCAAGGAGCCCTACGTCCCAGCATGCACGAGCGGGCGTGGCCGTTCGCGCCTCGTTCGCGCTGCCTTCCCCCGTTGGCATTGTTGTTGCCACTTCGCTGCGGCAGGACGCCGACATTGGTCGGGATTCTCAGGCGTGCAGCGCAATGGACTCGCGGAGGGAGGACAGGACGATGAACAGGACTCGGCGGACGATCGGTCTCAGTGCTCTCGTCATCCTGGTCGTGCTCGGTACGGGCTGGGCCCTGGAGAAGGCGGCCAGCTCTCACGCGCAGCGCGGAACCGCGGTCATCGAGCCCGCGACCGCGAGCGACGCGGTCACCACGCCTCTCTCGGTCGAGCCCGGGGACGTGCAGCCAGCCGCGACCGAGCCGAGCCAGGAGTACGACCGATCCGATCTTCTCCTCAGCCTGGGGTAGGCTGCGGGATCAGGGATCTGCCGTGGCGACGGCGACGCACACCCAGAACGAAGTTCTGTGGAGTCTCTCTCCCGCAAAGAGACACACGAGAGAGAGGATCTAGCAGCCTACATCCTGCCCGGGACGGCGACCAGCGCGTTCGGGACCGCCCAACCGGGCAGGGACAGATTCATCGACGGAAGTCTGGCCACGAGCTGAGTCGATGGTCCGCCGTCGAGGTTGAGGGCGTCCGAGCATCCGAGCCCGCCCTTCTCGGGCGCGTCGGCCAGGAAGCGCGCGAAGTCGG
>Ga0209058_1000007_pt1 | contig 164242 bp, 101 predicted proteins | sample GraSoiAngelo_147_FD_185904 | JGI IMG/M metagenome (GOLD analysis project Ga0209058, IMG submission 185904) | Grasslands soil microbial communities from the Angelo Coastal Reserve, California, USA - 14_1009_05_40cm (SPAdes) (version 2) | ecosystem: Environmental > Terrestrial > Soil >... | reverse complement strand
GCGGGATTCCCACTTTCCCACAGCTCCAACAACAGTCTTCCCTTCTCGATTCAGGGGGAGGAAAAACCAAAGGCAAGCGGACACACCACGTGCTAACAAAAGCGGACATCTCGATTTGCTAACAACAGCAATTCTTTTCATCTATACTTCCGCGGTGGCTAACGGCTCCCGAAGGTGGGAGACAAATCTGGTCAGCCTGCGAGCGGCTAAGTAGTCGAATATGGGTCTAACGATTCGTGACGTCGCGAAGGCTGCAGGCGTCTCTACTGCCACTGTGTCGAACGTCTTGAACAAGACGGGCAAAGTAGGACGGCGCACGCATCTCCTAGTGCTCTCGACAGTTAAACGCCTCGGGTATTTCCCTAACGTTCACGCGCGGCACCTCGCTTCGCATGACAGCCGCACACTCGGAATCATTGTGTCGGACATTGAAAATCCGTTCTTTCCTGAAGTGATCAAGAGTTTCGAAGTCCGCGCCCGCCAGCTCGGTTACGACGCCATTCTCAGCGACACGAATTATGATCCCAGCAGAACTCGAAAGGCTGCGGAGAGAATGATGGAGCACAATGTCCGAGGTGTCGCGGTGATGACCTCCGAAATCAGCATGCAATTAATCCACGAACTCGCCCGGAGAAGGATTGCGGTGACTTTCCTCGATCTCGCTCCCGTGGGAACCTACATGAGTAATTTGAGAATCGACTATTTCTCCGGAGTCGAGCAGATCATCAAGTACCTCTACACAATCGGACATCGCAGAATTGCTTTCGTCGCGGGGAGGCCCCGGCTTAAATCCAACATTGCCCGGTTGCAAGCCTACGAAAAGTCCATGCAAGATTTGGGACTCGAGGCGGGACCAATTCTTCCTGGCGACTTGCGCTTCGAAGGGGGCCTAGCGGCGGGCTCGGCCATCGCAAAGCTGTCTCCCAGGCCCACGGCGGTCGTGGCCATTAACGATCTTACAGCGGTAGGGGTCATCAAAGGTTTATTGAAAGCGGGCTGCCGTGTGCCGCAGGATATTTCCGTTACGGGCTTCGACAACACGCGGTTGGCCGAGTACAGCAATCCCTCCATCACGACGGTGGACGTTCACCGGGAGATGGTGGGGCGGATGGCAGCCGACGTTCTTCATGAACTCTCTTGCTCCGCGAATCCTCAGGGCAAGGAATATCAAGTTCCCGCGGAGCTGATTTTGGGAGATTCCTCAGGTCCCGCCCCTTCTGAATAGAAGCCCGCGTGTTAGCATGAAAAAGCTGAGGTACCCTAGCTTGGACGGCTAAGAATGGCGCGTCGCAAAGACGACAACCGAGTTTTTTCACGTCGTACGTTCTTGAGAGGGATGCAGTGTGCGCCCATTCTTTTTCTTCCCGCTCCTATCCGCTGGCTCCCCCTACCGTCAAAACCTCGCGATGCCTCAAGAGATAGGCCTGCCGATTTTCCATTCGCTGATTTTCGCCTGACGCCGCACTATCCCGCGAAGTCTCCACTTGAAGATGTTTTGGCCCGGGTTGTGCCCGGTTCCGACGAGTACGTCACGGAAAAGTACGCTTTTGAAATCATGCGGCACCTTACTGAATGGAGCGAAGCCCTGAAGGCGTCGCCCCCGGCTCTTGCCGTTGTCGCGAAGTTCCTGGATGCCTCGATCGAAGCCACTACGCTGATCCCGGTTCAGGAAAAAACCCTGCGTTCGGGGAACGGGATCGATGTCCTTCGAAGGCGGTTTTCGAAGGAAGCGGTAACGGGCCGTGAGCGATTTCTGCAGGAAATTCACAGTTATCTGGCGCCCCTGGCAAGACTGGAGACAACTGAATTCGAAATTGTCGGAATCAGAGAAAGTGCAGGATTATCGCCGACAGTGCAAATCCACATTCGGTATGACTTTGTTGGAACCCGAAAGGACAATGGGCGCGAGGAGCGTGTTGGAACTTGGAAAACGGAGTGGACACGCAATGAATCCAATGCGTGGCGAGCTATGCGATGGGCAGCGACCGAGGAAACCCTGAGCCAGTCGCGCGAACCGGTTTTCGTTGATATTAGTTCTCAGGCTATGGGCCAAACTGAGTCATACCGAAATCAGATGCTCCACGGAGTGGATTATTGGCGCGCTGCTCTGGACGGAGCGTGCGGAATCGACGTCTATGGGAACAACGGTTTGGCCGCAGGAGATTTTGATGGAGATGGACTGGATGATCTCTATGTGTGCCAGCCCGCGGGGCTTCCCAACCGGCTCTATCGCAACCGCGGCGATGGCACGTTCGAGGATGTGACCGAAAAAGCCGGAGTGGCTGTGTTGGATAGCACGGCTTGCGCTCTTTTCGCGGATTTCGAGAACAAGGGGCTTCAGGACCTTCTCGTCGTCTGCGGCAGCGGACCGCTGCTTTTCGTGAACCAAGGGAACGGAAGGTACTCACTCAAACGCGACGCCTTTCAGTTTGTGCGGCCTCCCCAGGGAACTTTCACACACGCGGCGATCGCTGACTACGATGGCGACGGCCGGCTGGACATCTATTTTTGCTTGTACAGTTATTATGTGGGCCTCGATCAGTATCACTATCCCGCTCCTTATTTTGACGCACGAAATGGCCCGCCAAACTTTCTGCTTCACAACGAAGGAAATGCGACGTTTGTGGATCGGACCGAGGCGGCTGGACTGAACGTGGATAACGACCGGTACAGCTTTGCGTGCGCCTGGGGCGACTACAACAATGACAGTCTTCCGGACCTCTATGTAGCCAACGACTTTGGCAGGAATAGTCTTTACCGCAACGATGGCGGAGGGAAATTCGCCGTGGTCTCGGCAGAAGCAAGTGTCGAGGATGTCGGGGCGGGGATGAGCGCTACGTGGTTCGACTTCGATAACGACGGGAAACAGGATATCTACAGCGCTGCAATGTGGTCTAGCGCAGGCATTAGAGTTTCAGAACAAGAGCGGTTTCATGAAAAGGAGCAGGAGAATGTCCGCGGGCTTTATCGTCAGCACGCGCGCGGCAATTCGCTATATCGCAATCAGGGCAACGGGAAGTTCAAGAACATTGGGAACGAAGCCGGAGTTGACATGGGGCGCTGGGCCTGGTGCTCGGACGCATGGGACTTCGATCACGACGGCTATTCGGAAATATATATCGCGAATGGCTACATTTCGAGTCCAGAGAATTCCGCAGGCGATCAGAGCGACGTCTCAAGTTTTTTCTGGCGGCAGGTGGTGGCGAAATCGCCTCAGAACCAAACGTCGTCGCTGCGTTACGAGCAGGGATGGAACGCCATCAATGAGTTGATCCGGTCAGACAACTCCTGGAGCGGGCGGGAGAGGAATGTTTTTTACGCAAATAATCGCGACGGAACATTTTCGGAAATCTCTGGCACAGTGGGACTGGACTTTCTTGAGGACAGCCGAGCATTCGCGCTTGCCGACCTGGACCAGGATGGACGACTGGAAGTCATACTGAAAAACCGGAGCGCGCCGCAGCTGCGAATTCTACGCAACGCGATGAAGGACATCGGCCAGTCGATCGTATTCCGTCTTCGCGGGCAGAAAAGTAATCGCGACGCGATCGGCGTGGCAGTAACTGTCGAAGCCCAAGCGCATCGCCAGACCAAGTATCTACAGGCGGGTTCGGGATTTTTGTCGCAGCACAGCAAGGAGCTTTTCTTTGGACTTGCAAACGTTCAAGGAACTGTGCGCGCCTCAATTCGTTGGCCTAGCGGGGTAACTCAAGTATTCGAGCATTTGCCCGCTAACCATCGAATTGAAATTCAGGAAGGTTCCGACAAATTTGTGGCCAAGCCCTTTGCGGTTTCGCCTCCTTCTTTCGCGCGAGCTGGTGAACCGCTGAAGCCGGAACTTCTTCCTTCGTCAGCAGAAACATGGCTCATCGAGCCTCTGAATGCGCCGGAGTTTTCCTTGCCCGACCTCTTAGGCAAGACGCGCGAACTGCGGGCGTTCCGAGATGGCTCCTTGCTTCTGCACTTTTGGATAACGGCTTCGCCCGCCTGCCGCGAACAGTTGCGGCTATTACAGAACTACCAGTCAACTCTCACCGCGAATGGTCTTCGTGTTCTTGGCATGAATGTCGATGATCCCGGCGATGCAGAAAAGGCACGCTCACTCGCCGTCAAAGAAGCATTAAGCTTTCCTAACGTGCTCGCCACCCAGGAGGTAGCCGGCATCTATAACATTGCTTACCGGTACCTGTTCGATCGCCGCCGGGATCTGGCCATTCCGGCCTCTTTCCTGCTCAACAAGGACGGCCAGATTGTTAAGGTTTACCAGGGAAGCGTGCATCCCGACCGGCTAATGGAAGACTTGAAATTGCTTCCGCGTACGCAAACAGAGCGCATTCGGAGGGCTCTTCCTTTCAACGGGGAGCTCTACCAGGATGCGTTTCAGCGCAACGACTTCACTTTCGGCGTAGCGATGTTCCAGCGCGGATACTTGGACCAGGCGGCGGCGGCGTTCAAACAGGTCATCGCGGCCAAGCCGGAAGACCCCGAGGCTTACTACAATCTGGGAACGCTGTATCTGCGAAAAAACGATTTGCGCGGCGCACGGCAATACCTTGAGCAGACTGTGAAGCTGCGTCCAAACTATCCGGAGGCGTGGAACAATCTGGCAATGGTGGCCGCGCAGGAGGGCCAGACGGACGAGGCTATCCGTAACTTCAACCAGTCATTGCTCTTGAGGCCAAACTACGCCATCGCGCTTACAAATCTCGGAAACATTTATCGGCGCCAGGGTGACTTCGACGACGCGGAAAAACTCTTGAGCCGCGCACTGGAAATTACGCCGGATGACCCGGAGATCAACTACAGCCTCGGAATGCTCTACGCTCGGCAAAACCAGCTCGAAAAAGCTGCATCGTATTTGGAAAACGCAGTGAGCTTGCGTCCGGATTACCCCGACGCGCTGAACAATCTTGGGGTCTTGTTTGTTCGTGAACAGCGCAATTCCGACGCTGAAGAGCAATTCAAGACCTGCATTCGCGTAGCACCAAGGTTTGACCAAGCCTATCTTAATCTGGCCCGCCTTTACGTGATTTTGGAGAAAAAACAGAAGGCCAAAGAGGTTTTGCTCGCACTTCTGCAACAACAACCGCAGCACAAGGTGGCCCAGCAAGAACTGGAGATGCTAAAGTGACCTTGCGACAACTGCGATCAGAGCCTTTTCGGAGGCATACCGGGGGATGAAGTTCAATGTTGCAATGCGGCCTTCATCCAGGCTCACAGGTAAAGGGCCCAGGTTTAGCGGAATCCTTGCGATAGCGATAATTCTCTTCTCTTCGAGAATACTCGCACAGCAGTCCGCTTCAAGCAGGAAAGAAGTCCCGCAAACAGCGAAAATCCAATCACATTTTCCGGATGTGGAAGAGCTGCTCCGCCAAGGGCTGATCGAACAGGCCAAGGAAAAAATTCAGGATGAGCTTCAGCGAAATCCCTCGAGCGTGGAGGGGTACAATTTGTTAGGAATTATCTACAGTGGTCAAAAGGACTACGCAAAAGCTCTGGAAGCGTTTCAGTATGCGTTGAAGCTTGAACCCAGCTCTACCAGAACTCGCAACAATCTGGGGAACGTATATGTCGCGGAAGAAAAGTCCGATCTTGCCGAAAAAGAATTCAGGACGGTCTTGCGCCTCGATCCCGCGAATCGCGATGGGAACTATAATCTGGGCTTGGTCTTGATGTCCGAGGGTCACCCCGCCGAAGCCGTTGTCCACTTTCAGCGTGTGCGCCCCGCAAACGTCCAAGCTCGGTTCAACCTGATTCGCGCGTTTCTCCAAGCGCGCAGAACTGCTGAAGGTTTGAAAGTGGCAAGGCAGCTATCCGCCGAAAATAAGGACGACGTTCAACTGCATTTCACGCTGGGAGTGCTGCTGGCTTCTGAAAAGCAATACTCGACAGCCCAACTCGAACTAGAAAAAGCCGTTGCCTTGCAGCCGGAAACGTTCGAGATTCTCTTCAACCTTGGCCAGGCTTATCTTCGAGGCGCCGAATACACGAAAGCCGAGCAGGCGCTGAATCGGGCCTTGAAACTGAAACCAGATTCACCCGAGACACTTTATCTGCTGGCGCAAGTTTATGCGGATGAGACAAAGGCCGTCGATGCCCTGGATCTGCTCGTTCGCGCGCACAAGCTGGCTCCGCAGAATACGGACATCATCTTTCTTCTAGCACGCGTGAGCATGTCGCAGAATTATTTCGAGGATGCGATCCCGCTTCTGGAATCAGGCTTGAAAATAGCGCCGCAGCGCGCCGACCTCCACGCCGCATTGGGGGAGAGCTACTTCATGTCCGGCAAGGCGGAAAGGGCCATCGAAGAATTCAAGACACTGATTCAACTGGATCCGTCGCCGCCATCTTACGCATTCATGGGACTCTCGTATCGCCACCTGGGGCGCTTCGATGAGGCGCGAAGGTATTTTCAAGAGGGACTCAAGAAGGACCCCCGCAACGCCTCGTGTTTATTTAACATGGGCTACATCGAGGAGCGGCAGGGAAATCACGCGCGAGCCGAAGAGTTGTTTCAACAAGCGCTCCGCTCGAACCCCGATTTTTCCGAAGCGCTCTTGGAGCTGGCAAATCTGCGAATCGCGAACAAGCGACTGGAAGAGGCCGCGGAACTGCTTAGACGCTATGTGAAAGTCAGTCGCAACGCCGCTTCAGGATATTACAAGCTGGCCATGGTGGAGAGGAGCCTCCATCAGCTTGTGGCAGCGCAGAGGGACTTGAATGTTTTTCAGACGCTTTCGAAGGACGCTTCGCCGGGCCCGTATCCGTATCAGCACCTTTTCGATTACCTCGATAACCGCTCCAACCTTTCACCTCAAGCGCGGACGCAACTGGATTTGACAGAGCTGACGGAGCAGATTCAGAAACACCCGGATCAACCGCAAGATCTCTATCTGCTGGCCGAAACGTATCTGAAACTGGGCAAACTCGAAGACGCGCGAAAAACAATCGCGCAGCTTGATCAGCTCAGCTCCGGTGACTACCGGACACAGACCGGCGCGGGCGTACTGCTGGCTCGCTACCGTTTGTACGACGACGCTGTTCAGCATTTCCAATCGGCCTTGCGCGCCAATCCGGATTCCGACGACGTGAGATTTGATTTGACTGATGCGTATTTCCGCAAAGGCCTCTATACGCAAGCGCTCGAAGCTGCCCGGCAGATTTCTGCGGTGGGTCAGCAAGACGATGCTTACCTGGCGCTGCTCGGTGACATCCATGCGCATCTCGGCGACACGGCCCGCGCCAAAGGAATTTTCCAGGAGGCCATCCGCCGCAATCCTGATAACGACCAGTATTACCTCTCGCTCACACTCGCCCAGCTCCGCGAAAATAATGTCAGCGGCGCCGAAGAGACGTTGCGGAGAGGTCTGGCGCGAATTCCCAGCTCCGGAAAAATCCTCTGGGGCTTGGGAATCGTCTCGGTGTTGGAAGGGAAGACTCCGCAAGCCGCGGAAAATCTCGAGCGCGCCGTGGACCTTTTGCCGGAGTGGCCCGGAAGCTATTCCACGCTGGGCGTTTTCTATTATCAAACCGGAGAAATCACCAAAGCCCGCGAAGTGCTGAATCGCTTCAAGGGCAGCAACGCTGCCGGTGGCCTGGATGTGAATCGTATTGAAGAGGCTCTGGATAAAGCCCCGGTGACCTCATCTTCGCTTCGCGAACCCATGCCGATGGTTGCCAGACAGCAGTTGCTTCAACTGGCGCTGTCGCTTGCTGACCGTACGCTATGAGACCGGTGTCATTGTCGCGTCTTCGTGGCGCCCAGGTCGCGAATCTCAACGTCGATGGGGGCTTGAGAAGCGATCCAATGGATGTCGTCCAGATGGAAACTTCCAGTTGAGCGTCTGCATGGCTAAGGCTAAAATGCCTGAGCGAAGACCACGATGAATTCGAATGAGCACTCTTCAGGTCAAACGCCAATTGTTATCGCGCTTTGTTGCTTCATCGTCATTCTTGCCTTGGTCGTGGGCGTCGGGCTTGTCACCAATTTAGTGGTGCGTCATATCGTCCAGACTTTGCCGCTGTGGTTTGGAGTGGCGTTCGGATTTCGCCGCTCGCAAGCAACGGGCTGGATTGCTCTGCCGTTCTTTCTATGCTGGCTGGCATTAATGGTAATCGTCTGGCTGTATCTCCTGGGAATTGCACGCATCATAACCGGGCATTTTTCAGCCGTCGAGATTGCGATGACAATCATCGTCGGAGCAGCATGTCTGACCGGCATTGTTGTGTTCGCCGGCCTTAAATCTTTTTTGTCTCCGGCGAAGGCTGCAACGGCGTTTGTGGCCATGGCTGTATTACAATTGGCATGCCTTCGCATCAGCTTCCTGCCCGCAATCGCAAATCGGTAATCCGGGGAATGGGAAAAAGAACAACGATCAATAAGGCATTCGGCCTCACAAGCAGCTTGAGCGCAATCCTTGCGCTCAGTGCCATGAGTGTTGCCGCTATCCAGCTTAGAAGTTCTGCTGGGCAAGCTCCTAAAACACAGGGCGAGCGAATCACCGTCCAGTTTACAGACATTCGGCAGTCGGCGGGAATCACGTTTCGTCAGGACTCCACGCAAACCGACGAAAAGTATTACCTCGAAACCATGGGCACAGGTGTCGGCTGGATTGACTACGATCAGGACGGCTTCATGGATCTCTACTTCGTGCAATCAGCCGCCACTGACATTTACAAACCGCCGAATCCTCTGCGCTCGGCGCTTTACCACAATAACGGCGATGGAACGTTTACTAACGTCACCGAGAAAGCCGGTGTTGGAGGCGAAGGCCACTACGGTCAGGGAGTGGCCGTCGGGGACTACGACAATGATGGCTATCCCGATCTGTATGTGACTGGCTACGGCCGCGCCATTCTTTATCACAATAATGGCGATGGAACGTTTACCGATGTCACCGCCAAAGCCGGTGTCGCTGATGAAGGCCAGTGGTCCACCAGCGCGGGCTGGTTTGATTACGATAAGGACGGCTGGCTAGACCTCGTCGTCACGAATTACATCGAGTGGATTCCGAAGACCAATCTCTGGTGCGGCGAGCGACGGCCGGGCTACCGTTCGTATTGCAATCCTGGCAACTACAAAGGGCAGAAGACCAAGCTCTACCACAACAATCACGACGGCACGTTTACCGACGTCAGCGATGTGTCCGGTGTTGGCAAGCCCGAATCCAAGGGCATGGGCGTCGTGCTCGCCGACTTCAACAACGACGGTTGGCCGGACATCGTCATCGCCAACGATACTTGGCCGAATTTTCTGTTCCTTAATAAGCACGATGGAACGTTTCAAGATGTTTCGTTCGTTTCTGGTTTGGCGGCCAGCGAAGACGGCCGCTACGAGGCGGGCATGGGCATCGACGCCGCCGACGTGGACGGCGACGGCTGGCTGGACGTCTACGTCACGCACCTTGATCTTGAATTGAATCGTCTCTACCACAACAACCGGGATGGAACGTTCGACGATTACACCTATCGCTCCGGGATCGGCAACAAGGCCATCTTGTTGAGCGGCGTTTCCATGAAGTTTCTGGATTATGACAACGACGGCTGGCCCGATATTCTGCAATTGAACGGCGCCATGCTAGATAACGTGAATCTCTACCACAGCGAAGTCTCCTACAAGGAACCGCTGCTGATGTTCCGCAATCTCGGAAAGGGCCAGTTCGAAAAAGTCTCGGACTCTTTGGGACCGGACTTCATCCGTCCCATCGCCGGCCGCGGCCTGGCCACCGCCGATTTCGACAATGACGGTGACAGCGACATCGCCATCAACAATCGTGGCGATTTTCCCGATCTTCTGCGCAACGATGGCGGCAATGCCAATCACTGGCTGGAAGTCTTGCTGATCGGCACAAAATCTAATCGTGACGGAATTGGCTCGTCGCTGAGGCTGACGTCCGAAGGTGCCACGCACGTCGAACAGTCCAAGGGCGGCATGAGCTACATGTCGGCCAGCGATCCACGAATTCATTTTGGTTTGGACAAGCGCGCCAAGATCGAGTCTCTCGAAATCACTTGGCCGAGCGGGAAAGTGGACAAGCTGACGAATGTGCCCGTGGACAAGATCATCGCCGTCAAAGAGGGAGCAGGAATTGTGCCGCGCAATTTTCCCCAGGTGCCGAGCAAATGAAAAGAGACAGTCAACAACGCTCCCCAAGCGAATTGGTTCGCTCAAATTGCAGCTCGGCAGCTTGCGCTCCCGGTGATCGCTGGTTATGAATCTTCTCCGCCGCCGTTTTCTCGGCTCCTCCCTTCTGGTTCTTGGCAGTTCGCTTTTGGATGCGCTTACAACCCCACTCTGGAAATGGCGCGGCACCGTGCGCCTCGAGGCCGAAGTTCTTCCGAATCCGTCCGTTCCAAATTCGACGCCAACCTCCCCAGTCCAGTTCGTCGACGTAGCTCGCGAAGCCGGGCTGACCATTCCCAACGTTTGGGGCGGCGCCGACCACAAAAAGTACATCATCGAAGCCAAGGGCAGCGGGCTGGCTTTCTTCGATTACGACCAGGACGGCTGGCTGGACATCTATCTCACCAACGGAACCCGCTTCAACACCGACTGGCCCGCGGGCAAAGCACCCACTTCTCATCTCTACAAGAACAATCGCGACGGCACCTTCGCGGATGTTACGGAAAAATCCGGTCTCGCCCGTACCGGCTGGCAGACCGGCGTTTGCGTCGGCGACTACGACAACGACGGCTGGGACGACCTCTTCTGCTGCTTCTGGGGACACAACATCCTTTTTCACAACAATGGCGACGGCACGTTTACCGATGTCACGCGCAAAGCTGGCGTCTACGACGAACAAATCCGGTGGGGCGCTGGATGTACCTGGCTCGACTACGACCGCGACGGCCGTCTCGATCTTTTCATCTCCAATTACATCAAGCTCGATCCGGAAAAAACTCCTTCCAAAGCCGAGCCCGCTCAGTGCCAGTGGAAAGGCATCCCCGTAATGTGCGGTCCGCGCGGTTTACCCGGCGACACCAACGTTCTCTTCCACAACAATGGCGACGGCACCTTTACCGATGTCTCCGCAAAGTCGGGAATCCTCAAGCCTGGCCCGCGGTATTCCATCACCGCCGTCTCCTATGATTTCGACAACGACGGCTGGCCCGATATTTATGTCGCCGTGGACTCCGAACCCAGCATCCTCTACCACAACAACCACGACGGAACGTTTACCGATGTCGCGGTGATCGCCGGCTGCGCGTACAGTGAGAACGGCCACGAACAAGCCGGAATGGGTGTCGCGGTCGCCGATTATGACTGCGACGGATGGTTTGACATTTTCAAGACCAACTTTGCGGACGATACCTGCAACCTCTATCACAACAACGGCGACGGCACTTTCAGCGACGTCACCTTCTCGTCGGGCATCGGTATCAACAATCAGTACGTTGCCTGGGGTTGCGGCTTCATTGATTTCGACAATGATGGCTGGCCCGACATTCTGCAGATCAATGGACATGTCTACCCGGAAATTGAGGGCCACGAACTCGGCCAAACCTACAAAAATCCGCGCCTGGTCTACAAAAATCTGAGCGATGGCCGATTCAAGGACGTTTCGTCAGAGATGGGCCCCGGCATCAGCGAGCACTTCTCCAGCCGCGGTGCCGCGTTCGGCGACTACGACAACGATGGCGACATCGACGCGCTCGTTCTAAATATGAACGACCTGCCTTCCCTTCTTCGCAACGACGGCGGCAACCAGCAGAATTGGATCAAGATCAAGCTGATCGGCACAAAGGGCAATCGCACTGCCATCGGCGCTCGCGTTCGTGTAGTGACCGGGAAACATAACCAGATGGACGAAGTCCACAGCGGCTCAAGTGTTATGTCGCAGTGCGACCTGCGCCTGCACTTCGGCCTGGGAAAATCTCAGGTCGTCGATCTCATCGAAGTGAAGTGGCCAACCACGCAGAAGGTGGAACAGTTCAGGCAAGTGAAGGTGAATAAGATTCTGACTATCCTCGAAGGCACCGGAATCGTCGCGCCTGCTGGCGCCAAGAGCAAATAGTTTGTCCTCTTATCGGTGGGGCGTAGCTGCCGCTGGCTGGTCCTTCAAAATAATCAGGAATTGCCGAAGCTCTCGCTGTTGGCTCTCAATTGCCTCGGCCTCGGCTTTTTCAATTCTCTCGTACTCTCGAAATTCCCGCTCTGCTTTCGATTCTTCACCAATTCGCCTGTAGGCGGAACCCAGCCGATAGTGGGCTTCGCTGAGCTGCGGACTTACTTCGATGGCCTTTGTGTAATCGCGAATCGCCTGTTCGAAATTACCGCGCTCGGTACGGAAAATCCCAAGTTGTAGATAAGCCTCGCCAAGCTTGGGATCAATCCTAACCGCCTTGTCGAGCAATGCTTCAGCTTGCTGCAAGCTTGCTGCGTTTTTCTCCGATCCCCGGTCGCGTTTCCACAGCGCTACTCCGTAATAATAATTGGCGAGAGCATTCCAAGGCTGTTCGCGCACGAAGCGTGCAAGCTTTTGCTCCCCGCACGGAAGCACGGCGGTCGCCGCCTTCTCGATTCTTCCCAGGAAAACGTATGGCGCAGGATCTGCCGGTTTCAAGTCGGCAGCTTCGCAGAGCCGCCGCGCTGCCTCCTCAGTTTTGCCCTCGGCGTACAACGCCGCGCCAAGCCCTGCCAGCATTCTTGCGGAGTCCGGATGCGCGTGTGATCCCTTTGTAAAAACTTCCACCGCCGGCTCGTCCGCCCGGTGCAAAAGCAGTTCTGTGCCCCACTCAAAATAATTCTGCTCGCTGGGATCCATCAGCGCCGACCGTTCATATTCCCGCACCGCTTCCAGTGGATCACCCAATCGTTCGTTGAGTTCGCCCAGCAAGCGATGCCCGTCGGCAGTATCCGCCTTCGCCAGCATCGTTCGCGCTTGCTCGCGAGCAGCACGCAATTCTTCACGAGATTCGTTGGAGTTCCTGGCCGCTCCAGCCTTCGTCTCCGTGGAACTTTTGACCAGTCCGCCGTTCTTTAGCGCCAGCGTTTCCTTTGCGAGCACTTCGCTCGTTCTCACACGAACGTCCGACCCGTGCGTCCCCGTATTATTCCAATCCATCACTCCCGCGACCGTGAAGTTCGGCTTGTCGGTAAATTCCATCTCTCCCGCCGCGGGGCTGGAAGAACGGGATGCGCCGGTAGCTCCGGGATGATCTATCGGCAAAGACTCAAGCACCAGATCAACACGCTTCTTGTGTCCCGCTATTAGAACCAGCGGATTCGATACACCTTCCCGCCATCCCGCTTTTTCCGCCCTAACTGTGTAGACGCCCGGCCTCAGTCCCGAAAAAATAAAACTTCCGTCGGCTTTGGTCTTTGTCTCAAGAGAGTTAGACGGCTCTTGTTCCTCCAGCCTCACGATCACGCCCGTCAGCAGGTCTCCAGTCGAGCTCCGGATCGTGCCTTGCACCTTGTTTGTCTCGCCATGCGGTAGGGAAGTACCTTGCGCAAAGATCGCCCCGCCACAAAAACTCGTTAGCACCCCAACGACAGCGACGAGGGCCGCAAGAAATTGCTTTTTCAGCCGCCAAGCTACGCCGAGGACTTTGCGCGGAAGGTTCATCATGCAGACCATCTCACCCATGGAAACCAGTGTCCTTCCGAGTGAGCGCGTCGCCACGCATTTTATCCCCTGCCACCGCCGCCCGCAACGACCCGCCACAATCCCAAAATCCTACTTGAATCTTCCTTCGTTCCTAAAGAAGTTGACGGTGCAGCGAGAGATCCTGGAGAAACTAAACCGGCATGCTAACGGAATCCAATGGACACTAACACTATGGTTGTAGTATCAACTGAACTTCCAAACGACAAAATATCTCGGGCCACAAAACGATTCATGTCTTTCAGCGGTACAACATCATCGATGTCAAGGATAGATTGGCTGCCATGAAGCGAACAGAGCGTTACAATACAAGTTTAATGCAAAGCTGCCGCTCGCGGAAACGCGGAATGAGTGGTAAGTTGTTGATTCTACAAGCGTGGGGCCCGTAGCTCAGCGGTTAGAGCAGCGGACTCATAATCCGTTGGTCCTAGGTTCAAATCCTAGCGGGCCCACTAGCTCTCTTAGAGCATTTTCTCGCCTACCGATTACGGAGTTTCCCCGATTGACTGTTAGGTTCGCCCTATCTATTGTCGCGCCGTCTGCGGTCGGTGTTTTCGAAGTGAGGCCAGGAGCTGTCGGCCCAGAAAGGCTCTGGCACGAACCGTTCAGCCCGGGATCATGTGTTTTATTCTCAGGCCGGCGCGTCAGTTGCGAGTCTGAAAAAGCCGGCAGTGTTTCACTCCGAAAGTCGCAGTAGTTTAGGCACTCGGTGATTGCGGCGAGCGCTCCAGGTGTCTCCCGACATTCTCGCTGGCGTAGCGATCCGTGAGCCGACCGAGGTCGCGTGTCTCCTGGAGGTGAAAATGAAAAGCAATCGGCATTCCGTCTCCCCGAGAACAAGGTCAGCGTCTGCTCTTGAGATCTGCCGGCTTTTGGCCATCATTCTCTTTTCGACAGCGACGTTCTTGTGCGCGCAGGACTTCCGGGCAACGCTGGAGGGCGACGTATCGGATCCGAGCGGCGCTGGAGTTGCGAACGCTACTGTTAAAGCGATCAACGTCGAAAACAATGAAACCAAGGAAGCGAAAACGACCGCTGAGGGACACTACACGATTCCTTACCTCAACCCCGGGATTTACAACATCGAAGTGAGGGCTAATGGCTTCAGCACGCTAAAGCTGGAGAGCATTGTACTTCGCGTGGCCGACAAGCTGAACTTGCCCTCGCGTTTGCAAATTGGCGGGGTTGCCGATTCGGTCGTTGTCATGGCCCAGCAAGGAGTGATCGAGAGCGGCTCAGCGGACCGCGGCCTGGTTTTCGACCCCATCAAAACCCAGGAATTGCCCCTCAACGGCCGCCAAACGTACATGCTAATGTCCCTTACACCGGGCGTCATTTTTACGCAGGAGGCCTTCGGGCCGAGCGGTTTTTCGGGCACGCGCGGCTGGGACGTGAACGCTTCGTACAAGATTAATGGCGCTCGTGCGGGACAAAATCTCTTCTTGCTGAATGGGGCGCCCATAAGCGACGCCGGCGGCAGTTGGCAGTTTGCACCCAACGTCGAGGCCGTTCAGGAGTTCAAGGTAATGACCAACACCTACGACGCGCAGTATGGGCGTTTCGGAGGCGGCGTGGTCAACACCATCATAAAGTCAGGCTCGAGCAACTGGCATGGGGACGCTTTTGAGTACTTTCGCAATAAGGTCTTCGATGCGAACTACTTTCAGAACAATTTCATCGGTACGCCCGTTCCCAAACACAACCAACATCAGTGGGGAGGAATCATCGGAGGCCCAATACGGAAGGAAAAGGACTTTATCTTTTTCAGCTTCGAGGGGTGGCGAGAGATCGTTGGCTTTCCCGCACTTTCCAGTGTTCCTCCGTCCCAACTTCGGAAGGTGGACGCCACGTTGCTTGGCGGAGCAGGCGGCATCGACTTTGGCGCTCTCGGATACAAAATCTATGACCCGATGAGCGGGCACGCCTGCGGCGCAGCAAACGAACCTTGTTCGAAGGCTAGTGTTTGGCGCAATGAATTTCCGGGAGACATTCTTCCGGCAAACCGAATCAATCCGGTTGGGCTCAAAATTCTCTCCTACTATCCGGCACCGAATACCACTGGACTGAACAACAACTTTATCGCCAGCGGAAACGTCGGCCGCTATCGTTACGACCAGCCGATGGCCCGGTGGGACCATGTCTTCAGCGCGAGCGATAAGATCTACGCGTTAGCTACGTTTCAGCATGGTAGTGAATATCGGGATTCAACGGGTTTCGGGCCCCCGGCTGGGAGCGGAGATGTCGGGTCAGAGCGAACCGACCAAAACTACATTACGGCCTGGACGCACGTGCTTTCTCCAACATCGGTGTTCGACGTCCGGGGCTCGTACGGCAGGTTCACCGCGATGTTTCCGCGTTACACGGACTTCAATCTCACGGCCGACAAGCTTGGCATTACGCAAGTGTTTCACGCCCCCACTTATTCGAAGAACACAGTTCCGGTTATCCAAGTAGATGGGTACACATTTTTGTTCGGGCTCACCGGCGCAGGTACGCTACTGTCCTGGAACACTTACAATCAATGGAATTTCGCCCCAAGTCTGACCACGACCCGGGGCAAGCACACTGTGCACACGGGCATCGAGTGGAACTACGTGGCCAGGGGCGACGCGAGTTACGGATGGTCAAACGGGAATTTCACTTTTGGCCAGGGCTGGACACAACAAAACAACGGCAACAATCAGAGCACACCGACGGCATTTGACGGTTCCGGGTTGGCTACATTACTCCTGGGTGCGCCCACAGGCGGCACAGTCGACTGGAATCAAAGCGCGTACATGACGCGTCCCTACATGGGACTTTACGTCGGGAATGATTGGAGAATTCGTCCCCGCCTGACGATAAACGTTGGTTTGCGCTATGACGTGCAGATTCCGTGGCTGGAACGATTTGATCGCGTGAATCGAGGCTTCGACCTGACAAACAAGAACCCCGACAGCGACGTTATCCTGGCAAAATGGGCCTCCAACCAGGCGAATTGGACAGCTTGCGGCGGGGGTGACGCTACCAAGTGTCCCGCAGGAGTGACGCCTGCCACCGCGACAAAGTATGCCTACCCTTCTCCACCGGCGCAGCTTACGGGCGGATATTTGTTTCCGGGAGTAAACGGTCAATCTCGCCGGCTTTACAACACCGATTGGACAAACATCGCGCCTCGCGTGGGCGTCGCCTGGCTAATCACTGAAAAAACCGTGCTGCGGGCGGGTGCAGGCGTCTATTACATTTCGCCCACGCAACTCGGCACGCGCTCGGGATTTCAGCAGAACACCCCATACAACAGCATCGCGCCGGACGGCATGACTCCCGCTGCCTGTGGCAGCGATCCCACGACTTGTTCGAGCGGGCCGTACTCAATCACAAATCCATTCCCAAATGGGGTTTTGCCACCACCTGGATCGAGTCTGGGTTTGTTGACGAATATTGGAAATGGCGCCAGCTTCCAACCCCCGAACTACAAGATCCCGCGGACATATCAATACTCACTCGGATTCCAGCGGGAGTTGCCCCACGGAATCCTGGCCGAGGCGTCGTACGCGGGGAACTATCAAATCCATATCGAGTCCGGCTTTGATTTGAGCAACATAAGCCTGGCCGACCGTCTCACCGGCGTTGCGGACAATACCTATCTGAACCTGCGAGTACCCAACCCGTTTTTCGGAATCGTTTCACCGCAAACTTCTCTCGGCAGCAGCCCTACTATCTCGCGCTTCGATTTGCTGAGGGCAGACCCTATTTTCCCTGGACTTACGAACAGCCTCGTGCAGAATGGACGCTACCGCTCCGACGCCCTCCAGGTGAAGATCGAGAAGCGAGTTCTAGGCGATCACCGCCGTGGCGTTCTGACATTTGTCGTTTCGTACGCTTTCGCGAAAGCCTTCGAACAAAACCACCGCCTGAACAACTGGAACGCGCAAGAACCGTTGATTCACGAGCTGGATAACACAGACAAACCTCAGAACCTTTCCTTCGAAGGCGTCTGGGACTTGCCCATGGGCGCAGGGTATAGGGTCTTTAGCGGCCACAGGGCCAACGCGATTGCCGGGGGCTGGCGTTTCAAGTGGATTTTTACCTATCTTTCGGGCTATCCCGTCGCCTGGCCAAACCTGATAAACAGTTGCGGCACGTGGCACGCAGCCGTCCAAGATGAGAATCACTGGTTCAACAACGATAAGACGTGCTACAAGACCTTCCCGGCGTTCACCCCACGGACGCTTGCGGACCGGTTCGGCGACATCCGGAACCCGTCGCTTCGGCAGCTAAACGTCTCCGCGAAGAAAACCATTTCGTTCAGCGAACGGTACAAGTTCGAGTTCAACACCGAAGCCTTTAATGTGACCAATACGCCTATTCGGCCGGGACCAGATTCGAGCTTCAGCAGCCCGAGGTTCGGGCGGTTGCCGGAGAGCCAGCAAAACTTTCCGCGCGTGATCCAACTGGCGGCAAAGATACTCTTCTAGGTCAATATGTTTCGTGAAGGCGACGCCTTCGTGGAGAGAGAGCAGCCAAAGTAAAGGTCCATTCCTCAGCGCGCTAATGCGAGGCACTTTTTGCTGCGCGCGCCTCGCGCACGGCTTCGACTAGCTTTTTCGCCGCGTCAATAATTTCGTCCGGCTTTCCAGCTCGAAGCGCCGCCCCACTGACGAGGTCCGCTCCCACACCAAGAGCAAATACTCCGGCGGCGATATACGCGGCAGCGTTCGAGAGATTCACTCCTCCCGTGGGAATAAGCTCCAGGCCCGGGAAAGGAGCTTTCAGCGCTTTGATGTATTTTGCGCCGCCCATGTTTTCGCAAGGAAAAATCTTGATAACGCGCGCACCTTCCAGAGACGCCATCATCAATTCCGTAGGCGTAAGCGCGCCGGGGATTGCTAATTTGCCGTGTGCTTGCGCCGTCTTAATGACCGGAACCGACAGACCTGGACTGACCAGAAATTCCGCTCCGGCATCCAGACATTCCGTGGCTTGTTCGGAACGCAAGACTGTGCCTGCCCCGGTCAGCACTTTGTCTCCGTACTTGCGAACGACTTCTCGAATCACCGCCGGCGCATTCGGAACAGTCATGGTGATTTCGATCACCGGGATTCCGCCCGCGCAGATGGCATCGACCGCTTGCCGAGCCTCCTCGAAACTGGCAGCTCTCACCACGGGAACGATTCCAATCTCTCCGATCTTTTTAAAAACTTCATCGATGTTCATTGTGTTGTCCGGTGTTCTGCATGCGAGAAATCAAAATTCTTTAGCGAGCGATTCGCGGCGCATGCCCTTCCATTACCTGCAAAACTTCCTGCAACGTCGCCATACTCGTATCGCCGGGAGTGGTCATCGCCAAGGCGCCGTGCGCCGCGCCGCACTCCACCGCCCACTGCGGCTCGTGCCCCGTCAGAAAACCATAAATCAAGCCGGAAGCGAAAGAGTCTCCGCCGCCAACGCGGTCCAGGATTTCCAAATTCTCGCGGCACGTTGCTTCATAGAATTTTCCGTTGCAATAGGCGATAGCGCCCCAGTCATTCAGCGTTGCGGTACGTGCATTGCGCAAAGTGGTTGCCACAACGGAGAGGGCAGGGAACTGCTGAATTACTTTTTCCATCATGCGCTTGAAATTGGCGGGGTCGAGCTGCGAGTGGCTTTCGTCCACTCCATCGACCTTGAAGCCGAGCGCGGCGGTGAAATCTTCTTCATTGCCGAGCATCACGTCGACAAAGGATGCCAGCGAGCGATTTACTTCCTGCGCTTTCGATTTTCCTCCGATGGATTTCCAGAGCGAACCGCGATAATTCAAATCGTAAGAGACGACGGTTCCCGCGCGCTTGGCCGCTTCCATCGCCTCCCGCGCAACGTGCGGAGTCGTTTCCGACAGCGCGCAAAAAATGCCGCCGGTATGAAACCAGCGCGCGCCTTCTTTGACAAAGATTTTTTCCCAATCGATTTGGCCGGACTTGAGCTGCGAAATCGCCGTGTGCCCGCGATCGGAGCAGCCCAGAGCGGCGCGCACGCCAAATCCGCGCTCGGTGAAATTCAATCCGTTGCGGACGCCGCGGCCGACGCCGTCGTACTCGACCCAGCGGACATGGCTGAGATCGACGCCGCCTTGCAACATCAAGTCCTCGACGAGGCGTCCGACCGGATTGTCGGCGAGCGCCGTGACGATGGCGGTGTTCAAGCCGAAGCAGCGGCGGAGGCCGCGCGCGACGTTGTATTCGCCGCCGCCTTCCCACGCGCGGAATTCGCGCGTGATAGAGACGCGAAAATCTCCGGGGTCGAGGCGCAACATCACTTCGCCCAGACTGACCAGATCCCATCGGCAGCTCTCTCTCGGCTTGATCTTCATCGAACCGGCGCCTCTTCCGTGACGCGAGTAAAGTTGTTTCAATTGCCAGAGCGCATTCGCCTGTCAACTATTGAAAGTCAAACTACATCTTGACGGTTGGAGTTCGAAATCAAGAGATCACGCTTGGCGTTCGACGCGTCGCTGCTGGCCGCGGTTCTTCGCAGCTCCACCCATCCGATTGCCCCTGGCTGCGCTTCCCAGCGATTTTCGCGCACCAAACTATTTGCGCACGCGCGCTTCAAAAATTGCGCCTTTAGATTAGGTCAGGGCGTGTTTCAGGCGCTTTGCGGTTTTCTGCAATTGGCGCTTGAGGGCTTCGACCTGCTTGGCTATATCATCAAGCTCCTTCCTGGCCAGTTTCCCGGCCTTCGCAACCTTTTGCACTTTGCGATCCGCGTTGCCCATGGCCGTCCCAATTTTCACCGCAACTCGCGTGAGCCTGCCCTTCCTTGCCATCGTAAGCCTCCCTTTGGAACCGAGCCATCCTATACCCGAACGATTCCCAGAGTCATTAGCAGAACGACATTGGGAGTCAAGCTTGATTCCGATGGATGGCCTGATGGACAATCACCGCCCGGCGTGAAACGCAGTCACTTTCGGCAAAATTGTTTAGCAAGCTTTGAAAGGTACGCGAATGAGCCGTTTTTTTCGCATGATTTGGTTATCACTTTTCCTTTGGCTGTTCGTCGCGGGCCCTGTGTGCGCGCAGTGGAATTCACTGAACCCAGTTCTCTCCGTGCAGCGCGAATCCGACGGAGTGCGACTGGCGCTGCAGAACGGAACGCTGAAGCTGCAAGTGTGCTCCGATTCGATCATTCGCGTGCGCTATTCCCCGACGGCGTCGTTTTCCTCTCGTCCAGAATTCGCAGTGATAAAAGACAGTTGGCCGGTAACAAAGTGGGAGATGCAATCCTCCGAAGACGCCATCACGCTGAGCACTGCGCAATTGAAAATCGTCATCGCGCGCAAGGATAGCAGCGTTACGTTTCAGGATTCCGCAGGCAAAACGTTGTTCGCGCAAAACGAAGTCAGCATGACTCCGGCTTTAGTGAATGGCGAGCAGACTTATCACGCGGAACTCTTTTCGAAACTATGGGCCTCGTACGAATCTTTTTACGGACTCGGACAGCATCAGTCCGGTGTTTGGAATTACCGCGGCGAAGCCGTGGACATTTCGCAGGACAATACGAACATCAGCATCCCTTTTGTTCTGTCGAGCAGCGGCTATGGCATTTTCTGGGACAACGCATCGCGAAGCCGCTTCAACAATCGCTTTCTGAGTGCACTCTATTTGAGTTCGGAAGTGGCCGATGTGCTGGACTATTACTTCCTGTACGGTCCGGAATTCGACAAGATCATCGGCGGATATCGCGAGCTCACTGGCGCTCCGCCGATGTTCGGCAGATGGGCGTATGGATTCTGGCAGTGCAAGAACAAATACAACACTCAGGATGAATTACTCGGCGTCGCCCACAAATACCGGCAACTGCACATCCCCGCAGACAACATCGTGCAGGACTGGTTCTGGTGGTACACCATGGGTGAGCCGGCCTTTGACAAATCCCGCTATCCCGATCCACCCGGGATGGTGGAAGACCTCCACAAAAACAATTTTCACTTGATGATTTCCTTCTGGCCTTACTTCCGCCCCGGCTCAAAGACCTATGAGGACATGGACAAACGCGGTTTTTTCATCGATAAGACGAAGGTGGGCGCCTTTCATCCGGCGCAAATGGGACTCTATGACGCGTTCAATCCCGAGGCGCGAAAGTACTACTGGAATTTGATGGATCAAGCACTTTTCAAGATCGGCGTCGACGCCTGGTGGCTGGACACCACGGAACCGGAAACAGAAGATCGCGAAACCAATATTCTGGTGACGAACAAGACGTTCCTCGGAAACGGCGCGCGATACGCCAACATGTTTCCCTTGATGACGACGAGTGCCGTCTATCAGGGTCAGAGGAGCGCGTCGGAGAAGAAGCGCGTTTTCATTCTCTCGCGGTCCGCGTTCGCGGGAGCGCAGCGCAACGCCGCCGCAGTTTGGTCGGGAGATGTGAATTCGGACTGGGTATTCTTCAAGAAACAAATCCCGGCGGGATTGAATTATTCCATTTCTGGCTTACCTTATTGGACCACGGACATTGGCGGATTCGTTTCCGGCAACCCAGACGATCCGCAATACCGCGAACTGTTCATCCGCTGGTTTCAGTTCGGCGTGTTCAATCCACTGCTGCGAGTGCATGGAACGCGTTCCACGAACCAGAATGAATTGTGGTCCTATGGTTCCGAAGCCCAAAAAACCCTCGTGAATTTCGACGCGCTCCGCTACCGGCTGCTCCCTTACATTTATTCCCTGGCGTGGATGACCACCAGCCGGGGCTATACGCCCATGCGCGCATTGGTAATGGATTTTCGCACGGACGCGCGCACAGCAAGCATTGGGGACCAATTTATGTTCGGTCCAGCCTTCCTGGTGAATCCGGTCACCGAACCTGGCGCCATTTCGAGACACCTTTACCTGCCGAAGGCGAAGTGGTGCGACTTTTGGACCGGAGCTTCGATGGAAGGTTCACGCATTCTTGATGCCGCCGCGCCAATTGAGGAGTTACCGCTTTTTGTCCGCGCGGGATCAATCGTTCCGATGGGGCCGGAGAAGGAATGGTCCACGGAGAAACCGGAAGATCCCATGGAACTGCGCATCTATCGCGGAGCGAACGGTGATTTCACGCTATACGAGGACGAGAACGATGGCTACAACTACGAAAAAGGAGCGTACGCCACGATTCCGTTCCATTGGGATGAAACAAAACAGGCTTTGACCATCGGTGAACGCAAAGGCGAATTTCCGGGAATGCTTGCCGCGCGCAGCTTTCAGATTGTTTTCGTTGGCGAGAACCATGGGGTAGGGGTGCAGCCCGAAGGTAAACCGGACAAGGTCTTGCATTACGCCGGAAAGCAAATTACCGTAACGCCGTAGGACTTTTCTATCGAGCGTGCCAGCATGTGCCTGCGTCTTTTCAATGCAAGCAATCTTAATCTTTCAGACAAGGCTCTACGCGAAGCCTGCTTTCGAAAGCGGCAATTCCCGGATGCGCTTTCCGGTCGCGGCAAAAATCGCGTTGTATAGGGCAGGCGCAAACGGCGGCAGTCCGGGCTCGCCAATTCCGGCCGGCGGTGCTTCGCTCGGAACGATGTAGACATTCGTTTCCTTCGGCGCATTGTTCATCCGCGCCATCTGGAAGCCATCGAAATTGGATTGGTCAATCACGCCGTTCGTCGCGGTGATTTCTCCGTAGAAGGAAAGACTCGTCCCCATGACGGCTGCGCCTTCAAACTGTTGTTTCACCATCTCCGGGTTTACGACGGTACCCGCGTCGAGCGCCGTATCGACGCGGTTGACGCGCACCTTCCCCGCATCATCCACCTGCGCCTGTACGACTGTCGCGACGTAGGTTAGGAAACTGCGGTGCATGGCGATTCCCGTGCCCATTCCGTTGCCCTGTTTTTGTTTGCCCCAGCCGGACTTCTCCGCGGCCAGTGTCAGCACCTGCCGAAATCGCGCGGTATCTATCGGATACTGGTCGTAATCTCCACCGTAGTTCGGGAATTCTTTCGGGAGTTCGGCTCTCGGCACGATGCGATCGGGCCCCAGCAATTGCAGCAAGTACTCCACGGGGTCTTTTCCGGCCGCATGCGCGAGTTCATCTGCGAACGAATGAATTCCAAACGCATGGTAGACGTTGGCCACGGACCGGAACCAGCCGATGCGCGTATGGGCCGTCGCTGGCCCGTTTTCGGCGCGAAAGTTCGCGAAAGCGAACGGCACATCCGTGAAGCCCAGCCCAAGTTCTCCTGGGTCGGAATAATTGTTTTTGGGGTCGAACGTCGATCCGATCGGCGGAAACACGGTTCTCTGTAGCCATGCCGTGGGTTTTCCATCGGGCCCCAGCGCGGCCTTCATGTACATCGCCGCAACGGAGTGGTACACGTCGAACTTGATGTCGTCTTCCCGGCTCCAGACTACTTTCACGGGCGTGCCGGTCTTTTTAGAGAGCACCGCCGCTTCCACTGCAAAATCCGGAAACGACTTCCGCCCGAAACCACCGCCGAGCAGCGTCACATGCACGGTCACGTCTTCCTTCTTCAATCCCAGCGCTTGCGCGACAGCATCGCGCGCGCCTTGCGGACCCTGCGTGGGCGCCCACACTTCTGCTTTGCCGTCGCGGTATACCGCCAAGGCAGCCGGCGGCTCCATCGAGGCATGCGCCAACAGCGGCGCATAATACTCCGCCTCGACGATTTTTCCTCCCTTCGCAAAGGCGTCGTCCACGTTGCCATTTTCTCGGACGACCTTGCCCGGCTTACGCGCCGCTTCCTGCAATTCTTTTTTGTAAGTATCCGAATTCCAGGCACTGTGCGGGCTCTTTTCCCATTCAATCTTGAGTTTCTTTCTTCCCTGCATCGCTGCCCAGGTGTTATCCGCTAGTACGGCCACGCCGCCGTGCGCCTGAAATCCAATGGGTGGTTTGAACGCTTCGATGGTTTGTGTTTGCTTTACACCGGCAACACTGAGCGCCCCCTTGTCATCAACGGACTTCACACTGCTGCCGAAGACCGGCGGACGCGCCACGCTCGCATACAGCATTCCTTCCATGCGCGTATCCTGGCCGTATGCGGCTTTACCGGTGCACATGTCCTTGAGGTCGTAACTTACCGTGCCTTTGCCGATGTAGCGCCATTCGCGTCGCGGCTTCAGCTTGATCTCTTCCTTTTTCGGAACGTCCAGTTTTGATGCCCCCGCTGCCAACTCTCCGTAGCCCAGTTTTTTTCCTGACGCCTTGTGCACCACGGTGTGCAAATTCGTGGAGCACTCCGTCGGCGGCACATTCCACTGCGCGGCTGCCGCGCGGATCAGCATCAGCCGGGCGGTTGCGCCGGACTCCCGCAAGGTGTCGAAGAAGCTTCGCACGGAATGTGATCCATCCGTATCCTGATCGCCATATTTTTCATCGCCAATGGCCTGTACAAGTTTTACGCGAGACCAATCCGCATCCAGCTCATCCGCGACGATGCGCGGCAGAGCGGTGCGGCTGCCGCTTCCCATCTCGGAGCGATGCGCGATGATGTATGCGGTTCCATCCGTATCGATCGCCAGGTACACGCCTGGCTGCAGCGGGGCTTTGGCCATGCCATCCGAAGCAGCTGCGTTCGCGGGCGCGTCAAACAATTCTTCAGGCATCAGCCGGACGCTCAGAACAAATGCGCCTGCACCGAGCATGCCCTTAAGGAACCCCCTCCGGCTGAATAACTCCTGGTTGCGGTTGGAAATATTCTCGATGTGAATCATGCGCCCTCTCCGCCACTGAACGAAAATAGATGCAAAACCGCGCAGTGCAATGCACCATCGTACCGCCATTTCATTATCTTGCAAGTCCGGGCAGTGGAGAGGCGCGCCGCGCGGATCGCCCGGCAGTAGGTGATTCCAAGCATTACAGGCTGGACAGTACAATCTGAAACGCGGAAGAAAGGCAGGCAAATGTCACCAGACTTCATGAGGCACGCCATCGCGCTGGCGTTGGAAAATGTCCGCTCGGGCAGCGGCGGGCCATTCGCCGCGTTAATCGTCAAAGAAGGCCGCATTATTGCCGAAGGCGCGAACCGTGTTACACGCACGAACGATCCGACGGCGCATGCGGAAGTCGTGGCCATTCGCGAGGCTTGCCGCGTTCTTGCTGATTTTCAACTGCACGATTGCGACCTCTATACGACTTGCGAGCCCTGCCCGATGTGCCTCGGAGCAATTTACTGGGCGCGCCTGGCGCGGACTTTCTATGCGGCCACGGCTGCCGATGCTGCGGGCGCCGGGTTTGACGACGCTTTCATTTATGACGAATTGAAGGTCGCGCCGGCAGTACGGCGTATTCCGATGACGCAGCTTCTCAGAGACGATTCGCTAGTTATTTTTTCGGCGTGGAAACAGCAGGAAAACAAGACGCCCTACTGAAGGAGATTTGCGATTGTCCTGCCCCGCCTCAGATTCGCATGTGTTTACGACTCGGGCCAGGCGCCTAGCGCGCGACGTAGATCGACCAACTGACCCAGATGATAGGCGTTGTGATCGGCCAGCAGCAGCGCTTCGCGGAGAATCGTCTGGCCGTCTCCATGCGGAATCGTGGCGTAGAGATCGGTTTTCGGGTTTTTCACCAGCTTGACCATTTCCTGGAGATCGCGCTGAAACTCCTGCACGCTCTTTTCCCACGCAGCTTCATCCGGCGGCACGGGAGTTCTCGGCCAGTAGCCCTCGGGAAATCCCGGCGAGACGTGCTTGGCGCTGCGGCTGAATTCCAGGATGTCCCATTGCGCGATCCGTGCGTGCTCCAGCAATTGCCATCCCGTATGCGGCAGGCCTTCGACGAATGTTCCTCGTTTGGCTTCAGGGAAACCCTCGATGGCATCCATGAAGTGGACGTGCGCATGGCCGCCCTTCAATAGGGCGACGAGGTGCTCGCGCAGAACGTGATCGTAATTTCTTGAATTGCTTTTCTTTTTCGCGACTTTTTTGGCTTTTTTCTTCACGGGCCGTCCTATTTTTCCGAAAGAAGCAGCTGCTGGGGCGAGTCTGGAATCGAATGCTGTGTCGTTTTCACGAAGCCGGCATTCGCAAACATTTTCTCATATTGCGAGAAGGTGTAAGCATCGCCCGAATCCGTTCCTGCCAGCATGATGAGGCTGAAAGCCGCGGCCGTCGGCGGCGTAACGCCATCTTCATCGGGGACAAACTCAAGTGTGATTGCTTTGCCGCCAGGTTTTAGCGCGTCATGAACGCGGCGCATCAGCTTTTCGCAAGTTGGCACGTCGAAGTGGTGAAAGATGTTTGTCAGCAGCGCGATGTCGTAACCTTCGCCGAGGTCCGCTTCAAACGCGCTCCCGGGCTGGAAGGCGACGCGATCGGCTACGCCCGCGGCCGCCGCATTTTCCTTTGCGACTGCCAGGACGGGAGCCCAGTCAGCCGCGGTGATGTGCGCGTTCGGATTCTGTATGGCAATGGTGATTCCAAACATCCCGTGTCCCGCGGCGATGTCCAGTACCTTGCACGGTTTTCCTTCCTTCGCGCGGGCCAGGTCCGCGATAAACCCGGCCGACACGGTCGTCAGAGGCGACATGGTTCTTGCGAAGGTCACCCAGAGTTCGTCGTTTGGCTTGGTATTGTCGCCTTGCGCGACTGATGTGCCGCCTTTTCTTACCGATTCCGTCAGCGCGTCGAAATTTCTCTTGTGAGCGGCGCTGACAAGAAAATCCGCCAGGGTTCCCATATATGCTGGCGAATGCCGGTTGAGAAAAATGGCAGACTCTTGCGAGAGGGAGTAGCGGCCATTGCTCTTAGCCAGAAATCCATGGATGGTCAGGTAGTTGCAGAGGATGCGGACGCCGCGTTCCGCAGCACCGGTCTTCGCTGCGAGCAAAGCTGCCGTGTTCGTGCCGTCCGCGATGGCCGTGAAAATATCCAATTCGATCGCGGTTTTCAGCGCGGCGCTCTGCTGGAAAGCATTGAGAGTGTTGAAAATGTGCTCCGGACTAGGCCGGCTTGTTGCCGTGGAAGTGGCCATGGATGAACTCTCCTGTCGAGTGGGTTCAGAGGCCACAGATTATATACGCGGATTCCCTCAAAACGCATTTTTCCGAAGGCAAGCTAATTGCCGGAAAGCGGTCCCCACTGGCATACTCTCTTCTCCCCGCAACAATCAAGAGGGCGACCGATGCAACGCGAATATCACCGCTGGTACTCTCACCGGCTTGGCATGGAGCTGGGCGTCGTCGTGCACGGGCATTGGGGCGCGCCGCTTCTTGGTTTTCCGACCAGCGCGGGCGACGAGTGGGAACTCGAAGGCCAGAGCATGATCGGTGCGCTCGCGGACTTCATCGATGCGGGAAGAATCAAGTTCTACAGCATAAATTCGATCAATGGGCATAGCTTTTACAACAAGGGAGCGCACCCGTTTAACCGCAGCTACGTCCAGGCGGTTTTCGATTCTTACCTGCGCGAAGAGGTCGTGCCCTTCATCTGGAATAATTGCCAGACGCAGGGCATTGCGATCACGACAATGGGCGCATCGTTTGGCGCGTACCACGCCGCGAACAGCCTGTTCAAGCATCCGGATGTGATCAAACGGTGCTTTGCGATGTCAGGCGTCTACGACCTGCGGAATTTCATGGACGGCATGTACGACGACAATTTTTACTTCAACAACCCGGTGGATTACCTGTCGAACGCCAGCGATTCCTGGTTCTATCAGCAGATTGCAAGTTGCGACATTCACCTCAGCACCGGCACGGGGCCGTGGGAGAACAGTGGGCCGACCTACCGCCTATCCGAAGTTCTCTCCGGCAAGGGCATCCGCCACTCGCTGGACAACTGGGGCCCGCAGGGCGGCCACGATTGGCCATACTGGAAACACCAGATGTGCGAATACGTTTCGCAGATTTTCTGAGTCTGATTTTGCGTGGAACTAAGGAGTGTTAGGCTAGGCCGAGGTGATTGAGCTGGTAGTGGCCTTTTTCGATGACTTGGTCGTCGTCGATCCAAACGTCGCATTTACGGGTGAGAACGTCAACGTGCGTCTTCGATTTCCAATCAGCGTGGGTCTGGCTGCCGTAGGGATCGCCGAACGCGATGTGCACGCCGGGACATTTTTCGTCCTGAAGCAGGATTCCGATCATCTTGGACAGGCCAAGGTTGGTGCCGAAAGCGAGTTCGCCCACGCGGTCGCTGTTTTCATCCGTGTGGCAATAATCCCAAAACTCCCGCTCCAAATCCTTACGGGCGCAGTTGACACCTACGAGCCGCGCGCCTTTGATCTCCAGTGTAAGCGGCGTAGATTGCAGATCACCGTATTTTCCATTGAAATGATCGCCGGCGGTGGCGTCGCAAACGAAAGTGCCGTCCACGGTTGCAGGTGTGGTGAAAACTTCGCCAGCGGGAAGATTTGACCAGTAACGCGGGCTGATGAGCCCACTGGTCTTCACCCAATCGAGGCCGCGGTCGAAATGGGCGGCAATCTTTGTGCCGGCTTCGGTTTTTACCGTGAGCGTTTCGGCGCGCAGCATGCGTTCGCGCAGGCTGTCGCTCAGGCGGTCCACCAACTTGTAATCCGCGCGCATGCCCTGCTGCATGATCTGTGGCGTGACGCCGACCATGTGCGCGTAACGAATTTGGCGGCGCTCCACCACTTTCACGATGGCCATGCGCGCGCCTAGTTCGCCCGGCTGAGGCGTCATGCACATCACACCGACATCCGCGGTTTCCAAAGCTTCGAGCACCGGCGCGGGCGCGGTATTGATCGGGCGCGGCCCAAAATCTTCCAAGAGCAATCCGGTGTAAGGCGCGTGCCGGTCGTCCAGCGCGGAGGCGATACTGGCAGCGACGGCGCGGCAGGCTTCATCGGCAATCAGCGCCACATGCTCGCCGGGACGCACACCGAGACACGTTTCCACGGCATTTCGCGCGCCGGGCATCAAGTCCGTCTGTGGCGAACCAAAGTTCATCTTGGTAATTCTACTAGAATGGCCGGATTTTCTGTCTACGGTAAATTACTGATACTTCTTTTTTCGAAACTGGCCGATGGGCCGGTCAAAAAACCTGCCTCAAGGGGCGAGCCCGCACCAGAGCGCTTCCTTGCCTAGAAATTTTACCGTCTAGTTGGCCGCAGAGGCTCGCGGGGAAATGCGAAATGCCGGGACTTGGCCGCCGCCGCTGGTTACATTGGCGAGGCTGGTGGCACTGAGGCGGGTGAGAAAGCCGCAGAGCTTTCCGCGAAACAGGTACGGAGCGAAATCCACGAGCATGTCGCGGTAATCGACCCTGCCGACATCCGCGATGTAAGGAAAAACTTCGCGCCGGATGGGGATGCGTTCCTGGACGATCCATGCGCCGTTCTTCGCCGAAAGAGCGTTCTCGATCCTCACGTCCCAGTCGGCTTCACTGGTTTCCCAGCCGAAAGTCACACCGGAACCGCCGTACTCATCGCTGGGTTTCAGCACCAGGTTCTCACGCTCTTTACGGATAAAAGCAAGCAAATCGATGTGCTGGCCGTAGTGGGCCGTCCCGACGTCCGCAACAACGCGCGTCCAAGGAATATGATTTTCGATGACTGCGCGCTCGCTATGGGAAAAAAGGGCGCCGTTTTGCTCGTCGGTCAGCACGGCGAAAAACGCTTTTACATGCGGAATCTTGCAGCGAAAGTTATTCGCCACACACACGGCATTCGCCGCGTACGCTTTGACGAGGGCGGAACACTCAGCAGGCTTGGCCACAATGTCGTTGATGAGCACGCGGCGGTAGACGAGATCGATCTTCTTGTCCTCAGCGACAAGAGATTTGCCGTCCCACTCGAGCTGGCGGGGATCGGCAATCAAGGTTGGGATGCCCATTCGCTCGAAGCGTTCCTTGAGGATTTCAAACTCGCTCACGGTTGGAACGTCTTCCCAATCCACAATCGCAATCTGCGGCTTCGCGGACGATCCTCCCCAGTCCAGATAGCTCATCACCAGGGCATCAAGGAGCTTGGCGCTGAGAGGATAACTGTGAATTTCATAGTTCTGCGCAAACTTGCCCATCACCGGGAGTTCGCGGAAAATCTCCGCAAGCGTTTCCGAATAGCCCGCGCCGGCCGGCGATTCGCCATTGTATTCAGCAAACTTCAGAGAGTCTGGAAGTAGAAACGCATCCAGCCGCGAGGCCGTGCTCGCCCGTCCGTATCCCGTGGGGATGCGGGCGAGACGCTCCTCTTCCTCCCGCAGATGCAATTGGGCAAAAAGGTCTTTGTCGTCGAGGGCGGCGCTTGCGATGCGCTCGCCAAGGTCGGCGATCGTTTCCGCGACGGTTCTCACGCGCGTTTCGTCTTCGGTCGAAAGAAAAAATGGGCGCAGGAATGGACAGTGAACACGGTCGCCAAACGTAAGCCGGGCTTTGCGCATGCGCTTGAACAAATCTTCGGGGAGGGCGGGCACGCGCAGCAGCGTGGCTTTCAAAATCGCGTGCCATTCTTCCGCCGGGGACGGTGGCAAAGCCGATGGTGTTGGCGCGCTGGTCATTTTTCCACGATTCTCATTACGATCTCTGCGAGGCACCGGCAGCGGGAGCGGCAGCGCTCTTTTGCCCGGCGGCGACGCTCTTCGGCGCTCCTGTAAGTCCCGCGGCTGCGCCGATGCCAAGCATCTCTTCCCACCGCGGCCAGGGATTCGAAGCCTTGCCGTTCAGTGCGCGGTCAATCACCAGCCGTGCCATCTTTTCCACCACGTGCTCGAAATAAAATTCCGTGATGCGGTCGCGTTCGAAATCCGGCGCGGGATTCAGGAAGTCGATGGCATACGGCACACCATCCTTGACGGCGAACTCGATAGTGTTCATTTCGTAGCCGAGCGCCTGGTTAATGGTTTGCGCATCCTTCACGATGCGCGCGCCGAGCTCCGGAGTCAGGTACTGGTGGTCGACAAGGTATTTGCGTTCCTTGGGATCATAGTGAACGGGGACAATGTCCGTCTTGCCAAAGGTAAAACAACGCACGTACTGGGTGAAATCAATGAATTCCTGCAGCGTCATGCAGTAAGGGGAAGTCTTGTCGTACGCGGCGAGGAGTTCCTCTTTGTTATGCACTTTGTAGACGTGCTTCCAGCCGCCGCCTGAAAAAGGCTTCAAGATCGCGGGGCGGCCAACGTAATCAAGCAGCCCGTCCCAGTCCACCGGATATTCCAGGTTATGGAGTGACTCGGCAGTGATGTCCACGTCGATGGGATAACCCTTCTGCGGAAGGAGCACGGTTTTGGGAATCGCGATGCCGAGTTTGGCGGCCACCGAATAGTTGAAATACTTGTCGTCGGCGGTCCACCAGAACGGATTGTTGATAACGTAAGTCCCCTGAAGCACCGCGTGCTTCAGGTAGCCACGATAATATTCGACTTCATGCGAGATACGGTCGACGATGACGCTATAGCGCGCGCGCTCGCCCATGCGCGTGCCGCCCAGTTTCACAAATTCGGCGGTTACGCCGTCCTTGACGCCGAGCTTCTTCACGCGTTCGATAAACGCTGGAGGAAAACTGTATTCTCGTCCGCAGAGTAGGCCAACGGTTTTCATGTTCGTGCTCCTGTAGGGTCGCGCGGAACTACCTCGTCTTCGAGGCCGTCAATTCACGGCGTGTGCTGAAGAAGTGCGCGGTTGGGTGACGCCTCCGCGCGTTTCGGCAACCAAGTGCCGCACCACTGCTTTCAAGTCGCCGGTTTCCTGATAGATGCGCAACTGCCGGTCCGCACTGGTGCCTTCGCTCATGATCGTGTGTACGTATTCGACGGCACTGCGGCTGCCTAAGTCATCGACGACGTCATCCACCAATTCCAGCAATTCGGGAATCAACTGGCGCATGGGCACTTCGGCTTCCTTGCCGAAGTCGATCAGCTTTCCATCGATGCCGTACCGCGCCGCGCGCCATTTGTTCTCTTCGATAAGCGCGCGCCGGTAGAGCCGCCAACTCACATTGCCCTGGTAGAGGCGATGCAGCTTCACAATGATGGCCTGCGCGAGCGCGGCAATGGCCACAGCCTCCTCGACTCTCGTTGAAACGTCGAACATGCGGAATTCGAGTGTCCCGAACGTTGGGTGCGGGCGCACGTCCCACCAAATCTTCTTGCCGTTGTCGATGCAATTCAGCTTTACGAGGAGGTTCACGAAATTTTCGTAGGCGCTCCACGATTCGAATTGTTCCGGCACCCCGGTCCGTGGAAACCGGCGAAACACCGTGGTGCGGAAAGATTTCAAACCGGTGTTTCTTCCCATCCAAAACGGCGAACTCGTGGAAAGCGCCAAAAGGTGCGGCAGGAAATAGCGCACCCCGTTCATCATGTCGATGGTGGTCTGTTTGTCCGGCATGGCCACGTGGACGTGCATGCCGAAGATCAACAACGACCGCGCCAATTGCCCCATCTCTTCGACGATATGCTGATAGCGCTCGCCCGGAGAGATGACCTGGTCGATCCAGCTTGAGAAGGGGTGTGTCCCCGCGGCTGCGACTTGCAGCCCTGCGCGTTCCGCGGCGGCGACGAGTTCGCCGCGCGTGCGATGCATTTCAATGCGCAGTTCGCTCACGTTCTCGCAGATGCGCGTGCCCGTCTCCACAATGGACTGGTGCAGCTCGTGCTTCACCTGCTCTGCGATATCTGGGGAAGCCGCGGAAACGAGCTGGCTTACGTGCGAACGCAACTCGCACGTCGCAGGGTCAATAATCTGGAACTCTTCCTCGACGCCGATGGTGAAGTGGTGAGCCATGGATTTGGCCCTCGGGATTTACTGGGTCCTGTTGGGGACTTTGAGCTCGTATCATACCGCGACGCGGCGCAAAATACACCAATGCCCCGTATGCGGGACCACAATTTGTTTCAAACGGGGAAAGGCGGACAGGAATGTTTGTCCCACTGGAGACTTGTTGGGCTGGAACGTTCCCTGGTTGACCTCTTAGCCTAAAATGCCCGCGTATTACGCCGCGCCCATCGCTCTGCGCTGCTGGAAGCATTCTCGGCAAAACACCGGCCGCCCCTGTGTGGGACGGAAGGGAACCGTAGTCTCCTTCCCGCACTGCGAGCAGTTTGTCTTCGTTTCCGAGCGCATCGGTGAGGCGTGACCGCCTCCACCGCCGCCTTCGGCTCGCTTAGCCTTGCAGGCCTTGCAACGCTTGGGTTCGTTTTTGAAGCCCTTGTCAGCGAAAAACATCTGTTCGCCGGCAGTAAAAACGAACTCTGCGCCGCATTCCGAACACTTCAGCACCTTGTCGTGGTATTCCATGAGCCGCTCTCCCCTGGTCCCGTGTGGGGCAGGGGATTGGGCGGACTTTGTACCGTATAGCCTAGATGCTTGAGGAGACCAGTATCCGGGGGACGCCGGGCGCGGATCCCTTGGGCTGCGGGCACGAAGCTGTGACAACTTCCCAAACACTCTGCCTTACGGGGGCCTGATTCTCGGAAGTGCGGCGCCGAGCCGCGGCGAAAACGGAAGGGCGATCCCGGTGTTACCGGAACCGCCCAATATCATTAATCCGCTTCCCGCCGCTGCTTCTTGCGCAGTCGCTTCCGCGAAAGCGCTTCTTTTGCCCGGCGCTTCTCGCCGGGTTTCATGTAGAAGCTGTGCTTCTTGATTTCCTTGATGATGTCCTCCTGTTGCACCTTGCGCTTAAAACGGCGCAGGGCATTTTCCAGGGATTCACTCTCTTGAATGATGACTTCAGCCACTTTATTAAATTCACCCCCAATCCGGTTCGGATTGGTATCTTGCGGCGCCTGCCAAAATGACCGGCTCTGCTCTGCTGTGAGCACCGCCCCTGGTACTTATTATCGCATGTCTTGTCCGGTTAGCGTACGCACCCTGATAGGTAGATGGCTTCTTCTAATCAATTTCGCCCACATAGTCAAGGAATCTTTGCGTTTTTGGCCCGGTGTACGGGTACTGAGTCTCCCTCATAACCATCCGGGTACCCTATTGACGCAGGCATAACCAAAGGCATTTCCTTGGATTCGTATCGAGCTGCTGTTCGACGGGCCGCCTTCCCTCACTGCACCTATGCTCACCGTTTTCGTGGCGCCCTTCTTGTTTTTCCCTCCTTCTATTGTTAGATTGAGCCGCTTCGCTAGCCGCACCGCGGGGGCAGCCATGTCCGATATGCGGGATGCCATCGTCGTACTCCTTGCCGGAGGCCAGGGCGAACGCCTTTGGCCGCTCACTCGCGACCGCGCGAAACCCGCCGTGCCTTTCGGTGCTCTTTATCGCATTATTGACATCACTCTCTCCAATTGCATCAATTCGAATCTCCGCCGCGTATTCATCCTCACTCAATACAAGGCGCTCAGCCTGAACCGCCACATTCGCGCCGGTTGGTCGCCTCTCGCCGGCCTCGGCGATTACATCGAGGTCCTTCCGCCGCAAATGCGCGTCTCTCAGCAGTGGTATCAAGGTACCGCCGACGCCGTGTACCAGAACATTTATTCCATTGGCAGCGAGCGCTCCAAATTCGTTTTCATTCTCTCCGGCGATCACATCTATAAGATGAATTACGCCAAGATGCTCGATCAGCACGTGGACTGCGGCGCCGATGTGACCGTCGGCATTATCCAGATTCCTGTGGAACAAGCCGCCAAGCAGTTCGGCGTGATCGAAGTGGATAAGGATTGGCGTATCGTCGGCTTCGAGGAAAAGCCCGCCGCGCCGAAGGAGTCTCCACACCACGCCGGACATTGCAACGCCTCCATGGGCATTTACATCTTCAACACGCAGCTGATGATCCCCATCTTGCTTGCCGATTCCGAGGATCCCAAGTCGCATCACGATTTCGGCAAGGACATTCTTCCGCGCATCATTACGAAGCACCGCGTCTTCGCTTACAACTTCGTCGATGAAAACAGCAAGGATGCGCTGTACTGGCGCGACGTGGGCACCATCGACGCCTACTACGAAGCCAACATGGATCTAGTCAGCGTGTCGCCGGTCTTCAACTTGTACGACAGCGCCTGGCCCCTGCGCACTTGGCAGCATCAATATCCGCCCGCAAAATTCGTCTTCGCCGACCCCGAGCGCATGGGTGTGGCCCTCGATTCCATCGTCGCCGGCGGCTCGGTGATCTCCGGCGGCCGCGTGCAAACTTCCGTCATCGGCAACGATGTGCGCGTCAACAGCTACTCGGAAGTCTCGCAATCCATCATCTACAACCACGTGAACATCGGCCGCCACTCGCGCATTCGCCGCGCCATCATCGACCGCCACGTCAGCCTTCCTGAACGCACCGAGATTGGCTACGACCTCGAAGCCGACCGCCGCCGCTTTCACGTCACCGATTCCGGCATTGTCGTCGTCGTTCGCCAGGAATCCCTTATCGAAGAGCCTGAATCCACATAGCTCTTTGTTTTGTCATCTCGCAGTGGCGAGTTTTCTCATCCTCTGTAAACACATCCAGTGTCTCGTGCGTTTTTGCCGACCAGGTGGCAAGGTGCGTTTTTGTTTGACATTTGACAATGGTATGGGTAGCCCTGTACGATACCTTTAATGGAGGTACTTACCTCGCGTCAAGGATGGGAGCATGCCTATCAAAGAGCGTTTAAAGATTGCCGATGAGGTTTGGCTAGCCACTGCACAATTGCACCAAGAGCATCCCGAGGCCGACGATTTCTCAGTCGATGAAATTGTTTGGCGCGCGGGAAAATTTGAAGATCCCACTGCGATTCGGCCGGGGGTATACGTTCATGTGATTCAGCACTGCGTCGCGAACCGCCCTCCAAATCCTGGAAAATCTCGGATACTCTTTGAAACCTCGGAAGGCCGCCGGAGGCTCTATCGAAAGGCGGATCCCTTTCACCCAGGACGAGCAGGCTCTAAAGTCACTCCCGAACCGGAAGACATTCCCGTGGAATATCAAAGACTCCTGCTTTGGTATAAGGATTGGTCGGAGCGCGAATCACAAAGTCAATCTGCCAAAGATCCGCTCCTGCGTCTGAGCGGCTCAGGAAAGCGCCTGTGGGCTGACGAACCTGCCGATGAGTATGTGGAGCGTCTCAGGGAGGGGTGGCAGTGAGCCGCGTCTTTTGGGACACCAATCTCTTCATCTATCTATTTGAAGGTTCCCCCGCCTTCGGACCTCAAGTAGTAGCGCTAAGACAGAAAATGCTGAAACGCGGAGACGAGCTATTGACTTCGACGCTCACTCTTGGGGAAGTGCTCGTAAAACCGATGAAGCTGGGTGATGGCATACTCACCAACGAGTACCGGCGTTCAATTCCTGCGACTGCCACGCTATTGCAGTTTGATGAGAAAGCCGCAATTTTATACGCTAAGTTACGTTGCGATGCGGCTCTGCGCGCGCCGGATGCCATTCAGCTCGCCTGCGCCGCGTCGTTCGGAGTCGATCTTTTCGTCACAAACGACGGACGCCTTCACGGAAAGCAGGTGGACGGGATCCAGTTCATCACGCCTCTAGACCGCGTTCCGATTTGACTGCGGATTGGTTTTATTGAGTTGTTCGCAACACGGTGGCTCTCCCGGCCTTTCGGCCTTCTCCGGCGCCTCTGCTACAATCGTTGGTTCATCTTCCTTGAGGAGAGCTCGTAGTGATGCCCACAAAGATCACCAACGTCCACGCTCGCCAAGTCATCGATTCCCGCGGCAATCCCACCGTCGAAGCCGACGTCGTCCTCGATGGCGGAGCGCTGGGCCGCGCCGCCGTACCTTCCGGCGCCTCCACAGGGGAACACGAAGCCCTAGAACTGCGCGACGGCGACAAATCGAAATATCACGGCAAAGGCGTGCTCAAGGCCGTGGCCAACGCCAACAACGAAATCGCGAAATCCATCGCCGGTCTCGACGCCGCCGACCAACGCGCCCTCGACCACAAAATGATTTCGCTCGACGGCACGGCCACCAAGTCCCGCCTAGGTGCCAACGCAATCCTCGCCGTCTCCATGGCCGCCGCGCGCGCTGCCGCCACCGCCCTCAAGCAGCCGCTCTACAAGTATCTTTCGCGCTATTCCACGGATTCCTCCGCGAATCTCCTGCCTTGCCCCATGATGAACATCCTCAACGGCGGCGCACATGCCGACAGCTCCGTGGACTTCCAGGAATTCATGGTCATGCCGGTCGGCGCTCCGAACTTTTCCGAAGGCCTCCGCTGGGGTGTCGAGATTTTTCACGCCCTCAAGACCGCGCTCAAGAAGCATGGCTACTCCGCGGCTGTCGGCGACGAAGGCGGCTTCGCTCCCAGCTGCAAATCCAACGAAGAAGCCATCCAGATCGTTCTCGAAGCCATTGCCGCCGCCGGCTACAAAGCCGGTGAACAAGTGAGCATCGCGCTCGATCCCGCCTCCAGCGAGTTCTACGACAAGGCCAGCGGCAACTATGTCTTCAAGAAGTCAGATAAGTCTGCGCACACTTCCGCGCAAATGGCGGCCTATTGGACCACTTGGGCCGAAAAATACCCTATCGTTTCCATCGAGGATGGCATGGCCGAAGACGACTGGGCCGGGTGGAAATCCCTGACGCAGAGTATTGGCAGCAAAACTTCGAAGAAAAAAATCCAACTTGTGGGCGACGACCTCTTCGTCACTAACACCGCGCGCCTCTCCCGCGGCATCAACGAAGGCATCGCCAACGCTATTCTCATCAAGCTCAATCAGATTGGCACAGTCACCGAAACCATCGACGCCATCGAGCTCGCTCGCAAAGCCGGCTACAACTCCATCATTTCTCACCGCTCCGGTGAAACCGAAGACACCTTCATCGCCGATTTGGCTGTCGCCACCGTCGCCGGCCAGATCAAGACCGGCTCCGCCAGCCGCACCGACCGCATCGCCAAGTACAACCAGCTCCTTCGCATCGAAGAGGAACTCGGCAAGGCCGCGCGCTTCAACGGCAAAGCCGCCCTATCGTAGCCGCGGCCTTCACTCGCAAGGAGGACACCGCGTAGCCCAGAAATTTACCAGTACAACCTGCCCCTTGTACGCCTCCAACTTGGACCAGTTCTCGCCGTAATCTCGGAAGACCGCGTGCGGCGCAGGCAGATCGATGTCCACTTCGCTGGACATTCTCTCGCCTGATTCCTCGGACGGCCACCCCAGCGAATCGCGTTTCACCCAGGCCGCGCCCAGCAACAGGGCCAACGCCAAAAGTATGAGTAGACCCTTCAAGTTTCTTGCTCCAAATTTCTCTTTTGGCTTGAACGCGAGAACTTCACCGCCAATAACATTTAGTTTACCGAGAGAGGAATTCTTTCCGCGTTTCGTGGATGCGAGTGTGTCGAATGAATCCCTTGACCTTTGACGGAGCCCCGGTGAAGCACAGCCGACAGACTGGGCTCGCATTGGAACAGTGAGGAATTTTGCGAAGGGAGTTACACTTGGCGCGAGGCCAACATCTTAGGCAACAGGCAGAATTCTCTTTTATGGCCAATACCGCCAATGCTTGCTCTCCGGACAGCGTTTACATTCGTCCCGCCTTCCCCGACGATGTGGAACCTCTCGTCCGCCTCATAAACGCTGCCTTTCGCGTGGAGCAGCCCTTCATCGAGGGCGATCGCGTTGACGCCGCTGGCGTTCGTTCCTACATGGCCAAAGGCAAATTTCTCGTCGCTGAGGATTCCACTGGCCTGGCCGCTTGCGTCTACGTTCAGATTGACAATGGCGGAGGCTACTTGGGGTTGCTCGGTGTCGATCCTTCGCGGCAAGGAACCGGGCTCGGCCGCAAGATGATGGATGCTGCCGAAGGCTACTTTCGCGAAGCAGGTTGCAAGACCGTCAACCTCCGCGTCATCAGCGCACGCACCCCGCTCCCTTCCTTTTATCGTCACCTCGGCTACTACGAAACCGGCACCGCCCCCTTTGCTCCTGACGTGCCTGTCAAAGTTCCTTGCCACTACATCGTCATGTCCAAATCGCTCGCCTGACCGGCCCTGCGGCTGCCTTGGACTCCACCATTTTCAATTCTTTGCACTTCAGGCAGAATACCTCTTCTATTTCAGGGGGAATTCATGAACCGTCGTGCTGTCCTTTCTTCCTTTTTTTTTGCAGCCCTCTCATTTGCACCTGTCGGAAACCACGTCATCGCTGACGAGCAGCCTCTCTTTGGCTATTCCGCCGAATCTTCCCGCGCCGAACGCCAGTGGGAAGAAAAGCTGCGCGCCATTCCCAGTCCGGAAAATCTCCGGGCCTATATGCAGCGCCTTTCCGCGCGTCCGCATCACGTCGGTTCGCCCTACGACAAAGACAATGCCGAATGGATCGCCGCGAAGTTCAAGGAGTTCGGTCTCGACACCCACATCGAGCAGTTCGACGTTCTCTTTCCCACGCCCAAGGAACGCGCTGTTGAGCTGGTCGAAGGCGGCCCGAAATTCGCCGCCAAGCTTCAGGAGCCCGCGCTTCCGCAGGATCTCACCTCAAATCAGCGCGACGAGCAGCTTCCCACCTATAACGCGTACTCGATCGACGGAGACGTCACCGCTCAGCTCGTCTACGTGAACTACGGCATCCCTGAAGATTACGAGCAGCTCGATCGCATGGGCATTTCCGTGAAGGGCAAGATCGTCATCGCGCGCTATTACCACTCCTGGCGTGGCATCAAGCCCAAGGTTGCCGCCGAGCACGGCGCCGTCGGCTGCCTCATTTTTTCCGATCCGCACGAAGACGGATTCGTCCAAGGCGAGACGTTTCCTTCCGGCGCTTTCCGCCCGCCCGATGGGGTCCAGCGTGGCAGCGTCGCGGACATGCCGTTTTATCCGGGCGATCCGCTAACTCCGGGAGTCGGGGCCACGAAAGACGCCAAGCGCTTGAAAGTGGAAGAAGCTCCTACGATTACGAAAATTCCAGTGCTGCCGATTTCTTATGCGGACGCGCAACCATTGCTCGCGGTGTTGACCGGCCGAGTTGCTCCGGAAGGATGGCGCGGCGGACTCGGCATCACCTATCACGTTGGCCCGGGCGCCGCGAAAGTCCACCTGAAAGTGAAATCGAACTGGGACATCAAACCTCTCTATGATGTGATCGCAAAAATTCCTGGCTCAACTTTCCCGGATGAGTGGGTGATTCGCGGCAACCATCACGACGGCTGGGTGAACGGCGCGGAGGATCCCATTTCCGGCCAGGTCGCCATTTTGGAAGAGGCGCGTGCGCTTGGCGAGCTCGTGAAATCCGGTTGGAAGCCGAAGCGCACTATTATCTATTGCGCGTGGGACGGCGAAGAGCCGGGGCTCCTGGGCTCGACTGAGTGGGCCGAACAGCATTACGACGAACTGCGCGTCCACGGCGTCGCCTACATCAATTCTGACGGCAACGGCCGCGGTTATCTCCGAGTCGAAGGCTCGCATACGCTCGAAAAATTCAGCAACGATATCGCGCGCGAGATTTCCGATCCGGAAACAAAATTAAGTGCGTGGAAGCGCCAGCAACTTCGCGAAATTGCCGATGCCAAAACCTCGGAGCAGCGTGAGGAAATTCGCAAGCGCTCCGATCTCCGCATTCCCGCGCTGGGTTCCGGTTCGGATTACACCGCATTCCTGCAGCATGACGGTGTCGCCGCGCTCAACATCGGGTTCGGCGGTGAAGACCAAGGTGGCATCTACCATTCTATCTACGACGATTTCTACTGGTTCACCCACTTCAGCGACACGGACTTTGTTTATGGGCGCGCGCTCGCACAGACCGGCGGCACCGCAATCATGCGGTTGGCGGACGCGGATCTGCTTCCGTTCGAGTTCACAGATTTTGCTGACACCGTGCAGACTTACTTGAAGGAATTGAAGGCTCTTTCGCAAAAAATGCAGGACGACATTCGCGAACGCAATCGCGAAATTGAAGAAGGCGTTTTCAAAGCTACGGACGACCCCAAGCGCCCTCTGGTTCCGCCAACGGTCGAAACCGTTCCTCCTCATCTCAATTTCGCTCCCATGGAGAATGCTGTGGATGCGCTTTCTCGCAGCGCGGCGGAGTATCGCAAAACGTTGGAACATGCGAACGCCAATGGCGGCGCGGCGCTGGCCTCCGCTTCGCTTGCCGAAGTCAATAAAATGCTCATCGAGAGCGAGCGCAAACTCACCAATGCCGAGGGACTGCCCAATCGTCCCTGGTTCAAGCACCAGCTCTATGCGCCGGGTTTTTACACTGGTTACGGTGTCAAGACGGTGCCCGCGGTGCGCGAAGCCATCGAGCTAAAAAAATGGCAGCAGGCTGACGAAGCGATTATTGTTGTCGCACGCGTTTTGCAGGATGAAGCCGCGCTGATTACTTCCGTCGCCCAGAAACTCTCAGGTGGGAAATGAAGGTTTCTCGAGTACGCGTAGAATGAGTTTCTGATACCTCACCGTTTGTAGTGCGCCGTATACGCGGGCGTGGGAATGGCGGCATCGCACTTCTCGTCGCGGATCGGCGCGCCCGGCGTAAGAGCCAATGGAATCACGCCGGCCCAGACCGGCAGCACGTAGTCTGCCTCGTCGTCCTCCGGCGGCCCAACGCGCATCTTTGCGGAAACTTCCGTCAGCGGCAGTCGCAGAATGCTCGTGGCTTTCAATTCTTTTTCGCTGGGCTGGCGCGCATCGTTCCAGCGGCCGGCAATGATTTTCTCGGTGAAGGCGTGCAGCGCTTCTAGCTTTTCTTCCGGCGCCTCGACGAGCGCAGCTTGGCCGAGGGCGACGACTGAGCGGTAATTCATCGAGTGATTGAAAACGGAGCGTGCGAGAACAAAGCCATCCGTTAGAGTTACGGTAACGCAAACGGGAATTCCGCCGCTCAGGTTGCGGAGCATGCGGCTGGCAACAGAACCATGGAAATAAATCGCGTCGCCAACACGCGCGAACAGCGTGGGGATCACGTAAGGGTGGCCATCCACGGCAAAGCCGACGTGGCATACAAAACCCTCGTCGAGGATTTTGTAAATGGTTTCGCGATCGTAAGCGCCGCGATGCGATTCACGCACGACGCGCGTGCGCTCGGTCGGCGGAGTGGTTTCTGGCACGATTCACCTCATTGAGAAACGTGGCGCGAAGACGGCTGGTGCGTGGCCGCTCATTTGATTTGTAGCCGGCGCCAAAGCGGCATGAGTGAGGACCAACTACAAGTATTGTATCACTCGGGAAACCGAGGCAATTCAGAACTCGCGATGCGCGCGCGGACAATAGTGGTCCCAATTTGGATGGCGTGCCTTACAACCACGGCGCCACGTATGAGAAACTGGCGACCTGACTTGTATTCGTTTGCGGCCGGGAAAGGGACGATGAGCACACCAGGAATGCAGGGAGCTGAGAAAAAAGCGTTCGACATCGCGTGGGTGAGGGAACAATTTCCTTCGCTCAAATTGCAGGTGAACGGGCAGAATGCGGCGTTTTTGGACGGGCCGGCAGGCACGCAAGTGCCGAAACAGGTGATGGACGCTGTGCAAAATTATTTTATGAGCGCGAACGCCAACACGTATGGCGCCTTCCTCACGAGCCGGCGAACCGATGAAATGATCCTTTCGTCGCGGGCCGCGATGGCGGATTTTTTCAACTGCGATCCGAGCGAAGTGTCCTTCGGGCAGAACATGACGACGATCACGTTCGCGCTCGCGCGTGCAATCGGTCGCGAACTGAAAGCCGGCGACGAGATTGTAGTGACGACTTTGGATCATGACGCGAATGTGGCGCCGTGGCGCGCACTGGAAGAAAAAGGCGTGGTGGTCCGTCAGGCGGATATTCGCGAAGCGGATTGCACGCTGGATATGGATGATTTGAAGCGAAAGATTTCCGAAAGAACGAAACTCGTCGCCGTGGGATACGCCTCGAACATCGTGGGAACAATCAATCCTGTGGCGGAAATCACCAAGCTCGCGCACGCAGCGGGCGCGCTGATGTTTGTCGACGCCGTGCACTATGCTCCGCACGGGCTGATCGATGTGAAGGCCCTGGATTGCGATTTTCTGGCGTGCTCGCCGTACAAATTTTTCGGGCCGCACATGGGCACGCTGTTCGGCAAGCGCGAACAATTGGAGCGCTTCAAGCCGTACAAAGTGCGGCCGGCGACAAACGTTCCGCCGGAATGCTGGGAAACGGGAACGCAGGTGCAGGAACTAATCGCGGGAATTGGCGCAGCCGTGGACTACATTGCGGAGCTGGGCCGGCACTGCGACCCCAGCGCGAAAAGCCGTCGCGAAGCGTTGCAGGCCGCGTACCGCGCGACACACCAATACGAAACCAGCTTGATGGCGCAGTTGATCGCGGGTTTGCAGACAATTCCTGGGATGCGCATTTTCGGTATCACCGACGAGAAACGATTCAACGAGCGTTGCGCGACGCTGTCGTTCCGGCTGGGCGATCATCATCCGACGAAGATTGCGGCGTTTCTCGGTGAGCGCGGAATATTCACCTGGGACGGGAATTTCTACGCGCTGAATCTCTCCGAGCGCCTCGGAGTTGAGCAACTTGGCGGCGTCCTGCGTGTCGGCCTGGTTCACTACAACACCGTCGAAGAAGTGGACCGCCTGCTCGCGGCGCTACGGGAGTTCGCGAAGAAAAACTGAGCCGAACCAGCGCGACTCAGCGTCCGGCAAAAAGTCAATCCATCTCCGCAAGTGCAAGCTATCTGCAGGGATTGTGGCCGTCCACGCCGGAACCAGGAAGAATCGAAAAACCAAGTTCTTGCAAATCCTTGCGCAATTGAGCGACGGATTCAAAGAGGATCCCATGAATTCCCACCGCCCGAGCGGCCTGAATGTTTTCTTCGCGGTCATCGACGAAGGCCGCTTCAGCCGGCGCAATTTTCAGCAGGGAAAGAGAATGCCGGTAGATTACCGGGTCCGGCTTGATGGCGCGCAGCTCGCACGAAAAAATCTGATGATCGAAGTGGCTCAGCCAGGCGAAGTTCTTCCTCACGTGAGCGGCCATGTCCGTTTGCATGTTTGAGAGAATGGCGGTCTTAATGCCGCGCGAGTGGACGTGCGCGAGCCACTCCGTCATTTCCGGATTGACGTTGCTCCACATCTGTACATCCATCCGGCGAAGACTTTCCACCTGATGCTCATGAATCATGACGCCCGCCCGGCGCGCAAACTCAACCCAATAATCATGCCCAGTGAAGTCGCCGCGATCGTAAGGATTGCGCGAGGAACGATAGATGGGGAGAAATTTATCTTCGTCGATGCCAAAAATGCCCGCCATTTCCGCAAGAACTTCCGGAGAAGGGCGATGGCAAAGGACTTCACCATAGTCGAGGATAACGCCGCGAATTGGTCCTGCAAAAGCCGAACGTGAAACTTTTTCATCAACCATGAAGACGCTCCAATGAATATCGTGACGGAAACGAAGTGATTCGTCCAACAAATCCATGTATTCTGGCGCGCTATGGCAAAACGGCCGAAACCGATTGTGCTGACGGTGTTGGATGGATGGGGATACCGCGCGGAGACCAAGGGGAACGCCATCGCCCTGGCGCGGAAACCGGCGTACGACGAACTGCTCAAGAAATTCCCCAACACTTTGATTCATACGTCCGGTCCATTTGTGGGATTGCCCGAGGGACAAATGGGCAACAGCGAAGTGGGGCACATGAACATGGGCGCTGGAAGGATTGTGCACATGGACATCACCCGGATTGACCTGCTGATCGCCAATAAACAATTGCAGAGTGCGCCGCTTTTCCAGCAAGCCATGGAGCGCGGGCGGGCGCGGCAACTGCATTTTCTCGGATTGCTGAGCGACGGCGGCGTGCACTCGCACATTCAACATTTGTTTGCCCTGCTGGAAATGGCCAAGCAGTACAAAGTGGAAAAAGTGTTTGTGCACTGCTTCATGGATGGACGCGACACGCCGCCGAACAGCGGGCGCGATTACGTGCGTCAGTTGCAACAGAAAATGCGCGAGCTGGGCGTGGGCGAAATCGGCACGCTAGTGGGGCGCTACTACGCAATGGACCGTGACAACCGCTGGGAGCGCGTCGAACTGGCGTATCGCGCGCTGGTTCACGGCGAAGCGGAAACGCGAACGGATGATCCGCTTGCGGCACTGCAGCGAAGTTACGAAGCAAACGTTACGGACGAATTCGTCAAGCCGATCGTGGTGACAAAAGGTAGCGGACCATCCGCTACCCCGGTGGGTTTGATTCGCGATGACGATGCCATTATCTTTTTCAATTTTCGCGCGGACCGTGCGCGACAAATGACCTACGCCCTGGCGGCTCCGGACTTCGACAAGTTTACCGATGTGAAGCGGCCTCAGAATTTGTTTTATGTGGCGATGACTCAGTACGACAAGAACTGGCCGTGGCTGAAATATGTGATTGCTCCGGAAAAGCTTGAGCACATCCTGGCGCAAGTTTTTGCGGAATTGCAGTACAAGAATTTGCGGACCGCGGAGACGGAGAAATACGCGCACGTCACCTATTTTTTCAATGGCGGCGTGGAGAAACCATTCGCCGGGGAAGAGCGCATCCTAGTGCCGTCACCGAAAGTGGCGACGTACGACTTGAAGCCCGAAATGTCGGCGGCGGGAATTACGGACACCGTAGTGAAGGCGATTGAGAAGGGCGACTTCGACGCCATCATCATGAATTATGCGAATGCGGACATGGTGGGCCATTCCGGAAAACTGGAAGCGGCGATCAAGGCGGTCGAAGCAGTGGACGCGGGGCTGGCGCGGATTTATCAGGCACTGAAGCCGCGCGGAGGTGTGTGGATGATTACTGCGGACCACGGCAATGCAGAGACGATGATCGACCCGGCAACCGGCGGGCCGCACACGTATCACACGACGAATCCGGTGCCGTTTATTTTGGTGAGTGACGACGACAAAGTAAGGCTGAAGCCGGGCGGTTCGCTGCGGGATATCGCGCCGACGATGCTGGGCGCGCTCAAGCAACCGCGGCCCACCGATATGACGGGCACCGATTTGCGCATCATTTCCTAGCCTAACCATGAACCGTACAAAACCTGCAGAGACAAAACTCGTGATTTGTGTGTGGCATCCGTTTACCGAGTGGCGGCCGAAGTCGGCGATGGCGGAGGCGATTCGCAAACGGTGGCCGGAGACACGCGTGGTGCATTTGCCGAATTACGATTACTTGGCGAAAGAATTGCCTGATACGGATATTTTTGTGGGCTATTCACTGCGTGCGGAGCAATTGAACGACGCGAAGAAACTGAAGTGGATCCATTCGACGGCGGCGGGCGTGGCGCAATTGATGTATCCGGAGCTGCGCAATTCCGGAATCCTAGTGACAAACCCGAGTGGAATCTTCTCCGTGCCGATGGCGGAGCATACGATGGGTTTGTTGCTCGCACTGGCAAGAAATTTTCCGGATTCGGTGCGCGGGCAGGACCGCGCGCGATGGGCTCAGCAGGAGATCTGGGACAAGCCGCAGCACTTGACGGAGCTGAATGGGAAAGTTTTGCTGATTGTCGGGTACGGATCGATCGGCAGGGAAGTAGCGAAGCGGGCGAAGGCGTTTGACATGAAGGTTTGGGGAGTGACGCGATCCGGCAAAGGCGAACAGGCGCACATCGAGAAGATTTTTGCAGCGCCTCAACTACACGAAGCACTGCCGGGCGCGGATTACGTTTTGACCTGCGCGCCAGAGACGGCGGAAACGAATCACTTGATCGGCGCGACTGAAATCGCAAAGATGAAACGCGGAGCGCGGCTAATCAACGTGGGGCGCGGATCGCTGCTGGATGAAGCGGCACTGATCCAAGCGCTTGAAGACGGCGCGCTCGGCGGAGCAGCGCTGGACGTGGCGCAAACGGAGCCCTTACCGGCGGAGAGTCCGGTGTGGAAGGCGCCGAATTTGTTCATCACGCCGCACACCAGCGGGGTAAGCGACCGGCTGTGGGACCGGCAGACAACCATTTTGATCGAATTGCTGAAGAGATGGTTTGAGGGACAAGAATTGTTCAACCGGGTGGATTTTGCGCGCGGCTATTGAATGGAAAATAGGAATTGGAAAATCGAAATTGGAAACCCGCACCGGAAAGCGGCCTCACGATTCTCCCAATTTCTAATTTCGATTTTCGAACTTCGGAATTAGCTCAGTCACCGACGCCGCCTTTGGGGGCCTGATAGCCTTCGCGGGCGTACACCTGATATTTCTGCTTTTTGCCTTTTTGATCGACGATGCTCAGAGGGCCGCCATCCGGAGCCACCAACTCCACCTTAACCTTGTGAAATTTGCCGTCCTTTGCGCCTGCTGTAGGCGAGTAGGAGAGGCTGTACTGGTGGCGCAGGAACGCGGCGACACTCCGAAACACATCTGGCATCTCGCCGGCGAACTGAGGAAACCAGGAATAGCCGCCGGTCTCCTGCGAGAAAGTTTTTAACTGATTTTCTGCCTGCAGGTAATCCATACGCCGCAGGCTGCCCATTCCGCCGTTCATATCGGCGTAGTTCTGAAAGGCGCGGCCCAAACCGATGCAAAAAATCGAGACGTCGCTTTGACGGAGCTGCTTCATGGTCTGATCAAGGGTGTGTTTGGAGAAGGTATCGACGCCGCTGGCCAGCACGACGATGGACTTCTTGCCTTTTACATCCTTCAAGCGATCCACGGTTTCCAGGATGGCGTCGAAAAGGTTCGATTCGCTGAAGCCGGGGAAATAGAGATGATAGAGCCCTTCCATGACTTCGTCTTTGTTCTGCGTGAAGTCGACTTCGACACGCGTTTTCATGTCAAACGTTTCGAGAGCGATCCAGTCTTTCTGTTGCAACGAGGGGAAGAGAGCCGTCGACCAATATTTACCGACATACGCAAAAAAACCGCCATAGCCACGGCTGCTGAATTCAAGGAGAAGCACCATGGTGATGGGAGCCTCGGTGGGAGAAAAGTTGGTGATCGTTTGGGGCACGCCATCGTCGAGGATGCGGAAATTCTCTTTCTTAAGACCAGGGATGATGTCGCCGTGCTGCGTGGTGGCGACAACATCGAGCGTGACTATGGGAACATCTACGGCGATAGTCACGCCGGCCTGGGGAGCTTGCTGTGCCGGATTAGTCGCCTTGGGCGAATCGGGATTCTGCTGTTGTTGCGCTGGGGGCGGAGCGCCACCTTGCGGTCCGGTGGGGGCCTGGGCGAATACGCAATTCTCAGCCAGCGGCAAGACCAAAACGACCGCCAGAGTTGCGAGCAAAGCTACGGAAAAAATGGCCTTCATCGTGCGCCCCCGATAGCAATCAAAACTGCAAATTTTCGACTACCCCCCGCTCGCAGGACAGTCTAGTAGCCATGAAGCGGGTCAATCTTCGCAACCGAACAGCAATGCCTAAGTCAAGCGCCCACACCTGCATGTTAGTATGAAGCGTAATAAAGGCAAAACGTTTACTGGCGCCGGAATGCCGCCAGCTTTTTCTAGGAGGATGGATTCGTGAACTGGAAACGAATGGTCCCGAGCATAGCGGGAGCGACGGTATTGATGGTAGCCGCAAGTTTTCCGGCCGCGGCGCAGGTGGCGCCAGCAGCGGGGCCAGGGATCCCAGCGAGTATTTCTTCGGCCGGGAATACACCAGCAATCGCCAAGGAAGCGCGAGGCTGGCTGGCGGACCTCATCAAGATCAATACATCGAATCCTCCGGGAAACGAGCAGGTCGCGGCGATGTACATTGCGGGAATCCTGGCCAGGGACGGGATCAAGGCGGATGTTCTGGACATGACGCCGGGGCGGAGCGCGGTGGTTGCCAGGTTGCAGAGTTCGGCGGTCGCGCAACCTTCAAAGGCGCTGTTGCTGGTGGCGCACATTGACACGGTGCCGGTGGAGAAGTCGCGGTGGACCGTTGATCCATTCGGCGCGGTGGTCAAGGACGGATATTTGTACGGACGCGGGGCCATCGATGACAAAGGCATGCTCGCGGCGAACCTGGCGGTGTTCCTTGAATTGAAGCGTTCGAGGGCGCGCCTGAACCGCGACGTGATTTTCCTCGCGACGGACGACGAGGAGACCAGCGGGGATGCCAGCATTCGCATGCTGATTGCGAAGCACTGGGAAAAATTCGCCGGAGGGTTCGCGATCAACGAAGGCGGAAACGTCTTTCTGAAGAACGGAAAAGTGCAGTACGTCGGCGTACAAGCAAGCGAGAAAGTGGCCACCAACGTCGCTGTGATCGCGCGCGGTACGTCAGGCCACGCTTCGCAGCCGACGAAAGACAATCCAGTCGTACATCTGGCGGCGGCGGTGGCGAAAATCGGTAATTATTCCGCGCCGGTGCACTTCACTGCGATTGTGCGGAGATATTTCGAGGGGCTGGCGCCGCTCGAGGATGACGAGATCGGGAAGTGGATGCGCTCGATGGACACGCCGGACCGCGGCGAGCACGCGCAACGCGTGATTTCCGATGCCAGTCCTTTGTGGAATTCGATGTTGCGAGACACCATCGCACCGACAGTTTTGACAGGAGGCGTGGCGAATAACGTGATTCCGGCGGAGGCGCGGGCAAACCTGAACGTACGGCTGCTTCCGGGCGATCCCATTGATGGCGTGATCAACGAGCTAAATAAGCTGGTGAATGATCCGCAAGTGCGGCTGGAGGTACAGCCAAACGCCGGACTCGCAGCGCCGCCATCGTCGCTGGAATCGGATTTTTATAATGTAATCACGAAGGTGGCTTCGCGAGAATTCGAAGGCGCCCCCGCGTTGCCGTTTCAATCGACGTGGCTGACGGATTCGGCGCAGTTGCGGCTCCACAACGTCCAAGCCTATGGGCTGGTCCCGTTTCCGCTGACGGACGATGATCTCAAGCGTATGCACGGGAACGATGAACGGATACCGCTCGCGGCGTTTGACAAGGGTGTGGACGTGCTGCTGAAAATCGTCACGGAATTCGCGGTCGCGCGCTAGCAGAGAACAGATTCGCAAGCGAAAACAGACACTGTCTCATCCAGTTCCCGTAAAGAATAAAAACAGTCTACAATCGGTGCCCTTAAAGGACGCATGAGTTTCCGTCATTCCAAAATAGTGTGCACCATCGGTCCGGCGAGCCGTTCGCCGAAGATGATTGACCGCTTGGTGGGCGCGGGTATGGACGTGGCGCGGCTGAATTTTTCGCATGGTACCCACGAGGAGCACGCGAAAAATATTTCGACGTTGCGGGCTGCTTCCATCGAGCATGAAAAACCGATTGCCATCCTGGCGGACCTGCAAGGACCAAAAATCCGTACCGGACCGCTGGCGGGTGGCGGGCCAGTTCTGCTGCGTACGGGCCAGAAGTTCATAATCACTACGGCAAAGATTCTGGGAGATTCGACGCGCGTAAATACAGTTTTCACGCCGTTGCCGAGAGAAGTTCACCGTGGCGACCGCATCCTGCTTTCGGACGGGTTGATCGAATTGCGCGTGGAAAAAGTCAGCGCCCGGAACGTGATTTGCGAAGTCGTGAACGGCGGAGCGCTCGGCGAACACAAAGGAATCAACCTGCCCGGGGTGAAATTGCGCGTGCCCGCGCTTACGCCAAAAGACCGCGCCGATTTGGTTTTCGCGCTGAAACACGGCGCGGACTACATTGCCGTCAGTTTTGTGCGGCGCCCGGAAGACGTGCTGCTGGCGAAGCAATTGATTCGCAGGGCCGGAAGAGAGGTCCCGGTGATTGCGAAACTGGAAAAGCCCGAGGCCATCGAAAATCTGGACGCGATTCTGCTGGCCGCCGATGGGGTGATGGTGGCGCGCGGCGACCTGGGCGTGGAAATGAATCCGGAGCGCGTGCCGGTGGTCCAAAAAACGATTATTGCGCGAGCCAGGGAACTCCGGCGCCCGGTGATTACCGCGACGCAGATGCTGGAATCCATGACCGAGAATCCGCGGCCGACGCGCGCGGAAGCTTCCGACGTGGCCAACGCGATTTTCGATGGCTCGGACGCGGTGATGCTCTCGGCGGAAACGGCCTCGGGGAAATATCCCATCGAAGCCGTTAGCATGATGGCGCGCATCATCGAAGAAGCGGAAGGGAGCATCCGGGAATTTCCGCGGCCGGCGTCTCAGGAGCAATTAAAAGTTGCGGGAACCGTCGCGGAGCTGGTGTGCCACGCCTCACGCGAATTGCACATGAAGGTGATCGCCGTCTTCACGCACAGCGGTTTCACGGCGCGACTGGTGTCGCGCTACCGGCCGCTGGTGCCGATTGTGGCGTTTTCCCCGGAAGCGGAGACCCGCCGGCGTATGGCCCTGATCTGGGGCGTGGTGCCGAGAAACATCCAGGACGTGCAAAAGGTGGACGGGCTGGCCAAGGTCGCGGAGAAACGCCTGCTCGAAGAGCGGCTTGTCCGCAAGGGCGAGATCGTCGGAATTGTTGCGGGCACGCCGATGGGCATTCGCGGGACAACGAACTTCATGAAGTTCCACATCATCGGCGGGCCGGCGTGAGCAGTGAGCAGCGTAGTCCTAAGGTGCTGCTACCCCCACCCCCCATCAATTTGTATGAATGTGAAAACAAAGGCCTTACAAAAAAAGCATTTCGTAACTGATTGATTCTAAGGGACGCGATCTTGCTTGTTTTGGATTGGCAAAGCTGAAATTGCTGGCTTGAAAAAGAAAAGGGGAGCAGCTCCCGCACTCCAAACGCAGTTATCTACAAGGTAAAATATAGCAGAGATTAGAGAAATGTCAAGAGGTTTTTTCATTTTTGTCAACCTCTTTTGAAATGTCCTTTTTTCTCCTCGATTAAAATGTCCCCTTCGTTCACGGGGGAAGAGTGGACGGAAGGGGCGCTGGCGACAGTCGGCAAGTAAAAACTGGGCTGGCTTCTTCTAATTGACCCAGTTGTCAGGGCGGGAGGGCGGTTCTTTCCTGTGCTTGTTGATGTAGACCTCGAAGCGCTTGCGATTTCGTTTGTGCTGCCAGTCCGTGACCGTGTTGCGGACATTGTATAGGAACGAGCCGCGGCGGAGGTAGAGATAACCAACGAGCATGCCGCCGAGATGGCAGACGTGGCTGACATTATCTCCGCCGGAGCCAATCGTGGAGAAGAATTCGATTGCCCCCATCACGGCAACGTAAGGGCGCATCGGGATTGTGACCGGAAGAGGAATCAGCCAAATGCGGCGGTCGGGGAAGAGCACCGCGTTGGCCATTAGGATCCCGAAAATCGCTCCAGAAGCGCCAATGGTGGGCGTCAAAGAAGGCGGCGCCCCGAAGAAGACAGGAACTGTTTTGACGATCACCTCGATGAGCCCCGCGCCTGCTCCACATAGAAAAAAATAATTCAGAAACCGGCGTTTCCCCCAAACCAATTCCAGTTCGCGGCCGAACATCCAGAGCATCAGCATGTTGATCAGGATGTGCCAGACCGATCTCGGATCGTGAAAGAAAATGTAGGTAAAGGGCTGCCAGATGCGCGGCGGAAGCAAACGTGTCACTGCCGCGGGGATCAAACCGAACCACTTCAGCATCCAGGCGCAAGCACCTGGGCTCAGGAGGTAAGTTAACACCTCGACCAGGAAGACGCCGGTGCACACAAGCACAATCAGCTTGACACCGGGGGTAATGAAACTGCGCCAGTCGAAGTTGTAACGCCGCGCGCCGAAGGTACTTCCCATTTAGCCAGTCTACGGCGACCGAGGGCGCTCGTCAAAGGAGCGTCTCGGCTAATCAGTAGTGGTGAGTTTTGAATCTTGACCCCAATTGTCACGATCAAGAAAATTCAAACTAGCCGACTGCCGGCTAATCGAGCTTCTTGCGGGCGAAATAGAAAAGCGAGGTCGCGAGAAGCGCGAACATAAAAACGCCGAAGAGATTGCTGGTCGCGAGCGGTCCCATCAGTTTAGGCCCAAAGGAGAAGAGGTCAGGCCGCCAGGGGAGGCCAAGAATGGATGTGAGGAAATGAGGGACGCGATTGGAGATTTCCGGGTCTTGCAGAAGAGCGATGATGATGCCAAGCAGCCCGAAGACACCTCCCGCGGCGATGAGTCCGCTGGAGTAGAGTGCGCCCGGGCTGGCTTCGCTTTCGTCTTTTTTCTTCGTAGTTGCTTCGACCAGCGCGCGGACAAGACCGCCGGCAAACATCGCCCCAGTCGTGGCGATGGAAAGATACGATCCGGTTGCAAAGGCCAGGGAGCGAACGCCCAGAACCTCCACGGCGATGACCAGGGCAACGCCCATCAAAACCAAACGCCAAGGCAATCGCTGATTCAGAATGCCATGTATCACGGTGGCCATCAGCCGGGCCTGGGGAGCCGGAGCCTTATCGCTGCCGATGCCCTGCGCCCACTGGAACTCGATTTTCTTTGTCGATGGATCGTAGAGATACTCGCCATCGGGAATCTCATGCGAGCTCAAGGAATTGATCAGCACATAAGTTTTTCCTTGATGGGTAAAAGTGTCTCTTTCGACTTTGACGCCCTCTGGCAGAGTCTGGAGGTTGACCGGTATTTCCGTGGGGATATATTTTTCCAAACCTTTATTCATCAGATTCAAAGTTGTCCCGATGGCGATGGTGGAAACCGTAACACCCACGAGAAGGCTCAATTGCTGATAGGAGGGCGTGGCGCCGACGAGGTAGCCGGTCTTCAAGTCCTGCGAGGTGGCGCCGGCAATTGCCGCAGCCGTGCAGACCACTCCGCCAATCATCAATGCCAGCACTTCGTAATTAGGCGCCGTCCACCCGGCCACAAAAAAGATCGCGCACGTAGCCATGAGCGTGGCGATACTCATGCCGCTGACCGGGTTGGAGGAATTGCCGAGCAGCCCGCTGATGCGCGCCGCCACGGTAACAAAGAGGAAGCCGAAGACGGTGACGAGAATACCGGCCAGAAGATTGTGGTACCACTGCGTATTCGCGCCCTTCATAGGATGAAACGTCAGCAGCGCCCACATCATGGCAATGATGAGGATAGAGCCGACAATGACCCAGCGCATGGGGACGTCGCGGTCAATTCTAGAAGCCGAGGATGAGGTATCAGCGCCCTCGGCACGCACGTCTTTCAATCCCGCGCGCAATGCTGAAATGATGGTGGGCAGAGTGCGCAATAGGGTAATCAATCCAGCAGCGGCGACGGCGCCTGCGCCCATCGGTCGAATGTAGCTGCGCCAGATGTCATCCGGCGTCATGAGAGGGATGGGAATGGTGGAGGGATAAATCGGCGTGTTGCCCGCAAGCTGGCCATAAAATTTGATGGCGGGCATCATGACCAGCCAGGAGACGATGCCTCCGGCGAAGAGGATGCCGGCAACCCGCGGACCAATGATATAGCCGACTCCTAGATATTCGGAGGTTATAGCCGCGCGAAAACTCGCTCCGGGAAACCAACTGGGCCGGCCCTCGGGCTGTGAGGTCCACGCTTGCACCGTGTTCATCAGGAAGGTGTAAACGCCGCCGAGCCCGAGGCCCCAGAAAACGCGGCCTGCGAAGGAGCCGCCACGTTCCCCTGCGACAAGCACGTCGGCGCATGCTGTGCCTTCGGGAAACGCCAAATTTCCGTGTTCTTTGACGATCAGTTGGCGGCGCAGCGGCACCATGAAGAGCACGCCGAGCCACCCACCTAGCAAAGCCAATGGGAAAATCCGCCAAAACGTGAATTCGGAGCCGAAACCGAGAAAGATCAGCGCAGGGATGGTGAACATGACGCCCGCGGCGAGCGATTCGCCTGCCGAGCCAGTGGTCTGGACAATATTGTTTTCAAGGATGGTGGAACGGCCGAAGGCACGAAGGATGCTGATGGAGAGTACGGAAATGGGGATCGAGGCGGAAACCGTAAGCCCGGCGCGCAGGCCAACGTAGACGGTCACGGCGCCGAACAGCAGCCCGAAAAGTGCCCCAAGGACGATCGCCCGGGTGGTGAATTCCCCTGGACTTTCTTCGGCCGATATATAGGTGCGGAATTCACCTGGTGGCGCCGTCGAACTCCATGCCTTTTCGCGCCCCCCAGTTTGTTCGCTCAATGAAGCCTCCCTATTTGCCGCAATTTGATGACGATGCCGCCCCTGTGCGGGGGATTATGCCGCAGGGGGGCCAGGCGGGGAAGCGAATCCTAGCCGTCGGAGGGGCCGCTTTTTCTCAGGTCTATGCCCTATTGACGGATAGAAGAGCGTCCCTATAATGGCCGCCGATATATGTTGCTCAGGTAGGCAACAGCCCATGGGATGTGACCTCTTGACGTCGCGGACAAACGCGAAACCGTTCCGGGCGCCGGTGGCCGCATTGCAGCCGGTTCACATGGGAGCCACCTGCGGATCCTTCCCCGTGGTCCGTCGAATACCGTGATTCTGCTGATGCAAGCTGGGAGAACTATCATGAGCTACCGCCGCCTGTTCCTGCTCGCTTTGCTACTGGCCGTTTTGGGCGCCGTGCGCCCCACTCATCCCGTAAGTGCCGGCGACGAATGGCAGCCTATCTCGCAGGAAGAGTTAAAGATGGCCAGCGAGCCGAAAGCGCCAGGGGCTCCCGCGGTCTATCTGTACCGCCAGGTGGACCGGGACGACAACACCCACACGCCGCACGAATACAATTACGCGAGAATCAAGATTCTTACGGAAGAAGGCCGAAAGTACGCCGACGTAGAGATTCCTTTCTTCAAGGAAGAGGGAGACATCCACGGCATCAAGGCCCGGACAATCCGACCGGATGGCTCGATCGTGAACTTCGAGGGGAAAGCTTTCGACAAGACCATTGTGAAGGCGAAGGGCGTAAAATTCCTGGCGAAAACCTTCACTTTGCCGGATGTGCAAGTGGGCAGCATCATTGAGTATCACTACACTTATGACTTGCACGAAGGTTACGTTTACAACTCCCGATGGATTCTTAGCGAAGAGCTTTTTACTAAACGCGGCAAATTCAGCCTGAAACCAAACTCGGATTTTGCTCTTCGCTGGAGCTGGCCGGCCGGTCTGCCGGCGGGAACCGCCGCACAGAAGGATGAAGGAGGTTACGTCCGCCTGGAGTCACAGAATATTCCTGCATTTCAGATTGAAGACTACATGCCGCCGCAGAACGAACTGAAATTTCGCGTGGATTTCGTTTACAGCGACGGTATTCCGGAAAAAGAGCCGGACAAATTCTGGAAGAAAGAAGGGAAGAAGCTGAACGACAGGGTGGAGAGTTTTACCGGAAAGCGCAAAGCGATGGAGGAGGCTGTGGCGGAAATCGTCGCGCCGAGCGACACGCCGGAAGTGAAACTGGGGAAGATCTACGCGAAAGTGCAAAAGCTGCGAAATACTTCCTGGGAGGCGGAGAAGACCGAGCAGGAGCAAAAGCGCGAAAAGCAGAAAGAAATAAATAACGTAGAGGATCTGTGGAAGCGGGGTTACGGAGATGGCCGCCAGATCAACTGGCTGTTTCTGGCGTTGGCGAGAGCAGCAGGATTCGAGGCGTACTCCGTGTACATTTCGTCGCGCAGCGAGTATTTCTTCAAGCCGCAGATAATGAACGCGTTCGAATTGAACGGTGACGTAGTGCTGGTGAAGTTGAACGGGAAGGACACGTACTGCGATCCGGCAACGGCGTTTGCTCCGTTTGGATTGCTCTCGTGGCCCGAAACCGGAGTAATGGGATTGCGACTCGACAAAGAGGGCGGAAGCTGGGTGACCACGACGCTGCCGCCGAGTTCCGATTCGCGAATCGAGCGGAAAGCCGACTTGAAATTGACGGAGACTGGAGCGCTGGAGGGAAAGTTGACAGTCACGTTTTCCGGGCTGGAAGCGCTCTGGCGGAGAATCGAAGAGCGGAACGAAGATGCGACCAACCGGAAGAAGTTTCTCGAGGATCAGGTGAAGGAATACATCCCTGTGGGAATCGACGTGGATTTGGCAAACCAGCCGGATTGGGGGAGTTCGACTCCGACACTGGTTGCCGAGTTCGATCTGAAAGTTCCCGGCTGGGTTTCGGGAGCGGGGCGGCGGGCGCTCGTGCCCGTGGGGCTCTTCAGCGCGCCCGAAAAGCATGCATTCGAACATGCCGGTCGCGTTCACCCGATCTATTTTTCTTATCCATCAACAAAAATCGATGATGTGACGATCGACCTGCCGCTGGGCTGGCAAGTGAGCAGCCTGCCGCCGGTACAGGGGCTCGACGCTAAGGCCGCTCTGTACAGCCTGAAAGCGGAAGACAACAAAGGCACACTTCACGTAACACGACGGCTGAATATGGATTTGTTAATGCTCGATCAGAAACTTTATCCGACGCTCAGGAATTTCTTTCAAGTTGTGAGGACGGGAGATGAGCAACAGATTGTGTTGCAGCCCGGCGCGTCGGCTGCGAGTAGGTAAAATGTGGCGCGTACTGCTTTGTTTTGCATTAGTTGTGATGGGCTGTCTTGCAGGTGTGCCGCCGTGTGCGGCGGGAGACGCTCCCGCTTGGATGCACGCGCTCGTTAGTGCGCCCTTGCCGGCGCACGATGAGAAGACAGACGCGGTGCTGCTCTATTCCGAGCGAATCGTAACGGTACAATCCGCGGACAAATTCAAAATTACTGTTCGCGAAGCCTACAAGATTCTGCGCCCGGGCGGCCGCGAGTATGGCACCGTGACAGTCTCGTACAACTCCCATTCAAAGATCACCGGCTTGCGCGGATGGTGCATTCCCGCGCAGGGCAAAGACTACGAAGTGAAAGATAAAGAGGCCGTAGAAATCTCGCTGCCAAAAGTGGACGGCAGCGAACTTGTCTCCGATGTAAAAGACAAACTCCTGCGCATCCCCGCTGCAGACGTGGGGAACATCGTGGGATACGAGTACGAGAAGGAATTACAGCCCTTTGTCTTGCAGGACGTATGGCGTTTTCAGGAAGCGAACCCCGTGCGGGAAGCGCACTATACGTTGCAGCTCCCGGCAGGCTGGGAATACAAAGCCACGTGGATGAATTATCCGGAAGTGAAACCGGCGCAATCGGGAAACCAGTCACAATGGATCGTGAGCGACATTAAGGGGATCAAGCACGAAGACAGTATGCCGCCCTGGCAAGGCGTGGCCGGCCAGATGATCGTTTCATTTTTTCCGTCAGGAGGTTCCGCGCAAAACCAGGGATTTCAGAACTGGAAGCAAATGGGGATTTGGTACCAGGGGCTGACCAGCGGACGGCGGGATGCTTCTCCGGAACTGAAACAAAAGGCGGCGTCGCTGACGGCTTCCGCGAGCACTCCAGCCGCGAAGATGAAGGCCCTTGGAGAGTTTGCGCAGCGGGATATCCGTTACGTAGCGATTGAGTTGGGGATCGGAGGGTGGCAACCGCATCCGGCCGCGGAAGTGTTCGCGCACCATTACGGTGACTGCAAGGACAAAGCAACACTGATGGGAGCGATGCTGCACGAGATCGGCATCGATTCGTATTACGTGGTCATTAATTCCGAGCGTGGTTCCGTTACACCTGAGACGCCGGCTCACATGGGCGGATTCGATCACGTCATCGTTGCCATCAAACTGCCTGATGGAGTCAGCGAGGGCTCGCTCGTTGCCACAGCCGCGCACCCGAAGCTCGGCAAGATCTTGTTCTTTGACCCGACGGACGAATTGACTCCCTTTGGACAGCTTAGTGGCGCGCTGCAAGCGAATTACGGACTGCTGGTGACACCGGATGGCGGCGAGTTGATTGCGCTTCCGGAATTGCCGCCAGCCATGAACGGAATTCAGAGGACCGCCAAGCTTAACTTGAGCGCCACTGGGACGTTGAGCGGCGAAGTGCAGGAGACGCGCGTGGGCGACCGTGCCTGGTCCCAGCGATGGGCTCTGCGAACAGTGACAAAAGATACCGACAGGATCAAGCCGATTGAGACACTGCTCTCGCATTCGCTCGCAACTTTCCAAATTACGAAGGCGAGTGTCGGCAACCTGCAACTCACAGACCAGCCGTTTTTGTACAATTACTCGGTGGTGGCCCAGAATTATGCAAAGCCGGCGGGAAACTTGTTGCTGGTTCGCCCCCGCTTCGTTGGCAACAAGTCGAGTGATCTGCTGGAAACAAAAGAGCCGCGAAAATATCCCGTCGAGTTTGACGGGCCATCGCGGGACTCGGACAGCTTTGAAATCACGCTGCCGGCAGGTTACGAGGTCGACGATTTGCCGCCGCCGGTGAACGCGGACTACAGTTTCGCGAGCTATCACAGCAAGACGGAAGTGAATGGAAACACCTTGAAGTACACGCGGACGTTTGAGGTAAAGGAGTTAAGCGTGCCGCTGAGCAAAGTCGAGGATTTGAAAAAACTTTATCGCATCATCGCAAGTGACGAACGTAATACCGCGGTGCTAAAACCCGCGGCTCACTGATTTTCACTCGCGCCAGCGCCCGCATGATTTTTTCGCAGGGCTTTCACCGACCAGACGGAATCCGCGTGTCCCATCAGAAACGCGGCGAAACAGAGCGCAAATACCGAATGGCTGAGGCTCGCGCCGAAGTATTGCCAGAAGGCCGCTCCCGCGCCGGGGTAGTCCGAAGAGAAGAGCAGCGTGAGCATGAAAATCAGACCGCAGAGACTTGCGGAGCGGACGAAGACGCCGAGAACGAGCGCGGTCCCGATTGCTAATTCGCCATAAGCTACCAGGAAGGCGATGGCAGTGGCGTGTGGAAGAACGAAGCCGCGCAGAATGGGCGCCATGAAGGGGTAAGTTCCGCCTTCGAGGAACTTGTTGATCCAGAATTGAAAGCCGCCGTGAAGAGTAAATGCAGTGCCGAAAACTTTGTACTGACCGAAGATCAGGAAAAAAATCCCTACGCCGATGCGGAGCATAGCAAGCGCATAGTTATTGCGGGCGCTGGAATCCGAACCAAGATTCATCGCTACTCCGATCCTATGGCGGAGCTTGCTCTCTGGCGGAGTTCGCCCGAGGAATGAAGAATAGTATCGCCGCGGGAGGCTGTAAGGCAGCCAGTTTTTTGCGAAGAGCGCGCGGCGAAGCGTCCAGCATTTGTTTCATCAGCGAGGCAGCCACTTCAAAGGAGAGATGGACGCGAAAGACATCGGCGCGTTCCGCGTGAGAATATTTTTCGTAGCGAGGAGTTGAGTCTTTCGCCGCAGTGAGCAGGATCTCCCAGGGACTTTGCTTTTGAAACAATTTCTTCGCTGACGCCTCGTCGCGCGCAAGGCCAACCAGAGATCGCTGTGCGCCGCCACCTATTTCGAGAGAGACTGAAGTGACCTGGGCAGAGTTGAACGGGCGCGCGGGATCGTCATCCGGAAAACGAGCGAGAAGTCCGGCGACTTCGATTTCGTTGGAAGCGAAACCGTCCCACCAGTAGCGATGACCGTTGTAGACGACAGTGCCCGCGCGGAAGATTTGCTGCACGCGGGCGGCGTTTTTGCCCGTCACGCTGACTACCATATCCGCGAGTTCGGCAAGGCGAAACGTTTGCTTCACAACCGGCCGCACTGTGACATAGCCGGCGTCTTCTTCCGTGAAGCGCAACGCGATGTTTTCAGGGAGCGGCATGCGGAAGGAATGATGCGAAGCTCAGCCGAGTTTCGAGAGGCGGTCGCGCACGCGATCGCTGAGAACCTTGCCGTCAACGGTCTTGCCTTCGAGGGCGGCCTTCGCGGCTTTCACAACCGCGCCCATTTGCTTGATGGAATTCGCGCGGGATTCGGAGATGGCCTTGGCGATTGCTGCGTCCATTTCGGCTTCGCTCGCGCCCGCGGGCAGATACGATTCGATAATGGCGAGCTCCTTGGTTTCTTTGCCCGCGAGTTCCGGGCGGTTGCCCTTGGTGAACTGCTCGATCGATTCCTTGCGCTGTTTTACAAGCGTTTGGAGAATCTGAATGGACTCGGCGTCGTCGAGGGCGCGTATTTTTTCGACTTCTTTGTGCTTGATGGCCGCTTTGATCCCCCGCAGGACGCTGAGGCGCAGCTCATCTTTGGCACGCATGGCGTCGACCAGGTCTTTCTGAATTTTTTCCGCAAGACTCATCGGCTTCTCCTCGTTCACCGACTATAGCAGAGGGCGGGCCGGCACCGGCAAACACCGAAAGCGGTCACTCATGTGCAGGGCCAGCATCCTCAACTTCAAGCCTTCCAGGAATCTCCTCACACACCGGATAAACCACCGACCCTCCATTCAGGTAAATCCCTTATTGGCCGGTGGAAGGTGCGTGGCAGAATCGGCCAAGCAACGAGGGTCCGCATCCTCCAGCCCACCGAGGCCTCGTTTTTAAGGCTCTACAGTTTTCCGTTTTCCGGTCCCCGCTCTTCCGCCCTCCTCTCCGGCCCAGGGTTCCGAAACGGAAGGAACTTCGTGCCGGGGTGTGAAATGAAAAAGGCATATCTGCTCTTGCAGTGCGCCTTGCCGATTCTCGCTGGATGCGCGGCCAACTCGACGCCGGCACCCGCGCCCACGCCCGTTTCCGTCCTTGTCACGCCCTCAAGCACAACTGTAGCTCCCGGCACTTCGGCGCAGCTTACGGCATCCGTCACAGGCGATTCGGCCGGTAAGGGAGTCAGCTGGACCGTGACATGCTCCACGCAGCAGTGCGGGAGCGTCTCTCCCGCGTCAACACCCAGTGGCGTACCCACGACATACACGGCACCGAGCCCACCTTCGACCAGTTTGACGGTGACCATCACAGCCGCTTCAGTCGCGGACGGATCTAAGGCGGCATCGGCAATCATTACGGTCCCGGCCATCCAGGTCGCAATCAATCCAGCCAGCGTAAGTGTTGCCACCCTCGGCACTCAACAATTCACCGCCACAGTCATGAACGACCCAAACAACAAGGGCGTGAGCTGGTCACTGACGCAGGGCGGGGCCAACTGCTCACCGGGCTGCGGGACCATCGCACCGGCAACGACTCCCAGTGGGAACGCGGCGACATACACCGCGCCGTCAACCGTCCCGCGGAACCCGAATGTCACGGTTGTCACAACATCCATGGCCAATACGGCAGTATCCGCCACCGCGACGATCACGGTCACGACGGGAGTGGGAGTGTCGGTTTCACCGGGGGCGGCGAATGTCAGCGTGAACGCAACGCAGCAATTCACCGCGACGGTGACAAATGACCCGAGCAACAAAGGAGTGAATTGGACGCTGTCGCAAAGTGGGACGCCGTGCTCTCCGGGTTGCGGAACGATTAGTCCGGCAAGCACGGCGAGCGGCGCGGCCACGACTTATACGGCACCGTCAGCGGTGCCAATCCCGGCGCAGGTGACGGTTTCTGCGATCTCAGTAGCAGACATCACAAAGTCCGCGACGGCCACAGTGACCGTTTTGCCCCCCATTGCTGTCTCCATCTCGCCGACGACTGCGAATGTCAGTGTGAACGCAATGCAGCAATTCACGGCGACGGTGACGAATGACCCGAACAACAAGGGCGTGAGTTGGACGCTGACGCAGAGTGGGACACCGTGTTCACCGGGTTGCGGAACGATTAGCCCCGTAAACACCGCGAGCGGTGCAGCAACAACTTATACAGCGCCGTCTGTGGTGCCGGCGAATCCGAATGTAACAATCGTAGCGACGTCTGTGGCGAATACGGCCGTATCCGCGACTGCAGCAGTTACGGTGACGCCGGGAGTGGGAGTGTCGGTTTCCCCGGCCACCGCTAATGTCAATGCGAACGCGACGCAGCAATTCACGGCGACGGTAACGAACGATCCAAGCAGCAGGGGCGTGAGTTGGACACTGACGCAGGGGGGAGCAGTGTGCTCGCCCGGCTGTGGCACGATCGCGCCGGCGACGACCGCGAGCGGTAGTCCGGCCAGCTACACGGCGCCGTCCACTATTCCGGCGAATCCAAATGTTACGGTCGTGGCGACATCGGTAGCGGATACGACAAAGTCCGCGACCGCGGCCGTTACGGTCACTGCGGCAGTGGGAGTGTCGGTTTCACCGGCGACAGCCAGTGTCGGTGTGACAGGCACTCAGCAATTCACCGCGACGGTAACAAATGACCCAAGCAACAAGGGTGTGAGTTGGACTCTGATGCAGAGCGCGACACCGTGCTCGCCGGGTTGCGGAACGATTAGTCCGGTAAACACGGGGAGCGGCGTAGCCACGACTTATACAGCACCGTCTGCAGTGCCAACCCCGGCGCAGGTGACGGTTACTGCGACCTCGGTTGCGGACACAACAAAATTCGCGGCGGCCACAGTTACAGTTGCGCCTCCTATCGGTGTCACCGTTTCCCCATCGAGCGCGAGTGTCAGCGTGAACGCAACGCAGCAATTCACCGCGACGGTGACGAATGATCCGAGCAACAAGGGCGTGAATTGGACGCTGACGCAGAGCGGGATACCGTGCTCGCCGGGATGCGGAACGATTACTCCTGCAAGCACGGCAAGCGGCGCAGCCACAACCTACACGGCGCCGTCTGCGGTACCAAGCCCCGCCCAGATAACGATTAATGCGATCTCAGTAGCAGACACCACAAAGTCCGCGACGGCCACAGTGACCGTCATGCCCCCCATTGCTGTCTCGGTTTCGCCGACGACGGCGAACGTCACGGTGAACACAACGCAGCAATTTACGGCGGCGGTGACGAATGATCCGAGCAACAAGGGCGTCAACTGGACCCTGACGCAGGGCGGGACACCATGCTCACCAAGTTGCGGAACCATTGCACCGGCAACGACTTCCAGCGGGAGCGCGGCGACATACACCGCGCCGGGAACAGTGCCAGCGAATCCGAATGTGAGTGTGGTGGCAACATCCGCAGCGGACGCCACAAAGTCCGCGACGGCCACAGCCACGGTGACGCCTCCTATTGCCGTGTCCGTCTCCCCGACGACCGCTAATGTCGATGTGACGAAGACGCAGCAATTCACCGCGACGGTGACGAATGATCCGAGCAACAAGGGAGTGAATTGGACACTGACGCAAAGCGGAACGCCCTGCTCGCCGGGTTGCGGAACGATTAGCCCGGTAAACACAGCGAGCGGCGCGGGTACAACCTATACAGCCCCATCCGCGGTGCCAAGCCCGGCGCAAGTGACAGTTACTGCGATCTCGGCGGCGGACACGACAAAGTCCGCGCTGGCCACAGTGACTGTCACGGTTCCAATTGCTGTTTCCGTTTCTCCGGCAACCGCCAATGTCACTGCGAACACGACCCAGCAATTCACGGCGACAGTGACAAATGATCCTAGCAATAAGGGCGTGAGTTGGATGCTGACGCAAGGGGGAGCAGTGTGCTCGCCCAATTGTGGCACGATTGCACCGGCGACTACCGCGAGCGGCAGTCCTGCCAGCTATACGGCACCGGCAACGGCGCCCGCGAATCCGAATGTGACGGTCGTCGCGACATCGGTGGCCAATACAACGGTATCGGCGACAGCCGCAGTAGCCGTCACGCCTGCCATTGCTGTCTCCGTCTTACCGACGAGTGCCAGCGTCAACGTAAACAAGACTCAGCAATTCACGGCGACAGTGACGAATGATGCGGGCAATAAGGGCGTGAATTGGACACTGACGCAGAGCGGGACACCGTGCTCGCCGGGTTGCGGAACAATGAGTCCGGCAAGCACCGCGAGCGGTGTGGCCATGACTTATACCGCCCCATCCGCGGTGCCAAGCCCGGCGCAAGTGACAGTTACTGCGATCTCGGCGGCGGACACGACGAAATTCGCAGCCGCCACAGTGACCGTCACGCCTCCAATCGCTGTTTCCGTTTTACCGGCGACTGCTAATGTGCCAGTGACAGGAACGCAGCAATTCACAGCGACAGTAACGAACGAAGCGGGCAATAAGGGAGTGAGTTGGACGCTGACACAGAGTGGGACAGTGTGCTCACCGGGTTGCGGGACCATTGCGCCAGCAACGACTCCTAGCGGGACTGCGGCAACGTACACGGCACCTGGAAGTGTTCCAGTGAACGCGGATGTGACCATCGTGGCCACTTCCGTAGCCGACACCACCGCTTCGGCCACCGCTACAGCAGCCATCAAAGGGGTGACAGTCTCCGTCGCGCCGACGACCACCAGCGTCAATGTGAACAAAACCCAACCATTCACGGCGACGGTGACAAATGACTCGAGCAACAAAGGCGTTTCCTGGACTCTTACGCAGAGCGGAACGGCATGCTCACCTTCGTGCGGCACGATTAATCCGGCAAATACAGCGAGCGGAGTATCCACAACCTACACCGCGCCGGCTAGTGTGCCGACACCCGCTCAGGTGACGCTAACTGCAACGTCCGTGGCCGATTCAACGAAATCTGCAGCCGCCACGGTGACGGTGACACCGCCCATTTCTGTCTCTGTGTCGCCAACTACGGCGAATGTCTTGCTCGGAACAACACAGCAGTTCACGGCAACAGTCTCCAACGATGCCAGCAATAGCGGCGTTTCCTGGTCCCTTATGCAGAACGGATCAAACTGCTCGCCCACATGCGGCACTCTTTCTTCGGCCAGCACTTCGAGCGGTACTGCCGTAACTTACACTGCCCCTGCCAGTATGCCCGCCCCGGCTGGTGTAACGATCGTCGCGACCGCCGTTGCTGATACCACAGAATCAATTTCGGCACTAATCGCTGTTACGGGTCCCTGTGGGACGGGGAACGAAGCTCTGCTGAAAGGCCAGTACGCCTTCCTCTTGCGAGGCTTCGACGCTAATGGACCAGTAGGCATCGCCGGCAGCTTTGACGCAGACGGCGCCGGAAATATCGCGAAAACTGTCGGCCTGGAGGACATCAACAGATCTTCGGGTCCACAGACGAACTTGACTATCCTCTCGGCGGGGAGCTCCTATTCGGTCGGCTCCGATAATCGCGGGTGCATGACGCTGGTCAATTCCACGGGGACAACAACTACATTACGTTTCGCTTTGGGCTCCATCGCCGGCACTCCAGGAATTGCCAACAAAGGTTGGATTGAGGAATTTGACGACGCCACGGGCACGGGAACGCGTGCTGCCGTCGGAGAGATCCGCTTGCAAGATCCCGCTTCGTTCTCGAACACTCAATTCTCGGGCCCTTATGCGTTTGGGTTTTACGGGCAGGATGGCGGAGGCGTTCGTTTTGCGGTTGCGGGAACCTTTACTCCCGATGGACTGCGTGCCATTACCGCTGGTGCTTTCGATTCTGATGCAGGCGGCACTTTGAGCGCCAATACGCCGATTGCCGGCGCGAGCTACAGCGTCGGGCCCAATGGCCGCGGGACCATGTCGGTGGGCATCACTGTGGGCGGGACCAATCATCTCGCTATGTATATGATCAACAGCTCGGACGCATTTTTTGTAACCACCGATAGCCTTGCTCTCGCTCCGATTTTCAGCGGAGAGGCGCAGCGATCAGCCACAGCATTTACAACTTTATCCCTGAATGGCACGGCGGTCTTTCATCTCTCGGGCGATTCCAGCAACATGGGGCATGACGCAGTCCTTGCACTGGCCAGCGCGGACGGAACGGGGAATCTGACCTCATTCCACATATTTCAAAACATCGAAGGCATCTTCACCACGCAAACCGTAACCACTGGAACTTACTCGGTGGCGCCGAATGGGCGCGTGACACTGAGCGGTGTGGGTCTCAATCCACCCCCGGTGCTTTACCTCAGCGCGCAGAATCAAGGCTTCGTCGTGGGCACGGGGCCGTTCTCGGAGATCGGGAAGTTTGAGCAACAAACGGGAGGTCCGTTCAGCAATGCTTCTTTCTCCGGGGCCTACTTCTTTGGCACCGAGACCCCGCTAAGTCCTTTCGGCCTGGTGGAGACCGGCACACTCACCGCAGACAGCTCTACGGCAACGACCGCTGTCACATCGGACCAAGCGAACGACGGAAACGGCGTTCTCGTCCCCAATAGTACGTTCAACTACACCTTCGCGTTCGCACCGGATGGTACGGGCAACATCGGAGGTGGCACGACCACCACCATCTTGATTTCACCAAGCAGATTGGTCTACATGCAAAATACGCAGCTCCCTCCGATAATTTTTGTCATCGAGAAGTAAACTACGCCGTTCAAGACACGTCTAGAGAGGGCCGGTCGCCAAGCACCGGTCTTCTTTTCTTTTTGGCTTGATGATTTGACACTAAAGCTGCGGCTCGCTACTTTTGAACTCTTCTCCGGCAAGAGAATCGCGCTTTTTGGCGCGTCCGGCTGATTGGAATCGGGATCAGAAAGGAATAAATGAAAGTTATCGTAGCGGATAAGATCAGCGATCGGGGCGTGCAACTGCTGAAAGAGCAGCCGGGCTGGAACGTCGTGCTGGCGACCAAAGATTCACTGAACGCGGAGATCGCCGATGCGGACGCGTTGATTGTGCGCAGCGCGACGAAAGTCAACGTGGAATTGCTGGACCGAGGGAAAAAATTGCGCGCCGTAGGCCGGGCAGGCGTGGGTGTTGACAACATCGACCTGGATGAGGCCACGAAGCGCGGCGTTCTGGTGATGAGCACACCTGGAGGAAGTTCCGTCAGTGTTGCCGAGCATACTTTTGCTCTGCTGCTGGCATTGGTTCGCCAGCTTCCAAGATTTGATGCGGCCATGCGCGAAGGCCGCTGGGAAAAATCATCCTCGGGCGCCGAAGTGCGCGGCAAAACTTTGGGTCTTGTCGGTCTCGGGCGCATCGGCAGCGAAGTGGCGTCGCGGGCGGAAGCATTCGATATGCGCGTCGTTGCATACGATCCATTCATCAGCGAAGCGGCAGCGCGGGAACTGTCCGTGGAACTCGTGCCGCTCGAGCAACTTCTGGCGGAATGTGATTTTATTTCGCTGCACACGGCCGTTAGCCCGCAAACGCGGGACATGATCAACGCCGGATCCATTGCGAAAATGAAAAAGGGCGTGCGCATTATCAATGCGGCGCGCGGAGAGCTGATCAACGAGGCGGATCTGGCGGCGGCGATCAAGAGCGGCCACGTCGCGGGAGCCGCGCTCGATGTCTTTGCGGAAGAGCCGCCGAAAAATTGTCCGTTGATCGGGCTTCCGAACGTAATCACCACACCGCACGTAGCAGGCTCCACGGCGGAGGCGCAAGAAGAGCTGGGTACACAGGTTGCGTTACAGATCCGGGATTATCTTGTGGAAGGAGTGATTCGCAACGCCGTGAACCTGCCGGCGCTTTCGCCGGACCAATATCGGCGCGTGAGACCGTATCTGGAATTGGCGGAGCGGCTTGGGTCGCTGGTTTCGCAAGCGGCAGGGACGCGGCCGGCGCGGATTCGTATTCGGTATGCGGGCGAAGTGGCTGAGGTAGGAACCCATCTCCTTCGCAGCGCCGTGCTTGCAGGTGTGCTTAACGCAGTGCTGGACGAAAAGGTGAACGTGGTCAATGCGCCGGCTGTGGCGGCGGCAAGAGGCCTGACCGTGGAGGAGGAGACTCGAAGACGCGAGCATGGCTTTTCAAACACTCTGGAAGTCTCCGCGCTGCCCGAAAAAACCGGAGCGGCACAAGGTTTTACCGCGGAAGGCACGGTCCTGCACGACGGCTCGCCGCGTGTACTGCAGATCGAAGGAATTCCCCTCGAAGCGCAACTCGAGGGGACAATCCTTTATTTGAGAAACCGTGACGAGCCTGGAGTCATTGGCCAGATCGGAACGACGCTTGGCAAGCTTGGTGTCAACATCGCCACGTTTGCTCTTGGACGACGGGAGGCGCAACGCGGCGCGGACGCTGTCTCGCTTGTGCGAGTGGACGGGAAAGTGTCGTCAGTCATTCTCGAGCCGATTCGGGCGATTCCCGCCATCACTGAGGCTAAGCTCTTGCATCTCAATTGATTTCTATAAGTTAGGCCCGCGGCCGCCGCATGTTGCCGAAACCTCAAGAGTAAGAGTCTGCTTAGATTTTGACGAAGGCGCACCCCCCACCCCCCTGTTTTTCGCAAAGAGTGCGGATCTATCTGATTTCAAAAGGTTTGCTTGTTTGTGGTCGCGCCAAAGAGTGCGTAAATGCTTGATTCTAAAGGGCTGAATTTCCGCAGAAGTGCGCATTATTGCAAAAGAGTGCGCAATCGTAGGGAAAAAAACGCGTTAAGGCAGAAGAGAAGCCAGAGAAATCCGATCAGTTCGCGGGGGAGAGGATGCTGCAAGGCTAAACGCAATCTTGCTTAACAAAAAGTATGCGCTCAAACAAGAAAATGTCAAAGGAAAAGATGGTAGAGGTGGAGAGCGGGCCGAAGGCCGCAAGAGGTATGGAATCGCCCCGGAAACGGAGCGCAGAACTGCCCGATTCCCCCGGCTTGAAGGCCGGAATCCGATTCGAGCTGCGGCGGCGCGTAAAAAACGCTGGATGGAATCGAAACAACTTGACTTGACATCCTTAGGCATCCTGGGCTAAAAGCTAGCTCAACGGTAGCTTATGTCGAGCGGTGGGTGAGGTTGCCCGGGGCTCATTGACATTATCCCTTGAAGGTCTTGAGTCGGCGGCGAGTCGGCGCCACTTCTCATTTTCCGGCACCTTCCTTTTGAGTTTGGTTCGATCTTCAATTTATGGTGCGCGAAGGGGGAGTGTATGCATTCACATTCAATGAAGCGCAATTTTCTGGTGGGCTTTGTCGTTCTTGTTTTCGCGACGGCGTGCGCCTGGGCACAGACGGGAACGACATCGTTGCGGGGCACGATTACTGATAAGTCTGGCGCGGCGATCGGCAACGCGAAGGTCAATTTGGCGAACGCTGCCCAAGCTGTGCACCGGGAGACAACCACGGGCCAGGGAGGAGAATATGAATTTCTCGTCTTGCCTCCTGGCATTTACTCGGTCACAGTCGAGAAGACCGGATTTCGCAAATTTGAGCAGAAAACCATCCAGCTGCTGGTGAACTCACCAGCAACCGTGAACGCCACGCTGGAAGTCGGCTCGACGACCGAGACGATTGAAGTGTCGGCACAGGCCGTGGCCCTGAACACGACTGATGCATCGCTCGGTACCGCATTTAACGAACACCAGGTGAAAGAATTGCCGATGGAAGGACGCAACGTTCCCGACCTGCTATCACTCCAAGCTGGGGTGGTATACACAGGGAATCGCGCGGATATCAACGCCGATGTAGACACGCGTAGCGGCTCCGTGAATGGTGCACGCAGCGACCAGAGCAACATCACGCTGGATGGCGTGGACGTGAACACGTCGGGAGGTTACGCCTTCACGGCGGCCCTGCCGGTCACGCTGGACTCTGTACAAGAATTTCGCGTAACAACAACAAACTACAACGCCGACCAAGGGGCGTCGTCGGGTGGGCAGGTATCGCTCGTCACCAAGAGCGGTTCCAATCAGTTTCACGGCTCGGCGTACGAGTACAATCGCAACACCTACACCAGCGCTAACGATTATTTCATCAAGCAGGCACAACTCCAGAATGGCGAGCCAAACAAACCTCCTAAGTTGATTCGCAACATATTTGGCGGGTCCCTAAGCGGCCCGCTAGTGAAGAACCGATTTTTCTTCTTCTTGAATTATGAGGAGGCACGCCAGCGCGAGGAAAACGCCGCGCTGCGGATTGTTCCGACAGCCTCCTTGCGTGACGGCGCGGTCCTGTATCCCTGCGATGATCCCAGCTCATGCCCGGGAGGCAGCGTACAGGGCCTGAGCGGCGCCAGCTACACAGTTCCAGCAGGTTCTGCGGGGCTTTCTCCAGCCGATCTCGCGACCATGGATCCTCTGCATGTGGGTCCGAATTCGGCAATGATTGCCTACTTCAAGACTTTTCCTCTGCCGAATGACAACACTCAGGGTGACGGACTTGGTTACGACTATTCGGGCTTCCGATTTAGGGGGCCGATCCAAAAGAACTACAGGTATTACATCGCGCGAGGCGATTACAAACTTACATCCAACGGAAATCATTCGATATTTTGGCGTGGTGCGCTGTCCAACTATGCGAGTCTCGGAGTCCCCTCTTACCCGGGAAAGACACCCGAGCATAGTATCATAAACTTCAATAAGGGTTTTGCCGTGGGATATACGGGGATTCTGCATTCTACCTTGGTTAACAATTTCCGCTGGGGCTTCACGCGGGAGAGCATCGGCGATGTTGGCGACTCCAACGAACAGTGGATTTTCTTCCGGGGAATAAGCCAGCGCATCACGCGAACACGTTCCTTCCAGCGCCCATTGCACAACTTTTCGGATGATCTTTCCTGGGTTAGAGGCAAGCATACTTTTCAGTTTGGCGGCAGCCTGGCGTTTATCCGGAACCCACGAAACTTTACTACAGGCTCCTTCAGCGACGGCGTGACCAATGCGTCGTGGCTGGACAACGCCGCAATCGCGGGAACGAACAGTTTTCTTGATCCCGGATGCACTGCCGCAGTGAACGCGAGTTGCACGTGGAATTTCCCCGCGGTCAGCGCAGATTTCGCGAATTCATACGATTTTCCAGTGATTGCATTGACAGGGATTGTGACGGAAGTGGATGCCTCCTATAACTATCTGAAAGACGGCAGCGTGCTTCCGCAGGGGGCACCCGTACAAAGGCACTTCGGGGCCGACGGCTACGAAATGTATATACAGGATTCGTGGAAGATCACGCCGAATTTCACGATGACCTACGGCTTGCGGTATTCCTTGTTTTCGCCACCGTGGGAGACCAAAGGTCTGCAGGTCGCGCCAAACTTCAGTCTCGGCGGCTGGTTGCTACAGCGTGGAAAAAATATGGCCCAGGGAATCCCGGCGAGCCAGGATAAGCTCGTCCAATTCGATTTGGCCGGTCCGGCGAATGGCGGCAAAAAGGGCTACTACGACTGGGATTATCATAATTTTGGCCCTCGGCTCGCCTTTGCCTATACGCCAAGGCCGCATTCGGGCCTCTTCAAGTCGCTTTTTGGGGAAGGAGACAAGACGACGATCCGGGCGGGCTTTTCAATTATCTACGACCGGATTGGAGGAGGATTGCTGAACACCTTTGACCAAAATGGTTCATTCGGCCTATCCACTGGACTAACGAATCCGGCAGGCGTCGAAAGCCTGTCCTGCGCCCCACGATTGACGGATGTTCACGTCATCCCGGCGAATGCAATCAATAATCCCGCAGCGGGTTGCGACGGACATCAACTCCTCCTTCCGGCACCTCCGGGGAAGTTCCCCCAAACCTTTCCCAGCACGCTTGATACAGGCGGGTTCGCAATTGCCTGGGGTCTCGATGACACCATCAAAACTCCGTACTCCTACGCAATGGACTTCTCGGTCGGCCGTGACTTGGGCAAGGGTTTTTCGATGGAGGTTTCGTATGTGGGTCGCCTTTCGCACAGGCTGCTAATCCAGGAAGATGTGGCGATGCCTTCGGACCTCGTGGATCCTGCGTCAAAGACTGACTATTTCGCAGCGACTACGGCACTGGCCAAGGTCTACCGGACGGGGCTGGATTCTCTAAGCTTCAACTCCTCCATGGTACCGACGAACGTAGCTCAGTATTGGCAGAACATGCTTCAACCCCTTGCGTCGGGTGATCAATACCGTATCCGAAGGTGTACTCCCGGCAACGCCGTGAAGTTTACCTCCGATCCGGTTGTGGCCGCTTATGACCTTTTCTGCGGATTCAACCAAAACGAGACAACGGCGCTCTTTATTCTGGACCTGCTCGGCATACGAAGTGCTTCGGGAACTCTTTATTTCCCGAAGGGTGGTCCGAACTCCTTCTTTAACCCGCAGTACTCATCGCTGTACGCGTGGCGGTCAGCGTCCAACGGGAACTATCACGCGATGCAGGTGAACTTGCGGCATCGGATGGAACACGGCGTGCAGTTTGACTTCAACTACACATTCTCGAAGTCGATTGACCTGGCCTCGGACGCGGAACGTATTGGAGCGTGGAGCGGGCTGGGGGGGCAGATCATTAATTCATGGTCGCCGAAGCAACTCCGGGCAGTCTCTGACTACGACGCGACACACCAATTCAACGCCAACTGGATCATTGAACTTCCTTTCGGCAAAGGTAGGTCTCTGGGAAGAAACGCCGGTGGGGCTTTGGACGCGATCATCGGTGGGTGGCAGATCTCGGGTCTATACCGCTGGACTTCGGCTTTTCCGTTCAACGTGTCTAATGGCTTCCAATGGCCGACGAACTGGCAGCTTGGTGGACAGGCGGTACTGACGGGCAAGGTGCACACGGGGGTGTTCAAGCAGCCAGACGGAAGTGTAAACGTCTTTGGAGAAGGGGCGGGACCCAGCGGCGCTATCACTCAGTTCCGTTCGCCGTTCCCCGGCGAAGCCGGAGCTCGCAACCAGGTCCGGGGAGATGGTTTCTTCGGCGTCGATCTAGGGCTCAGCAAACGGTGGAGGATGCCGTGGTCGGAAGGGCATAGTCTGCAATTCCGCTGGGAAGTTTTCAACGTTACCAACGCTACGAAATTTGACTCGCAGTCCATCGCGCCGGAACTGGATATTTCCGGTTCGTTCGGGAACTACGGTGGCTTGCTGACCAACCCGCGCGTGATGCAGTTCGCATTGCGGTACGAATTCTAGTCGCAACACTACATCTGGCGGGATAAACCCGCGCTACAAGGACCGCCGCCGGGGAGCGAAAGTTCTCCGGCGGTGTTTTTTTTTGCAACTTATGGAGGATGCCTCAAAGAGTTTGGCAAATTCATTTATATGAGACAGGCATCCGCATTCTTCCTTGTAAGGAAGGGAGAGGCGGAGAAATGGAGTTAAGGACGGTCCGGGCTTTCGAAGGCTTCGTGGAAGGCCCAAACGGTGCCGATGATGGCGAGTGAGATGGGTATCCAGATGAATTTGGGCTTCTTGATAGGCCACTTGTGGTCCTTGGCGCCTGCGCCGCGCGGTCCTTGCGGTTCTGGTTCCGCCGCGGCGGGGTCGAGAACGATGCGATAGGAGGCGCCTTCGGGGATCTCGCGCACGTCGTCCTCGACGGCGATGCGCAACGAGGCGCGAACGCTCTTGACCAGGAATTCCTTGGGATTCAGGACCATGACTTGTCCGATAGTGGGCAGGTCGGTGCTGGGGCGAATTACTGCCGCGGCGACATGGAAGGTAAAGGCCCTGGAATTCGCGGTGGAGAAAACGGCAGAGCCAGTGGTGAGGCTGGCGCCGAGTCGGTCGTTTTCCAGAGTTAAAGTGGCGCTGCTAGAGCCGGAGAGCAACAGACGCGCCGCGCCAGCGCGGATCTGGAGGCTGCCTGCTGGTTCGGTGCGCAACTTGTCGCCTGGGAAAATGGTCGTACCTGCAGAAGCATTTCCCGCACCGAGATGAGCGCGGTCGGCGTAAACAATCGCGCCGAGGGAAGAAGAGGAAGCGCGCGAAAGAGATGTTTGCGGCAGAGAAAAGGATAATATTACGGCGAGGATTACGCGCGAGCGCGCCATGTCCGCTAAGAATAGTGAGTAAGTTGGGAGCCGTCAATTGAAAGTACGGTCTTCAAGTGATCAACCGGCGAACCGCAGGCTTTGCGCAAAGAGAACACCACGCCCGAGGCATGGGACAAGCCTCGTATAGCCGTGGGTGGAGAGCTGTGCTAATCTGGATGCGAAGTGTGAGGCGGACAATTCCGCTTGACGGTCGGGGCGTAGCGCAGCCTGGCTAGCGCGCCTGGTTCGGGACCAGGAGGTCGATGGTTCAAATCCATTCGCCCCGACCACTTCTTTTAGAACCAGCAATTTACAGTATACGAAGGAGCCGAAGGCATTCTGGTTGTGGGCTAGGCATTCCTTTTTCAAATCGCCTGCACGCAACCAATCTTTCTTGTCTGAATCCAGTGTCTTACGGCGAGAAGTGCACCACACGGCAAGTCCCGGTTTGGGGATATTAAGTACAAGATCGCACTTTTGGAAGAAAAATCAAACTGCAATCTCAAGTCCGGCGCCTTGCACGGTCAAGACTTACCAAGGTTCAGGTGTCGGTTCGATTTCCGATAGGCCGCTCCATTAGATCAAGCACTTACAGACGTCTGATTCCTCGGCGTGGGAACACAAGGGAATAGAAGCTGTTCCACCCGTTGCCCGATCATCTCTCTGGAATGCCTCCCACTGCGGATTGAGTGTTTGGTAGGGACAAGTCGATAAAACCGTCATATCGCGCCAATTCAGCCGAGTAGGGAAGCGTATCATGTGTTTAGCGCCGAAGATTTTAGCACTGGAGTCCAAACTTGCATCGGAGTCGCTTGCCGATTCGCCCACGCGTAGTAGGGAATGAAGGTCAGCGGAACCCGCCGGGTCTTTACCGGCTCCCTCTTGTAGCGGAAGTAGAGAGCGTCACTCGAGCTTGTTTTGTCGTAAACCGCGCCCATGTGACGCAGCACATGCACCCCGCCGAGCAAATCGCTCCTGAGCTCGCTGTGGAACACTGCGCCCGCCTTCTGGTCCAAATCCACAGCCACATCGGTAAGCGCCACTCCATTCGGCTGGTCGAGTTCTTCCAGGCAGTAAACGAGAGGGCCGCGTTGGATGGCAACGCGTCCCGTGTCGTCGACGAGACGAGGATTTGCTTGGATCATTTGCGGGGTCATTTCCATTTGCAAACGAATCACGTCCCCCGGCGACCAGCGGCGCTGAATCGGCAGATATTCACCGGGCTTCGTGCCCGTGAACGCCTTCCCGTTCACGGAAACTTGCGTGCGCTCGGACCACCCTGGAATGCGCAGATAGAAAGTGAAATGCGAGACCTGCGCCGGCACGACAGCAATTTCCGCGCTGCCGTCCCAAGGATAATTGGTCTTCTGCGTGACCTTCAGGGCCGTGCCATTTTCCAGGCGCCAATCGAGCTCAGAATTATCGTAAAGATGCAGATAGATTCCATCGCCGCTCGTGCTGTAGAAATAGCCCGGCAGCGAAGCGAAGGTGCGTTCAAGGTTTGGTGGGCAGCAGGTCGTGTCGTACCACGAGTTTCTAATCTTGTCCCCGTTGGAAGGATCGAATGCCAGTGGGTTTCGATAACAGTAGAGCGTACCGTCAAGCGACATTCCAGAATTGATACCGTTATACAGCGCCCTTTCGATGACATCGGTGAACTTCGCGTCTCCGGTAGCCGCAAGCATTCGCCAGTTCCACATCATGTTGCCGATGGCAGCACAGCTTTCCCCGTAGGCCCGATAGTTCGGCAGTTCGTAGGCATCGCCGAAGGCTTCGCCAGCCGCGCGCGAGCCAACTCCTCCGGTAACGTACATCTTGTTTCCCGTCATGTCGTTCCACAGCGTGCTGAGTGTTTTCCAATAGGCGGGATCGCCCGTTTCCATATAGTAGTCTGTCGCGCCGCAGCAAGCATACATGGCACGGACAGCGTGTCCCTCAAGCTTGGTTCGCGATGTGAATGGCGTCCCGCTGAACATGTAGATTGTTCTTGGCTTTGGCAGTTGCAGGCGATCGTCTCCCTGGAGGATGTAGGCTGCGAGATCAAGTTGCCGCTTGTCACCGGTCATGCGATACAGCTCGATCAGGCCCATCTCAATCTCCGGGTGCCCGGAAACAATCGGCTTCTTAGGCGCGGGACCGTAATCCGGTAGGAGAAAGTTATTGACGAAGCGGATACCGGCATCCAGCATCTTGCGGTCGCCGGTACCCCGATAGTAGGCGATAGCGCCCTGCAACATGTGCCCAATGTTGTAGAGTTCATGGCCGGTCGTCTGCGTTTGAGTCAGCATGCGCTGCGATACGCGATCATCGACGTAATAGGTGTTAAGGTAGCCGCTGGGTTCCTGCACAGCGACAACATCATCGATGAATTTTTCAGCCATCGATCGCATCTCTGGACGGTCGCCCGATTGCAGCGCGAACCCCACCGCCTCGGTCCATTTATAAATGTCGGAGTCAGAAAAAACGGGCCCTCGCTGATCACCCTTGCTCTTATCAGCCAGTCGGCGGAAATTAATCATGCGGCCATTAGACTCGAGCAGGTCGTGCATACTGGGAATGCTTTTCGTGACATTAGTGTCGCGCCGGCGGCCCCAAAAACCGCTACCGATCGTGACAGCGCGCACAGGCACATTGTGCAGCCTGGAGTACGGCGACTTCGCAAGGTTCTCGATACCTTGGTCTTTCCAAGCGGCGCTGTCGGTCAGAACCGATCCAGTTTGCTGTCGAAGTGGGTCCGCTGTCCGTACGCTCTCCGCATAGCCGGCAAAGAGCCCTTTCATCGGCATGCATGAAATAGCGGCGCTCGAGATCGCTGAGTTCACAAACCGCCTTCGCGACATGTCTTTTGCCATAGTCATACGGTCTCCTTCGAGGGAAGTCCACGCTATGCAACGCAGAGAACGTTTTCTAGAATTCTGCGCTGTTTCAACTATGCGGCGCTTCAAGCAAACGGCCCTGAAGTATTCGAGCCTTAGCAGGCAATCACAAGCAATTCCCCTCTCTTCCGCCCGGACCGATGAAGCTAACCAATTGGAATTGACTGCACGGCCGGACGAAAGCCTCCGAAGGCCGCTCACGTCAAGGTTAATCGCGGACTGGGTCGGCGATTTCGACCGGTACGTTCTGATATAGGCGATACGATTCATCACGGATTGCCGCGAAAGGACGAAATGTCACTCTCCCGGCATCGGTCTGCACCAGCCAGTCTTCTGAAGATTGGGATGCAGCCGCAGCGGTGAGAAGCTGTGCACGAGTAAACTTTGCGGGCAGATTGCCAACGCCAAAGAGGGCAAGCGGCCCGCGGACCAGTGCCACCGTACTCGCGTTCTGCGCGTCCACCGCTTGCAGGCGAAGCGGCATTCCAATTTCAAACTCCACTCGATCTCCATTCTTCCAAGTTCGTGGCAACGCGAAGAATTTTCCTGGAAGAATGTCGCCTTCCGCGCGTTTGCCGTTAATGGAAATCCGCGTTTTCGCGTCCGTCCATGCGGGAATTCGTAGATAGACCGTGAAGTTTTCAGGACGCGCCATGTCGAGCTGTAGTTGCGTCGCGTTGGATGTGGGATAGGAGGTTTGCTGCGTGAGAGTGCAACGGGTGCTGTTATGCATCCACGTGACTCGAGAAGGAACGAAGAGGTTGACATAGATGCCGTCTTTGCCAGGATAGTATGAGCTGATGCCATAGTCGGCGGTCAACTGCGGGAAAGTGCCTGAACAGCAGGGCCACTTGTCTTTGTAATAGACTTTCTTGGCGCCCTCACTGTTGTAATCTGAATAGTAGAAGCTAGCGCCGTCAGCAAGAATCGGTTTGGCGCCGGCGACCGTGTTGTACAGCACCTGTTCCATGCTGTCACCGTAACGGGAGTCGCGCGTCACCCTTAGCAAGTACCGCGTGATCTTGAACTGCCCGTATGCGCCACACGGAGTCTCGAAGCTGGAGCGGGTCGTGCCCAAGCTTGCGGCAAGCAGGCCCTTGCCCGGTTCAACAAATGCTTCGTTCGGTCCCCATCCTCCCGTGGCGTAGCTCTGTTCCTGCACCATACGCAGTCCGTTCGCAGCAGCGCGGAGATATTTTTCGTTACCCAACATCAAATAGGCCTGCATCGCTGAACTTAATGTGTTGACGTGACTGTACGCGTGCTTGCCGGGAAGGGCATTGTGGTTTTCCGCGAGCGCGTCGTAGTACTCGTGATAGATGAAGCGCACCGCCAAATCACGATAGCGCTTGTCACTGCTCCGTTGATACGCGAGGAAGAGGTTTTCCGGCAGCGTATACGTTTCATCCCACGTGTAGGCGATGGTCTTATGGGGCCGGGCTTCCTGCTCGGCCCGGCTCAATGCCTTCTCGGGCAGATGGGACAAAACGGCGTCCGTACTTCGCTTGAGCACATCTAGCGCGATGGGGTCCGCCGCAAATTCATGGGCATCTATGAGACCACAGCAGGTTTTGTCGAATGTGTAGCCTGGCAGCCGGTAGTCAACGTAGAACTTCCCAGTGGGCTCTACAGTCTCCGCAAAGGCGCGCACCAACCGGTGAACTTTTTCCTGCGTTGGCTTCGATCTTGTCACAGCATAGGCGCGTGCCAACCCGGAAAGGTATTGACCAAACGTATGTCCAGCAATGAAGCCGTGAAAGTTATTCTCCTCGTTAAAGTCGTCCGCATTGTCATACCAGCCGCCGAGGTCGGGGCCGGGAGCCGGCATCCCCTGACGCTGGCGAAACGGTTTGAGCAACCCATCTTCATTGAGATGAAGGAACAGTTCATGGTTCTGCTCGAACTGCTGACGGAAGGGCCCGTCCAGGAGCTGCACATTTGAGTATCCGAAGACCGAAAGTGGAGGGACGATGGGCTCTTTCGGTGTTGTCTGTGCCCATGCGGGAATGGAACGCATCGCTAATACACCCGCAGTTGAAACCGCAGCCGACTTTAGGAACTGCCGCCTGGACTTGGTTTTCATGGCGAAATCTCCTGATCTGGCCGCTGGGCCGTCATTCCCGAAATCCCGAGAAGTGTCCAGCAGGCAATCTGCTGCGTAAGGATTCTCAGCAATCGTTTGCTCAACGGACCTATGTATAACGCGAGCGAGCGACGGCGTCAAACACTACCTGTAATCGCTTTCCCAGATGAAGTATCCTGTGGCTGCAGAGTTTCTACGTCTGCCCGGTATCTGTGATGATTCTATTCAGGAAACTAGGTTTAACGATTGTCCTGTTGTCCTGTCATTCCGTGGCCTTTTCCCAAACCCACGAAAACCGAATCGAGCCCATAAGCTCGGCGTTGCGCGCGAGGGAATTCGACAAGGCGGTGGAGTTGAGCCGATCCGCATTGCGAGAATCGCCGAACAATGCGCAATTGTGGACCCTGCAAGGCATCGCCCTCGCCAGCAAGGGAGATAGCAAAGAAGCCCTGGCGGCGTTCCAGCAAGCGCTGAATATTTCGCCGAACAGCATTGCAGCGCTAGCCGGTGCTGCTCAAATAGAGTACCAAGCGGGCAATCGGGATGCAGTGTCGCTGCTCAATCGTTTGCTGCAATTGCGTCCCGGCGATCCCACCGGCCACGCCATGCTGGCGGTGTTGGAGTATCGGCAGGGAAACTGCGCTGCGGCGACCCCTCATTTCGAGAAAGCTGGCGAGCTTCTCGACTCTCAACTCGACGCGTTGCATGCATACGCCACTTGCCTCGTGAAGTTCAAACGACTTGATGACGCGGTGACAGTCTTTCAGAGGGCGGTGGCTCTTCACCCTGACGACCGACAGGAACGTAACCTACTGGCCTCCATCCAACTGATGGTTCACAAGCCTCAAGACGCCCTTGCCACGTTGGGGCCGCTGCTTGAAGCCAGCAATCCCCGTGCGGACACGCTGGAGCTCGCCTCGAATGCCTATGAGGATTCCGGCGACACGCCACAAGCAGTGAGCACGCTTCGGCAAGCCCTGCTGCTTGACCCGCGGAACGTCAGCCTTTATTTAGATTTTGCCAACATTTCCTTTGCGCACGAATCGTTTCAAGTGGGGATTGACGTGATTACCGAGGGATTGACCCTGCAGCCAAACGCAGACGATCTTTACTTGGCGCGTGGTGTCCTATACGCCCAACTGGCGCAGTACGACAAAGCGGAAGCAGACTTCGAGAGAGCCTATGAATTGAACCCGAATCAGTCATTGAGTTCTGCCGCGCAGGGCTTGGTGGCTGTGCAAGCGAATGATCTTGATCACGCGCTCCGATCGGTGCAGTCAAAGTTGGCGCGAAATCCCAACGACCCGCTTCTGCTGTACTTGCAAGCAGATGTCTTGTCCCAAAAGGGCGCAGACCCGGGCACGCCTGAGTTTCAACTCGCGATGCGCTCGGCAAAGAAAGCTGTCGCTTTGCAGCCCACACTTGCCCCCGCCCGTGCCGTCCTGGCCAAGATGTACATGCAGACCGGAGAATATCAGGCGGCGATTGACCAGTGCAGAAAAGCGTTGATCAGCGATCCCAAGGATCAGACAGCCGTATATCGACTTATTCAAGCGCTCCGGAAAACCGGGCAGAAGGGCGAGATTCCCGATTTGCTGAAGCGGCTCGCGCAACTTCGCGAACAAGCTACAAAAGAAGAAAGGGAACGGTACCGCTACAAACTGATTGAAGAGGACACTCCGCCCAGGCCGCCAGTGCAGCCGTAGTTGCGAGGAGCCCTCCTGCGGGTCCACCAAATTTTCGCCAAAACCTTTACTCGTGATGGCGTCGCGACGATAATTGAAAAATTGCGTCAGATCACCAACTGAGGAAACTGTTTCGGGAATGACCTTTACACGGCGTACGTTTGTGCGACTCTCGCTCGGATCAGCGATCTCATTGACTGCGACTGCCGAACGATTGCTTGCGCAAGGTGTTTCGACCCACACCGCGAAGCCCCTGCCCAGGCAGGCCCCTTCCGGGAGACCTTTCAACGCACACTTTGTCGATGTGGCGTCTGCCGCAGGGCTGCACGCGCCGGTGATCTATGGAGGTGTCGAGAGCAAGAAGTACATCCTTGAGGCCACCGGCTGCGGCTGTGCTTTCCTTGATTATGACAATGACGGCTGGATGGATATTTTCTTGCTCTCGGGGACACGGCTGGAAGGTGCGCCTGTCGACGCGTCCAACCGGCTCTATAAGAACAATCGTGACGGAACATTCACTGATGTCACGGAAAAGGCTGGCCTGCGCGCGGCCGATTGGGCTTCCGCGGTTTGCATCGGAGACTACAACAACGACGGCTTTGAAGATATCTTTTGCACTTACTACGGACAAAATGTCCTCTATCGCAACAATGGCGACGGAACTTTCAGCGATGCAACCAAAGCCGCAGGCCTTTTGAACGAGCAACCGAGATGGGGAGCCGGATGTAGCTTCCTGGATTACAACCGTGACGGGAACCTTGATCTGTTCGTCTCCAACTACGTCCGTTTCTCCTTCGAACATGCGCCAGTTCCGGGAGAAAACAACAACTGCAATTGGAAAGGCATTCCCGTGGAATGTGGACCGCGCGGACTGCCAACAGGAAGGCATTCACTGTACAGGAACAATGGCGATGGAACGTTCACCGACGTCAGCCGGCAGGCAGGCATCGCGCAGGCTACACAAAGCTACGGTATGACGGTGGTGGCGGCGGATCTCGACGAAGACGGATGGCCAGACATTTACGTTGCTTGCGACTCTACTCCCAGTTTGCTCTTCATGAACAATCATGACGGAACGTTTCGCGAAGAGGGAGTATTGCGGGGCGTGGCCCTCAGCGACGACGGCACGGAGCAGGCGGGAATGGGCGTGGGAATCGGCGATTATGACCTTGACGGACATCTTGATCTTTTCAAGACACATTTCGCCGACGATGCCAACGTTCTTTATCGCAATGACGGTAAGGGGAATTTCGACGATGTAACCCGGACATCCCGTGTTGGGGTGGAGACGCGCTACGTCTGCTGGGGCGCTGGAATTGTGGATCTCGATAACGATGGCCATCCGGATTTGTTTCTTGTTACCGGCAACGTGTACCCAGAGGTAGAACGAAAGCTGCCACAATATGCGAACAAGACGCCACGCGCCGTGTTTCGTAATCTCGGCAATCACACGTTCGAAGAATTGATTGAGGCGGCTGGTCCCGGCGTGGCAGACGCGCGCTGCAGTCGCGGATGTGCCTTTGGCGACTTCGACAATGATGGCGATATCGACGTGCTGATTGTCAACTTGAATGAGCCCCCGTCTCTGCTGCGCAACGATATCCGCGGGAAACAGAATTGGATCAAGGTGAAACTGGAGGGTGTTAAATCAAACCGCAGCGCCATCGGGGCCCAGGTGCTTGCGCACTACGGAGGGAAAACCCAGGCCCAAACCGTCCTGAGCCAATCGAGTTTCTACTCCTGCAACGATCCCCGGTTGCATTTCGGTCTCGGAGGCCTTACTTCGGCCGACCTGGATGTGTATTGGCCCAACGGGCTTCACGAAAACTTCAAGCACCTCCCAGCCAATCAACTAATCACCTTGAGGGAGGGGGCGGGGCGGGTGCCAAGCAGAGGCTGGTCTAAGACCTAGCCGACGGGCGCAACCGCCAGGACACGTTTTCCTCGTTGCCACGCCCGATCAAGGATAGAAATCGCTTGACAGCGCTGAAGTATTGAATATATAAATCCGGCCAATTGAGAAAACGTTTGCTCTGCAAGACCTCGTAGAAGTTAACGCTCGGCTTTTTGGGGAGGAAGCGATGCAAGCCAGATCATTTGTCTCATGGTCTATCCGGGTGTTGTTCGTTGTACTGGTGATGGCAAGTTCCACCTGGGCGCAGTTCACCGGCAATATTCAGGGCACGGTCTCAGATCCGAGCGGGGCGGCGGTAGCGCAAGCAAAGGTCACGCTCATCAACGTTGCCACGCAGGTTTCGGCGACAACGACTACCGACGCTTCGGGAAGCTATCGGTTTCTGAGTCTTGCTCCCGGCTCGTACAAGATCACCGTCGAGGCATCAGGTTTTAGTAAGGCTGAATCAACTGTCAACCTCGAGACAAATCAAAACCTAAACGTCCCCATTTCTCTGAAGGTTGGCACGGCCACCGAAGCAGTAACCGTCACCGCCGAGTCTCCGCTCGTGAACACGGCAGAAACACGCAATCAATTGACGCTCGAAACGCAGGAGCTGTCGGCCTTGCCGCTACAGGGCCGCAGCATGATCTCGCTTGTAACACTCGCACCGGGTGTGACCGGGAGGGGAGTTACGGGGGGCGCTCCGGGATCGGGCTTAGACAACTACTCCACGGAAACGACGGTCGAAGCGAGCGCCAATGGACAGGGCGGAGTTTCGAACATGTTGATTATCGATGGGCTAGACGCTACTAGCTCCGTGCGCCAGGGCGTCCTGAACCTCACGCCCAATCCCGACGTCGTTCAGGAAGCATCCTCTCAGGTTAATACATTCTCAACCGAATATGGACACTCAAGTTCCATCCAGTTTGCGATGACCACGAAATCCGGTGCGGACCAGTTCCATGGCTTGGCCAGCGACTACTTCAATTACCAGGCGATGTTCTCCAAGAATTCCTTGCCTAATTCCGCTCAGAAATTCGCCCCTTTTCACAGCAACAACATGTCCGCCACCATTGGCGGCCCAATTATCCCACATCACCAGTTTTTCTTCTTCTTCGGTATCGAACCGCTGCGCGGGTCTTCATCCACGGGGGACGCTCCGATAATAATTGTTAACCCGCAGTTCATCGCTTTTGCCAATGCGAACAATCCAGGTACGTTTGGCACCAAGATCCTGACCAATTATGTGCCCAAGAATGTGACTGTGGGCAGCGTCCTGGACACAGCGCAGAGCTTTTTTGGAACAGGCACGTCCGGTTGTAATACGGCCGCCACGGAAAACATCCCGTGCGCTACAGTGCTAACTAACAACGGAACCTTTAATTCCAGCAATTTCCGAAATGGCGACCAGTATTTCCTTCGTATCGACAAGTACCTTAGGAACGATCGGATCTATGGCAGCTTTTTCCGGACCCTTCTTCACACTGGCGGGCCTGCCGCTATACCCCAGTTTTCAACCACCGGACATAACACGCAGCGTGCCCTACAGGTGAATTGGGAACACACGTTCAGCCCCACAACCCTCAATGAAGCAACCTTCGCCCAGAACCGCATTGAGGGATTTCTAGGCGAAACCGGAGACTTTACGATTCCGGGAATAACTGTGAACAGGTCCACCGGTTACGGCGTCGGCTTTGCTCAGGGGGATTTCATCCAGCACAACTATCACTGGCGCGACGTCTTAACGCATGTTCGTGGGACACACGTATTCAAGGTGGGTTACGAAGGCTGGTACGGCGACGATGTGGAGCCGTTCCAAGGTCCGTGGTCGCAGCCAGGATTCAGCTTCGACAGTTTGTTGAAGCTAGCGCAAGATGCGCCTACCACGGAAGGTGGAGTGATGTACAACCCCATCACGGGGCAGCAGCAACTTTGGGACTGGAATGCGGCTTCCAAGACATGGGGGCTTTTTGTCCAGGACACCTGGAAAGCAAGACGCAATCTGACCCTGACGCTGGGTTTCCGTTTCGATGATCAGGGGAACCCATACTCCCGGTCGAGCACGACGGTGTTTGGTAACTTCCTCCTGGGGACCGGTTCAACCTTCCAGCAGCAAGTGGCCAGCGGCATTGCCAAACCATCGCAGAGCGCGTTGAATCATGCACCTAAGACTTACAATCCGCGGATCGGCGCGGCATGGGATGTCACCGGAAAAGGAGAGTGGGTGCTGCGCGGCGGGTTCGGGCTGTTCTCCAATTGGCTCACACCGGCCAACATTCAGGAGGAATTCCGCGGCAATCCGCCAGGGCTAATTCGGCCAACGTTCAGTTCGACAAATGCGCCTGCAAACCGGCCTATTTTTGTCCAGGGTACCAGTAGCAAACCGCCCTTTGGATTCACATTTCCTGCGCTGGCAGGGACGGCGTTGTGTCCCGCAGCCCCCTGTCTCAACGCCCAGGGAGGACTTACGGGGGGAGCGGTCCCGATTGGCGGAATCAACCCAAATATCGTTTCTCCTACCGCATATATTTATGCTGCAGCGCTTGAGCGCAAGCTTGGGAGCCGCTATGTTGCGAGCGTGCTTTACAGTGGATCGCACTCTGCGAACCTCGTAGGGGGTGGGAATAATATCAATGCCGTGTCCTACGGATCTGACATCAATGCGCTGCCGGGGGACTTGATCGGCAAACCGCCGAACAGCCTGCCTACAAGGCTGAATCCCAGCTTTGGTGCGATAGCCTATACCGACAACGATCGCGTGAGCAACTATCAGGGCATTACTTTTGATTTCAGGGGACGAAGCAGGCGTGCCTTCTTCGATGCTTCCTACACACGTTCATCGTCCAAAGACGACGCAGGCGTGTATCCTACCGCGCTGAACCCTCACCAGTTCTACGGGCCCTCGGTTTGGGATGTTCCTAATCGTGTCTCACTCAGCTTCAATTATGAGCTGCCAAGCCTAAGTAACGGTCAGGGAGCAATGGGGAAGTTGACGGGAGGGTGGGGACTCAGTGGGACAAGTATTTACCAGACGGGAAATCCCTTCACGGTTTTCAACGGTGCCTCGTTCGCGAACGGCGGGGATTACAACGCCGATGGAGACAACCTGGATTATCCCGACGTTACCAGTTATAGCCAGTTGACGTCGCGGAGTTCCTATCTCACCGGTAGCATCCTGAAAGCCCAGTTCTCGGCACCGACACCCGGTACGAACGGTAACGAGAAGACCGGTCAATTCCGCAATCCCAGCTTCTTCCAGACAAATGCCACGGTGTACAAGAACACACACATTACAGAGAGGCTCAATTTGCAATTCCGGTTTGAGTTTTTCAACGTCTTCAACCACGTGAACTTCACAAATATCCAGGGCGACTTGAACTCCGGGAGCTTTGGTAAAGTAACGGGCGAAGCGTTGCCGAGATGGTGGCAGATAGGCGGCAAGATCACGTTCTAGTCTGGGTTCGACCAGCAACATGAGGGACCACCGTTCCACACCCCGAGCGGTGGTCCCTCAGGAGTGATGGGACCGCCCTAGCGCAACCCGGAGATCTTGGGCAGAGTCCCGGGCGAGCTTTCAAAGTTGCCAGAGAACGCAGTGCCAGCGGCGGAGACGGTGCAGCCCCGCCGCTGTTCACGAAAGGTTCTTGCCACGCCTTCAAAGTAAGCGGTCGCAGGAGTTTCTGGTAATCTCGGAAGCGGTCGCCTCACATCGAACAATGGCCCCCTTCGAGGTCCAGTGTAGGACGCGCTTTCCTGAGGGAAGTGTGCGACCTGTGCGAAGCACCGCGTTCAAGTTTCGACGCAAGCGCTCAAGCAGAGTCGAGGGTAAAGAATGATTGATCTTTCGAGTCTGGAAGCCTGGTTTGTAACAGGCAGCCAGCATCTTTATGGATCAGAAACCCTGAAAGCTGTGGAGCAGCACTCCACGACCATTGCTCGCGCCCTCTCCGAATCTTCGCTGATTCCCGTGAAGATAGTTGCCAAACCCGTGATGACAAGCAGCGAGTCCATTCAGCAGTTGTGCCTGGATGCCAACAGTTCGAAAAACTGTATCGGCCTGATTACCTGGATGCACACCTTCTCGCCCGCCCGAATGTGGATCGGTGGCCTGCGATCCCTGAACAAACCTTACCTGCACTTGCATACCCAATTTAACGAAGAGCTGCCTTGGCCGACCATCGACATGAGTTTCATGAATCTCAACCAGTCGGCTCATGGAGACCGGGAGTATGGGTTTATTGGAGCCCGCATGCGGCTCCCGCGAAAGGTAGTCGTTGGTTCCTGGCGAGATACAAGTATTCATTCCGAGATTGCCGTCTGGGCGCGAGCCGCCTGCGCTTGGCATGACGCTCAGCACTTGAAGATAGCTCGCCTGGGCGACAACATGCGGAATGTTGCTGTGACCGAGGGAGACAAAGTCGACGCGCAGATCCGATTGCGCTACTCGGTGAATGGATACGGCGTTGGAGAGCTAGTACGGTTCATTCACGAAGTGCAAGACGCAGAGATTGAGAGGCTGACAGTTGAATACGATGAAACGTACGAGGTCGCGGAGTCCTTGCGTCCCAATGGCAACCAGCGCAAGGCGCTGCACGAGGCAGCAAGAATTGAACTGGGTTTGCGGCACTTTCTTTTGGAAAGTGACTCCAACGCATTTACCGATACGTTTGAGGATTTGCATGGCCTCGCGCAACTACCGGGAATCGCCGCCCAACGCTTGATGGCCGATGGATACGGTTTCGGCGCAGAAGGTGACTGGAAGACAGCGGCTCTTGTGAGGGCCATGAAAGTCATGAGCCACGGTCTAAACGGCGGGACTTCATTCATGGAGGATTACACCTATCATCTGAAAGATGGCGGCCAGGTGCTTGGTGCGCACATGCTGGAGGTCTGTCCCTCGATCGCCGATGACAAGCCATCGGCCGAAATCCATCCGCTCTCCATCGGTGGCAAAGGAGACCCGGTCCGGTTGGTATTTACCGCATCCAGTGGGCGCGCTGTGAATGCTTCGATCGTTGACATTGGGAACCGCTTCCGTCTTGTCGTGAATCGGGTGAATCTGATGCGACCTGAGCAGCCCTTGCCCAAATTGCCCGTAGCGAGGGCAATCTGGGTACCTGAGCCGAACCTCAAAATTGCAGCAACGACCTGGATCTATGCCGGCGGCGCACACCACACCGCCCTCAGTCATGCTTTGACTCCCGAACACTTGCAAGATTTCGCGGATATGGCTGGACTGGAATGTTTGATGATCGACGGCAATACAAATGTCGCAGACTTTGTGAAGGAGCTCAGGTGGAACGATATGTATTACCACTTGGCGAGTGGAATTTAAGCGGGTAGCTTAGAGTTCCAACGGTTAATACAAACCAGAGCAAGCAAGCAATTCGTGCCACCTCTATATCTCTCTTCGCGAGCGGAGCCAGCCTCGCCTTATGTTGGCGAAGTTTCTCTGCAAGCAAACGGTCATGAGGCATCCATCGGTGAGAGGCCTGCGTTTTTACGTCCCCTTGCATTCCGTGGCATAAGCTTTTCGTACCGCCAAGCGCAGATCTTCCCAGTCGATGTCATTCCATCTCAAACCGAGGATTCAACGCGGGATGTACGGGAAGGGAGCACTATTGTTCCCGATGTGCATCGTTCAACGGGCGGGCCATAGCCGTTGAACGCCTGAGGATGAGACTGGTAATCAGTTCGTACTCGCTTTTCTGAGTGGACCTCGATTCCCGGCCGACTTCGTCTAGCAATGCTCGAAACGCAATCTGGGCCAGCTCTTTCTGCGACATTTGCACCGTTGTCAACGGTGGAGTCATGAATTGCGCTAGCCGGATATCGTCGAATCCAACAATTGACAGGTCGGTGGGAATCGTAATTCCGTGATCATACGCTTCGCGCATGACTCCAATGGCTGTCATATCATTGGAGCACACAACAGCAGTGGGTTGATCGCGCGCGCCGAGAAGTTCGACCATCGCGCGCATGCCGCCCTCCATAGTATGGTCCCCCGTCACAATAACTTCCGGGAGCAGTCCGATTTCCGCCATGGAAGTCTTGAAAGCCTCTGTCCTCGCCAGCGCGGATTTCAGTCGTGATGGCCCGGCAACGAACGCGATACGGGTATGCCGCAGGGCAGCCAAGTGTTGTACCGCCTGGCGAATGCCGTTCAGGTAGTTAATCCGGATGTTAACAATGCCGGGAGCATCGGGACCGACGTCAACGAAGACCAAGGGTACCTTTCGGAACCGAAGATGCCCAAGCAGCGACTCCTCCATGCCGAAGGTCAAGATCGCCACGCCCTCGACACGGCGTTCGATCATACGCCGCACCGACTGCTCCATTCTCTTCGGGTCGTTCACGGTGGAGGTAAGAAGAATCTCGTAATTGTTCTCCACTGCGAGATGTTCAAAGGTCTGAACAATTTCCGGGAAAAACGGGTTGGTAATCTCGGATACGATCAGGCCCAAAATGCGGCTTCTTCCGGACACTAAGGCCCGCGCTTGGGTATTGGGGAAATAGCCGAGTTCATCAACGACCTTCCAAACGCGCTTGGCCAGTTGAGGATTGACCGTGGACACGTGGTTAATCGCTCTGGAAACGGTGGCGGTGGAAACCTTTGCCCTTCGAGCTATCTCACGGAGATCCATAACAGTAAATTGAGTATTCGCCTTGACTAGACGCTTACAGCTTACACTCTAGCACACACGACTTGGGTATACGTTTACTGCATCAACTTGAAGAACTGCTGCGTTTGTTTTTGGCGGTCAGCCCAGTACAGCCCTGTAGTGAAGTGCTTGGATGGAACACGAAGTACTCGCGGCTGGTATTTGCGGCTTCCAGCGGGACCGCAGTGAATGCTTCTGTCATCGACCTGGGAACCGCCTTCGTGTAACACTGCGCCTCGAACTTTGTCCGGATCAAGCCGACCACTGAATCACGGTGTACGAGCGTGCGGGCACTTCGAACTTGGTTCGCCCGCCGGTCGTCGAAGGCTTATCAAACGTTTGCGGCGCGACGTGTTTGGGCGCTTCGAAGCTATTGAAAGCTTTCAAATCAGTTCCGCTCAGAACACTAGAGACAAGCACCTGGCCCGGCGTAATGTCTTGCCAATTAATTTCCACGACATGTGGTTTCGAGAGGTCACGATTCAGAACGAAAATCGCAAGTTTTCCGTCCCCGGGATCGATGGTGCCGGCTACATCCAGGTACGGAACTTGACCCATTTTCGCAACTTCGTACGTGGGTGACTGCGCGAGAAGATTAAGCACCGAACCGCGAGCATATTGAAGCGCCCAGTTGTACGGATAGTAGATCGTCTGACGGAGCAAGCCGTTTGCGTTGGTCATGATCGGCGCGATGACATTGATCAATTGGGCCAGGCACGCCACCTTGACTCGGTTCGCGTTGCGCAGCAGGGAGTTGAGCAGGCCACCCACGAGCAAAGCATCCTCCAGATTGTAGACCTCCTCAAGCAAGTGAGGCGCTTCCTGGTGATGCCCGTTCGTGTAATCGCCGCTCCGGGCTCTATACCATACGTTCCATTCGTCAAAAGATAACCACAATTGTTTTGGCGACCGCTTATGTCCACGTACAAGGTCACAAACTGCGACGGTTTCTGCGATTTGCTGTTCCATGCTGAGGTTCATCGCGAGGAACTTTGAACTATCGCCGCCGGTGTCCGCAGGAGCATTGGTGAAATAGCGATGTAGGGAAAGACCGTCGACGTAATCGTAGCATTGTTCCAAAACTTCGCGGTCCCATTCAAGATAAGTGGGCATGAACGGGCCGCTTGATCCACAAGCAATTAATTGAAGGGAAGGATCAACGTAGCGCATCTGCCTGGCGGCGTCCTGAGCCTTCAAACCATACTCAGTCGCCGTCATGTGGCCTATTTGCCAGGGGCCGTCCATCTCGTTACCCAGACACCAGCGCTTCACCTTATAAGGTTCGGCGAAGCCTTGCTTGCGGCGGAGATCGCTCCATTTTGTTCCCTGATCCAGGTTGCAATATTCGACCAGAGCGGCTGCCTCTTCAGGAGTTCCCGTCCCAAGATTGAGGCCCATCAAGGGCTCAGTGCCGGCAGCCTTGCACCACGCCATGAATTCATTGGTGCCGAACTGATTGGTGTTGATCGCATTCCAGGCCTTGTCAAGCACACGGGGACGGCTCACCTTGGGACCCACGCCGTCAAGCCAATTGTAGCCCGAGACAAAATTGCCCCCGGGGTAACGAACGATGGGAACTCCCATCTGGCGAATTTCACCGATGACATCTTTGCGAAACCCATTGGTGTCCGATAGCTTCGAACCGGGATCGTAAACGCCCTCGTAGATGGCACGGCCCAAGTGCTCGAGAAAGGAGCCGAAAAGATTGCGGTCGAGCGGGGCTGTAACGCGACGCGAGTCCACGTAAACGCGGGCGACGTCGTTAGCGCTCAGAGGCGAAGTTTGCGCCCGTAGAAAAGCGCCGCCAAGTAGTGAACTCGCACCCCAGGCGACGCCTGCATTCGCAGCTTGATGCAAGAAACTGCGTCGGTCGACGGAAAACATGTAGGTATTCTCCTCGCAAGTGAAACCGTAGCCCGATTACATTTTTGATTGGTAAACGTTTACCACACGACTGGTGACTATGGCAAGGCAGATATCGCGAGCTAGCTAAAATACCGCGAGCAGCTATCGAAACTTCTGTTTACCTATAGTTCCCGCGCCCTCTTGAATGGTGACGAGTTGGTCCGCCCCAACGTTTGGAAGCTTTTCCGCAGCGCCATCTCCCCAGCAGATTGTCAGGTTCACAGCGTTTTCAGCGCGGATTTAACTAACTATTGCGGTGCTAGCTGCGCCCTTGGATAGTGGTGATTATTGCGTCGGCTGATCACTGCGCCGGCTCAATAGCCTTCAATATCTGCCCGGCCTTGACGTTCTCGAATCTCTGGACAACCCCGGACGGCCACCGGATTTCGACCAACTTGGCAATGGAATCGCTGCCGAGGCCCGCTATCAACCGTTTGTCACTAGCTGAAAGATATCCGACGGCCGTATTAACGGTGAAATATTGCGCCAACCCAGACGCGGACACAACTCTTACGCTACAGCCAGTGCCGTCACGGTTTGATTTTCTGCCGATGGTTTGTATCCCTAACCACTTTCTGTTGTTCCCACCGTCATTTCGCAGCACGTAAGCTCTTTGACCCACGTTGCTGACCACGATGTCGACATCACCGTCGTTGTCGATATCGCCGAACGCCGCACCCCGGCCCGCCCATTCTTTTTGAAAAACGGCGCCGGGAACTACCCTCACGAAATGGCCAGACTCGTTCCGCAACAGCAGCGGTGGCTCGAGGTATTTCATGTTGGGTGAGGTTTGCTCGATAGTGTCCATCACATGCCCCTGCGCAACGAAGAGATCTTTCCAGCCATCATTGTCGTAATCGAACAAATGCGTACTCCAACCGGAAAAAGCGAAAGTCCAGCCGCCCATGCCGGACGGGTTGGTCACATCCTGGAAGGTGCCTTCGCCGTTGTTGTGAAAGAGGTGATAGCGTTCATTAGAAAGGTCCGTGACGACAATGTCGGGGCGACCGTCATTGTCGTAATCGCTGAAGTCGGCCCCCATCCCTGCAAACACTTTGCCGTCCTCATTGTAGGCAACGCCTGCGGGAAGGCCGACTTCGGTGAACGTGCCATTTCCGTTGTTGTGGTACAAGAAGCTAGCCACCGAATCGTTGGCGACAAAGATGTCCGTGAAGCCGTCGTCGTCATAATCGGCAAAAGATACCCCTAGTCCTTTGCCTTCAGGGTTAGCAATGCCAGCCTTCGCGGAAACGTCGGTAAATGTTCCGTCCCCATTATTGTGATAGAGGATGTTCGCGACGCCCTTGAAATTGTCGGGGTGACAGTAGGCCCGCAAGCCGGGTTTCTGTTCTCCACAATAGCGGTTGTTCCGGAAGCTCCAATCCACATAACGGGTCACGAAGAGGTCGAGGTTGCCGTCATTGTCGTAATCGAAAAACCCGGCGCTCGCACTCCATCCGCCAGCGACAACTCCGGCGCGTTTCGTTACGTCGGTGAAAGTGCCGTCCCCATTGTTATGATAGAGCGTGTTCCCGCCATAGCCTGTTACGTAGATGTCTTCAAAACCATCATTGTCGTAGTCGCCCACCGCCACACCCATCGGATAGTAGTTCTGCGCCATCCCAGTGAGGCCGGCTTTTTCCGTCACATCCGTGAATGTGCCATCGGGGTTTTGATGATAAAGCCGGTTCCAAAACCTTCGATCGGTCTTGTCCGGAAGCTTGCCGTCCGGCATCGGATCGTCGATCTTCGCGCCGTTGGTGAAGAAGATGTCCAGCCGCCCATCGTTGTCATAGTCCAGGAGGGCCACGCCTCCTCCCATAGTTTCCACCAAGTACTTGCTGGAAGTTGCCGAGTTTTCGTGCTTGAAATCGATGTTCGTGGACCGGGTGATATCGGTGAAATGCACCTCCGGACCGGCTGTGGCCGCGGTCACACAGAAGAAAAGCCCAAAGGACACGACCCAGCGGCGCGCATTTGAATATCTTCCCATGGCATGCCTGTCGAATCCTCTGGTTGCTAACAATTCCTTCGCTTTCCTGCAGGACAAAAGGTGATTGGCGTGCGAGCTCAGAAAGCTCTCCTTCAAGCCAGCAGGCCACGCGAGATCTACGCTTTCTACCTTCGTGGCGCGGCCCAGACCGACTCCTGATTCAGGCTTACCGCTTTCTTAAGGCTATTTTCAGTTCCGGAATACACATGAGCATTCATGGTCATGCTGCCAACGGCCAGTATGATAACGCAGCGTCGGGATGCCACCGAAGCTAATCCTCCAAGGTTCGGAACCGCCTCATTAATAATTGCGAGGACGGATCGTCCGGCCGGAGCTTTGCGGATTGGTAGGAGTTGGCTTGTCGTCTTTCGAGGATTCGCCGGGATTAGTCGTGGCGGGCTGATAGATCGCGGTATTTGATGAGACTCCGGGGAAATCCCGTTCGCGAGGAGGAACCGCCGTTTGCCAGCCGGTCCCAGTGCTGGCCTGAGGTACTCACTCGGCTTTCTTTCCAGGCAGCTTTTTCCAGGCGTGCAAGATACTTCTTTGATCGTTCGAAAAAACTTCTTGACATCAGTGCTTCAGGAGGAGTATCAGTGCACGCAATGCCCTCGGGAAAACGTTTACCGGGGGCTTCAAGTTAACGGGGTGAACCTGAATCCTGCGTGAAAACGATCGAAATGGAGCTGGAACAGAGCAAATGGTGCGTTTTGAGGACTGGGCCCTTGGTTTCAAACCTCGCACTTAGGAGCGAGTGTTCCAAAGCCCGGATCAATCTCGAGACTAACTTTCAAGGCTGTTCCAAACCGCCCATCAGATGCTTTCACGCCGGAATGAGGTTGGGCGCGTAAGTTTGGGGGAGGTGTAAAGATGAAGCGGCCATCAACTCTCGTGGTCCTTCTGTTGTGTGTTTTTGTCGTGTCCAGCGGGCAGAGCCTGTGTGCCCAGTTGGCCGACCGGGCTGAAATTACCGGTATCGTCACCGACGCAAGCGGTGCGGCGGTTCCCGATGCCAAGGTGTCGATCATCAACCAGGATACCGGTGCGAAAATAGTGGTGGGCACGAACAGTGCCGGAAACTACAGCACGCCCCCACTCCTCCTAGGTACCTACACTATAGAGGTCGAAAAAGAAGGCTTCAAGCATGCCACCCACCCCGGCATCATGCTGAGCGGCGCGCAGAGTTTCCGCCAGGATGTGAAGCTCGAACTCGGTTCGGTGACTCAGTCCGTCGAGGTCGAGGGTGGCGCAGCGCTGATTAACACTGAAAACTCAACGGTGTCTCACACGATTGGCGAGACCTACTATCGCGATCTTCCAGGAGTGATGGGGGCTGACATTCGTCTTGCCGAGTCCCTGCTGCAACTACAGCCGGGCTTTGTGCCCATGCAGCCGAACGGCGACGCGATTTTCCGCGGCAGCCAATTTACGTCGCGGATCAACGGCGGCCAAACCATGGCCACGGAGAATTGGTTTGACGGCGCGGCTTTCGGCTATGCGGAAGGTCACCAAGGGACGCAGGAAAGCGCGGTGCCCTACCCCTCCGTGCAGGAAATGACAGTCGTCGAGAATACCTTTTCCGCACAGTACGGACACACTAGCGGCGGTTTTATCACCTATGCCACGAAATCCGGCACCGACAAGCTGCATGGCAACGTCTACAATTTCTTCACCAACGATAAGCTGGACGCGGGGAACTTCTTTTTTGCCGGCATACCGACAATCCCGAATAAGAAACTGCCTTTGACCCAAGATAATTGGGGTGCTGCCGTGGGCGGGCCCGTTCCGAAGATTACCAAATGGGGCAAAACGTTCTGGTTCGTCAACGTGGACGGCCTCGACTACCACAGCACGGTTAACACCGGTTTTGTGAACACGCTTCCGACGCCTCTCCAGAAGCAGGGCAACTTCAGCGAGTTCCTGGGAGCCCAAGCAACGGATAAGTGTCCGGCGGGGACAGCAAATGCGGGCCTGGTTTACCCCGTCAGCGATCTTCTTGGCAATCCTATTCTTAAGGGTCAAATATACAATCCGGATCCGACAACTTTCCAGACGGTCACAAAAACCACTGTTGACCCTTGCACGGGGAGTCCTATCACGGTGGTAAACGGTACTGTGCGCACGCCTTACGCGGGCAACATTATCCCAGCTAATGACCCGCTGCGGAGCTCATTGGCGGCATTTATGATTCCCAACATCCCGGGGCTTGATCGCAACACATTAGCCGTTAACGGTTTTGGCGGAAGTTCGGACGATAATAACAAGATTAACGTCAGAACCTGGCTTTTCCGAATCGATCACACGTTCAACAGTAAGTTCTCCGTCAGCAACACCTACTACCAGAACAACCGGCCGCGCACCGCTCACTGCGGCGGGCCGCAGGGCTGCACCACGGTGCACAATGGACAGACGGATTCCGCGGCAAACGATACCTACATCGGCCAGGGATTCTTCCAGCGCATTACCAACCATTTCGAACACGTGCAGATGAACTGGGTGATCAAGCCGAACCTCTTCAATCACACCACACTGGCCTACGACCGCTGGCATATGCAAGGCAACCAATTATCCGGAGGTGTAGGCTGGAATCAGAAGCTCGGACTCGGCCTGCCCAACCAAGCCATATTCAACAACGCCGGCTTTCCGTCGATTAACTTCAGTGGACCTCAAGGCTACACCGCTTACGGGACACCTTGGGCAAGCGGAGGGAGCGACATCAACAATCGCTATCAATTTCTCGACGACATCACCTGGATTACCGGCAAGCACACGATCAAGGCCGGGCTGGAATTCCGCTATATGACTTTCCCGCAAACCGGCTGGGCCGTCAACACAGGAGGTAGTTTTAATTTCAGCGCCAACGAAACTGCCAACTACGATTTCAGAGGCGCTAACAGAAGCGATGTGAGTGGGAACGAGTTCGCCTCTCTCATATTGGGGCAAGTGAACAGTGCCAATTTCTCTGCACCGTTCAGTTATATGCCGAAGATGAGATATGGCTCTCCCTGGATCAACGACGACTTCAAGTTGACGCCCAAGCTTACGCTGACCTTGGGTATCCGCTTCGACTGGCAATCAGGGCTGTCGGAGCAGCACGGAAAGTTTTCCACATTCGATCCTACCGCTGCCAACCCTGTCGGCCATCTGGGAGCAACGGTATTCGGCGGCAGCAAGCCTATCGGGAACAGCAGTTGGAGCGTTGGTCCGCGCTTCGGCTTTGCGTATCAGATCAAGAACAAAACCGTGATCCGCGGCGGATACGGGATGTACTATGCCGGTGCGCAGGCCGACTCGTGGGATCCTTACCCAGTGGACGGCTACCAAACCAACCCGGTGGCGCCGAATATAACCAATGGGTTATTTCCGGCGTTCTACTTCCAAGGAACCGGTAGCTGTCCGAGCGTGTATGGTCCCACCAACCCGGCTCCTTGCGGCTGGCCGACAGGGTCCATCGTGCTCCCGCCCCAACTCAAGGCCGACGTAGCGAATGGCGGAAACCCCGTGGGCGTGGATCCCAAGACATACACGATGCCCCGCTATCAGAATTGGTCGATTTCGTTCCAGCGCCAACTGGGCCAGAACATGGCGGTCGATATAGCCTACGTGGGCAATCATGGGACGCGACTGATCGATGGCCGCAGCTCCGCCGGAGTATATGACAACATGAACCCCGGGAGTGTGCTCGCTTTGGGTAGCGTTCTCACGAACGGGCAATTCAGTAACGGTATTCCCAACCCCGCCGCGATTGCGGGGGGATTCGCGAGTCCCCCGTACCCGGGTTTCACGGGAACAGTGGCCCAGTCTTTGCGAACGTGGCCGCAGTACCGGCAGATCAATTGGCGCTATTTTCCAAACGGCAATAGCCACTACAACGCTCTCCAGGCTTCCTTTGACCGGCGCATGAGCCAGGGCCTGCAGCTCCGTGTTGCTTACACCTATTCCAGGCTCATGAATAACGGCTCGGAAACTGGGTTGGGAGCCGGGGGACCTCCCGTGCAGAATCCCAGCGATATGAGCGACCTATACACCGTCAGTTCCGACGACGTGCCGCACATTTTCACTTTCGGCTGGATCTACCAGTTGCCCTTCGGCAAGAGTAAGCTGGTGGGAAGGAACGCGTCGGGGGTTTTGGACAAGCTCATTGGCGATTGGCAAATCTCGGGGACTCAGACTTACCAATCCGGGAGACCGCTGTCCATTACCATGGCGAACAACAGCCTCGGCGGATATCTCTTTAACTATACCGAATATCCCAATAAGGTAAGCGGCACCAAGGGATTGACCGGAAACTTCCACGACCCGAACAAGGACACTTACTTGAACTCATCAGCATGGGCCGACCCGGGACAATTTGCCTTCGGTAATGCTCCCCGCGAGGATGCGAGCGTCCGTGGTTTTAGGTACTTTAACGAGGACTTCTCCATCTTCAAGGACACACACTTCGGCGAGGGTCGGTACGTTAGGGTCCAAGCCGACGCTGGCAACGTTCTCAACCGCGTTTTCTTTTGCCCGGTGGGCACGGCTTTAGGTAACGCCAACTTCGGGAAAACAGGCAGCCAATGCAATGTGCCGAGGCGAGTCCAGCTCGGGTTGCAAATTTTCTTCTAGGCTCGCCACCTGACTTAACCGCCGGTGGGTGGTCCGCAAAGTGCGGGCCACCTACCGGATTGTCTTTCTCCCTTCTATCCCGGGAGCCATCAATTTTCATATTGTGAAAGGACAACTCTTTCGGTCACCGGGAAACACCGCACGGCGGAAGTTTCTATCGCTTGCCAAATTGGTCGCGCCGAATTATGCCCCGGCCCTCTTGAATCACGAGCAATTGGTTCACGCTAACGTTTTTGAACGATTCCATCAGTCCCAAAGGCCATTGGACTTCAACCAAGTCTGCCTGCTTGGCCCGGCCAAGCCCAAAGTGCAGGCGAAAGTCATTTTGGGACATGTAACTGGAACCGCTCATTACCTCATTGATTTGAGAATGCCGGCCAGTAACCACGCGCACGCGAGCGCCAACGGCGCTCCGATTGGACTTGGTACCGATGCACTTGACCTTTAGCCAGTTGTTCCGCGAGCTGCAATCATTGCGGAGAAGCGAAGGCGCCTCGTTCATGTTTAGAACTGCGACGTCCACGTCTCCGTCGTTGTCGAAGTCTCCGAAGGCAGTCCCTCGGCTGCTGTGCGGCTGAGTTACGCCCGGTCCGGCGCTCGATGTAACATCTGTAAAGCTCCCGTTGCCGAGATTCTTGTAGACAGTCTTTCCCTGTTTGAACGTCACGTGTAGTCTCTTCGTGTCGACGGTAGGGAAGACGTGGCCGTTGGACATGAAGATATCCGGCCAGCCGTCGTTGTCGAAATCAAAAAGTCCTACTCCCCATCCCAGATACTTCGTATTGACGCCCAATCCCGCCTGAAAGACAGCGTCATAAAATGTGCCGTCGCCGTTGTTATGGTATAGATTGGCGGTCTGGTCGGAATAGTTGGTCTTGACGATGTCGAGCCAGCCGTCGCAGTCGTAGTCGCCAACTCCCACGCCCATGCCGCCCTGGGCCGTCCCGTTCTCGTTGAGGGCACAGCCCGCGTCGCCGCCTATCTCCTGGAACGTTCCATCTTGATTGTTGTGGTAGTAACGGCTGGGGACGGAATCGCACGCTACGTAGATGTCCGGCCAGCCGTCGTTGTCGAAGTCCGCCGCACACACTCCGAGTCCGTAAGAGCCCGCGGGCACCCACTGATTGCTGACAGAAGTCGGCGCCGTTGAGCCGCGCGGGACCGACACACCTGAGCGCTCGGAAACGTCCTCAAATGTTCCGTCGCCGCGATTGCGGTACAGGATGTTCGTCCCCCCACTCATCCCTTGCGGTCCGCATCCGACGGACAGACCATAATACCTGCAGTACTGGTTCTCGCCGGGTTGAGGCGCCACTCGAGGATCAAAATTCACATAGTTTGCAACAAACAAGTCGAGGTGGCCGTCACGGTCGTAGTCCACAAAACAGCAACCCGTGTTCCATCGCGGCGCTGGACCGTTTTGAACAAGGCCAGCCTTTTGCGTGACATCAGTGAATGTCCCATCTCCATTGTTGTGGTAAAGGACGATTGCACCCCAGTAAGTCACGACCAGATCGTCGTATCCGTCGTTGTCATAATCTCCGACGCAGCACCCCTGACCCCATCCCGAGCGAATCAGTCCAGTTTTCTCCGTTACGTCTGTAAAGGAGCCATCGCGGTTATTGTGAAACAAGAAGTTGGCCGGCTGATGTTGCGCCGAGATGCCTTCAAATCTCGTCCCATTGACCATAAAGATGTCCAGCCAGCCATCGTTGTCGTAGTCAAAAAGAGCGACGCCACATCCGGTTTCCTCTAGGAGCAAGCGCTTATGCGTAACGCCGCCAAAAACGTTAATTGCTCCGCCCAAACCCGCCCTTGCGCTAATATCTGTGAAAGAAAATCTCGCCGCATGGCCAGGACTGCTCTGGGGTTTCCGGCTTGCAGGTGATGCCGGCGATCTTTGAAGTGCCGTCGCGTCATGCAGCCCTGTCAGCAGTAGAGACGCGGGCACCACGGAGCCCAAACGGCCAAGTTGGCGGAGAAAGTCACGCCGTGATCCTGAGAGATTGCTGAGCAGACGAAGGCTCATTTGATCAGTCGGGTAACAGCAATCGGAGTTTCAAGTCCGTCTGCGAACTCCGCTCTGCCTCAAGCTTGCGTGACTCGGCAAACTGACTATCGGACTCGGCGGTTCTGCCAAGACGGCGAAACAACAAGCCGAGCTGATAGTGGGCTTGCACGGACCCGGGATCGAGCAGAACCGCGCGTTCAAGTTCTTCCTGGGCTTCGTCATAGTGGTGCTGTCTCAAAAGTATGCTCCCCAGCTTGACACACGAAGGCGCATGCTCGCCGTGACTCCTGAGCAGGTCGCGAAACACCACAACAGCCCGATCATCCTCGCCAAGCGCATCATAAGTAAGGCCCAGGTAGTAGGAAGCCGCAACCTGATCGGGCTGCGCTTGCAGGCTTTGTTTGAGCAAGGACTCGGCCTCGGGGTACTTGCCCTGCAGGTAGTTCACTGCCCCGATCGAATACTTCACGACGGCATCATGCGGATGCTTTTGTAGTAGCCGTGCGAATAGCGACGCAGCTTTGGAGAGGTTGCCTCTAGCGACGTTGGCGGAAGCCAAAACATAGACGTACGGATCCCGGTCGGGTTTTAGCGCGACTGCCTTTTCGAGCGCAGGCAAAGCATCCTCCAGCAGATTTCGCTGTAGGCACACTTTTCCGAACTCGAAAAGGATTTCAGGATCTTCAGGATCCAGTTGTTTCGCCGTGACCAGGTACGCCAAAGCCTTCTCTGTATTCCCTTGCCGCTCCGCAATCTCGGCAAGGCCCTGGTCACAAACCGTGCACGCCGGGTTCAAGTCGAGCGCGCGTTGAAAGTTCTGCTCTGCTCTGTCCATAACTCCCAGGGACAAGTAGCTTTTTCCGAGCTGCAAGGCTAGCGTGGGGGAAGGATGCTCAGCGCTCTTTACTTCTTCGGCTTCGAAAACCTGTTTCGCCTCGAGGATCATTCCGAACATCGTCAAGACATTGCCAAATTCCAGGGATGTTTCGTCGGACGCGGCGGGCAACTGCTGCCAGTTACGAACCAGGCCCCTAAGGGCTTCTTTTTCCCCCAGCGAACCATAGTCCGTTGCCAGCAACAGAATACCGTCATCGGACTCGCTTAGTTGAGCTATGATCGGGCCTGCCACTTCCAAGGAATGCCGATAGTTATGGAGAGATGCATCAACCTTGGCCAATTCAAACCGGGCGTTGAAGTTCCCGGGATCGAGCTTCACAGCCTCCCGGAAGCTTCTCCGCGCCAAATCCGGTTTACCCTGCAATAAGTAAGCGTTTCCCAGACTCGTTCGAGCGCCCACCAAATGAGGATTAAGCGCTAAGGCCTGGGTTAGAAAGCTCGTGCTCTCTTTATATTTGCCTTCCTCCAGCCGGATCGTTCCCAGCATCGCCAAAGCCAGCGCTCGAGTGGGCGGATTTCCCAGGGCCTGGCGCGCTTCAGTTTCCGCCTGGTCCATTTGTCCCTGGCTCAGCAGACGCGCCGCCATCTCAATATGGTTGAGCTGTGCCAACCCGACGATGGGGAAAATCAGAAGTGCAAGACACAGCTTGTACCAGCAGAGTGCGGGCCCAGCCCGGCAAGCGCAGTGCCGGAGGAACTCTGCGCGCTCACCAAAACTGCGCATATTCCTTCATCATAGCAAGCTGCCACAACCGGGGCAACTTCTTAGAGTTTTTGTGAACGCGCGAACACGCGAAAACATTGTGAGCGTGCGTCCGCAGGTGTAAATTCTCTTGTCAACGAGTTGGACGGTATTCTGCTGAAGTCGTGCAGCTATCTGGGGAGCTCCACAGCTTAATGTTCAATCAGAGAAGGCCGCACATCCGCTCGCGCCGTGGCTTCCTGAAGCGTCTGCTCGCTGCGCTCGTCGGGGGCTATCTGCCACGCTCCCCACGACCATACTGCCTCGCAGCGCCTCAGAGCGGTGGCAAGTTTCCGTTTGAGCTTGTCCCGCCTGCGGTGAGCGGGATTACGTGGGTACACCACAACGGGCGCTCCCCGGAGATGTACTTGCCGGAAACCGTGGGTGCGGGATGCGCATTCATCGATTATGACAACGACGGCTGGATGGACATTTACCTGGTCAACAGCGGCAAGTGTGATTTCTTCGATCCCGAGTCACCGCTCCGCAATGCGCTTTACCGGAACAATCGCGACGGAACATTCACTGACGTGACCGAAAAGGCCGGCGTCGGCGGCGGCGGGTATGGGATGGGTGTGGCGGCCGGCGATTACGACGGCGACGGCTTGCCCGACCTCCTTGTGACGCAGTACAACGGCGTCATTCTCTACCACAACAACGGCGACGGCACGTTTAGCGATGTGACCAGGAAAGCTGGCCTGCCCACCAAGGGCTGGGCATCGAGTGCCGTCTGGTTTGACTACGACAACGACGGAAAACTTGACCTCTTTATTTGCCGGTTTGTGGATTTCGACAAGTCCAAGAATAAGTTTTGCGGCAACCCTCAGACCGGCCAACGCTACTACTGCATCCCACGCGTCTACGACCCTATGCCGAGCTGGCTGTTCCACAACAATGGCGACGGCACTTTTACAGACGTCAGCCACGAGTCTGGGATCTCGAAGTCCCCCGGCAAGGCCTGGGGCGTCGTCGCCTGCGACATCAACAACGATGGGCGGATGGATTTATTCGTCGCCAATGACACAATGGCGAATTTCCTGTTTGTCAATCGTGGCAATGGGAAGTTCGAAGAGATAGGCCTTCAGGCCAACGTGGGCTACAGCGCCGAGGGGCGGCCGCGCTCCGGGATGGGGGTGGACTCCGCCGACTACGACCAGGACGGCTGGATGGACCTGTTCGTCACCAACGTAGACCAGGAGATGTATTCGCTTTACCGCAACAATCGCGATGAGACCTTCGACGATATGGCCATTCCTTATGGCATTGGCAAGGTCACGCGCCTGATGAGCGGCTGGGGTGTGAAATTTCTCGATTACGACAACGACGGCACGCCCGACCTCTTGCTTGCCAACGGCCACCCTGACGACAAAATCCAGGAGCATTCCAGCGAAGTGAAATACCGCGAGCCCATGTTGCTCTTTCACGGCACGGGCCGAGGATTCGAGAATGTGACGGCTGGCAGCGGTCCCGTTTTCTCAAAGCCATATGCCGCACGCGGCATGGCGATTGGCGATTTCAATAACGATGGCGCCCTCGATGTGTTGGTCGCAATCAACAATGGGTCGCCTCTGCTGCTCAAGAATCAGGTTGGCCGGCTAAGCCATTGGTTGGGCGTAAGACTGGTCGCGAAGGGAACCAATCCCGACGCTGTGGGTGCGCTGATTACCTGGCAGGCCGGAGACTTGAAGCGATCACACTTCAGGACGGGAGCGGGAAGTTATCTGGCCTCTCACGACCCGCGCGTGGTGTTGGGCATCGGCAGGCGCACCCAGATCGACTGGGTCGAGGTGAAGTGGCCGCTGCCAAGCGGCCGCGCGGAACGCTTCACCAATCTCCCAGTCAATCAATACATTACACTCGTGGAAGGGCAGGGGAACCCGCTGCGAAAACCTTGATTAGTTCTTTGCTGCAGAGAGGTTCCAGATCTTGTAGACGGCCCGGCGACCTTCGTAGGACACAATGAGGATGTTCGCCAAACCTTCCCAAAGTGGTTTTGCGCCGCGCTACCGTCCCGCCCGAGGAATCCCTTCATCGGAATGCATCTGTAAGAAAGTTGCGGCGTGATTGCGCGCCGCGGAGTCCTCTAGTCGCGTTGGCTCTTCGGTTGAGGCGGGTTGGCGGAGCGATTTGCGAGATTTCGCCGCATTTCTTCCAGGTCGCTTGTTTCCTTCTCCAGGCGCGTGAACGAATCCAGAGCCTTTTGGCTATCTTCCAAGTTCCCAAGCCGCCGATAAATGTGGGCCAGAACGTAATAATACGAAGACGCTCGAGGATTTAATGAAATGGCCCGGTTCAGGGCATCGAGAGCATCAATCAGCCCTCCCTGTGCTTCCCTGGCTTTTGCCTGCTGGAACCAGGCGCCATCAGACTTGGGATCGAGTTCCGACGCGGCCCGGGCGTACGCTAGAGCCTTTTCGGAATCACCCTTCCGATTGTAATACGCGCTGAGGTTCACATGCGCCGACGCGAACTTTCCCTTCATGGCTTCGTTGATCGCAATGGCTTTCTCATAACTCGCGACAGCTCCAGCGTCATCGCCCAGAGCCTCCTGAGCAAAACCCAGACCATCCAAACTTTCCACGTACGAAGGGTCGATATGGAGTGCGGCTTCAAACTCCTTTCGTGCAACGCTCCAATTGTCCTGGATGGAGAATAATTTGCCCAAGTTGAAATGCATCTCAGCGGATTGCGGGTTGTACCGGATCCCCTGCTCGAACTCCGCCCGGGCGGCGTCGTACCTGCCAATGATCATCAGGTTGCGGCCGAGAATCTTGTGCGCCTCAGCATTTTGGATGTCGAGTTGGAGCGATTTCGTGAGCGCCTGAATGGATTCGCCGATTTTTCGTTGGGCGAACTGGCTGTAGCCCAAGGCATACCAACCCCAAGAGGTTTTCGGGTGCTCGTTGACATAAGCAGCCAGGAGCGGCTCAACCTCCTGGAATCGCCCCGCTCGGATGTAGCCTTCAAATTCGGCGATACCTTGGGAGTCGTCCGCAAGTGCCTGGTCCTTCGAAAGCAACTGGACTTTTTCTCTGGCGAAGACGTCGCCGGGATTGAACCCCACTGCCTTTCGATACGCCGCGGCAGCACCCTGAGCATCGCCTTCCTTTTCAAGAGCCACTCCCAAGAAATGCTGGGCGTCTGAAGATTCGGGCTGGAGCTCAACCGCGTGCCGAAATTTGGCGGCGGCTTGATCCAAATCACCTTTGTCGAGCGCCACGCGGCCTTCGACGATATCCAAATCAGCGTTCTGCCTCCGGTCGTCGGAGGAAGCCAATTCGCGGCTCTTCTGCAACTCAGCAGTGGCCTCATCCTTTTGTCCTGCCCGCGCCAGAGCCAGCCCAAGCTGGTAATGAGCCTTGGTATTCTGTGGCTCAAGCCGCGCCGCTTCCCGAAGCTCTCCGATAGATTCCTCCACTTTCCCGTCGCTGAGAAGTGCCTTACCCAAAGCGAGGCGCGCACGCGCAAAGTTTGGTTCGGTCGCGACTACCTTACGCAACTGTTCGATTTCTTTAGCCGGCCCAGAGCTCGGGTCTGACCCGTACGCCACCGCGAGATTGAACTGCGCTTTCAACAGTCCCGGGGCGAGCGCTACGGCTCGCTGGAGTTCCCGCACGGCCTCTCGACTGTCCGTAGGAATGAGGACGGTGCCTAGATTCGCGTGCGCGTCCGCATAATCGGGTCGGATGCGCAGAGCCTCACGAAACTCGGCGATAGCTGCTTTGTCCTCGTTGCCCTGCGCTAGCACCAGCCCTATGTTATTGTGTGCATCCGCGAAATCCGGGCGCAGGCGCACGGCCTCACGAAACTCCGCCAGAACATCTTTGCTGTCTGCACCCTTGCGTCCAAGCAGCAGTCCGAGCATGTTGTGCGCTTCGGCGCGGTCCGGCTTCGCAGCCAACGCTCCGCGAATGCCTGCAATCGCCATATCCCAATCGGGGCTGGGACCAGACGAAGCGGAAATATTGATCCCGGCCTCGAATTGCGCCATCGCTTTATCGAGATCGCCTGCGCGAAGATAAACAGTTCCGAGGTCGATGTATGTGGCGGAGAAGGACGGCAGGAGCGCAATCGCGCATTGTAGGTTTCGTCGTGCGTTCTCTATCTGGCCCGTTTCGCCCAGAGCGGTTCCGAGAAAGGCGTAGCCAGCGCCTGCCGACGGATCAAGTCGAACAGCCTCTTGCAGCTCGGAAATGCCTTTGGTTTTCAAACCGCTGTACCACAGCGCAACACCAAAATTGTAGTGTGAGTCAGAAAGGTCCGGCCGGAGCGCTACGGCGCGCTCCAAGTGGACCAGCGCAGAAGGCAAATCTCCTCTTTGGCCTAGTATGAAACCGAGCAGATTGTGCGCGCCGGCGTGACTGTCATCTTTACTTAGGGCTTCGCTGAGTAGTCGTTCGGCTTCTTTCAGGTCGCCTTGTGCGGCAGTCTGCTCTCCACGCTTGTAGAGGTCGTCTGCCGGACTCGCCAGAGGCTGGCGTGGCTTGCGCAGCGATGCAGCCTGCTTCTTCAAGGCCAAGCCGAGCGCATAATAACCTTCGTGGAATTCCGGATTGATGCGCACCGAGCTCTCAAACGCTTCGATTGCGCCCTGAAGATCTGCGCTCTGTTGTAGCGTCTGGCCGAACACGTACTGAACATCGGCGCTGTCCGGTTCGCGCTCGGCGACCAGCCGTAGATGCACAAGAGCGCCCTTGGCATCACCTTTTTCCCGAAGAGCGACGCCCAGATTCAGGTGCGCCACTAGATTGCCAGGCTCGAGCGCGAGCGCTCTTTGAAAGGCCCCAACCGCTTCGGACAATTCGCCATTCTTGGCTAACGCCGATCCCAGGTTCGTGTACGCCCGCGCGTATTTTGGGTCAAGCGAGACGGCCTTCCTGAATTCAGCGACGGCGCCGGGCAAATCACCTCTCTGCAATGTAGCGACACCTAACCAGTTGTGTGCCTCGGCAGAGGTGGGGCCCAACTTCACCGCGTGCTGAAAGGCTTCGAGAGCATGCAAGAAATCGTTCCGGTCCCAATACGCCAGGCCAAGCGCGACGTAGAGCTTGGGGCTGTCAGGATGTTGTTTTATTTCATCTTGAATCTGGCTGACCGATGCCGGCTCATTTTTACTTAGCTGTGCCCGGCCGGGCAGAATCGAACCCACCAGGAGAACGACCAAGCCTAGAGTTCGATTAACTTTCGCGCGACTGTCCATCGACCCGCGTCCAACAGTCAAAGCTACAAATGAAAGTTGCCAAGCTGCCCAAGGCCTCGTATGATAGCGCATGATCGGATAACGCCGAAGCAAATCCTCCAAGGTTCGAATCGAAAGTCACCCTCACCCGACGAATCTTCATGAAATCTGCTAGAACTAAAAGGGTGAGCCCCGCGATGAGTTTGGCTCTGTGGTCATCGTTCAGTTTTGTTCTCTGCGGTTTGTATCTCATTTGGCCTGCGCTTCGAGCCCAGCATCAACCAGGCCCGGCTGTCGCAGCAGTAGAGATCGATGCGGATCGGGTCGAGGGTCAAATAAGCCCGGTGCTCTACGGCCAATTTGATGAATTCATGTTTGAAGGTGTGAAGCGCGGACTGACCGCTGAACTGATTCGCGATCGAAGTTTCGACGAAGCACCAAATGCGATAGGGCTGCCTCGCTATTGGGAACGCGAACCAGATGACCGCAATGATGACCCAGGGCTGCACTTCTACTGGGATGACGCAGTGTATTACCCAACGCGCCACGAATTCATGAGTGAGCGAACCGAACATTCGCTGCGGGTGAATCTTGCTGAAGACGATGGCCAGCGCCGTGGAATCCGCCAGGGAGAAATCCCCATTCGGCAGGGACTCCCTTACCATGGCTATCTGTGGATCAAGACCGATGTATTCAAGGCTCGCATCCATGTTGCTCTGGAAGCGGACAGGACCGGCGGGGAAACCTATTCGTCTGCGGAGATCAGTGATGTTTTCGGAGATTGGAAGAAATACGATTTCACCCTGACTCCTTCAAAGAGTGATGCGCTCGCAAAGATCGTCATCCTGTTAAGCGGAAAGGGCCGCCTCTGGCTCGACCAGGTTTCTATGTTACCGGGCGATGCCGTGGATGGCGTGCGCTCCGATGTCTTCCAGAAGATCAAAGCGTTGCGCCCTGCCTTTATTCGCTGGCCAGGCGGAAACGTTGCTCAGGATTATCACTGGATGTGGGGCATTGGTCCGCGCGATCAGCGCCTCACATGGACAAACCTTTCCTGGGGCAACGAGCCGGAGCCCAGCGATTTTGGCACTGATGAATTCGTTCGTCTCTGCCGAAATGTCAGCGCTGAACCCTCGATTACCGTGAATGTCGAGGGCCGCGGCGCAACAGCTACTGAGGCAGCGGCGTGGGTCGAGTATGCGAACGGCCCGGTATCTTCCCGTCAAGGCGCCATGCGCGCAGCGAACGGCAACTCCAATGCGTTCAAGGTGAAGTATTGGGAAGTTGGGAACGAAATCTGGGGAGACTGGGTTCACGGGCACAGTGATGCCAATACCTATGCACAGAACTTTGAACGCTACGCCGCAGCCATGTCCGGCGTCGACCCGTCCATCCAGCTAGTCGCTGTCGGTGACAACAACATGGACTGGAACCGCACGGTCTTGCAGCTTGCGGGTCCTCATATCGACTATCTTGCGATCCATCATTATTACGGTACCAGGGATATGATGGGTGATCCGTCAAACCTCATGGCTCACCCATTGTCCTACGAACGCTTCTACAAGCAACTTGGTGATCTCATTCATGATCTCGTTCCCGGACGCACAATCAAACTGGCCATCAACGAATGGAACACCTCGTCGCCCGTGCCGCGCCAACACTCGATGGAGTCTGCCTTATACGCCGCGCGGCTTATGAACGTATTCGAGCGCAGCGATATTGTGGCCATGAGCGCCGTGTCCGACATGGTGAACGGGTGGTCGGGGGGAATGGTTCAGGCCAGCCACGACAACCTATTCGTCACCCCAACGTACCTCGTCAACGAACTTTACAATCGCCACCTTGGCGCACAACGAATCACCGCGCGCGTAAGCAGCCCTACATTCGACGCAACCAGGGAGGGCAAAGGCGTGCCTTATTTGGATGTAGTGGCGAGCCGCACTGCTGACGGTAAGCACATCTTCATTAAAGCCGTTAATACAGATCCGCAGAGAGAGCTGCGCACCTCAGTTCACATTGATGGGGCGCAGGTCCCTTCCAGCGCCGTCATTGAGACAATCAACGCGGATTCGATGACGTCGGCCAACAGCTTCGCGACTCCGAACGCAGTTTCACTACAGCAGAAAACGATCAAAATCGGACCGCATTTTCTGGTCGATTTCCCCCAACACTCGGTTTCCGTCATAACCCTGAATATACTGAGTCCGACTGCTTTCCGACGTAGTACCGCAGTCGTTAATTCCGATTGAGAAAAACGGCATACTACGAGAGTCGTTAGGTACAAGTTAGGTACAACTAAGAGGGGGAAAATAACTGCTCGTGTCCCGTAAGCGACGCCAGACAAAGCGTTTATGGGATTCAGTTGTCTGGTTCGGGACCAGGAGGTCGATGGTTCAAATCCATTCGCCCCGACCACTTCTCTCCGTTGAGGTTTCTTCCGAGCGGAATCTCCCACCACCGCGTTCGTTATTTCGCCCTTCGATTTCGCTCGGTAAACCGCGGGACCTGCCTAATCAACGGATTGCGCTAGATTCACCACCGGCCGATGCCGCTTGACAGCACTACAAAAACAAAGTATCTGAAACGCAGTCATGGATCACCACGCAGTCTCTCGAAGACCTACGCTGAAATACTTGGGCTTGCTAGGCGCAACTGCGATAAGTCGAATCCTCCTCCTACTGCCGCTCGCGCTAACCATGTCCGCGCAAGAATGGCGATTTTATGGTGGTGATGCCGGCGGAACGCGGTATTCGCCGCTCAAACAGATCAATCGTCAAAACGTTAAGAACTTGAAAAGAGTGTGGACGTATCACATGCGAGAAGTGGACCGCGGAGGCAACGAAACGGATCGCCATAATATTGCGCCATTTGAATCCACGCCAATCGTGATTGACGGAGTGCTTTACTTCTCCGCGCCTTCCAATCGTGTGATTGCTTTAGACGCGGAGACTGGTCAGGAGGTTTGGCAGTTCGATCCACAAGCGGGGCGCACCGGGCCTCGCCAGTTCTTTCAACACCGTGGCGTGGCCTACTGGCAGAGTGAGACAGGAGGAGAAGGCCGAATTCTGTACGGCACTTTCGATGCGCGCCTGATCGCCCTAGATGCGAAAACCGGAAAACCTTGCCGGGAATTTGGAAAAGACGGCACGGTTGATCTGCGCGCAGGGGTCGCGGATGCTTATCCACGAGCGGAATATTCGGTGACGTCGCCTCCGGCCATCTATCAAGATTTGGTCATTACAGGAGCGGCGGTTCCGGAATATCCGTCGAAAGGTCCGGGTGGTGACGTGCGCGCGTTTGACGCTCGCTCGGGCAAACTCGTATGGACTTTCCATACCATTCCCCGGACGGGAGAATTGGGACACGAGAGCTGGGAGGGAGATGCATGGAAGCAGCGCACTGGCGTGAATGTCTGGTCGATTATGAGTGTGGACGTTGAGCACGGTTTGATTTTTCTTCCTGTGGGTTCGGCTTCGTATGATTTCTACGGCGCAGACCGCAAGGGCATGGATCTGTTCAGCAACTGCCTGGTGGCGCTCGACGCCGCAACCGGCAAACTCGTCTGGCACTACCAGATGGTGCACCACGATGTCTGGGACTACGATATGCCTGCGCAGCCCGTGCTGATCTCGGTGCGGCGCGATGGCCATGATATTCCTGCGGTTGCACAGCTAACAAAGATGGGATTTGTGTTTATCCTGGACCGGCTTACGGGCAAACCGCTATTTCCGGTAGAAGAACGCCCGGTTCCCAAGAGTGACGTGCCCGGCGAAACCACCTGGCCGACACAGCCTTTTCCGGTCAAGCCTCCGCCCCTTGTTCGACAGTCTTTCAGCGAAAGCGAGATCAGCACAGTTACGCCGGAATCCAGCCGTTATTGCGCGCAGCTGTTTCATTCGCTCGAAAGCCACGGAATGTACACACCCTACGGCCGCAAGATGACCTTAGTGGTACCAGGCACGCTGGGCGGGGCGAACTGGTCCGGCGCTTCTTTTGATAGTGCTTCCGGCTACTTGTTTGTGAATGCAAATGAACTGGGAGCCGTTGGAGAAATGAAGCCGCAGGCCGCTGACGCGCCATTGCGATACCGGAGAGGCTCCAAAGAAGGCGAGTATGCCCGCTTCTGGGACGAGCACCAATGGCCATGCCAGAAACCGCCGTGGGGGACTCTCAATGCCGTGGACGTAAATACAGGGGAGATTGTTTGGAAGGTTCCACTTGGAGCTGTAGATGAGCTGAAGGGGAAAACTGGCACGCCTAACCTTGGTGGCACGATTGTGACGGATGGCGGGCTGGTATTTATCGGGGCAACGATTGATAGCCGTTTTCGGGGCTTCGATGCGCGAACGGGAGAGCAACTGTGGGCCGGCGAGCTGGAGGCAAGCGCGCACGCCACTCCAATCACCTACATGGGCAAGAAGTCCGGCAAGCAGTTCGTCGTAATTGCCGCTGGAGGAGGCGGTTATTTCAAAGGGAGAGTGTCCGATGCGCTGGCGGCATTTGCGCTATCGGACTAGAGAATCCGGCTAAACGTAAATTGAGGATGCCTCTCGTAGGGGAAACATTGCCCAACGGCTCGCTGAGAATGGAGAACTTAAAGATGTTCCGGTCACCGACGAGCTTCAGATTATGCAGAGTCCGAGCACGATCGATCGCGAGAAATTGTTGCTTCGGAACGCTACTGCTGCTGGCGACCGGTGGCCTGGGATTTGCGCAATCAAATGTCGTCGTGGTTCGCCCAAAAGAAATCCACGATGTGCTTGTGAATCCTGGAATGGGCATTACCACGTTCCAGCGATTTAATGGGCAAGAGCCAAATCCTCCTTTGAAGTGGTCCGAAGTGGGGCCAGTTGCGAAGCTTCCGCAAGCGCCGACAAAGCCGGATTTTCCTAATACTTCTATCTCGTATTGTCGCTGGTATTGGAACGTCCTTGAGACGGAACCCGGCAAGTTCCATTGGGAAATTGTGGACCTCGCCCTGGAGGAGGCGAGAGCACATGGGCAAACTCTTGCCATTCGCTTAATGCCGTACTCGAACCAGGATCCGCTCCCGGCTTGGTATAGCAACTCGGGCGCTCGGCGTGCCAACAAAGCGACAGACAAAGACGGGGAAATCTGGCAGCCGGATTTTAGCGACCCGCTATTTCTTAAGTACTGGGGCGAGCTTGTGGCTGAAGCGGGGAAACGTTACGACGGGAACCCCTATCTGGATAGCGTAGATATTTCGTCAGTGGGCTATTGGGGAGAGGGCTGGAGTCCGTACATGCCGGCATTTGCTTATCAGAAAGAACTTATTGATATTTGGCTAGAAGCGTTTCAACGCACGCCGCTGCTGATGAATTTTGACGAGCAACAAGCCCTCACGTATGGCACGGCGCACGGCGCGGGATGGAGACTGGATTGTTTGGGGGACATGCGGACAAGTTCCACGAATCCTTACTTTCCGGCCGAGATGCTGGAGATTTACCCGCAACAAGTGGTGCGGGCGGGAATTCAGGACGTTTGGCAACACAAGCCAGTCTCACTGGAAGTCTGTTTTACAGTGGCGGGTTGGAAGGAGAGAGGCTACGACGTCGACTACATTCTCGATCAAGCACTGCGCTGGCATGTGAGCTCCGTGAACATAAAGTCGTCACCGATTCCGTCTGAATGGAAAAGTCAATTCGAGAACTTTCAGAAGAAGATGGGCTACCGTTTTATTTTGCGGCGCCTGGAATACCCGAAGACAGTTGAAGCCGGCTCGATGATGCCGCTTCACATGTGGTGGCTGAACGCGGGAGTCGCTCCCATTTACAGGGATTTCTCGCTGGCGGCGGAACTGCGATCTGCCAAGACAGCGACCATCATTCGAATTCCTGTTGACGTGCAGAAATGGCTTCCCGGAGATGCGGTATTCGATGGCACTTTGTACGTTCCGGAAAATTTGGCAGAAGGTCCTTACGATTTTCGCGTTGCGATGCTGGACCCGAGGACGGAACAACCGGCGATTCGTTTTGCCATTGAAGGCCGGCAAGACGACGGCTGGTACGCCATGGGATCGCTCACGGTGAAAACGCGGTGAAACATTTAAGAATGATCCGGCCATGCATCATTATGGTCGTGATGGCCGGAACGATTGCCTTCTGCGCCCTAGCCGTAGACGATTCGCCGCCAGCGCAAGCTTTCTTTGTTCGTGAACAGCCTTTGCCGCCGGGGCCGCGAATAACACCTTTCCTGCAATACCAGGCAGAGCAAGCGTGGAGCGAAGACAACGATCGGATAAAAGCCTGGGACGCCATCCATAACGAGCGAGAATTGCTGAAGACGCAGAGCGAACTGCGGCAGAAGCTCTTGCAAATGATTGGAGGATTGCCGGAAGTAAAAACAGATCTGCGTGCACGAGTCACAGGCCGGATTCAGATGGATGGATTCACCATTGAAAAGCTAATCTTCCAGAGTCTGCCAGGCGTCTATGTAACTGCTCTTGTTTACGTGCCGGATGATCATTCCAGGAAACATCCTGCGGTGCTGGTCCCCGCGGGGCACGCGGCGGATGGAAAATTTCATTATCAGGCATTGAGCCAGCGATTGGTGGGGCGAGGGTACGTTGTGATTTCGTGGGATCCCGTTGGGCAAGGCGAACGCAGCCAGTTCTGGTATGCGACAGCGGGCAAGAGTCGCTACAACCTGATTTGTGGCGAACACGCGGTGATGGGGAATCTGGCCTATTTGGCCGGAGCCAATCTCGCCAGGTGGGAAATATGGGATGGGATTCGCGCAGTCGATTATCTGCTCACCCGCCCCGAGGTAGATGGTGAGCGAATCAGCATCACCGGCACGAGCGGCGGCGGCACTCAGGCTGCTTTGATTGCCGCGCTCGATCAACGCATTAAAGTGGCCGTGCCTTCGTGCTATATCAGCGCGCTGCCGATGAGGATTTCCAACCGCATTTTTGCCGATCCGGACAGCGATCCCGAGCAGGATTTATTTGGCATGATTTCAAATGGCGTGGACCATCCCGGGTTGCTGCTGCTGATGTATCCGCGGCCGGTATTGGTGGCCGCCACAGTACTCGATTTTTTTCCTATTGAAGGAACGCGCAAAACCGTTCGCGAAGTTCAAAGGCTTTACGAACGTTTCGCCCATGGAGACCGTATTGCGCTGGCCGAAGGCTACCACACGCATCAATTCTCAGCGGAGAATCAGCAAGCCGCGCTCGACTTTCTCGACCACTTCAATCAAATGCCGATTCGGCATGGACTTCCAACAGTAAAGGAACTCGCGGGCAAGGCATTGCAATGCACTGAAACAGGGCAGGTCATGCTCGACTACGGCGACGCAAAATCCTTAATGTCAGTGATCAAGGAGTATTATGACGAGCACAAGTCCGGACCGGCACGCAGCCTCGCGAAGCAATACTACGGTGACCAATACAATGGAGTGAAAGACTGGCAGGTCAGTGAGTACACCGGCGTCCCGGCCGGGCGAGAGGAAATTACTTGGGAAGCCGCGGGGAACTGGAAATCAGGCGACGTTTCGATTGACCGTTACATGCTCCGCCACAGCAAACTGCTTGAAATGCCACTGCTGCGCATTCACAAATCCGCTGCCGACAAACGAACAGTACTCCTGTGGTTCAGTGAAAGTGGCAAAGCGACCGCAGCAAACTGGCCTGAAATCAAGAAATACATAGACGAGGGATACGATATCGTTTCGTTTGATTTCCGAGGCCTCGGTGAGAATCGAATGTCCTATACTGCCGTCTCGCCCGATGATCCGGCATTGGGTGCGTTAGATTTTGACCATGCTTATGTGAATTCCATTTCAGGCGTGCTGGCAAATCACGTGTACAACTCGCTTTTGATCGGCAGGCCGTATTTTCTCCAGATGATTGAGGACGCAGAAATCGCCGGCCGATTCGCTCATGAAAAGTTTGGTGCGAAAGCAGAAGCCGTAACCGCGCCGGGTGATGGATATACGCTCGCTAGCGCTATTGCGGAGACGCTGCCCGGCATCAAACTCTTGCCCAGGTCGGACGCAAGAGTCTTGAAATGGTCTGAAATCGTGGAGCAGAAACGGGCAACCTGGCCAATCCAGTATCTGCTGCCATCGGGAGCCTACGTTCATTGAAACTAGTCTGAACTAGTCTCATTAAGGCTAGATGCTTTGTCCGGCATTTTGGCGGAAGTGAGGCCAGTCGACTATCAGAAAGTCTCAACTAATTCACGAGCCGTAAGACTCCAAACCGAGTTGGCACGTGAAATGTCTTTCCTTCGGGAATGATGCTCCATGCCAGAAATTTGCGATGGTCGTCTCGGCCCTTCCCTGCCGCTCGAAAGAAATTCACCCGCCATTCCGCGCCCGGCCGAATCGCGCTGAGACTCATCGACGAGACTTGTATACGCATTTCGGCGGTCCAAATATGATTCTTAGCGTTGATGCTCGTGGCATGCTCAAAGCCAGAATTCCAAGAAGCATCATTAAAAGGGTTTTTGGTTTTATCGATTTCAAGATCGATCCACTGATTGTTGGGCGCTACCTCGAACTCATAGTAGTGATTCACTCGCTCCGGCTGAGGGTTCAGGAAGACTTCGGCAACATCACGATCCCAAAGGTGCCATCGCTCTACCTTTGGGTCTTCACCCTGATAGACATTCAGTGAGTGGTAGCGGCACCAAAAGAAGAAGTAGACATATGTTTCGGTCCAAACGGATGAGACACGCGTTGAAATTTCGGGAAAGTGGGAGTTGCCGGAGGCGTCAGTGTCAAATTCCACTGACTCGGCATGCTTCCAGGAAGGCTTCTCCGGAACACCGTCCGGCAGGAAATCCACCGCAGATCGTTTTGCCTGGAGTTGCATGTCGCTAGCATAGGAATGCTGAGGTATGTTCGCGATCTTGCCTTGCCCCGAAAAGGGAAGCATCGTGAATACGGCCCCCGCGAGAGCGCCGGTCAGAACGCCGATTTTCCAAAGTTCCATCAAAAGATTTCCTTAGTGCAAGGCCGGTCCGGCCTTCTTAGGAGCGATGTCCGCCGTTTAAGTTTCCGGTCGCTTTAATAGAAGCCGAGCTCGGAGATTTATGCCACTTTGACAAGCGAAAGTAAACGATATAGAAGAAGGCAAACAAAAAAAGGAAATCGGTGACGACGCGATTGAATAACACTGGAGGACTTATGAGCGGAATCGACCGAAGAAGCTGGTTGGGAAGTATTGGGATGTCTCTCGTCGCAAGCAGATTACCTCGAACCTCCATAACGTCACCGATGCCGCCGGAAGGTGCGGGGAGGCCGTTGCAGCTCGCGGACTTCCAACCACGCAGCATGTTGCACGTCCCAGAGACAAAGGTGCCCCGCTCGCGTTATCCGGTCATAGACATTCATACGCACCTTTCTTTTGCCGCCAGGACAGAGAACGGAGTCGGGATAGGCGAAGAAATGAAGTACTTGGCACCAGTGGACGCGTTGCTGCCGATAATGGACCGAAAGAACATCCGCATAATGGTCAACCTAACGGGCGGAGTTGGAAAGGGACTCGATGAATCGATTCGCAAGTATCAGCGGCCCTATCCTGAACGCTTCATAACCTTCACGGAACCATGGTGGGACCGCACGAATCAACCGGCGTACAGCAAATTTCAAGCCGATGAGATCGCTCGGGCACAGCAGGCAGGCGCGCGTGGACTCAAAATCCTAAAGACGTTGGGCCTTTACTTGCGCGAGGGAGTCTCGAAGGGGCCATTAGTGAAAATTGACGATCCGCGTTTCGACGCCATGTGGGAGGCATCCGGCTCGCTGGGGATGCCTGTTGCGATTCATGTTTCGGATCCGGAGGCATTCTTCCTTCCCATTGATCGGTTCAATGAACGCTTCGAGGAACTGAATAACCATCCGGATTGGTCTTTCTACGGCGGTGATTTTCCCAGTAACGCAGAATTGCTGGAAGCTCGCAACCGCGTATTGGCCCGCCACCCCAAGACGCAGTTCATTGTGCTTCATGTGGGCAATGACGCTGAGAATCTTCCTTACGTTAGCGAATGCATGGACCGCTTTCCCAACATGCACGTGGAGCTTGGTGCGCGAATTGGGGAGCTGGGACGCCAGCCGCGTATGGCCAGAAAGTTCTTCGAGAAATACCAGGATCGAATTCTTTTTGGAACGGATGCCGTCCCCCATGGAACGGACACGCCTCAGCAAGTTTTCGTCGATGAACTTTACGAGATTTACTACCGCTTTCTTGAAACCGAAGACGAATACTTCGATTATGCACCAGCACCTACACCTCCTCAGGGACGCTGGCGAATCTATGGCCTGGGATTGCCGGACGGAATCCTAAAGAAGGTTTACTATGAAAATGCCGCCAGGATCTTGCAAGTCAAGATTTAGCTCCCTTTCAAAAGAATTGACAAAGCAAAGACTTTCTGCCAAAAAGAAAGCGAAGCAATGGTAACGAAAGCAAAGAAAAGAAAAAGATGATCTTGTTCCTTCTTCGACTTGCCGTTGCTGCAATCCTGCTGGCTTATGGTGGCGACTCTCGCCCGGGTGATTTCAGGATCATTGGCCCCGGCGGCGGCGGAGCGATGTTCCACCCGACGATTAGTCCTCACGACTCCAACACCGTACTGGTTAGCTGCGACATGACGGGGTCCTATATCACCCATGATGCGGGCAAGTCCTGGCGCATGTTTAATCTGCGCGGAGTCGTTCAATTCTTCGTTTTCGATCCGCTGGACCGGAAAGTGATTTATGCACAATCAAATGGTCTGTGGCGTAGCCAAAACGAGGGTGAGTCTTGGAGCCTGATTTATCCAAAGCCGTTTTCCGTGAAGGGCATCAAAATGAGTTCAGATCATTCGGACGAAGATCTGATTGCGGAGCCGAACCCCCTGGGCAGCCTCACTGCGATGGCAATCGATCCATCGGATTCCAGGACTTTTTATGTTGCCGCAGGCGATAGGAGAAAAAGCACGTTTGCCCTCTTTACATCGCGGGACGGGGGCGAAAACTGGGTAAGAGAGAGGGATCTCCCGGGGCTGACCGACAAATTGTGGGTCAATCCACATTCGCCTACCGACGCGCGTATCCTTCTTCTTGCCGGTCCAAATTTTATAGCAAAAAAGACATCGTCCGGTGTGGAAAGAATATCGGGCCCCTCCGCAAAGACTTTCACAGATATCTCCGTGGGATTCTGGAAGGATGGCAAGGTGTTGATTTACGTTATCGGCGATGAGTCCGCCTTTGTGACAGATGATGAAGGAACAACTTGGCGAAAAGGCAGCCTGGGTAAAAGTGGTGGAAAGATGCGAGCGATCGCGACGAGCTTGCGCGATCCGGGCACGGCCTATGTTTCCTACAGAGATCTGGAAGAAGGTGGAATCAAATGGCTGGGGGTTGCCAAGACCACCGATGCAGGGCGCAATTGGCAACTGGTTTGGAAGGAGGACAGCAATCCCGCTGCCCGGGCTGCCACGAATATCCATGACGCATGGATCACGGAACGATTTGGATCGGATTGGGGAGAAAACCCCTTGGCGCTTACCGTAGCGGAGCAGGATGCCAACTTATGCTACGAGACGGATCTGGGAAGGACCATGCGCACGACGGACGGAGGCGCAAGCTGGTTCGCGGTTTACTCAAGAAAATCCAGTGAAAACGGATGGGTCTCAACGGGGCTGGATGTAACGAACGCCTACGGTTATCACTTTGATCCGTTCGATCACCACCGGCAGTTTATCTCCACGACGGACATTGGTCTTTTCCGGAGCGAAGACGGCGGGCGGTCCTGGATTAGTTCCACGCTAGGTGTGCCGAAGGAATGGATGAACACGACGTACTGGATGGTATTTGATCCCGTAGTAAAGGGTCGGGCTTGGAGTGTGAACAGCTGGACCCATGATTTACCGCGACCGAAGATGTGGAGAAGAAAAGGAATCGGGAGTTATCGGGGCGGTGTATGCCGCAGTGATGATGGTGGAAGGACCTGGACTAAGTCGAATGACGGGATGGAGGAAACCGCGGCGACACACATACTCCTGGACCCGACGAGTTCGTCCACCGCGCGTGTGCTCTACGTTGCTGCCTTCGGGCGCGGAATATACAAGAGCGTAGATGGAGGCAAGACCTGGAAGCTGAAAAATACCGGCATTAATGAGAAGGAACCGTTTGCCTGGAGAATTGTGAGAGATAGCGAGGGAACACTCTACGTGCTGCTCGCGCGCCGTTCAGAAGACGGAAGCATAGGGATGGAGGGTGACGGAGCAATTTACAAGTCCACAGATGGAGCAGAAAACTGGAGCCACGTAGCTATGCCCGAAGAAAGCAATGCTCCAAACGGCTTGGCGGTTGATCCCAATTCGCCGGATCGCCTCTATCTCGCGGCGTGGGCGAGGGACAAAGGAGAGCATGGGGAGGGTGGCGGCATCTATTTGTCGGTGGATGCAGGAAAGAGCTGGACGCGAGTCCTTGATCGAGATCGCCACGTCTACGATGTCACCATAAACCCGCGTGACGCGAAAAAACTCTACGCTTCCGGGTTTGAGTCCTCTGCATGGAAATCAAACGACCGCGGCGAAAACTGGGTGCGAATACCTGGTTTTAACTTCAAATGGGGACATCGCGTCATTCCGGATCCCGAAGACCCAACGAAGGTTTACATCACCACGTTTGGCGGAGGCGTTTGGCATGGTTCTGTAGATGGGGAGGATCGCCCTTTAGACATCGTTACGCCTGAGCTTCAGCCGGGACGGAGGTGAAGGAACTAGTGCTAACGAGAAAGAGAAAAAATAACTCATGGAAAGTGCATCCTTGTTGAACCAGGCGGACTGGGAACACGGGCTGACAAACGGTCAAGCGCGGGCAGCCGAATTATTTGGCCGGGCGGAAACGGAGCAAAAACGGCTTGGCTATTTCCACACGCTTAAGGAGATCTGCCAGCAGCCTTGGACGTGGCTGCGAACTTGCGATCGAATGATTGCGTCTCGAGATAGCCTGAAAAAGGATGTGGCGGGAATTCGAAGCCTCGCACTTACGGGATCCGGAAGTTCAGAGTACGCTGCCGAATGCGTGCGGCTCCCTCTTCAAAATGAGCTTGGGATCCACACAGAATCGATCAGCGGCGGATCATTGCTGATGTATGGCGGAAAAGCCTTGCCTCTGGGAAGGCCTGGTTTGCTCGTTTCTTTGGCTAGATCCGGTGACAGTCCCGAGAGTAGCGGGGCCTTGGAATTGCTACTGGACACAGAGCCTGAGTACCGGCACGTTGTGGTGACGTGCAACGAGCAGGGGAGTCTGGCTAGGGCGTGGCGCAACCATGAGAAAGTGCATGTCACCACGCTTCCCACCGAAACTCATGATAAGAGCCTGGTGATGACGAGCAGCTTTACGAACCTGCTGCTGGCGGCGCGCTTCATCGGAATGCTGGAAAGACCAGACGAATACCAGAGAGTGTGCGAGAGATTAAGCCAAATAACAAAGGACCTGATTCGGTCCTATTTCGACATCCTGGCGAAGATTGCCGCATCAGATTTTCACCGAGCGATATTTCTCGGCAGCGGGCCGCGTTTCGCGGCGTCGCGCGAAGCGGCGTTGAAGATGCTGGAGCTAACGTCGGGCCGCGTCACGACACTCTGCGAAACGTACCTTGGATTTCGGCATGGCCCCATGAGCTACGCGCAAGATGACACTCTCATCGTTTGCAATTTATCGTGCGATTCCACGATACGCGCATATGAATTGGATTTACTGCGCGAATTGGACCGAAAGAAACTTGGATTGTCCAAAGTCATTGTTGGAGAAAATATTCCGAATTCCGCGGTTAGGGCGGGCGATAAGGTCATCGAGTGCCGGGGACTGAGTGAACTCGGAGACGAAGAGACGCCGGTCGTGTATGTGATTGTCGCCCAACTTCTGGCCTTTTTTCGCTGCCTTGGGGAAGGACTTCAGCCGGATTCACCTTCCGAGGGGGGAATTATTAACCGTGTAGTGGAAAAGTTTCCTCTTCACACATCTTCGTGAATTGCATCAGAACGAAACTCTTTGAGTTGGATGAGCTTGGATGTCGGCATTAAACGTAATCTAGCAAGACTACTTGAAACGCTGCTAGCGAAGGTACGCGCCGCGAGGGCCACGCTAATGCGATGGACGGTCCTGTTTTTATTCCTAAGTCTTACCGTCGTTCCTATTCGGGCTCAGGTGCGCGTGTGGGAAGGTGTTCTGAACCTGCCAGCATACGAAGAGGGGGCGCCAGATCCCAATCCTCCTTTCGACGAGTTTGCGAGTGGCCGATTTAACTACCCCTATACGATGCGGAAGGAAGTCACGGACCGGCGCGCCGAACACCAATGGCGCGCAATTTATCTTGAAAACGAATATCTGAAATGTTCCGTCTTGCCGGATTTGGGCGGACATATTTATACGTGCATAGACAAAATCAGCGGACAGCCGATGTTCTATGCCAACCCTTCCATCAAAAAGGCCAGGATCGGTTATCGCGGAGCCTGGGCTGCTTTCGGAGTCGAGTTTAACTTTCCTGTTTCCCACAATTGGGTCTCCATGTCGCCTGTGGATTTCGCCTATGCAAGCCACGAGGATGGCAGCGCATCGATCACAGTAGGGAATATCGACAGGGTTTATGGAATGGAATGGTCGGTCCAACTGACTCTGCCGCCCAGTTCCACCGTCCTCGAACAACACGTTACGCTGAGCAATCGAAGCGATATACGCCATCGTTTCTATTGGTGGAACAATGCCGCCGTCCAGGTTTGGGACGATTCTCAGATTCAATACCCCATGCGTTTTGCAGCAGCGCATGGATTTGCGGAGGTGCAGAGGTGGCCAGTCGATCCAAAAGGCAAGGATCTCAGCGTCATTCGTGACCAGACGGATGGACCAGTTTCTCTGTTTGTTCATGGAAGCCGCGAGAACTTCATGGGTGTATGGCACCCTCGAACAAATACAGGGACCGCACATTTTGCTGACTACGCCGAGCTACGCGCGAAAAAGATCTGGTCCTGGGGTGTCGACGCAGAAGGTCTTGGTTGGCGTGAAGCACTCTCCGACAACAACAGCGCCTATGTAGAGTTGCAGGCGGGACTCTTCCGAAACCAGGAGACGTATGCATTCCTTGAACCGCGTCAATCCATTTCATTCACGGAATACTGGATGCCGGTCCGCGATACGAAGGGGATCTCTCGCGCGAATCTCGCTGGCGTGGTTCATTTGGAAAGAAAGGCCGGCATGCTGGCGGTGTGCCTCAATTCCAACCGGAAGCTGTTGGACGCTACGATCCAGATTCTGGATGGAAACAGCTCCGTGCTCAACGAGAAAGAAAATCTTGTACCAGAGCGATTGTGGAAGAGGGACATTCAGATTCCAGACGCCGGCAAAAAGTATACGTTTGAGCTAAGAAACAACGAGGGTGCGCTGCTCTTGAGGCAGACAGAGGGGAAGTATGACTGGGCGCCTGAATCCGAAATTAAGGTTGGCCCGCAAATTTCGCACAGGATACCGGAAGAGACGCGACGCACCGCGGGCGATTGGCTTCAGCAGGGCGGAACGGAAGAATTGAACGGCAATCTCCTAGCTGCTTTGCACACCTATCAAAAAGCATTAACGAAGTTCCCCACAGATCTTGAATTACTGAAGGCTGCAGGACGACTCGACACTAGTCTGATGCGTTTTGAAGAAGCTGTACCTAGACTGGCTGCCGCTCACGCGCGAAGTACTACCGATGCCGAGACTTCCTATTATCTTGGAATCGCATACCAGGGCGTTGAGAGAGAGAACGACGGGATCGATGCATACGAGGAAGCTATGCGCTTACCGTCGTACAGGGCGGCCGCTGCCTTGCGCCTTTCCGAACTCTTGGCTCGGCGGGGCGCCCTGAAGGAGGCGAGAGATTTCCTGACGAAAAGCCTCGAATCTGCGCCGGATGACCTGAGAGCAGGAGAAGAGCTAGTGGCAGTATCGCGCGCAATGGGAAGTAGGGTGGACGGAGAAAAGATGGCAAGGCAACGGCTCGCGCGCTTCCCTCTGAGCGATTTTCTCCAGGAAGAACTTGGAAAGCCGAATATTTTGCATCTCGCTGCCGATCCTTATCGAGTCCTAAATATTGCATCGGAATACGCGCGGTTGGGACTATACCGCCGAGCGGTGGAGGTCCTCTCACGGGAGTATCCGTCTCCCGAGGCGGACCAGAGCGAACCCGGTGCGGTTGCCCCCCAGAAGAACCCTCTGGTGGTCTACTTTCGCGGATACTGCCGTGAGAAACTCGGTGAGTCTGGTGCAAGTGACTATTTGCAAGCTTCTCAACTTTCGACTGTAGCTGTATTTCCGAACACCATCGAAGACCAGCAGGCGCTCAAAGCTGCGATCCGCGCGAATGAAAAGGATGCAACCGCTCATTACCTGCTGGGGACGTGGTATTTTGCGCGAGAAAAAACGGAAGAGGCCATTTTGGAATGGCAACAGGCGCGAAAGCTCGATCCCCAAATACCGGTGCTGGAAGCCAGTCTCGGATTAGCACTGCTGCACATGAAGAGGGATTTCGCGGGCGCCATGAATGTATTCGCGGAAGGAATAAGAAATGACCCATCGAACGCCGTGAACTATTCCGGTACTGTTGCGGCGATGGCCGTACTGGAGAAATCTGCAGCGGAACGAGCGAAAGCACTTGAGCTTTATCCTGACCTGAGCCACATGCCTATTAGTTTGGTCTATGAATTGGCTTTGAATCGTGCAGAAGAAGGGAATTATGAGGGCGCGATTGATTTGTTCCAGAATCGCTTCTTTGGCAGCGAAGAAGGGGGAACGGACGTTCGCCACGTGTGGGTGGAAGTAAAACTGCAGCAAGCCATCGGGTTGGCTCGAACCGGCCACTGCGAAGAAGCCCTAGTCGCGGCGAAAGCGCTTGGTTCCCCGGTTCCAAGCCTTTCGTTCACGCAAGATGGACTAGAACCATTGTTAGATTCCGCCAGAACAAATTACCTGCTCGGGGAAGCCTATTCTGCTTGCGGTCAAAAAGAAGAGGCACAGCGAAGGTACCGGCTTTCGGCCCAAGGGACTGACTCTTCGGATGTCGTATGGGAGTGGGCCGCAGCCAAGAAGCTAAGCGGCTATGATGCAAACCTATGGCGAGAGCATCTCACCTCAGCCCTGTCACGAGCGGAGTTCAACGCACAAAACAGCGCGTACCAGGGTTGGTGGGTCTATTCCGCCGGGGTCTTGCAGATGGCCCTTGGGCACGAAGCTCAAGGCAAGGCGTCCCTTCGCGAATCCTTGCTCTTGCCCGACAGCCGAATGTCTTACCACTTCAGCCGACTAGCAATGGAGGGTGCTACACCTCAATAACTTCTATGCCCTTCTTACGAAGGGCCCCAGTGAAATCCTGCGTGGCACGGTTATCCGTAATCAGGCGACGGATTCTGTCAAAGGGGCCGATCTTTGAAACGCTCCTCCGACCGAGTTTGCTGAAATCCGTGACAACATTGACCTCCTTGGCGGAGCGGATCATCACGTTGTTGAGTTGTGCTTCGAGCACGTCCGGAGTCGAAGGGCCGTTCTCGAGATCGAAACCATCGACCGCTAGGAAAAGACGGTCAGCGTGGAACTCGTTCATCATGGCTTCTGCCTGAGGTCCGACGAAGGAGCAAGCAACCGGCCGCAGCAGCCCACCGATCATTATTAAGGAAATTCCGGGAGCGTCCGCAAGCTCAACCGCAATGTTCAAGGCATTCGTGATGACCGTAAGCGACTGAACTTTCACCCTTTTCAAGTGTCGGGCGACCTCTGCCGTAGTCGTTCCTGAATCAAGGATGATGGTTTCGCCCGGCTGCACTAACTCGGCCGCGGCTCTTCCGATCCTAATTTTTTCATCCCGGTGAAGAGTTTCTTTGGTACGGAGCGGGTAATCCTGTGTGGCTTCCAGGCGCCTTACTGCGCCGCCGTGAGAGCGCACCACTGCGCCGATAGAAGCGAGAGAGTCGAGGTCGTTGCGGACCGTGACGGCAGATATTGAGAATCGCTTAACCATATCCGCGACAGTTACTTGGCCCTCTTGGTCGACGAGGTCCAGCACACTCCGGCGCCGCTGTTCTGTTAGCAGACGAGGTTTGGGGGTCATGCACTGTTTCCGTATGGGAGAGTATAGGGCGTCACTTCAACTCGGGTCAAATGACGAAAGCATAGCGCAGGCGAATGCTTTCGTATTCTTTCTCTTTGTGTCGTTCATGCTTTGTTTGTTGTTGCGTTTGCTTTTCTACTATGGTACATCGTTCCTCTGGATTATTTTGGGGGAGGTTCGCCTTGAAGTACAGAGTCACGTTTGTCTGTGTTATTTGCTTGGCACTTCTATTCTGTGTGTCCGCAGCAGTATTCGGCCAGGGAACGGATCTGGGCACGATTCGAGGAACGGTGACAGACTCCACAGGGGCTGTCATTCCAAGCGCCTCGGTGACGATTACCGACGCCCTTACCAACACCGCACGGGAAACAAAAACGAATGCTCAGGGCAATTACGAAATGTTCGGGCTGAAACCCGGCACGTATAGAGTGACAATCACAGCCCCTGGAATGAACAAGAGAGAAACCACGGACATTGTCTTGAACGGCAGCGACACGGTGAGCGTCGATGCCGTGCTCAAGGTGTCTGCGGCGCAGGAAAGCGTGGTCGTTACGATGGAAGCGCCAGCCATCAATACGGAAAACCAAACCATTAGCACCGCAATTTCTAACCAGGAAATTATTGAGCTTCCCCGCGACAGTCGCGACGTGTATTCATTCCTTTACTTGAACCCTAACATCACGCAGGGCGTTAGTGATGGCGAATTCAAGTTCCTGGGTTTCCAGAGTTACGGGGCCAATTTTACAATCGACGGCCAGCGCTCCACCAACACGATTTTCGGTTCGCCCACCACCAGTGAGCCTTCGCTGGAGGCCGTCGGCGAACTCAATGTTCTCTCCACTGATTTCAGCGCTGAATACGCTGGAATTGGCAATATTCGCATCACCACCAAGCGAGGCCAATCGCAGTTTCACGGCTCGGCTTTTTACAACAACAAGAATTCGGCCCTGGCGGCTTTGCAGATACAAGACAAACAGGGCATTGCGGATTTTGTGCCGACCCCAGGCGTCAGCAAATATCCCACTCCGTATTTCAATCTCAACGATATTGGTGGATCCCTGGGAGGACCGATTCTCGGCATCAAGAAGACCTGGTTCTTTGTGGCCTATGAACGGAACTACTCGAGGGCCTCTGTACCCATTTCGGACCAAAGGTTGCCGCATCCAGCATTTTGGGTCGGCGACTTCTCGCCGGCCATAAATCCTGCCGCAGCCAATCCCGCAAAGCTCCTCCCGGACGTGCCTGCCGGCGTAACTCTGACGCCTGCTGAAGTATTGGCAGACACCTATCTGGGCTTGGGGCAGAAGTTTGTGACCATACCTTCGCGCCTGTTGGACCCCAATGTGCAACAGCTCATTAGTACTTACTTTCCCAAGATAAGCCCATTGGTGCCGATCAATTTAGCGAACGGCCGGATTGCGAACCTATTTCAGACGCTGCTTCCGGGCAGTTCAACTCGTGATCTGGGAACACTCCGGGTGGATCACGATTTCACAGACAAAGATCACGTTTATGGAGTTTACAACGTCTCCGGTTTCGTCGGTGCCACGTCGCCGGTCAGGAACCCCTTCACAGGACTCGGCCTGGTTCAGAACGACCGCCGAAATAATACGGTTTCGGGCTCCTATGTGCGCACGATTCACAACAATCTGATTAATGAGGCACGCGGCGGATTCAATCGGGAATACAGCTTTCGACACAGCAACACCACTCTGGCGGGATTCCTTTCTAGCATCGGGTTTGATTCAAATGCCATAGATGCGTATGGGGCAGTCGTAGGCCAGGCACAGTTAAGCACGCACGGACACCCTGTAATCAATTTCGGCTCTACTTACACCACCTTTGACCGAAGCGGCAATCGCACCACTGAACGGCTGTTAAGCCAGTATCTGGCGACTTTTGGAGACACGCTTACCTGGGTGATCAAAAAACACAACCTGAAAATGGGCGCGGATTTTGTGCGCAACGTGGGACAGGATGGGTTCGCGACTGCCCGTGGGAATCCACGCGGAACGATGACGTATACCGTCAGTGGGGCGCTAACCAACCCGTTCGCACACTTTCTACTCGGGCTTGCGCCCACTAGAGTCACGTACATCGCGCAGCCCCGGCCCCCCATGGACGTACACAACTGGGAGCAGGGGTACTTCTTCCAGGACGATTGGAAGGTTACGCCCAGGTTGACTGTCAATCTCGGCGTGCGCTATGAGCTGGTTTCGCCATTCGTTGACAAGAACGACATCATGCTCAATTTCGATCCGACCTTCGGAAACAATACTGGGCGTTTTATTATTGCCTCTGACAAGACTACTCAATTCCTGGATCCCCGGATAGCTACGACTTTGCCAGTGGTCACTGCCGCCCAATCAGGGCTTGGCATCGGTCGAGGTCTGGTACGGACCGACAAGAATAATGTTGCGCCCCGCATCGGCGTTGCCCTGGGCCTGGGGGAGAAGTCCGCGGTGCGCGGCGGATACGGGATGTACTTCCCAACTGCGGCTGCTCAGGGGATTCGGGACCCGCTTTCAACCAACGCCTTCAATCAGGCACTTACTAAGTCGAATCTGGGCATAAACCCGCAGCAGCTCCAGCCTTGGCCGACCCCCCTGACCGGAGGCGACGTTAATAACCTGGCTGGCCTTCTCTCATTCAATGCGGTGCCCGTTGGGCTTCACCAGCCTCTCATTCAACAGTACAACGCGACCTTCGAACGTGAACTCGGGCTAAAAACTTCCGTACGTTTTTCTTACCTCGGCACCACTGCGCATGGGCTGATTGCGGGCACAGACCTGAACGAACTCAGACCCAGTGATGTTGGTTGGAACACCACCACAGGCGACGGAGTCACCCCCTGCGATACTGACGCTGGAGACTGCGAACCGACGCCCGCGCAAACTGCAGCGCTTCCCTATCCCGCGCTGGGAGACTTCTTGCTAAGTTTTGGAAACTTTGGCCACAGCCAAGCGAACGCCTTCCAGACGCAGCTGGCGCGTCGCTACGGCAGCGGATTGATGTTTAATGCGTCTTACACCTATCTGGACCAGAAATCTACGGGCTTGGATGTCGGCGAATCCAGCCTTGGCGGTGTGGCTTACAATCCGTTCAATCCTGAACAGGATTACGGCCAAGATGGGTGGGTATCTCGCCATCGGTTCGTTCTCTACGGAGTATATGACTTGCCAGTGGGGCGGGGCAGAAAGGTCGGCAGCTCTCTTTCAAGGTGGGCCGACACTGTGATCGGAGGCTGGCAGACAACTTTTCAGATGTTTGCCAAGAGCGGCACCGGATTCACGCCGTATTGGACTTGCGATAATTGTTTCAACAGTGACCATTACATTGGTCCGGGAAATATCGCCACAGGCTCGGTGGATGCTGTCGGGGACTTTGAGGGAGGCTACAGGCCTTTGGTCGTGGGGAACTACAAGCGCCATGTTGGAGACCAGCTCTACGATCCTGCAGCATTTGGACTTCCCCCGATGGGCGCCGACGTGTTTGATAATCCCCAGGTCGCCAAACGAAACCTGTTGTGGGGGCCCGGTGCCTGGGGAGTGAATTTTGGTCTGCACAAAGACTTTAGATTCGGCGAGCGAGTCAACGCCACCCTTGGGGCAGACTTTAACAATGTTTTCAATCACCCGCTGCGAGCGCCGAATCACGATGGCGGAGACACCTTCTCCAACCTCGGCAGCTTCAGCGTCGAGGTAGATCCGGCCACATTGAAACTGCGGCCCTCAACTGTCGATCCGGTTGTTCCTAATCCGGATTTCGCAAATCCGCGCCAGACTTTCTCGCAGGAGGGCGTGGACAGCAGGCGTACCGTGCGATTGAGGCTGCGGATCACGTTCTAACTCGCGAGTGCAAATAATTGACAGCGGAAAGAGGGGCGGGGCCAGGATTCGCCCCTTTTTTATCTGGGACTATGCTTGCCGTGCAGATTCTTGGCACTTTGGCATCGTCTAGGTGATGAAATAGGCGATAGAAGATATGCCTGTGGATTCCGCACATTCGATTCGTAATCGTCCTTGGAGCGGAGGATTGGAGTGAGGCTGTCGCCCGGCAAGCGAAAAAGGCTCGAAGGTGTCTCGGATCCTCGCGGCGTCATTGGCGCTCTTGCGATTGACCAACGCGACGCGTTGCGCCGTCTTTTCTCCGCCAAATTGAAGATTGAAAAGAGTTCGGTTCCACGAGACCAGCTTGAGGAATTCAAATCCATTGTCGTTCGCGTGCTCTCCCCGCATGCCAGCGCCGTCCTGCTTGAGCCCGAGTACGGCTTGCAGGCTGCCGGTCAGCGTGCTCCATCCGCAGGCTTGCTGATGGCTTATGAAGTTAGTGGGTATGATCCTGCCGTTCCTTCCCGCCTTCCTCGGCTTCTTGAGAACTGGTCCGTGCGTAGATTGGTCGATGCGGGCGCGCAGTGCGTAAAGGCTCTTTTGTACTATGCCTTGTCCGACCCACGTGAAATACAGGAACGCAAACGCGTTTGGGTCGAACGTGTCGGCTCGGAATGCGCCGGCTGTGACGTGCCCTTCTTCCTGGAAATTGTTCCATACCAGGATGGACTGGACGAAAAAAGTCCTCAATTTGCGCGCCGCAAGCCGGCTATTCTCGTCAGCGCAATGCAAGAATTCTCAAAACCTCACTATTGCGTGGATGTTTTGAAAGTTGGTGTGCCTGTAACTATGGCCTATGTCGAAGGTTCTTCGGATTCTTCGGGTGTGTTCGTGCATACACGCGCCGAAGCTCTAGAGCTTTTTCGAAATACTGCGGCGGCAACTGACAAACCGTTCTTGTTTCTCTCTGCGGGAGTTAGCAATCGCGCGTTCAATGAGGCCCTCGCACTGGCCTCGGAAGCGGGCGTCCATTTTTGTGGAGTGCTCTGCGGACGCGCAACGTGGAAGGATGGTGTAAGCGTGTTCGTCCGCGGAGGAGCGGATGCGCTTCGGGAATGGCTAGAGACCCAGGGCGCGCAAAACATGCGAAGTATCAACGAAAGCCTGAAAGCTGCCACGTCTTGGTGGGAAAATTATCCCGCAGATGAATAATCCAGCTGCCCAACCCAATCAACGCGCAGTCGCATTTTTTTGCGTGAGCTTGAATCCCGCGATCGACACGCGACTGACAGTGAAGGGATTAATTCCAGGCCGAGTCAATCGCGCCGTGGAAGTTTGTCGAACCCCGGGAGGCAAGGCTGCTCACGTTGCCATGGCACTCAAGGGCTTGGGAGCGACTCCGACCTGGATTGGTTTCTCCGGCGGTGCCACAGGCGGCGAGTTGGTTGCTGGGCTGGGCCTCTTGGAGATAGCAACTATGCCGGTGTCCACTGGCGAAGCATCTCGCGTCAATCTGGAAATCTTGGACACAGAGGGAGGAGTCACTGAAGTGCTTGAGCCGGGAGGAACAATTACTCCGTCCGAATGGTCAGAATTTCAGCAAGTTTGTGCCAGCGCCTTTCAAATTGCAGTCAGCAAGAAAATCGTGCTGATCTCTGGAAGCCTGCCTCCCGGCGTTCCAACCGAGGCTTACGCCGCAATCGCCAGCTCAGCCCGATCAGCGGACTGTCTGGCGTTTGTCGATTCCAGTGGCTTACCACTCTCTAAAGCGTTGGCCGCCGGACCAGACCTGGTCAAGATTAATCGGGAGGAAGCGGAGTTTGTCACTGAGGTTGCCATACGGGATCCTATTTCCGCGGCGCAAGCCGCGCGCAGGCTGCTTGACCTGGGTGCGAACTCCGCCGCTGTCAGCCTCGGCGATCGCGGCATTGTCGGTATTCGAAAACCTGGGCAGCTGGCAATTCACGCCTGGACCGCTCCCGTGCACGGAAAATCCACCGTCGGCTGTGGTGATTCCGCGCTGGCGGGATTAGCCTTTGCTGCAGCAACTGATCTTTCATTCGAACAAAGCCTGGCACTCGCCGTTGCTTGCGCAGCGTCGAATTGCCTGGCCGCGCTCCCCGGCCGCATCGTGCGGGGGGATGTTTCGCGCTTTGAGCAAAGCGTTCACATGGAACGGTTGCAAGTCTAAGGAGACAGGTCGGTGAAGCGTTTTGATATCAGCGTTCTTGGTGAACTGAACTGCGATTTGATCCTCTACGGTCTTCCCCCAGGGCTTGAACCCGAGAGAGAGCACTTGGCCAGTGATTTTGCGCTGACGCTCGGCAGCTCCTCTGCAATTTTCGCCCACAATATTTCTCTTCTCGGTAGCCGTGTTGGCTTCACTTCCTGCATTGGAGGCGACCCGCTCGGCAAGTTTTGTGTAGAGCGCTTGTCAGAGAGCGGCGTTGACGTTTCGGGCGTGAAACGCCTTCCGAGCAGGAATACCGGCGTAACTGTGATCCTTCCTATCGCCGAGAAGCGGCATATTCTGACTTATCCGGGCACGACTTTTGATTTGGACCAAACGCATCTTGACTTGGACTATCTGCGGGACGCGGCGCATTTTCACCTTTCCTCCTTTTTTCTGTTACGCAGGCTCCGTCCCAAACTGCCTGAACTGTTTTTTCAAATGAAGCAGGGTGGCCTTACCACGTCACTCGATACCAACGATGACCCGGATAATCTTTGGGCCGATGACGTCAAGGCCGTGCTCAAAAGCGTCGATGTTTTTCTGCCGAATGAACACGAAGCTTGTAAAGTCGCAGGCACAGGAGACGTTAATACTGCGCTCGATATCTTGTCGCATCTCGTTCCCGTCATTGTCATCAAGTGCGGTGCGCAAGGCGTGCTCGCCAAACGCGGGAAAGAGCGCTTTCGCGCTGCTTCACTCCCCGTTCAGCCCGTCGATGCTGTTGGGGCAGGAGACAGTTTTAACGCTGGCTTCCTGCACAAATTCATTCGCAGAGCAGGCCTTCAAGATTGCCTTGAATTCGGCAGCGTGAGTGCCGGCCTCTCTACCACCCGAGCCGGCGGCACGGAAGCTTTTCGCGATCGCGAGCACCGCGCAGAGTTTCTGCAGCGCCACGTGAGGGCGTAGAGACTTGAGCCAGGCGGTTGCAGGCGGTTCATATGCGCCGTACCAAGCCTTGATCGGTTGCACGCGTATTGCGGACGAGTAGCAGGACCAGGATCATCCCAATAAATGGAATAAGTCCGGCGACGACCACAATCGGGTCGAAAGTATGAGTGCCCGACGCCTGGCGCGCATCGGAAAAGTGTCCGATCAGTTCGAACGCGATGATGGTACCGATTCCCGCCCCGGTTCCGCTCAGGCCGCTCACCGTAGCAACGGAATCGCTGGCATAGAGGTCCGTAGGCAGCACGTTTGCGATTGTCGAAAAGGATGCGTAGGAAAACGTGGCGAGCGCGAAAAGCATCGCAATCAAGTACAGATTTACGGTGAAAATTGTCGGGATAAGAAGCAATACGCCGACGCCGCCAAAGACAACCAGCGCTTTACGCGCAGCGCCGAGCGACCAGCCACGCCGAATCAAATACCCAGAAACGCCACCGCCAAAAAAATTGCCCAAGTCCGCAGCGAGAAAGGGAACCCAAACAGCCAGAAGGCCGCTCTTGAGCGAAATCCCTTTCGCGACCAGGTAAATGGGAAACCAATCGGTGACGAAAAACCAAACGGGATCGGTAAGGCCTTTCGAAATGATCGTTCCCCAAGTCTGGGGCAGCTTCAAAAGGTCGCGCCAACGCAACCGCGGTTTTCTCGGGTTTTGTGCCTCCAGCGTCTCGGCAAGAATCATGTTTCGCTCAGCATCGCTGATACGCGGATGATCCTGAGGAAGGTGATACATCCGGCGCCACGCGATCAGCCACAAGAATCCGAGCAGACCCGGAATGACAAACGCAACGCGCCATCCCCAGCGAAAGTACACCGGCAAAATCAGGAAAGGCGCAACCGCGCCCCCGACGGATGAGCCACTGTCGTAGAACGCCGCCGCCAGTCCGCGCTCGCGTTTAGGAAACCATTCCGAAACAGCCTTGCTCGCGCCGGGCCAGTTAGCGGATTCGCCCGCCCCGAGCAGAAAGCGAAACACGGAAAAGCTCGAAAAGCCATTCGCGAGCGAAGTCATAAGGGAGACGATCGAATACCACGTAACGCTGATGGTCAGTCCGCGCCGCGTGCCGACGCGATCCATGAGCCGCCCGCACACAGTTTGTCCGAGGGAATAGGCGATGCGGAAGGCGATGGCGATGTTGGCGTAGTCCACATTGGTCCAGTGATAGTCCTGCTTCAAATAAGGTGCAAGAATGGAGAGTGTCTGCCGGTCGATGTAATTAATTACGGTCGAGGCGAACAGAATTCCGCCGATCCACCAGCGCAAGGAGGGAATAGACCGAGGCTCCGCCGTATTCATTTGTCCGCTATCGCCACAGAAATCCTATGTAAGCTAATGTGAGTAACATGGTCAGGAAAGTCATGCGGTCACGCATCAAGCGGGCGCAGCAAGCGCAATGAGCGCCCCGGGACTAAGCAAACTGGCTGATCCCCGGTCTAGATAAACCGTGGCCGCCGAATGTGTCCGCAGAATGGAAGCCGGCGCCATCGGACTGACTTCTCCATCGAAACACAACTTGACCGCTGGAGCTTTGCGCGCGTCAGGAACGACGCAAATAATCTCCTTTGCTTTCAGGATCTGTCTTATCGACGTGGAGATGGCTTGCCGAGGGACTTCCGAAATACTTGCAAACCAGCCCTCTCCGACTTGCTGGCGCAGGCAAGCGTCATCGAGTTCGACGATGAGGTACGGCTCTTCTGTCTGGAAATTCGCCGGAGGATCGTTAAACGCCAGATGCCCGTTCTCTCCGATGCCGACGAAGGCAACATCGACGGGCGCTGATCGCAGAGCTTTGCCAACGCGGCGGACAACTTCAGCAGGATCACCGTCGCCGTCAAGCAGGTGATACTTCGCAATCCCCACCTTGTGAATCAAACGTACCAGAAGATACTTGCGGAAGCTGGCGGGATGAGTGATTGGAAGCCCAACGTACTCATCGAGGTGAAACATCTCCACTCGCTGCCAGTCGATGTTTCTCGCATTGGTTAGCGCGTCCAAAAAATCCAATTGGGATGTTCCCGTCGCGGCAATGATCCGGGCGTAGCCGCGATCGTGGATCGCACTGCGCACTGCGGCGGACGCTTGCTCGGCAGCGGCCTTGCTGAGAGAAAGCTCATCTTCAAAAACTCTAACGATCATGCTGGTATTCTCTCCGTGGCCGCAGACATACAAGTGCTTTGTACCCGCTTCATAGAAAGAGTTTTATATCACAGCCTGTGACTGTAACAATGGATTTGACATTCACGGCAATCGACTGCCGGGCGCAGTTGCTTTGCGGTTCTTTGCTGTGCGGTTGTCATTTCCGATACGCCATCTGACATCAATTGAGTACATTCTGTCGGTATTGCAAATGGACGTAGAATCGCGAGTTAGAAAGAGACTGAGCTCTGCGACAACTTCAAATCCCGAGGAGAAACCGATGGACAGACCAGACACAAAGACCAACCGGAGGGAGTTCTTGCAGAAAGGTGCATTTGTGGCGGCCGGAAGCGCGACATTGAGCACCACGGCGTTGTCATATGCGCGTATTGCCGGAGCAAATGACCGGATTTCACTTGGGCACATCGGTATTGGCAATCGTGGCAGGGAGCTCGACGGCATAGTCACGTTGCTCAAAGACAAAAAAAACGTGGAAGTGACGGCGGTCTGCGACTTATGGGCTCACAATCGCGAACAAGCGGTTGCCGCCAACCAAAAGTATTTCGGTAAAACGCCCCGCTCGCTTCAACATCCGCAAGAGCTACTGGCCCTAAAGGATGTGGACGCGGTGATGATTTCCACTCCCGAGCACTCGCACTCGCCGCTGCTGCAAATGACAGTCGAAGCGGGCAAGGACGCCTACTGCGAGAAGCCCATGGGCAATATTCTTGAAGAGGTCAAAGCGGCGCGCGATGCAGTCGTTGCCCGGAATCTCATCGTCCAGATTGGCACCCAGCACCGCAGCGAACCATATCAGATTGCCGTGCGTGATCTGGTACTTTCCGGCGTGCTCGGCGAAGTCACAAAGTACGAAATTGAATGGAACTATCATGGGCCTCGCTGGCGCGGTCGTCCCGAAGTGAAGATGATTCGCGAACAGGATACGGACTGGCATGCCTGGCTAGTGAACAAGCCGCACCGCCCGTTTGATCCACAGCTTTATTTTGAATTTCGTCTCTACAAGGAGTTTTCCAGCGGCATCTCTGACCAGTGGATGAGCCATGGCATTGATCTATGTCACTACTTCATGGACGAGAGCTTTCCGCAGTCGGTCGTGACAAATGGCGGCATTTTCGCTTGGCATGACGGCCGCGAGAATCCCGATACCTTCCATGCCCTATTCACCTATCCAAAAGGTTTTCTGGTGAGCTATGCCACGAGCTTCGGCAATGATGCGCCCAGTTTCACGCGCATCATGGGAAAGAAAGCCACAATGATCAATCACGGTGGAGAAGGCAGCCCGCGCTGGCAAATGGTGGAAGAGAAGGGAAATCATGAAGATGACACCGAAGTCGACAAGCAGCGCGCCGTCAAAGACATCCTGCTACCCGGCAATAAGACGCTTCCCCCAATGGGAATAGGCGACGAGGATCCGTCGCACATGGTTAACTGGCTGGATTGTTTGCGCAGCCGGACACAGCCGAACGCCACCGTGCACAACGGGTTTTCGCACTCCGTAGCCTGCATGATGGCCGCGCGCGCCTATTGGTCCGGGAAGAAGATTTATTGGGATACGAAGACTGAGGCGATTCTCGACCATCCACCAGGGGCATAGCCCCAACAGCGCGAGCAGAAAACTTTACATCACGGTCGCGCTCCCTTGGGTTGCTGATAACGCTGCTTTTCTGCAGGGGCAAACCTCGTCGACACTGAACCGGCTACCGTGAGGCTGAAGTGCGCTTCTGTCGAAAGACCTCCCAGACCGGCTGCAGTTACGACGACCTGATACGTTCCCGGTTTTGTATAAGCATGAGAAACTTCTGGGCCCTCTAGCGTGACACCGTCCCCAAAATTCCAACTAAAGCTAACCACAGTGTCGTTGGAAGTCGCTGGCTGAGCACGAAAGGTTGCGACCGCTACTGTCTTAATGCTTGGCATATTGTCAACTTTGATAATCGGTGACTGTGCGGGAGCACCCGTGTTTACGATCTTGAGCACGCGAGCTGAATGAGGAGGCAGGTCCACAACGACGGAGTTCGGATTCGGAGTTGCTATGGCTTTGCCATCGAACACATCCGAGACCGTGTACTGACCTGAAGGTGGTAAGCCCAGCCTGGAGAACTCGATGGAACGCGAATGATGTTGGTCGGTCCAGTTGAAGATTGTCAGCATGCCCTGGCGACGATCTTCCTCAAGCCAAAAAATGCTTGGCTGGCTATCCTCGGGCGAATAGCTCATGAGGTCTAGCGGTTTCGAGGCCCTGCCCAATTTAATCGTCTCGATCAGGTCTTGATTCTGAATCAACGCCAGGCGTTGCGGATCTCCTCCGAGAGTAGGGAGATCGTCACCGATTTCGTACATTCCGCCTGAAACTGCGGAAAGAGCGATGGACGCTTTGGCCTCGTCAAGAGTGAGGGGAACTTTGCCGCCATGCCAGGGCTGATCCGTCACAATCTGCGTGGAAACGGAAAAAGCATCGGGATCGCTGACAAAGAAATTTCGGTTCATATAGTATCTTGCCGCTATTCCCGGAGCGGCATCTCTCGTTGCCTCGAAAGTGTGGCCGGTGTCGAGAGAAATGCGCCCGGTGTCAACGATACCGACGGGATTGAGCATCGGGCTGCCGTCTTTATCTAGAAGCACATGTTCTCCGACGGTTTGCCGAATGATTTGTAGACCGATTTTTTGAGCTTCGAGTGCTGTAGTATTGGGCCGGTAATAGCGACCTTCGACGGCTGTATCTTCCATGAAATCCAATTTGATATATCCGATGCTCCATTCGTTTACCAGCGTCGAGTAAGTCTTGCGCAAGTATTCCTGGGCGCCGGGATTCGTCGCATCTAGCACGAATAACTGGTCCTTGCCAGCAACCTGTCCGATGCGGATCGGCTCACCTTTCGTGTTGCGCACCAGCCAGTCGCGATGATTTTCGTAGACCCAAGACCGGTCGGCAACCTCGAACGGCGCAGTCCACACGCCTGGAATCAAACCTTCGCTGCGAATCTTTCGTTCCATCGCAGCCATCCCATTCGGGAAAAGTGCGGAATCTGGAGTAGCGTATTCGCCGCGGGCGTACTGATAACCCTCGTCAATGTGGAAGAACCGGTATCCCACGGACTTCAAATGTTGAGCCAGCCAGTGAGCGTTGGTAAGTGCGCTTCCCTCGTTGAGGCCGAAATAATAAGCCGTCCAGCTCCACCAGCCCATCGGAGAGGGAAACGAAATCCGCGCGTGATGGAGCACACGGATCAATGAACCATACATTTCCAATTGAGAGTGGTAGTCGCCGCTAACCCCGAAAAAGAGTTTCTCGGAATCCAAAGCTCCACCTGGCGGAAGAACAAGGCTCAGTTCCATTTGATCTTCGGGCGGCGACTGTTTCAGGGAGTTCTCTTTAGTCAATTCGGTCGTACCAGTGGAGTCAACCTCGAATGCTTGGATTTGCGGGGCGTTTAATGAGCCGCCGACGTGAACACGGGACACGGTCAGAAAGCGATTGGAAGTGAGTACCCCGACAAAAAAACTAAGGCGACTTTCCCGATTGTACAAGAGCTGGCTGCCGACTCCGCGATGAACACTTTCCCCATCTCCAAGGTCGCGTATTTTCAAGGCGGGGCGGTCTTCGCTATAGCTGTCAGAGAGAACCCGGTCTAAAGCAACTGGCCCGCCCAAATCGAGAATCTTGCCTTGTCTCGCTTCGATTGGACGAATGGCCTCGATATGGATTGTCCGGCCAGCGCTATCGACGACGCGAACTTGGATGTCGCCGAATGGTTTGTCCGCATAAGAATGCAGTGTACAAATCAGCTCGGGAGCGCCTTTTAGTCCTGAGTGCCTCACCGTCCATTCATGGGCCATTCCCAAATCGTCGTTTGCGGTGGACTCTGTGATTGAATGTCGCGGATAATCGCGAGCGTGAAGCCACTGCCCATCTACCTTAGCTGCGACATTGGCGGTCAATACGCCCCCAACGTTGTCTGCTTGTCCGATGGCATAGTCTCCCGTCGTAGGACTAACCGTTACGCGCAAACCCCGTGAGGCTGACGTCGTATCCTCAGCCAGGATCGCGTAATTTACCGAGCCCAAGAGAAGTCCCAGGACACCGATCGAAGTCACCGATCGACAATAAATGAATGACAGATTCATCGAATCACCTCAGCTTGATCGCTGCGACTCGTTTCTGCAGGCTTGCATGAGGAGTCTACCTCACACTTATATGCCGTAAGATTGGAGTAGCCTGTCGAAACTACAGGACACAAATTTGTCGGTACTGAAATAGCCGGATTGGCAGGCTTTTCTTCAATTGAGGACTACTCTCCGTAGGGAACCCAAATGTTTTTCACTTGGACGGAGTGGTCGAGGAACCAGCGGCCTTCGCCTTGTTTGACGTCGAACCAGTTGATGGCGCGGCCTTCATTTGTAAAAACCTGCTTCAGATTGCCGACCGAAAGAGCTTTCACCGCCGCGGCGCTGGCCTCATCCGTGAAACACCAGAGGGCGTCGACGTCATCGTGTTCCGCCAGCGTCTTCATCAGTTCCGCGGCGCGGCCAGTGACGATGTTAACCGCGCCATCCGGCAAATCGCTGGTTTCGAAAACCTGATAAAGATCGGCAGTAATCAGCGGATATTTTTCCGAAGGGATGGCGATGACCGTGTTGCCTGTCGCAATGGCCGGCATCACGAGAGAAAGGAACCCAAGCAAGGGTGCGTCAGCGGGACAGATCACTCCTACCGTGCCAATCGGCTCCTTCATCGCCAAGGCGACGTTGCGGAACGGCGGGTTATGCACCGCGCCGTCGTACTTGTCGGCCCACGCGGCATAGGAAAAGATGCGCTCGATGCCGAGGCTGATTTCGGCCTCCGCTTGCTTCTTTCCAACCACATCGGACAAGCGGCTGGCAATTTCTTCGCCACGCTGGGAAAGATTCTCCGCAATATAGTAGAGCACCTGCGCGCGATTGTGCGCGGTTACTTTGCTCCAGCCTTCTGCTTTGCGCGCCGCTTCGACGGCGTTGCGAATGTCCTTGCGGTTTCCAAGCGGCGCTTCCCCGAGTAAGCGCCCGTCTGCACCGTGCACCGCCATGCTGTAACCCGAGTCCGGCCGCGCCTGCTTCCCGGCGATATAGAGTTTCACCGTGCGGTCGATCGGAGGAGCCGCGAAGTTTACCCGCTGCTCGGGCGGCTGATCGATGGCTAGCGGTTTGGCGCGAAGAGGCGGCGCCTGCTTGAACCACGCGGGCTCCAGATATTCGACCAGACCTTCGCGTCCGCCTTCGCGTCCGAAGCCGCTTTCCCGATAGCCACCGAAGCCGCACGCAGCGTCGAAGAGATTCGTGCAGTTGACCCAAACGACGCCGGCTTTGAGCTGTGCCGCAACGTGCAGTGAAACATTGATGCTTTCGCTCCATACGCACGCGGCCAGTCCATACACCGTATTGTTGGCGAGTTCCACGGCTTCCTGCGGAGTGCGGAAAGTCATCGTCGCAAGTACCGGTCCGAAAATCTCCTGCTGCGCCACGACGGAAGTCGGATGAACATTGCTTAGCAATGTCGGCGGAAAATACAAGCCACGCGAAGGTACAGGAATGGACGGTTGCCAGCACGTCGCGCCCTCTGCCACACCTTGATCGACCAGTCGTTGAATGCGCTCGAGCTGTACGCGCGCGACGATGGCGCCAATGTCGATTGCTTTATCGAGCGGTGGACCGATTCGCAGCGTGTTCATGCGGTCCTGAATCTTGCCGATCAACCTTTCCGCGATGCTCTCTTGCATCAGCAGCCGTGAACCCGCGCAGCAAACCTGTCCCTGATTGAACCAGATGCCATCGACAAGGCCTTCCACGGCGCTGTCCAGATCGGCATCCTCAAAAATGACGAAAGGAGACTTTCCGCCAAGTTCGAGCGAAAGTTTTTTGTGGCCCTGTGCCGTGACTCTGCGAATCGCGCGGCCTACTTCCGTCGAACCAGTGAACGCAATCTTGTCAACGTCGAGATGCTGCACCAGTGCTTCGCCGGTCGATCCATCGCCGGTGATGATGTTTACGACGCCAGCGGGGAGGCCGACCTCCTGGCAGATATGCGCAAAAGCGAGCGCCGTCAGGGGCGTGAACTCCGCGGGCTTCAGCACGACGGTATTCCCAGTGGCGAGCGCGGGCGCAATCTTCCATGCCAGCATGAGTAATGGAAAATTCCACGGAATGATTTGGCCCACGACGCCGCATGCGGTGTATCCCGGAAATTCCTGTTCAAGCAACTGCGCCCAGCCCGCATGGTGATAAAAATGACGTGCGACCAGAGGAATGTCGATGTCGCGGCTTTCGCGAATCGGCTTGCCGTTGTCCAGCGTTTCGAGCACCGCGAGCCAGCGAGAATGTTTCTGTACCTGGCGGGCCAGCGCATAAAGATATCGAGCACGCGCATGAGGAGTGAGGGATTGCCATCCAGGTAAAGCAGCGCGCGCGGCTTTCACCGCGCTATCAACATCCGCGGCCGAACCTTGTGCCACCGTCGCAAGTTTTTCACCAGTGGAAGGATCTGTGGTGTCGAAATAAGCGCCTTCAGCGGGCGCCTGCCATGTGCCGTTGATGAAGTGTCCGAAGCGCCGGCCATTGCGGTCCAGCCACGCAAGAGCTTCGCGCGGGTCCTCTGGCGCAGGGCCATACTCCATGGTTATGAATTTTTCGACAATGCTCATTCGCTTTTTCTCAGTCTCTCGCCACGAAATCAAGATTCCGAAGCTCACGCAATCGGATGGCGATAGTCCGCCGAATAGCGTCCCGTTACATGATGCTCCAGTTGCCGCTCGATATCGGCCAACATGCCACTCGCGCCAAACCGGAACAATTCCGCTTTTAGCCAGGAGTCGCCGAGTTCTTCTTTCATCAGCGCAAGCCACTCGAGCGATTGTTTCGCGGTACGAATGCCGCCCGCCGGCTTGAAGCCCACCGCCATTCCGGTTTCCTGCGCGTATTCGCGAATGGCGCGCGTCATAACCAAACTCACAGGCAGCGTCGCGTTCACCGCTTCTTTGCCAGTGGACGTCTTGATGAAGTCTGCTCCGGCCATCATGGCAACGAAACTGGCGCGCGCAACGTTGCGCAGGGTCATCAAATCACCAGTGCCTAGAATCACCTTCAGATGCGCGGGTCCACAAGCGTTCTTGAACGCGGCGATCTCATCGTACAGCGCTTGCCATTTCGCGCCGAAGACGTGCGCGCGTGTAATGACCACGTCAATCTCGTCCGCGCCGGCTTCCACCGAGCGGCGAATTTCCGCGACGCGCTCTTCAAACGGAGAAAGACCGGCGGGGAATCCCGTGGACACTGCTGCCACATGAATGCCGCTGCCTTCAATGGCGCGCCGCGCGGTTTCGACGAAGGTATGATAAACGCACACGGCTGCGACCTTGATGTCTAGACTCTCGATAGCAAGCTTCTGCACGAGTTCCTGCTGAAGCGGCTGCCGCGCCTTCGCACACAAGCGCCGCACACGCTCGTCCGTGTCGTCTCCGGAGAGCGTCGTCAAATCCATGCAGGTGATGGCGCGCAGGAGCCAAGCCGCTTGCCATTCCTTCTTTACCGTTCGCCGCGTTCCGATGGTTTGCGCGCGGCGCTCGACGGCGCTCGTGTTCACGCGTACCGCGTTTACCCAATCTAAATTGAGCGGTACGCCGCGGTTGGGCTGGAGATCACGCCCCGCGTAATTGGCAATGGCGGTATCGGAAGGTGAAATCGGTGCACGAAGAACGGGGCGATCCAGACTTGACGGGCTGCCGATTCGCGGATTGTCGCGCAGAGTCATGAGATGGTCACCACAAGTGATAAAGCAATCAGGAACCTCCATCTTAGCACTTAGACAAAGCCGGTTTACAGGCGCCCTCCGCGATTCCGCCACTCCTTCTCGAATTCCTGCCGGCTGTAGAAGGATTTCTGCGTCCCTACTTTGGTTGTGGACAGAGAGGCGTAAAGATTTGCGCGTGGCAATGCTTCCTCCTCCGACAAGCCTTTGCTCAAAAAAACCGCCAGGCTGCCAATGAAGGCGTCGCCCGCGCCGGTAGTGTCCACGGCTTGGACCTGGAATGCCGGAATGAGCTCCATGCGATCCGCTCCTGCTGCCAAGCAACCGCGCTCGCCAAGAGTAATGACCACGCGCTGCATTCCCTGGCGCAGAAGAAACTCGGCGCACTTTTTTGCATCGTCGATCGAGTGAACTGGTATTCCCGTAATGACTTCAGCTTCGCTCTCATTGGGGATGAAATAATCTGCGGTGCCTACTTGCTTGAAGTCAACCGGCTGTGCCGGAGCGGGATTCACGATACAGCGAATCCCGTTGGCCTTCGCGAACTTCACGGTGTGATAGACGGTTCGCAGCGGGACCTCAAACTGCAGGATGATGGCGTGCGCCTTGCGGAGCAGCGGCGCGGCAGCGTCCACGTCTTCTGGCGAAAGCGTGTCGTTCGCGCCCTTCACGACGATGATGCGATTTTGGCCGCTCGGATCCACGAAGATTGGAGCGACCCCGCTGGAGACGCCTTCGGCGATGCGCACGTACGTCGCGTCAATCCCTAGCGATTCAAAGTTTTTAATCGTGGCTGGGCCGAAAAGGTCACTCCCGACTTTCGCTACCATTCCTACGTTCGCGCCGCAGAGACGTGCCGCAACCGCCTGATTCGCGCCTTTGCCGCCGAACCCAAGATCGAACTTCTTGCCGAAGATGGTTTCTCCCGGCCGCGGGAAGACGTCATTGAACGTTGTAAGGTCCACGTTTGCGCTGCCCACCACCGCAATCAAAGGTCGCTCGGTCATTTTTTCAGCTTTGATCAGTCCGACAAACGCCAGACACTCGGTATGGCTGCTATCCAGTGAAAACGTTGCGCACTATGAACCATAAATTCGCCGGCCGTTCCGCAAGCCTCCGCACAAACCACGGATACCAGTAGCTGCCGTAAGCGACTAGCACAATGGAAGTGCAGCCCTCGCTGGCGAGGCGTTCCTGCTCGGCGCCCTGGATGCCGTAGAGCATTTGCACCTCAAATTCCTTTTTTGCGAAGCCTTCCTCGGATGCGCAATTGGCCAGCCGCCGGATCAGCGTCACATCATGTGTGCCGAAAGCGGCGCGCATACAACGATTTTCCTTCTTGGCTCGCAGCATCTGCCTTCCAAGTTGGAAATAGTTTTTGTCGACGTCCTGTTTGCGCGGGAACGCGATTGTTGGCGGCTCGTTGTATGCGCCTTTCACCAAACGTATCGAAGGCCGCAGTGGAAGAAGTGTCCCCAGGTCATCCTTCGTCCGATACAGGTAGGCTTGCAGGCAGATGCCGACATTGGGATGCGCCATCAGTGCGCGGCGATAGAGATCCAGTGTCGAGTCCACATAGTTACTGGCCTCCATGTCCACCCAGACGATGGAGTCTTTTGCCGCCCGCTCGATAATGGCGTTCAAATGCTCGAAGCAGAGATCCGCCGAGAGATCCAGCCCGAGTTGCGTCAATTTGACGGATATCTCTGCTTGCAGACTTTTTTCTCTGATACGCTTCAATACTTCGAGATAATGTTCAGCAACCTGCTGCGCCTCCCCGCGGTCTTTGATATTTTCTCCGAGGTGCGTGAATACCGTCCCAATCCTATTGCTTCGCAGCGTCTCCGCCGCTCCAAGCGCGTCGTCCAGCGTTTCTCCGGGCATAAACCGCAACACTGTGCCGCGTACAAAGGAGTATTGCGTGGCATGATCACGGAGCCATCGATTCTGCGAGGCAGCCAGCAACAGGGAACGCATCAAACCCATCCTCTTCTCCACTCCTGTTTAACCGAAGATTTCGCTTACTTCAGGAAATTGCGAGCAGCCGCAGAAGCACACCGGCCAGCACGCCGCCGACGAGCGGTCCAACCACGGGAATCGGCGCATAGCCCCAATCCGAGCCGCCTTTCCCCGCAATCGGTAGAATGGCGTGCACGATGCGCGGCCCGAGGTCTCGTGCCGGGTTGATAGCGTATCCGGTGGTAGCTCCAAGAGACAGACCGATGCCCCAGACCAGGCTTCCTACGAGATACGGGCCGAGACCCGCTGCAGGACCAGACGCAGAAACGCTCTTTGAGAAAATCGCGCCAACCACGAAAACAAGCACGAAGGTTCCAATGACTTCGCTCAGCAAATTCGCCACAGTATTGCGAATCGCCGGTGCCGTGCAAAAGCATGCTAGCTTCGCAGCAGCATCCGGCGTTTCTTTCCAGTGCGGAAAGTAGTGCAGCCACACGAGCGCTGCCCCCACGATTGCTCCAAGCACTTGCGCTGCAATGTAGGAAGCAAGCTTGGCAAAACTGCCGTCCCGCATCGCGAAGCCGATCGTCACCGCGGGATTCAGATGCGCATCGTTGCTCCCACAGGCAATTGCCGTGAACACGCCCGCCATCACCGCGAACGCCCAGCCGGCGGTGATCACCATCCAGCCGCTCCCTTCCGCTTTCGATCGCTTGAGCAGCACGGCCGCGACAACTCCATCGCCGAGCAGTATGAGAATCATCGTGCCGAAAAATTCACCAGCCAGCGGTGAGGTCATAAGCAAGCGCCTCCATCAGGATTCCATCCAGTCAAAGGATCGTGTGACTGCTTTCTTCCATTGCTTATGCAATTGCTCACGTTCCGTTTCGGCAAGATGCGGCTTCCAGGTGCGATCGACGGCCCAATTGGCTCGCAACTCCTCCAGGCCGGAAAAGAATTTCACAGCCAAGCCGGCAGCATAAGCCGCGCCCAGCGCCGTCGTCTCTTGAATCACCGGTCGCACGACTTCACGGTTCAAAATATCCGCCTGAAATTGCATCAACAAATCGTTAGCAACCATGCCCCCATCCACGCGAAGACTGGCGAGGCTGATATGCGAATCTTTCTCCATCGCCTCGACCACTTCCCGCGTCTGAAATGCCGTGGCCTCCAGCACGGAGCGGGCGATGTGCCCTTTGTTTGCGTAGCGTGTCAAGCCGGCAACCACGCCGCGCGCATTCTCCTTCCAATAGGGCGCGTACAACCCGGAAAACGCTGGAACGAAGTAGACGCCGCCATTATCATTAACGGTTCGCGCCAGCGCCTCGACGTCGGAACTCTTCTCAATCATTCCTAGATTGTCGCGAAGCCACTGCACCAGCGCCCCGGCAATCGCAACGCCGCCTTCCAGTGCGTAGTTTGCAGCCCCATCGCCTAATTTGTACGCGACCGTAGTGAGCAGGCCAAAACTCGAGGGTACCATCCGCTCCCCGGTGTTCATCAGCAGAAAGCAACCTGTGCCATATGTGTTTTTGACTTCGCCCGGGCGAAAGCACGCTTGGCCGACCAGCGCCGCTTGTTGATCGCCCAGGATTCCAGTGACAGGAACTCCCCCGATCGCTTTGAGAGTTGCTTCCCCATAGACTTCGCTGCTCGAACGCACCTTCGGCAGTACCGCACGCGGAATGTCAAACGCCGCGAGCAACTTTTCGTCCCAATCCAGTGTTAACAAATTCAGGAGTTGCGTTCGACTCGCGTTGGTCACGTCTGTCACGTGCACGCCGCCTTGTGGGCCTCCTGTTAAGTTCCAGAGGAGAAACGTATCGATATTTCCGAACAGCAACTCGCCCGCGGTTGCCTTTTCCCGCGCCTCCGGAACATTTTCGAGCAGCCAGCGCAACTTCAAACTGCTGAAGTACGTGCTCAGCGGCAATCCCGTCTGGGGCCGGAAACGGTCTTGTCCGCCGTTGCTGGCAAAGCGCCCGACATCTTCCGTAACCCGCGTGTCCTGCCAAACAATCGCATTGGCAACCGGCTTGCCGGTTTTGCGCTCCCACAGGACCGTGGTTTCCCGCTGATTGGTGATTCCGATCGCGGCCAAATCCGCAGCGCGCAACCCTCTCTGCTCCAGGGCCGAGGCAATCACTTCTTCCGTGCGCCGCTGAATTTCCAGCGGATCGTGCTCCACCCAGCCCGGCTTCGAAAAGATCTGTTCGTGCTCTTTTTGCGCCACGGCCGCGATACGCGCCGACTGATCAAAAACCATGAATCGCGTGCTGGTCGTGCCTTGGTCGATTGCTCCAATGTAGTTTTTCACCGCGCCGGTCCTCTTTGCAGACGCAGCAGCATACTACGCAATTGCCGCGCCGTGCTTCACGCAAATGGCTCCCATCACCTGTAACAGCAAACGCCTTGCTCGCGCTCAACCGGGAATCGGCTCCTTATACGTCCGCCGGGCCGATTGTTGCATCTAAGAGTAAGGGGATAGGTAAGAGGAAAAAACAATGATCAAGAAAATAAAGTCCAACCGTATCGCCGGGATGATCGGGGCATTCGTCGTGGTATCCGGACTATTTGTTACAAATGTCACCGCCGCCGCACCGGGAACCGTCAGCATGACGGTAACCGCCGTCGGTAAGAAAGACACCAGTCCGCCGCTCGTTACTAAAGACGATGTCCAGCTTTACCTAAACAAAGAGCGCACCCAAATTGCCGACTGGAAGCACGGCGGAAAACTATATCTAGCCGTTCTAATTGACGATTCGCTGGCCGCGAGCATCGCCAATCAGTGGAACGATCTGAAGGCGTTTCTCACCAGCCAGCCTGACACCACTTATGTTTCTGTGTCCTATGCGCGCAATGGCACGGCCATGCTCGTCCAGGATTTTACTAATGACCACGAACTTGCGACTAAAGCGCTGCGCATCCCGCTCGGCGGCGGGGGGGCGTTCTCAAGCCCCTATCTCACGCTTCTGGACCTGATGAAGCGTTGGCCCGCTTCCGCGGATAGGCGCTCCATCCTCTTGATCTCTTCCGGCATCGATTATTTTCGCGGCGGTTTTGACTTTAGGAGCCCGGATCTCGATTCCACTATCAGCCGCGCGCAAAAGCAAAATATCAACGTTTGGACAATCTATGCTCCGGATGCGGGGCACCGTGGGCGCGGATTCTTCATCGCCAACCGAGCGCAATCGAATCTCAGCCAGCTATCCGACGAAACGGGCGCCGAATCCTTTTACCTTGGTACTGGTGCTCCCGTCACGCTCAAGCCCTATTTTGATGAGCTCTCCACGCATCTCAGCAACCAGTACCTTCTGACGTTCAAAGCCAGTGGGAGTGCGAAAGGACGCTTCGAGCGTGTCCGCGTTGCAACCGAGCTGCCTTACGTTGAATTTTTGGTGGCTTCCCAGGCTTTTTTGCCAGCAGCGAAATGAGCAGTTGAATCAATTCAGCGTAGAAACAAAAGAGAGCGGACCATTCAGTCCGCTCTCTTTTTATGACTTAGATCGTTGTCATGCGCAATTCTGCCCGGGCGAAGTGATTTTGACGTTGAAGGGACGTAATCTTCAATCGTCAGAACTGCTCAGAACCGCCGCTTGCGTGGAATCGCGGATCACCAGTTCCGGGTTCATCTTGTGGCGCGAAATGCTCCAGTCGCGTTTCTCGAGCCCGGCGTTGACGCCTTCCATAACGATATTCACGGCCAGATTTCCCATCGCTTCCAGCGGCTGCCTGACCGTTGTCAATGACGGTGCGGACAACGAAGATAGCGGCACGTCATCAAAACCTACGACTGAACAGTTCTCCGGCACTTTCACGCCCGCTTTCGTCAGCGCTCGAATCGCGCCGAGGGCCGTCAAGTCGTCGAAGGCCATCAAAGCCGTGAAGCGTTTTTTTCTCTGCAGCAATTCTTCGGTGAACCGGTATCCGCCTTCGAAGCCGGAATTGGGGTCGAACGAATCCGGCAGTTGCAGCACCAGTGCCGGATCGATCTCCAGTCCGGCCGAGTGCGCGAATTTCTGGATGCCTTTCCAGCGCGGTGCACTGTCAATCAACATTTTAGGCCCGCGGATGAACGCGATCTTGCGATGCCCCAAGTGGTGAAGATGCTCTAGCGCGAGCCGCCCTCCCGCTTCGTTGTCCACCATCACCGAGCTGACGTCGTTGCCGGGCATCTCCCACCCGATGGTCGCCGCCGTGATGTTTCGCTTGCTGAGGTCCGCGAGCAGTTGGATGTCCACGAAGAGCCAATTGGCTACCACGATCAACGCCTCGACGTGATGCTCCAGCAGCATTTCCAGGTACCGTTCGAACCGGTTTCTCTGGTTGTGGGCGTCGGCGAAAATCGGGACATACGATGATTGATAAAGCGCGTTCTCGATGCCCCGCAAAACCGGCGTGCAAAAAGGGTCCGTGATATCGAAGAACATCACTCCGACGCTATGGCTTCGTTTGCTGCGAAGAAAACGTGCCATCGCATTTGGCCGGTAGCCGAGTTTCTTGGCCACTTCTTCAATTCGTTTTTTTGTGGTTGGTGCGATGTACCGGGCCAACGGCGCATTGTTCAGCACAATGGAAACCGTCGCCGGTGAGAAGCCGCTGGAATTCGCGACATCCCGCATCGTGATGGTTTGGTTCTTTCCGCTATGACGTTTCACCAAGACGGGGTTCTCCGATTGCATCATCATCTGTCCTGAGCCACCGATATGCAAACGCCCTTTCCTCGCCGAGTCGTTATTCCACAGGTACTTCAAAAGAGAGCTGTTCCCGGAACCCGCGCGTTTTCCACACTCCGAACGCAATTCCCGCGGTCATCCAGATGGCCCCGATAATCTGTGCCATGTGATCGAGGCTTAGCCACAGGCCAAAGCAGATTAAGAAACCGAAAATTGGCGGGATCAGATTGCCCAATTGCTTTTCCGGATTGCGAACGTAGTAGCGCAGCAAGGCCGCCACGTTCACGCCCATGAACGCGATCAATGCGCCAAAGTTCAAGAGATTCAATCCCCGCTCGTAGGTGAGGAAAAAGGAGCCGACGAGAGCAATTGCACCTACAAAGAGGACGCTGTTTCGCGGGATGTGATGTTTCGGATCCACGGCACCGAAAAACGATTTTGGAAGAGCATTGCTCCGGCCCATTCCGTAGAGTAGCCGTGCAGCTCCAAGCTGCGCACCCAAGCCCGATCCAAAGTTCGCGACAATCAACGTAATTCCCACAATCTTAAAAAGTGGCAGCCACGCGCGTGCGGCAACGAAGACATAAGCCGTATCCGGATTTTGAAACGGTTCGGAGACCGGCCAGATCAGTTGCGCGACATACACTTCCAGTGCTGAGAGCAGGCCGATCACCACGCACGTCAGCACCGTCGCCAGCATGATGTTTCGCCGCGGATTTTCAGCCTCCTCGGAGAGCGTGGAAATGCCATCGAAGCCTATGTACGTCAGGACGGCAATCGATGTGCAGCCAAAGAGTCGCGCGTAAGTGAATGTTTGCGGATCGTAGAACGGGCGCGCAAAGAACATGGGGTCGTTATGTGGGTGGCCAAGTATGTAGCGAGCCGCCGCGACGAATACGATTACGATTACAGCGCTCATTGCCGCAGCCATCCCCGCGTTTACCCGCGCCGACGTCTTAACGCCGCGGATGTTCAGCAGAGTAAAAATACTCGCAAAGAAAATCTGCCATCCCCATACCGGAAGGCCGGGGGCAAAGTCATGGGCCTGCTGCGCGCACCAGATCGTGCAGATAAGTGGATTGAGCATGTAGTCCATCACCATGCTCCACCCCGTAACGTATCCTGCGGCGGGATGAATTTCCTGGGCCACATACGTGAAGGCAGAACCAGCACTCGGATAGGCGCGTGCCATGCGTCCGTAGCTGATCCCCGTGAACAGCATGCCCACCATGGCAATGAGAATGGCTGTGACCACGTGGCCATGACCGCGATCGCTGAGCGCGCCGAACGAGGACATTGGCGCCACCGGCTGAATCACAATCACGCCGTACAGAATCAGGTCCCAGAGCGTCAGAGTGCGCCGCAGACATGGCGCGGAACTCGCCGTGCCTTCCTCGCTCACGCAATTCTCCTTTTCCTGGGGAACTATCGTTCGAATGCGGCGTCACTGTAACATGCATGTGGCGCAAGCAGACTCTTGCAATCGTTTGGCCTGCCTCGCATGTTCATTCGGCCTTATTCAATCGTTTCAATGTTCAATAGTGTGCGCAATCCAACCGCGCCGCGCAACTGCAAAAGCTTCCTTGTCCGCCCAAACTTCCAACTTGAATTGCGCCTGCGCATTTTGTCCTGTCCTTTCGTACAGGGCGTAAATTTTCCACAGAACGTTATCTTTTGTCTAACCCCATCCTCGAATCTCGGCAACGGCGAAACCTCCTGCGTAGTCTAATTAAGTAGACGCTCAGTCGCGAAAACAAAGGAAAGTTGCGAATACCCCTATGGGGGAGGCCCCTCTCACACACCGTCGCAGCAACGCCAAGGTCTTCTTGGCGCATGTCAGTGCCTTTCTTTTAGTGGTTCTAGCTGCTTACTGGCTTCGTCGCATTGCTCTTCAGCCGGATGCCATTCTTCAAGGCTACCTGCAGGTCATTGGCGCTCTTCTTGCCTTTGTTTTCGCCGCTGTTACCCTGGTCCGTTTCCAGGGGACTCAGGACCGCATCTCGCTGATACTCGGCGCTGGATTTCTTCTCTCCGGTGCTGTACTAACCGCCACCAGCATTCTCTTTTTTCAAATTTTTCCAGAAGCTCCTTTTCGCCTGCTCTGGGCGCCTCTCGCCTGGTGGCTTGGCCGCCTGGCTCTGGCGCTTCTGCTCGTGGTGGCGCTTCTCGTCGAGCACTTCCTGCCGCGTTCGCGTCATCCACGTCGTGAAATCGCCGGCGCTTTGCTCACTGTAGTTGCTCTCACTTATGTTGTCTCCGCCGCCCTTCGCCGCCTGCCGCCGGAAGTTTCTCACCATCCCAGTGCCTTTTTCCCGTATCCGGAGCAATTGCTGCCCGGCGCGATTTTCCTTGTGAGCCTCATCTGGTTCCGTCGCCGCTTGTCCGTCGAGGATTCCTCTTTCGATCGCACGATCTATGCTGCCACCTGGCTGAATCTGGCCGCTCAGCTTTCCGCAGCCCAATCCACGCGCTTGCTGGACGCTCCGTTTGTCTTCGCACAGGCGCTCATGGTTTTGGGCTACACCGTCGCGCTGTGCGGAGCCCTTCTCGACAATGCGCGGCTCTTTGAACAGGTGCGCCATCTTGCCGTGAGTGATCCGCTCACCGGACTCGCTAACTACCGCCGCCTGCTCGACGTCCTGGAAGCCGAGACTGACCGCACCGATCGCAACGGTCGGCCGTTCTCTGTTTTGCTGCTTGATCTCGATGGCCTGAAAAAAATCAACGATAACTTTGGCCATCTCGTCGGCAGCCGCGCCATCTGCCGTCTTGCCGATGCCCTCCGCATCCACTGCCGGGCAGTCGATACCGCCGCGCGATATGGCGGCGACGAATTCGCCCTGGTTCTTCCAGAGTCTCAGGAGGACGAAGCGCGTCGTGTCGCCAACCGCATCCGCGAAGTCCTTGCTAGCGACACGGAACAGCCGGTCCTTTCTGCGAGCATTGGCATTTCCACGTACTGCGGCGACGGCGAGCGCATCGAAAAATTGCTCTCGGAAGCGGACCACGATCTCTATGCGGAAAAGGCTCGCAGGGTTAGACGAGCCGCCGCTGCGGCTAATCCCCGCCGTCATACCCCGAAATCCTGAACTGTTCAGGCTGTCTATTTGTTCGAATCGCTCGTCGTTGCGTAAGGCGCTAGTTGTTCGCTAATTTTCGCTTTGTCTCCCACCACCACGATCGTCATTTGCTCCGGCTTGATGTACTGCGCGGTCATGCGCTGCACGTCGGCTGGCGTGACAGCGTTGACTTTCTGCACGTAGGTTTTCAGGTATCCTTCGCCCAGCCCCTGCAGGTCTACGTAACGAAGCTGTCCGATCAACGCTCCGCGCGTAGAATTCTGAATCACGAAGAGGCCCGACAGATAACTCTGGATGCCCTGCAATTCCGCCGCGCCTGGCGCTTCTTTCTGCAATCGCTCCACCTCGCCGAAAATTTCCTTCAGCGAAGGCCCGGTCGCCGCCGTCGTCACATCCGCCGTTTCCACCCAGTACGCGTCGTGCAAACGCCGCGAAATCTGGCTGCTCGGCGAGTATGTGTAGCCCTTCTGCTCGCGGATGTTCGAGGTAATGCGCGACCCAAATGATCCTCCCAGCAAGGTGTTCATCACGCTCAGGGGAATATTGTCCGGGCTGTTTGCCGGAGGCACTGGCAGTCCCACATAGATCGTCGATTGCGCCGCACCCGGCCGGTCCGTCACGTCCAGCAAGTGCTTTGCCTGTGCCTTCGGCGGCGCGTTCGCCGCTGGCGCGCCCTTTGCCCAGCCTGCGAAGCTTTCGGCAATCGCCTTCTTCACCGCTGCGCTGTCAAACCGCCCTGCAACATAAAGATGCGCCCGCGCCGCGACGAAATTTCCTTGATAGAACGCCCTGGCATTCTCGATACTCTGTTTCTGGATGTCCTCAGGCGTGGGCAGAACGCGCCCGTAAGGATGATCCGGATAGAGTATCTTGCGGAATCGTTCGTTTGCGATTTGCTGCGGGATCGACCGCGCAATCGTCACCTGCCGCACTGCATCGTTCTTCAGCCGAGCGAGCTCGGATTCCGGCAGCAGCGGATGTTGTGCAACATCAGCCAGCAGCTTCACCGCCTCCGGACCGAATTCGCTCAGCACGTCTGTCGTGAAGGAACTCTCATCCTCGCCAACGCCCACGTTCAAGTCGCCGCCCATCTGCGCGAATTCCTCCGCGAGCTGCTTGGCGCTTCGCGTGGCAGTACCTTCCTTCAGCAAATTTCCCAGGATCGATGCCACCCCGTATTGTTCCGCCGCCTGGTTCGCGCTTCCGGCTCGCACCACCAGGCTCGCCGTAACTTTTGGAATCGCCCCGTACGGCACCAGCGTCACCTGGAATCCGTTCGGCAGGGTGTAACTCTCGTGCGCGGGCAACGTAAATGCCTTCGGCGGACCTCCGGCGGGTGGCGTCTGCTTCTGTGCAAACGATGGGGCAGCGGCAAGAGTCATCGCCGCGAAAACCAGCAAGAACCTCTGTATGGATGTCCGATTCATGTTTTCTCCGTTCCTCTCACTGGTTCTTGGCAGGCGCGGCGAGCGCTCCTGCGGGCGTTTGAGCTTGCGGATTCAAAACAATCACCGTTCGATTTCCTGGACGCAGATATTCCTCTGCTGTCTTCTGGACGAGTGCCGGAGTGACCTTTCCGAATTCACGCGTGCCGGATTATCGTCAAACAGCGCAAAGCTCGCCAACAGATCTACAAGTCCGAACCCGCCCTGGCTCCCGATCGTGTCGTACAAATCCGAACGCAGCTTCACCAGCGCGCGATCCAGCGTCTTTTGGTCTACAGGCTTCATGCGCAGAGGTTCCACGACTCCATCAATCGCCCCCAGGATCGCGTCCGGGTTCGTCGATAAGTCATACACGAAGTTGGTGATGAACAGCATCGGCCCGTTGTAGTCGTACGCGTTGCCCAGCAGGTTGATCCCGCCATTGACGCTGCCCGTCATCCCGCGTTTCTGCACCAGTTCCTGATGCAGCAGGCTGTCGTCGCCTTCGATCAGCATCGAATCGATCGCCGCCATCGCATAGTATTCCGGCGTGTTGCGTTCCGGCATGTGGTAACCCACGGCGATCGCCGGCCTCTTCGCCAGCGGATCGGTCTTGGTTATGCGCTTTTCTTTTTCCTGCCGCGGTTCACTCAAGCCCGGTTGCGGGGGAAGATTTGATGCCTTCAGCGGCCCGAAGTATTTCTCCACAAATTTTTTCGCTTCCGTGGCGTCAAAATCTCCCACAATCGCCAGCGCCGCGTTATTCGGCGCATAGTACGTTTTGAAAAACGCCTGCACGTCCGTGAGCGTCGCCGCTTCGATGTCCTTCAGGTCTCCGTAGAAGTTGTGCGCGTTGTACCAGTTGGTGTTCGCGGCCATCGGCATGTCAATCCACGGGAAGCCACCATATGGACGGTTCAGCACGTTCACTTTCACTTCGTTCCCGACTACGCCCTGCTGGTTCTTCAAATTGTCTTCATTCACCGCCAGCCCGCCCATGCGGTCTGCTTCGGCCCACAGCGCGGTCTCCAGTTTGTTTGCAGGCAGCACTTCGAAGTAATTCGTGAAGTCGAATCGTGTCGATCCGTTCAGGATTCCGCCGTTTTGTTGAACTAGCTTGATGAATTCCATCTTTCCCAGGTTCTGCGAACCCTGGAACATCATGTGCTCGAACAGGTGCGCGAACCCTGTCCGGTCCTTCGGCTCGATCCGGAATCCAATCCGGTAGTACACGCCTATGCAAATTGTCGGCGAAGTATGATCCGGCGAGAGCACCACGCGCAGTCCATTCGGCAGCTTATAATACTCCACGGGAACTCTGAACTCGGCCGCGCTGGAAGGCCCTGCGTTGGCGGGTGCAGTCCACATCAGCACGAGTGCTGCGAACAGCGCGAATGCTCGGCTGGCTCGATCAGTTTTCGAAACCATTTCTCCTCCGTATTTTCAACCTTTCGGAATCTGCAAAGTGGCGAGTCGGAACGGCAGACCAAGAACGACCCTTTTGTACCAGACGCACGCCAAAGCCGGAAGTTTCACCGCAAGATGGTGTTCAGCGTAGCGACGGTCAGTATACTCCAGGCGTTTCTTTCGCTATTTCTTTTCAGCGGATTCGCGCAGCTTCGCCGCAAATTCGGGATACTGCTCTCGAATAGCGTCTGCGAACCCTATTTTCATTTTCCCGCGGTCGCCTTCAGGCCACAAATCAAGCTCTTTCATGGCTTCGTCAAATCTCTGGCAGAACACGTATTGCAACGCCCGCGATAGCAGCGCGCTCACAGTATCTTCGTTGTTCCAGTCTCGAGTCCCGGTTGTTTCCAATTTCTTCAGGTTTTCAGGTGTCAGCTGGCGCTGATCGGCCTGGTAGTCTTCAGACTCGTCGCTCAAAATCTTCCCGCAGAATTCCGGCGTTGCATCCACCAGCTTTCCTTCACGGACGCGCAGAACTTTTTCTGCAAACGGGGTTCTCGCATTCGACGTAAATCCATAAGGCCCAGCCGTTCTCTTCCAGATCACCATCTTTCCGTCTTTGTCTTTCTCAAAATCAACGCGGCCTTCCATGGCAATCTCAAAGAGCTTGTGTGGCTTCGGTGAAAGCGAATAAACAATGTAGCCCCAGCAGCAGTGCATTCCCCCGCCCGTATCGTTCCGAAACACCACTTCGGGCTTGCCGTCTCCATCAAAATCTTTTCCCGTCTGTTCTTCATCGAACACCACGTTGAATCCGTTGGTGCGAAACACTACACGGCCCGTACTGTTGTAGATGGCAGCCGTGCATTTTTCTTCTACTGCTTCAGGATCTCGCGAGGGCCCTAGTGAGATTTCGTAGCCATCCCAAAGTTTTTTCTTGTGGGGGAGCATTGTCCTTGTGATCCGAGTAGCAGGAAATGTCGTCTTTCAGTTTTTGCGCCCGAAGCAAGGGTGAAAAACAAACCGTACAAATCAGCACAAGTGAGACTCGGCGCATCAACGACTCCTTTGTCCGCCGTCTCAATAGACGGCGCGATTCTGCGTGGTCGACTTTGTCTCCAGCAAAAACCGCGCCTCCGCCGGCGCGCCATCGACCAACTGGCCCGTCACGTATTCTCCCACTGCCGGGCCGTGTTTGAAGCCATGCCCCGACCCGCCCCCCACAAACCACACGTTTTCCATTTCCGGATGCCGGTCAATTAAAAAATCTCCGTTCGAAGTATTTTCGTATTGGCAGACGCGCGTTTCCACAATCGGCGCATCTTTGAGCGCAGGAAACCGCCGCGCCACATACTTTCGCACCAACTCCGTCATCGCCGGCGAAACAATCCTCGATTGCGTGTCCGGATCAACTCGTTCTCCATGTTCGTCAAATGCAATCTTCAATCCCCGCCCCTCGATGCCCGGCATTCCGTAAACCAGGTCTTCCTGAAAAAGCCAGGTCGGCAGTGCCGGTGCCGCGAAGCTCGTATCGCCCGCCGGAATGCCGAAAAAAAACACTTCTTGCCGCGAAGGAAAAATCCGCGAGCCAAGAACATCCGGGAAAACCTTGCCAAGCCACGGTCCGCAGGCAAACACAAACTCTTCCGAGGCGATCCGTTCGCCCCGGCTCGTCGCAATGTGTTCCACCCGGCCAGCCTCTCGCGGATTCATTGCCTGCGCGCAGTGGTATTCCACGCCAAGCCGCACCGAATCTTCAACCACTGCGGCCACCGCGCGTCTCGCCATCAGAGCACCGCTCTTTGGCTCAAAGATGCCGTGTCCAATGCCATCAAACGCTATTTGCGGATACCGCTTCTCTAGCGCTGCGCGGTCCAGCTCCTCGAATGTCACTCCGCATCGCTTTAACGTCTCGCCGGTTTGCCGCAATCGCTCGTCTTTGTTACCGCCCATCCACAGCACGCCGGTTTCGAGAAAAAGCGGCTCATGTGTCGCCGCAAAAAAGTCTTTCCATTGCGCCAGCGATTTCTGCGACCAACGCGTGTACAGCTCATCCGCGCCGTAGCCCATTCGAATGATGCGCGTTTCGCCTCCGGAGCTCGCCCGCGAATTCGCCGGACCATACGCATCAATCAGCGCTACGCGCTGTCCTCGTTTGGCGAGGTGCCACGCCGTCCACGCGCCAAAGACGCCCGCTCCAATCACCACAACGTCAAATGTTTTCTGTCCGCTCACCGCGCCAGCATCGTATCGCAACCTGCACTCCAACTAAAAACGCTTCCGTCTAACACCGCGTAGCGATAACATTCTTGGTTTTCCGTTTCTATCTCTGGAGGTGTGTGTGAAAGCGTCTTGCCAGCCCGTCTATTTCGTTCTGCTTGTTTGCTTCCTGATGCTCGTAGTTCCAGTCTTTGTCGACGCCCAGCAGAACGCCCCGCAAATCGACCCTAAAACTTACGGCGGAATGAAGTGGCGCCTCATCGGGCCCTTTCGCGGCGGGCGCGCCCTTGCCGTGACCGGTGTGTCGAGCCAGCCGAATACCTATTATTTTGGCGCGGTTGCCGGCGGCGTTTGGAAAACCACGGACGGCGGCGTTTCCTGGGATCCTCTTTTCGACAAGCAGACCACCTCCTCCATCGGCAGCATCGCAGTCTCCGAATCGGATCCCAATGTCATTTACGTCGGCACCGGCGAAGCTTGCATTCGCGGCAACATTTCCTTCGGCGACGGCGTTTACCGTTCGAACGACGGCGGCAAAACCTGGAACAATGTCGGCTTGAAAGACTCGCGTCAAATCGGCAAAGTCATCGTCCATCCCACGAATCCCGACGTCGCCTTCGTCGCTGCTCTTGGCCACGCCTACGGCAAAAACACCGACCGCGGCATTTTCCGCACTCGCGATGGCGGCAAGACCTGGGAGAAAGTTCTCTATCTCGATGACCGCACCGGCGGCATCGACATCGTTTTCGATCCGCAAAATCCACACGTTCTCTTCGCCGCGATGTGGGAAGGCTACCGCACGCCCTGGATGCTCAACAGCGGCGGCGACAAGGACGGCCTCTATCGTTCGAACGACGACGGCACCACCTGGAAGCGCGTCGAAGGCAACGGCATGCCTGAGGGCCCGCTCGGCCGCATCGGTGTGGCCGTTTCCGGCGCGGATTCCAATGTCGTCTACGCGCTGATCGAAGCGAAGAAAGGCGGTCTCTACCGCAGCGATGATGGCGGCACCAACTGGACTCTGATCAACGACGATCATCGCTTCCGCCAGCGCGCCTGGTATTTCACGCACGTTTGGGCCGATCCGAGAGACTCAAACAAGGTTTACATCGCCAACACCGGTCTTTTCCGTTCGAACGATGGCGGCAAATCCTTCGAGCGCCTCAACGCTCCCCACGGCGACCACCACGGCCTGTGGATCGATCCCCACAATCCCAATCGCCTTATCAACGGCAATGACGGCGGCGCGACAATTTCCATCGACGGCGGGAAAAATTGGTCCACCCAAAATAATCAACCCACCGCGCAGTTTTATCACGTGACCGCCGACAACGATTTTCCGTACCGCGTCTACGGCACGCAGCAGGACAATTCTTCCGTCGGTATCGCCACCGCCAGCGACCGTGGCTACATTGATCGCGCGGACTGGGATGCCGTCGGCGGAGGGGAGAGCGGCTACGTTGCAGTTGACCCGCGCGATTCACATATCGTCTACGCCGGCTCCTATTTCGGCTATATCACCAGGCTCGATCGCCGCACCAATCAAACGCAAAACGTCCAGCAGTGGCCTCTCGATCCCGACGGCTACAACGCTTCGGTCCAAAAATATCGGTACACCTGGACCATGCCCATCGTATTTTCTCCGCACGATCCGAATACTCTCTATCATTCTTCCCAGTATCTCTTCCGCTCGAAAGATGGCGGCCATTCCTGGGAAACGCTGGGCGGGGATCTCACTCGCAATGACAAATCGAAGCAGCAGGATTCCGGCGGCCCCATCACCAAAGATCAGGCCAGCATTGAGTTCTACGATTTGATTTTCACCGTTGCGGAATCACCGAAACAAAAAGGTTTGATTTGGGTCGGCACTGATGACGGCTGGATTCAGGTCACGCGCGACGATGGAAAAAGCTGGACCAACGTCACTCCCAAGGGTTTTCCCGAATGGGCCATGATCAGCCTGATCGAGCCGTCGGCGATCGAAGCCGGCACCGCCTACGCCGCGATCGACGCCCACAAGCTGGACGACTTCAAGCCCTACATTTTCAAGACGACCGATTTTGGCAAGACCTGGTCGGCCATCGCCACCGGACTTCCCGACGGCTCCTACGTCCACGCCGTGCGCGAAGATCCCAAACGCAAAGGCCTGCTCTATGCCGGCACGGAAACGGGCGCGTGGGTTTCTTTCGATGATGGCGCGCACTGGCAGGCGCTGCAGCTCAATCTGCCGACCACTCCGGTCCACGACCTCATCATCCACGGCGACGATCTGGTTGTTGCCACGCATGGCCGCGCGTTCTGGGTGCTCGATGACATCAGCCCGTTACGCCAGGCGAACGCCTCCATCGCCGCCGAAGACGTGCACTTGTTTACCTCGCGTCCCGCCATTCGCACGCGCATGGGACGCGCGCGCCGCCGCCGCTACGCCATCGGAGAAAATCCTCCCGACGGCGCCTCGCTCTACTACTACTTGAAGGAAGAGCCCAAAGAGGACATCAAGCTGGAAGTCCTGGACGCGCAAGGAAGAGTCATTCGCGCGTTCACCAGCGAGGAAAAGAAAAAGGAAGGCGGCTCCGACGAATGGGAGAGAGACGAAGCCGCGGAACACATTCCGGCGAAGGCCGGGCTGAATGAATTTACCTGGGATCTGCACTACGAACCGCCCAAGAAAATTCCCGCCGCCATTTATGACGAAGGCGCACCGAGCGGCCCGCTCGTTCTTTCGGGCAATTATCAAGTGCGATTGACCGTGGGAGCGAGGAGTGTCACTGCTCCTCTCGAAGTGCTCATGGATCCGCGCGTCAAGACTTCGGCGGACGATTTACGCAAGCAGTTCGATCTGATGCTCCGAATGCGCGACCGCCAGGACGAAATGAACAAAGCCATTCTGGCGATCCGCGATCTCCGCGGCCAGTTGCAGGCGCTCGAAAAGCGTCTCGGTTCGAGCGATCCCGCGAAGCCGGTGGTCGCCGCTGCCGGTGATCTCCGCAAAAAAATCAGCGCGATCGAGGAAGAACTCATCCAGGTGAATTCCAAAGCCAGCGAGGACGAACTGAACTACCCGACAAAGCTCAACAGCAAACTTGGCTATTTGCAAAACGCAGTAGACAGCGCGGACGCGCCGCCGACGGAAGGCGAACTCGGCGTCTACGCCGAACTCGACCTGCAGCTCGAATCGCAACTTGCGAAGTGGCGCGAGGTTTTGTCGAAAGACGTACCTGCGCTCAACGACGCCATGCAGAAAAACAATGTGCCGCTCATCGCTCCATCCGCGGCCAAGACTGACTAATTTCGGCGAACCCATCAAACCGTCATTCCGAGCGGAGCGGCCGATTTTTTCTTTCGTTCGCGTGGCGAACGTCGGCCGTGAAGTCGAGGAATCTCTCTTCTTGTCCTCTACGTGCTCTATTTGTGGAAGGCCGCAGCGATTGATTTCGCCCAGCGCGAAAGGTGATTCAGCGATTCGGTGTGCGTGGGATCGAGGTGCAGCGGCGTGATGGAAACAGCGCCGGAGAAAATCGCGGCGTAATCCGTGTCCGGCTCCACGTTTTTGTCCAGCTTTTGTTCGTATAGCCAGAAGTAGCTGCGGCCGCGCGGATCTTTTCCTTCCGTCAACTGGTTGCGGGTGATTTTTTGCGATTGGCGCGTGAATTTCACCTCGCCGTTCCACGGCTCCGGCACGTTCACGTTGAGCAAAACCTGGTCCAGCAATCCTTCCTTCAAAATCATCTCCGCGGCGGCCCGCGCCACCCGCGCGGAATTTTCAAATTTCGCTTTTTCTTTTTTCGAGCACAGGGACATCGCCACCGACGGAATGTGGTGCAGCGCGCCTTCCCGCGCGGCGCCCACGGTTCCGGAGTAATAGACGTTTTCCCCGAGATTCGCGCCGTGATTGATTCCGGAAATCACCATGTCCGGCTTTTCCGGCAAGAGTTTGTGCAGCGCCACGATCACGCAATCCGCCGGGGTCCCGTCGATGGCCCACTCGCGCTCCGCGATTTTGTTGCAAACGATGGGCTGCCGCAGCGTCAGCGACTGCGCCGTTCCGCTCTGCTCCCGGCTCGGCGCCACAATACTCACGGTGGCAAATCCCTCCAGCGCCGCTGCCAGCGCCCGCAGCCCTTCGGCCTGGTATCCATCATCGTTGGTAAGAAGAATGTGCTTCATACTTGTCACTGATCTGAGTGCGTTTGGCAACCTGCCTTCGAGGACTTCACGTTGACTGCGCTGAGATGCTTCTTAACGTCACGCCGGACCGGTTCCAGCTGCGTTGTGTGTCCGTAAGCCGTGTACGAATCTTCCTTTATCATAGGTAGCTGTCGCACAAAAAGCGCACGGGCCTTTTCATACAGTCGGCATTTGTCTTGATCAGAGACGTCGGCCAGAGTTTCGTACCCCTCCCCGATTCCAAACGGATCAAGACTAAGGTCGTTCTGGGTTTGCTTGTCGAAAAAGCTGAGCGCTTTTTGGAGGTTTTCTTCCGCTCGCCGAATGGATTCGTCTCTTGAACGCGGCTTCTTGTAAGCTCTCGCAATGTAGACGATTGCGATTTCTTCATACATGAACCCATCGTGAGAAATGTCGCGCCGACTATCGCTCATCCAGGTTTGCATTACTTGCGCTGCCTTCTCGTATCTTCCCTGTTTCTGCAACTCGATCATGCGATTGAGCGCTTCCTTCTCATTCTGTGGGACACGCGTTTCGTGATAAGCGAGCCAAGCAGCGAGCGCGACGAACGGCAGTAGAAGCGCTAGGAGAAAAATCTTCTTGGGACGGATCATTGTGGCGGACTTTAGAATGGTCGGGACGACTGGATTTGAACCAGCGACCTCACGCACCCCAAGCGTGCGCGCTACCAGGCTGCGCTACGTCCCGACCGGTAAGCTGACCGCGACAGGCCAACGAAACCACGAGGCCAAATCGGGGAGGGAATCAGCACCTCCAAGGTATCACCGCCGTTCGAGCAGCGTCAAGAAAGTGCGCAGCGTATCGCGCAAATCGAGCAGCATTTTGCGGTTCAACAACTGCGCCGAGCCTTCCGCCGCATGGCTCACGCCCGCGCTCTCCGCGTCCCAATTCCCTTCATGCCCGCGCAGAAACCGGCGCGCTCCCGCGATGGTGAATCCTTCGTCGTAGAGCAAGCGCTTGATGCGGAACACCATGTCCACGTCTTCCTGGCGATAGAGACGATGGCCGCTGGAACTTTTGACCGGCTGCAGCATGGGGAATTCGGTTTCCCAATAGCGCAGAACGAAAGGTTTTAGATCCGCGAGGCGGCTGACTTCGCCGATGCGATAGAGTTTTTTCTCCGTGGCGACTTGCGTAGCTGTGCCGTTGTTTGGCATCTGAAGCCCTGCCTGGGGACGCCGCTATCGTAGCAGTTTGCGATGGATTGATGTAGAGGGAGCATTCATTCGGCACCGTCTGAGTCACCTCCACGGGAGTCGCGATCGCGTTTGCGGAGGCGCTGGATGAAGCGGACCGGCGTGCCAACGAAATCGAACTTGGCGCGAAGCTGGTTTTCGAGGAAACGCTGGTAGCTGAAATGCAGCGGGGCTTTCTGATTTGTGAAAAGAAGGAACGTGGGCGGCGCGATTTTCGCTTGCGTGATGTAGTAGATGCGTACGGGGCGCGCTTTTGGCGTGGTGCCGCGCTGCAGGTCGACTTCTTCCTTGAGCCAATTGTTGAGCGCCGGCGTGGCGATGCGGCGGCGGCGCGCTTCCCAGCATTGATTGATGAGAGGGAAAAGTTTTTCGGTGCGTTCGCCGGTCTTTGCCGAAAGAAAAACAATCGGCGCGTAGCTCAGGAATTTCAATTTGGCGCGGATCATTTTTTCGTAGTCGAACATCAGACGGCCAGCGTCAAAGTTTTCCGGTTTGTGGCGTTCGCCGGGAGCGCGCTTGGATTTCCCTTTGGCGGTGGCGGCATCGCGTGACGCAGCCTCGCGCGCGGCGACGACGGCGAGATCCCACTTGTTGATAACGATGACGACGGAGCGGCTGGACTCTTCGGCGTAGCTGGCGATTTGTGCGTCGCCCTGAGTGACGCCCTGCTCGCCGTCCACGACGAGAAGCGCGACATCGCAGCGCTCCAGGCCGCGGCGAGCCATGACCACGCTGAGTTTTTCCGCGACGAGCGTTGTCTTGCCCTTGCGGCGAATTCCAGCGGTATCCACGAAACGATAATCGCGGCCATCTCGCGCGATTTCCGTATCCACATTGTCCATGGTGGTTCCGGGAATGGGAGAGACGATGGAGCGTTCTTCTCCAACCATGCGGTTCAGCAGCGTGGATTTGCCAACGTTGGGCCGGCCGATGATGGCGACCTCGATGGTGTCAGGTTGTTTTTCCTCCTCGCCTGACGGGACGACGCTGACCTGCTCGAGCGCGGCATCCAGCAGATCATCCACGCCGGTGCCGTGCTCGGCGGCGATGGGGAAGATGGGGACGCCGATGCGATGGAAGACGGCGGCGTTGGATTCTTGCGACAGGGAATCCACTTTGTTTACGGCGATAAAAAACGGTTTGGCGGTGGTGCGCAGGAGCCGGGCTAGCTCTTCGTCGAGGGGCGTAAGGCCGGCCTGACTGTCAACCACCAGAACGAGGAGCGCCGCTTTCTTGATGGCTACGTGGGCCTGGCGAAGAATTTCCTGGGGGATAAGCGCTTTGTCGTCCGGCACGATGCCGCCGGTATCGACGACTTCGAGTGCGCGGCCGCGCCACTCCGCTTTGCCGTAGATGCGGTCGCGAGTAATGCCAGGCTCATTGGTGACGATAGCGCGGCGCGTGCCGGTCAAACGGTTGAAGAGCGTGGACTTGCCTACGTTGGGGCGGCCAACGATGACTAGAGATGGAAGCAGATCGGGCATAGGTTCCTGAACCGCACGCACTATGGATGCTGCGGACCGTTGAGCAATCTTCCAATGTAGCGCATTCCTAGTCGTGCAGATAGGGGAGCCGATCTGCGAGGGATGCGGCTGGTCAGTACCGCCGAGCACCCCTCCCCCCACCCGGCCTTTTTTCACAAGTGTTGATTCCAAAGGGGGTTAAAGTCCTTTGCCTTGACACACTTTTGTAAGTGTTCATTCTAAAGAGACTTACGTTGCACCAAAATTGTGCAACTGGCTGGTCAATTTGAAGTTGGGCGGTGGACGTTGAACAGACGCAAAGGATTAACGACAACTATACCTAACCCGCAGTGTACCTGAGGAACGGCAATCTGTCAAGGGAAAGATGGGAGTGTGTCGTTAGCACATGATATGTCCGCTTGATTAGCATGTGAAATGTCCGCTTTTGAGAGGCGGCTGGGTGTAGACCGCATTCCGGGAGGTTGCCGGGATGGTTTACACCGGGGTCGCCATGGAGCGGG